>Ga0316628_100000246_pt1 | contig 33947 bp, 27 predicted proteins | sample OWC_Aug_M2_C1_D5_FD_207648 | JGI IMG/M metagenome (GOLD analysis project Ga0316628, IMG submission 207648) | Wetland soil microbial communities from Old Woman Creek delta, Ohio, United States - OWC_Aug_M2_C1_D5_C | ecosystem: Environmental > Terrestrial > Soil > Wetlands | place: USA: Ohio...
AGATTATGGCCGCGTTTGTGTGGGCCGTTAGCTCAGTCGGCAGAGCATCTGCCTTTTAAGCAGAGGGTCGCTGGTTCGAGTCCAGCACGGCTCACCATCGATATCCCCTGTCCTTCAGCATCTTCATCCTTAGAAAATCCCGGTTGCCGCGATCTGGAGGCCTTGTTTACCTTCGTGGGCCCGACGGCTTGATCGAGGATAGCGCTCAAGTCAGGGTCGTCTGCGGTCGATAGAGAATCCAAAGCCACGACTGGACGGAGGACGAGGAATGCGGAGTAGTGCGAGGCGCATGCTCACGGGACTCGCTGCGGCGTTGTTGGTCGCCGGTATCTCAGATCTCCCCGCTGAAACTAAAGGCACTTCCGGACCTTCGCTCGAGTTTCAGGCCAAGGGAATCGCGGCAGAGTTCCTGAAAGACAACTACTGTCAGTGCGACGATTCCTTTTATCGAGCGATTCGAGTCGGGCAGTCGGTCGTTATTGATCAATTCAAAGCCACGAAGAGTCTTGTCGTGAAGTCGGACCCGGTTACCGGCGAAGATCGAAAGGACGGCGTTGAGTGGAAGGGCACCGTCGTGCTCTTTGAATTCAGTGCGACAAGGCAATACCGGCGCAGTCGGTAGACAGAATGGGAGTCGGCGCCTCTCCTTCGCACCATCGGAGAGCGCCTGACGCTGAAGAGGGGGCAATGGGAAGTGGGCAGCGGAACGGACTGGCGCCCGGGGATGGGATTCGTCGACCAGAGGGCGCGCCGCAACATCCTACCCATCAACTGCGCACAGATCGCATTCCTCAGCGAAACGGACGACGGCCTTTTGGCCTTTCTGGGATTCGGGGAGGCCGGATTTCTCCAACCAGAAGCAGCATATCCGAGCTTGACGAAATCCGGTCTGCCAGAAGGGGCAGGGAGCGCCGAGCCCACGTATAATCGGGCCACGTTCTGAAGACAACTTCCGAAGGAATAGTTGCCGATAATCCAATGATGCGAGGCAGGAGACAAAATCCGCGCAATCTCTGTGCCGATCTGCTCAAGATCCGTTGGCTGGACGAAGACGGGGAGGCACACAGGGAGTATGCGACCCTGGAGGACATTTCCGAGGGTGGGCTCTGCCTTCGCATGGAGTCGGCGATCAGGCCGGGCAGCTGGATCCTGGTCCGATATCCCAGGGGGAAGTACGAGGGCATGGTCAAGTATTGCCTTCACGAAATCGAAAGTCACGTGATCGGCGTTGAATTCCTGCCGGGATATCGGTGGTCACGTCGCCAATACGACCCTCCACACCTGCTCCAATTTCGTTTAAGACTCGTCGAAGACGCCGAGCGGCGTTCCGGCCTCGGTCGTCGTGCATCGCAAGACCTGCGGTCGAAAGTGAGTACGCATCAAAGCAACCACCGGGGCACCAAGACACGACGTCAGGTCTGATCATTGATCTCTTGGTGCCTTGGTGGTTGGTCCAATCTACGGCTTTCGGTAGATTACGCCGCCCTTCATTACAAACCGGACATCCTGCAAGGCTTCGATCTTTGCCGTCGGGTCGCCGGCGACAGCGATGATGTCCGCAAAAAGACCTGGTTTCAGTGTCCCGATGCGGTCTTCCATGCGGAGGATTCTTGCATTGACCGCCGTGGCGGCCAGCAGTGCCTGGGTAGGCGTCATGCCGTATCGAACCATCCACTCGAGTTCTAGATAGTTTTTCCCATGGGGAAATACTCCCACGTCGCTGCCGACGCCGATCGTCACCCCATCGTTCATGGCCGTTTTGAAGGCCTTTTCCGTCATTCGCATCGAGGGTGTCGGCGCAGTCTTTCCGGGCTTGTACCCGTCAAAGTATTCCGCGTACGCAGCACTGGTCGCGAGAGTCGGCAGGAGTGCCACGCCCCGCTTGGCCATGAGCTTGAAAACTTCGTCGGTCCCTCCGTAGCCGTGCTCGATGGTCTCGACGCCCGCCAGCGTCGCGCGACGCATCCCTTCCGATGAAGCGGCATGCGCGGCGACGAGACGTCCGGACGAGTGGGCTTCGTCGACCAGAACGCGTATTTCCTCTTCGCTGAAAGTGGGCACGGTGCTCCCGGCGGGGCCTCGCCGATAATCGGCATAAACCTTGATCCAGTCTGCTCCGTGGCCCGCCTGCTCGCGCACGGCTCTCAGGATTTCGGCCTGGCCGCTGGCTTCCTGTGCGCCTTTGGGCAGGATGAGATCCGGTGCAAAACCGAGGGGACCGGGGCCGTAGCTGGCTGTTGCGACGATGGCAAGCGTCGCCACGAGGAGTCTCGGGCCCGGGATCAGCCCTTCGTCGATGGCCCGTTTCACCGAGAGATCGGCATAGCCCGCACCCTCGGTTCCCAGGTCGCGTAGCAGGGTGAATCCTGCCATGAGAGTATCGCGCACATGAATCGCCGCCTTGATCGTCCGGTATGCCGGCGGTTCCTTGAGGACCTGGTCATTCCACAAAGTCTCATTGTATGGATGCAGGAAAATGTGCGAGTGGATGTCCATGAGCCCCGGGAGCAGCGTCGTGCCGGGAAGGTCGATGACGGTCAGTGTATTTTCCGGGGCGGCGGCCTGACGCGCCGGACCCACGGCGACTATCCGGTCTCCCCTGACCAGGACCGTCCAGCCGTCATGAGTCTCTCCATCCACCCCATCGAAGACGCGGTCAGGGCGCAGCAGGACGCTGGAATCGGTGGACTGTCTGGCCTGGCTGCGAACTTCCCGTGCCGATGGTAGACACAGCAGGCATAGTCCGCACAGGGTGACAATTATCCCGAGGCTGTTAGCTCTCTTTGGTCTCACAATCCGCCTCCTTGGGGCTATTTTGCCATTTCGGGCGGGATCGGTTGTGTGACCGAACCTGTTGCCGCCCACTCGGCGCCCCTGCTGAAGGTCGTGACGAAGGCGGGGGTCTGCACGGCGGGAACGTCATGTCCAAGCACGGTGACGAAGACTCTCCCCTTGCCATATTGCACGGTCCACAACATCGGCTGGTCGAGCCCGGGTCCCGGAACAGGCTGCCTGGCCTTCCCCTGGTAAAGGGCATGATCGTCATACGCTGTTGCCAGGACGTGGTACTGATCCGCCGGCTGCCAGCGCAGATTGGCGTAAAGCTCGTCCTTGGGCTGCGGAAATGTCGCCTTCAGCCCGCTGGTAATCGGATGATCCGGATCGGTAATTTTCACCGTGAAATCGTGCGCCGCGGAATGATGGCCGTTATTCGGCCTCCAGTTGCCGGCGCAGAGCTTTTCGTATTCGGTCCATCCGTCGAATGCGGCCACCGAGAAGTGGTAGATCACGAAACCTTTGCCCGAACGGACGAAATCGAGCAGGGCACTGTCGGCTCGTTCACCCCAGCGCATCTCGGGCTTGCGCAGGTCGTAGTAATTCAGCACCACGAGGCCGTACGGCGCCAGCGTTTCAGGACCGGCGCCCCGGAATTCCTCGCTGACGCGGACGTCGAATCTGCCGCTGTCCTGCAGGATTTTGCGGAGTACGGGAGTTGTTCCGCGCCAGTCGTGGCCGTTCTGCCCGGTGATGATGAGAGTCTGGATCCTGGGCGGCCCGGCGTTGGGCTGCTGCGCCAGAAGCGGAACAAGGACAAGCGTTAATACGGCGACTACTGCGATTCTTCTCATAGGATCTCCCCGTCAGAATTGTTTTCCACCGGATGCGAGGCTACCACACGCTCGAGCGCACGGTAAAGAGGCCGGTGTGCACGCCGCGACCACCAAAAAGCCAAACCTCAAAGACCACAAATACAAGACAGCCCAATTTTTTGATCGAGGTCTCTGCGGTCTTTGCGGTTCAGTTTTTATGAAAACTCTGGAGTATGTGTGAAGCAGTTACCTCTCTCCGTCCCAGCCGATACTAGTCGATCCGGTATTCCTGTTTTCTTGAATTCAGGGCGCAAAAATGCAAGAATTTGCCCGCCGTCCCCATCGTCTAGCTGGCCCAGGACACCGCGCTTTCAATGCGGCAACACGGGTTCGAATCCCGTTGGGGACGCCACGACTGTATCCAATGTACTCCCCCAAGAACAGCCGGAGACAAAGCCAACCTGAGTGACGGTTCACGACCTTATTCACGCCCGGAAGCACGCGAATCCTCGGCCGATAGTATTCGGGAAGCCAGGAGACCGGGGAGACCTAATGCCGCGTGAGCAGGCGCTGCGCCGACTGATCGCCGGACGTTTCCATGAAGAAGGCCCGGCATCCAGTCGATGTCAAGATGCCCAGGCTCGTGCAGTTCCCGGCAAGACAAGCTAATCGGCGAAGAGCGGCACGATCTGGAATCTGGTGACGTCCACCAGGCCTTTGTCGGTGATCTTCAGCTTGGGTATCACCGGCAATGCGAGGAAGGACATCGCCATAAACGGGTCGTGCAGATCCGAACCGAGGAAGTGCGAAGCCTTCACGAGCTCCTCCATCTCGTCACGGACCACTTCAATGGGTTGGTCGCTCATGAGGCCGGCAACCGGCAACGGCATCCGCGCGAGGACCTCAGCCTTCTCGGCAGCGGCCATCCCGCCTCGCATCGCCACCACCGACTGGATTGCCGTCATCATGGACTCGTCGTCCATGCCGACGGCGATGAGGTTGTGGCTGTCGTGGGCGATGGTGGAAGCGATGGCGCCGCGTTTGAGCCCGAGCCCTTTTACCAATCCGAGACCGGTGTTGCCCGTGGCCAAATGTCTTTCGCTGACACTGATTTTTGCTATGTCGCGTGTGGAATCGGCGACGACCTCGCCTTCCATAATGGGTAGATCCTCGATCAGGCACTCCGTGATGAGCTGGTTCGGAATCAGTCCGATGATCCGGCCCTTCCTGCCGTCCGCCGCGATGCGGAGGTGAACGCCGTCCCATCGGAGATTCATGGAGGAGCGAAGGAACGAAGGTTTTGCCGGCCGTTCCCAGGGGATCGGCACACCATCGCGGGCCACGAGTTTGCCACCGCGGAAAACCATTTCCGCACGGAGATCCGAGAGATCGGAAAACGCCACAAGGTCCGCGCGCTTGCCCGGGCCGATGCCGCCGCGGTCGTACAGGCGGAAGTATTCGGCCGTATTGAGCGTCGCCATCCGGATCGCTGTTACGGGGTCGATCCCCCCGGCGACAGCCTTGCGGATCATGAAATCGATGTGCCCCTCGGACAACAGATCGGAAGGCTGCCGGTCATCGGTGCAGAAGCAAATCCGTCGGCAGTTCGCGCTCGTGACTCCCGGGATGAGGGCGGCGAGATTTCGCGCATTGCTGGCTTCCCGTATGAAGATGTGCATCCCAAGACGCAGTTTTTCCTGCATCTCCGCGACGGTGGTTGTCTCGTGATCGGACCCGATGCCGGCCACGGCGTAGGCGAGCAGGTCGTGCCCGGTCATCCCCGGCGCGTGGCCGTCGGTGATGCCGCTCGAAAAGCCGCGCAGTTTGTTAAGTACTTCTTCCTCGAGCTCCACGACTCCCCGGTAGTTCATCATTTCGCCGAGGCCGAGCACCCACCGATCGTGAAGCTGAGGGGCAATGTCGTACCAACGCAGATAGGCTCCGGCCGTTTCCATGTCGGTGGCAGGGACGCACGAGGGCATCATCACGAAGACCGTCATGGGATTGTACTTGGCGGAATCGAACATGTAACGGATTCCCTCCAGACCGAGCACATTGGCGATCTCGTGTGGATCGATGACGACGGTGGTGGTTCCGCGCGGCACAACGGCGCGCGCAAACTCGTGCGGCGGTACCATCGCGCTTTCGATGTGCACGTGGGCGTCGATGAATCCCGGGCAAACGAATCGGCCGCCCAGGTCGCAAGTCTCCCGGGCCGCGAGGCCCGGGCCGATTCCGACGATGCGGCTGTGCGCAATCAAAATGTCGGAAGGATAGATTTCGCCCGTATAGACATTGACCAGGCGGCAGTCCTTCAGCAGGAGGTCGCCGGGTTCCAGGCCCCGCGCCATTTTGATCATGAGTGCCAGATCCATAAGCCTCCTTTCGATGGCTGGGGCCTATCGTAATCGAAAACCTTTTTCGGCGGAACGGTGTTGAATCCCGGGTGCAGTTATAAGATCCTTTGTACTAAGGTATTGGCCACGGATAAACGCGGATAGGCACGGATGGCTCTGGCACGATCCGTGTTTTACGGTGTTCATCTGTGCCCAAATTAAATGAATCCATGGCAACAGGTCAAGCGAAGCGGAGTGCGATCATCACGGGATTTCGGGGAAGCCTTGGCAGATCCGTAGCTCAGGCTTTCCTCGAAGCCGGGTATCAGGTCGCAGGCATTGCAAGACCTGCACCTTCGAGCAATCCCAAGCCCGCCGGGCTCCTCGAGTTGTCGGCCGATCTGCTCGACCTCGCATCCATCGGCCGAAGTGTCGACACAATCCTCGATCGCTTCAGCAAGATCGACGTCCTGGCACATCTCGTCGGGGGGTTCGAGGGAGGGAAGTACATCGTCGATACCGACGAAGCTGCCCTCGACCGGATGCTGGACCTCAACCTGCGCACCGCCTTCAACATCTTTCGGATCGTTGTCCCCCACATGCGAAGCCGACGTCACGGCCGGATTATCGCAGTAGGCAGCCGCACGGCGGTCGACGCGCAGGCTCTTACCGGCGTCTACGGTGCGTCAAAGGCCGCACTGGTCTCGCTCGTACTGACGCTTGCGCGGGAAAATATCGACCAGGGCATCACCGCCAACGTCGTCCTTCCCTCCACCATCGACACGCCTGCAAACAGGGCGGCGATGCCGCAAGCCGATCCGTCAAAGTGGGTTCGACCGGAGCACGTGGCGAGCCTCATTCTCTGGCTGGCCTCCGAAGGTGCTTCGCAAACCACGGGCGCAGCGATTCCGATCTATGGTGCCGAATCATAGCATGCATTCGATGCTCTAACGCCTCCGTGGTGGCCTCGAGCGGTTCGTTTTGATCTTGCGACATATCCTGTATTGCCCTTATATTAGCCGCGTTTACCTGTTGCGGCACTGAGACCGCAGGCCCTGGCATTCCGGACCAGATCCCGCTTACAGGTTGCCCGGCAAGATCCGTCCTCCCACGAAGGCACCTGTCTGCAAATCTTCGGGTCTCTCGCCGCCGTTGGTTCCGCGGTGCGGCTGTCCTGTCCGCAGGGGTACCATGCAACTGCATTGGATCGATATCGGCATCATCGTTCTTTACTTCATCGCGACCATCTTCGTGGGATTCTGGGTTTCCAAGAGAGCCTCCCGTGACATGAAGTCTTACTTCCTCGGCGGGAACACGCTGCCCTGGTACATGCTGGGTGTCTCCAACGCCTTCGGCTATTTCTGGGGCATGTTTGTCGGGATCGTGAGCGCGGTCGCCCTTGCTTCTCCCAGGCTGCTCCCGGATCTTCACGATATCTACAAGTTTCCGATCATCCTTGTCGTTTCTCTGATTGCCGCCCTGCTGGGAACCTTCCTGACCAAACCCGAGGACGACGAGGTCTTGATGGAGTCTTACCGGCGCGTGCGTCCGTGGGGTTTCTGGGGACCGGTCTATCGAAAGATCCTGAAGGAGGACCCGGCATTTCTGAAAAACAAGGATTTCTTCCGCGACATGTTCAACATCGGAGTGGGGACGGTCTGGCAGTGCTGCTTCGTGCTTCTGGCGATGTATCTGGTGACGCGAAACTTCCTCAATGCCCTCCTCACCTTCGCGGTTGGGGTTGCGACGACATTGATCCTGAATAAGAACTGGTACGATCGACTGCCACGACCGGAGACGGAGGCCGCACCGCAGGAGCGGCCTGCCGAAGCCCGGACCGTGGCTCAGTGACGCTCGTGTCTGTCTTTGCGCCTCTGTGCCCCTGCGGTTGATCATCCGACGAAAACGCATGGATGCGAAGGCGCAGAGAAACCATTTTCAGCCAAGGGAAAAAGCCATGCAATTCGGATTCTTCGATGATGCCAACCGTGAATACGTGATTACGACTCCCCGGACCCCCCTGCCCTGGATCAATTACCTGGGCACGGAGGATTTTTTCTCGCTCATATCCCAGACCGCCGGAGGATATTGCTTTTACAAGGACGCCCGTTTTCGCAGGATACTCCGCTATCGCTACAACAACATCCCTCTCGACAGCAACGGGCGCTATTTCTATATTCGCGACGGCAGCGATTTCTGGTGTCCAAGCTGGGGCCCGGTCCAGGCTGAGCTCGACGCGTATCGATGCCGTCACGGCCTTGGATACACGGAGATCTCCGGCACGAGAGGCGGCGTTGAGGCGGCCTGCCTCTTCCTGGTCCCACCCGGGGAGACCGCTGAAATCCACCGAGTCACGATCCGCAACACGACTGCGGCGCGTAAGAGCCTCGATCTGTTCTCTTTCGTCGAGTGGTGCCTTTGGAACGCGATGGATGACATGACCAACTTCCAGCGCAACTTCAGCACCGGCGAGGTCGAGGTGGACGGCCCTGCGCTCTACCACAAGACGGAATATCGGGAGCGCCGGAATCACTATGCATTTTATTCCGTGAATGCGCCTCTGGCGGGATTCGATACGGACCGCGAGAGCTTCCTCGGGGGGTATCAGGGCCTGCATTCCCCTCAGGCAGTGCGGGACGGCAAGGCGCGCAATTCAGTCGCGAGCGGCTGGGCCCCGGTCGCTTCTCACCAGGTCAAGCTGGATCTCGCTCCCGGCGAATCCAGAACGCTGATTTTCGTCCTGGGCTATGTCGAGAATCCGAACGATGCAAAATGGGCCCGAAAGCACGTGATCAACAAGGAGCCGGCCAATGCGTTGATGGCTCGCTTCTCCACTCCCGCTCAGGTTGACGGTGCGATGAAGAAGCTGCGGGGATTCTGGGACGAGCTCCTGTCGCACTATCAGCTCGCCCACCCCGATGCGCGGCTGTCGCGCATGGTGAACATCTGGAACCCTTATCAGTGCATGGCGACGTTCAATCTCTCGCGCAGCGCTTCTTTCTACGAATCGGGTATCGGGCGCGGGTTGGGGTTCAGGGACTCCAACCAGGATCTTCTGGGTTTCGTGCATCAAATCCCGGCGCGCGCTCGTGAACGGCTGCTGGATCTCGCGTCGACGCTCCTCAACGACGGCGGCGCATATCACCAGTACCAGCCGCTGACCAAGAAAGGGAACAATGAGATCGGAAGCGGTTTCAACGATGATCCCCTGTGGTTGATCCTTGCGACTGCCGCCTACTTGAAGGAGACCGGCGACTGGACGATCCTGGATGAAATAGTTCCTTACAACAGCGACCCCGATATCACGGGGCCGATGCTCGAACACCTTCAGCGCGCCTTCGATCACGTGGTGAATAACCGGGGAGCCCACGGTTTGCCCCTCATCGGCCAGGCCGATTGGAACGACTGTCTGAATCTGAACTGCTTCTCGATCACACCCGACGAGTCTTTCCAGTGCCTCAAGGGCACCAGCGTCAGCCGCGCGGAGTCGGTTTTGATAGGCGCCATGTTTCTGTTCATCGGGCCCGAGTACGTAGAGATCTGCCGCCGACGCGGTCTTAAAGGCGAGGTGCAGCGCGCGGAAAAATGCCTGCTGGAGATGCGCAAGATCCTGGACAGACACGGGTGGGACGGGGAGTGGTTCCTGCGCGCTTACGATCATCACGGGTCGAAGGTGGGAAGCAATGAAAATGCCGAGGGAAAGATCTTCATCGAAACCCAGGGATTCGGGGTCATGGCGCACCTCGGCTTCGACGACGGACGCGCTCTGAAGGCGCTCGACTCTGTCAAGGAGCGCCTGGACACCAAATACGGGATCGTGCTGCAGCAGCCCGCTTACAGCGAATACCACGTCGAATTAGGGGAAATCACCTCCTATCCGCCGGGCTACAAGGAAAACGCCGGCATCTTCTGCCACAACAATCCGTGGATCATGATCGCCGAGACTATGGTCGGTCGGGGAGACCGGGCTTTCGAGTATTACAGCAAGATCGCGCCGGCGTTCATCGAGGGCATCAGCGAGATTCATCGCACGGAGCCCTACTGCTATTCACAGATGGTCGGCGGACGGGATGCGGTGCGACACGGGGAAGCCAAAAACTCGTGGCTGACAGGGACCGCTTCCTGGAACTATGTCGCCGCGACGCAGTACATCCTGGGGGTCCGGGCGGAGCACGACGGCCTCGAAGTCGATCCCTGCATTCCATCCGACTGGAAGGGCTTCAAAATTACGAGGATCTATCGGGGCGAAAAGTTCGATATCGAGGTCCGCAATCCGAGGGGCGTCATGAAAGGCGTGCGCCGTGTGGAGATCGACGGGGTCGAATCGCCGGATCGTCTGATCCGGCCGAGTGGTGATGGCCGCGGCCACAAGGTCGTGGTGGAGATGGGATAGACGGCCTTTGCGCTTCGGCCGCCGCACTCGAAAATGCCCCAGTCCGAGTCGGAGGGAAAGGGCGAATCGTCATTGAGCGGGAGGGAAGGATGCTATACCGATTGATCGTTGCAATCATCTTTTTTACGGCGACACTCATGGCAGGCAGCGGCGATATCCGCCTGAATCAGGTCGGTTATTATCCGCGGGGAGTAAAAGTATTTGTCGTGGTGGATTCCGCCTCGACCGAATTCACGGTCAAGGACGAGCAGGGCAAAATCCGGTTCAAGGGTCCCCTGGTGGACAAGGGGGTGTGGAATGCGTCGGGCGAGAACGTGAAGATCGGCGACTTCACCAGGTTCGGCGAACCGGGGAAGTACCTTATAGCGGTTGCGGACAAGGGAGATTCCTACGCTTTCAGGATCAGCTTCAATCTGTATGCAGACACTCTCAAGGCAGCCATGAAGACTTTTTACTTCCAGCGCGCTTCCATGCCGCTGGAGGAAAAGTATGCGGGGAAGTATGCCCGCGCGGCCGGGCACCCCGATGACTCCTGCCCCTATCACTCTTCTTCGGGCCACATGCTGGGGCGGCGAGCTTCGCCGAAGGGCTGGTACGATGCTGGAGACTACAACAAGTATGTGGTGAATGCCGGTGTCACCGTCGGTACGCTGCTGGGGCTGGCAGAGGTCCTGCCGGGCGTGTTCCCCGACCGGTCGCTGAACATCCCGGAAAGCGGAAACCGCGTCCGCGACCTGCTGGACGAAGTCCGATACGAGCTGGAGTGGCTTCTGACCATGCAGGACGACGATGGCGGCGTGTTTTTCAAGCTCACCACAAAGAATTTTTCCGGTTTTGTGATGCCGGCGGAGGACAAGGCGGAACGTTTCGTCGTGGGGAAGGCCACGACGTCCGGGCTGAATTACGCCGCCGTCATGGCTCAGGCTGCCCGTGTCTACGGTAAGACGGACAAGGCTTTCGCCGACAGGTGTCTCAAGGGAGCAATCAGCGCATGGGATTGGGCGCGACAGCACGACAACGTCGTTTTTCGCAACCCGCCGGATGTCCAGACCGGAGCTTACAGCCATACCCAGTTCGACAACGAGTTCTTCTGGGCGGCGGCTGAACTGGCAATCACCACCGGAAAGGCCGACTATCTGGATTTCGTCAGGCAGCATTTGAAGCCGTCGGAGATGGTGGTTACCGAAAATTGGCGCAACTTCGTTCGGAATCTGGGGGAATTCTCTCTTGCCAGTATTCCCGGCGGCCTGACCGAGACGGAGAGGAAGGGAATCCAGAAGTCCATTGTCGCACTCGCGGACCGGTTGACCGAAAAGATGCAGGCAATTCCTTACCGCATTCCTTTGGACAGATTCGTCTGGGGGTCAAACAGCGACGTTCTCGACGAGGGAATGGTCATGGCGCTGGCCTTCAAATACACCGGCGATCGAAAGTACCTGGATGCCCTGGTCGAAACGACGGATTACATATTCGGCAAGAATGCCACCGGGTATTCCTTCGTAACCGGGATCGGCAGCAGGTCCCCGATGCACCCTCACCATCGGCCCAGCGAGGCGGACAAAATACCGGAACCGATTCCAGGCTTCGTTGTGGGAGGACCGAACGCCGATCGGCAGGACAGCCGTGAGAGGTCGCGATCAGGTGTCGAATATCCGAGCAAGCTGGCCGCAAAGAGCTATACCGATCAGCTGGGAAGCTTTGCATCCAACGAAGTAGCCATTAACTGGAACGCGCCGCTTGTGTATGTGCTCGGATTCCTCCAGGCAAACATGACCGGCGCCGGCGCTCCGCGAAGCAAGTAGACTCAGGGAATTCAGCGGGGCTTGATCTGCTGATGCCCTGGAGGCCTGGTGGTGGGTTTCCGCGGAGCAGCCGGAAGGCCGCCCCGGGACGCCGCATCGACGTTCGACGTGGGATCCGCGCCGGACCAGGTGACGTCCGCGGTTGGGCCATAGGTCGAAGGAACCGTCTTGTCGATCAATCGCAAATACACCGTCAATTGTGTCCTGTGGTGTGCTGTGTGAAGAACCCTGCGCCAGAAGATCCAGATTCTCTCGCGCCGCGCGTCGAAGAACGGCCGCTGTTCCAGCCACCATGCTTCATCCCGCTCGGCAAGGAAACGCAACCTCGGACGGGCCAGATCCGCCAGGCGAGTCGCGAAAGCCGCCGGCGACGATTCGGCCGGCAGGACTTCCCCCGCAGGTGGTTCCGGCAACCCGAGGAACTCGGCGAAGAACCTTCGCTCCGAGAGCAGCTGATGTTTCATAATCTCGAGGACCGTGCTCGAGCGCTCGTGCGGGCGAAAACCCAGCTCTTCATTCGAAAACCGCACCCAGGTCGAATACACCTTGTTGGTCTCCGACGCGTAAGTGTCCAGCACGTGCTGGAAGGTGCGCACAACCGCAGCGGGTATCTCGCCGTCATGGATGATTGAGAGGGTGTATTCCATTTGAGCCTCGGATCGACGCATCGAAAGAGCTTATGCAGCGCCTCGGAAAAGTGTTCACTACCCTTGTGGAAGATTCAAGGGCTCCGCGACATTTACGATACGGCGAGTGGCAGGCGCGTCTCGGGTGTTTTAGGGGCGTCTCAGGTGGGCGCCCGTAGCGGCGAGGACTGACATGCGAGCGGCAACAGGTGCCGTGTCTGCAGTTGGTAATCATCGCCAGAAAGGACTGGAAATGATCTGGCTTGCGAATTGCCTCTTGGCTGCCCTTGCGGTGACCGCGCAGACCGGCGGCTCAGGTCCCCCTCAGACAGCAACGAACGACGTCGCCTGGGCGGCCCTCGAATATCTGGTGGGCGATTGGGCTGGCGAGGGAAGCGGAAGTCCGGGCCAGGGCGCCGGAGGGTTCACCTTCAAATGGGATCTGGACAGAAAAATTCTGGTGCGAACGAACTTCGCGGACTACACCGCGACGAAGGAGCGGCCTGCCTTTTCGCACCGCGACCTCATGCTGGTATATGCTGATCCTACCGGGTCCGGGTTGCGAGCGATCTATTTTGACAACGAAGGGCACGTGATCAATTACGCAGTTCGGGCTGCTCGCGACCCATTTCTTGTCGAGTTTGCAAGTGATCCGGCGGCAAGGAACCCGAGATACCGGCTCTCTTATACCAGGGCCGGAAACGGAGCGGTGTCCATCAAATTCGAGATCGCCCCGCCGGGGAAACCCGATGCTTTTTCGACATACATCGAGGCCCGGGCCCGACGGAAGTAGAAAAGCAGGGCGCGCCATAATTCACCGCCTGGTGCCTTGGTGGTGGCCTTGAATAATCTGTCGACCTGCTCAAGGCTCGTATCGGATCGGCAGATACGATGGAAACCACATCGCGCGCTGCACAGTCTCCTCCAGGTTTTCGGTCAGATCCGCATCCGCGTGCCCCTCCTCAGTTACTCTTCGCGCGGTCGCGCAGGCCACGCTGAGGGAGCAGTCGCGAATGCGTGTCAGACGGGGATATATCGCACCTTCTTCGAGATCCTCGCGTGTGACCTGCGCCGCAAGGCTCTTTGCCGATTCCAGAAAGACCCCGTCGCTTACGGTGCGTGCGCGCGCTACAGTCAGACCCAGGCCAACCCCTGGAAAGATGAACGAATTATTGCACTGACCGATACGATAGCGCCTGCCATTGTACGGGACAGGCGCAAAAGGGCTCCCTGTCGCCACTATGGCGCGTCCATCCGACCAGCGGATGGCCTGCTCCGGCGTGCACTCGGACTTGGAGGTTGGATTGGACAGCGGGAAAACGATCGGACGCTCATTGATCTCGGCCATGGCCCTGACGACCTCCTCGCCGAACGTCCCGGGCGTTCCCGAGGTGCCGATGAGAATGGTCGGTTTGACACCGCGGATGGTCTCGGCCAGCGTGATGCGGGAACGATCAAGGCAAGTGAACACGGCAACTTCGTCATCGTGCCGGGCGTAGGTCTTTTTGAAATCGTCCAGAGCGGGTCGGCCGAGCATAACCAATCCTTTGCTGTCCGTCGTCCATATCCGACGGATCGCCTGCTCACGGCTCAACCCGTCTTCCATCAGCGCCGAAACGATCAGATCGGCTATTCCTTGGGCGGACGCACCCGCGCCGGCGATCACAATTCGCTGGTCGTGCATGGGCCGGCCTGTGATTCGCAGGGCGGCGTAGAGGCCGGCGAGCACGACAGACGCGGTTCCCTGGATATCGTCATTGAAGGTGCAGAGGCGGTCGCGAAAGCGCTTCAGCTGCTTGAGTGCGTTGCCTTTCAAGAAGTCCTCCCATTGGAGCACCACTCCGGGAAATACCGTTTGTACGGCCGCCACGAACCTGTCGATGAAATCCTGATATTCGGCTCCCCGAATCCTCCTGTGCCTGAGTCCCAGATACAGGGGATCTTTGAGCCGTTCCTCGTTGTCCGTTCCGACATCCAGAGTGATCGGCAGGGTGCTGTACGGGCTCAGTCCGGCGCACAGAGTGTAGAGGCTGAGTTTGCCGATCGGTATTCCCATGCCCCCGGCGCCCTGGTCGCCGAGACCTAGAATTCTCTCGCCATCGGTTACCACGATGACGGACGGCTTTGAGATTTCGCAATTCGCGAGCGTCTTTTCGATATCGTCGCGCCGCAAATGGCTGATGTAGAGGCCCCTGGGCCTGCGATAGATGTGCGAGAACTTCTGGCAGGCCTCGCCCACGACCGGGGTGTATACGACGGGCATCATCTCATCAATATGCTCGTACAGCAGGCGATAGAAGAGCGTCTCGTTTCGGTCCTGCAGGCCGGCCAGGTAAATAAATCGCTCGATGTCGCTCGTCTTCGCCTCGAAATTCTCGTAAGTCCGTTCGAGCTGCTGTTTCATAGTGCTCACGATCGGCGGCAGCAGGCCATGCAAGTCCAGTTCGTCGCGTTCGCGAATGGTGAAGGCCGTCCCTTTGTTCGTGTGAGAGTCCAGCAGGACGGCCGTCCCCTTCTCGGAAACCGCTACGTACTTCTCTCCGGTGGAAGAATCGATACGGATCCCGAATTTCATGAAAATCTCCTTGATTGGTGATTCGATCTGAGGCGATATCCGGCAAGCGACATTTCTCTCAGGTCGAGGCAAGGACGCGATGGTAGAAGTCCTCGTATTGCGGGATGATCATCGTCGTGCAGAAGCGGCGGCGGGCCGAAGCCCTGCCGTTTGCGCCCATTTCGCGGCGCCGGTTCTCATCCGACAATACCGCGAGCGAACGTTCCGCCATCTTTTCCACATTGAGCGCTTCGACAAGGTAGCCCTCGACTCCGTCGGTGATCACCTCGGGCAGGCCACCAACGCGGGAAACCACCACCGGCACTTCGCAGGCCATTGCCTCGAGCGCCACCAGGCCGAACGACTCGTTTTCGCTCGGGAGGAGAAGCAGGTCAGCGCTGCCCATGAGTTCTTCGATGTTGTCCCGTTTGCCCAGGAAGTGTACGTGCGTTTCGACTCCGAGGTGCCGGGCGGTATATTCCGCGCTGCTTCGCTCCGGGCCGTCTCCGACCATCAGCAGAACCGCGGGAAGATGTTTCCGGACACGGGCGAAAATGTGCACGACATCCGTCGGACGTTTCACTGCGCGAAAGTTGGAAAGGTGGATGACGATCTTTTCGCCGGATGGGGCATAAAATTTTCTGAGTTCGCCGTTGACTCCAGGTTTGTAGAGATCGCAGTTCACGAAGTTGTAAACCACCTCGATTTCCCGCTTGAGCCCGAAAGTGCTGTAGGTTATATCGCGCAGGAACTGAGATACCGCCGTGACACCGTCGGACTGCTCGATGGAAAACTTCGTGATCGGCAGGTAGGACCGGTCGGAGCCGACGAGGGTTATGTCGGTTCCGTGAAGCGTCGTCACAACCGGGAGCCTTTTCGGCAGAAGCATCGATTTTGCCAGGAAAGCGCTCACCGAGTGCGGAATGGCATAGTGGCAGTGCAGCAGGTCGAGACCCGTCTGTTCGGCCACTTCCGCCATCTTCGACGCCAGCGCGAGCGTATAGGGCGGATGATCGAAGAGCGGGTAGGCCCGCACCTCCACTTCATGAAAATAGATGTTCGGGTGGGCCTTTACGAGCCGCAGCGGAGGCGCGTAGCTGATAAAGTGAACCTGATGCCCGCGATCCGCCAGTTCTTTGCCCAGTTCCGTTGCGACGATTCCGCTCCCGCCATAGGTAGGATAGCAAGTGATTCCGATTCGCAAGGTCTCCTCCGTTCGTATCGAACGATACAAAGTCCATGCCCACAGAGCACCCGATGATCAAGAGAGGGCGCTGGGCCCGGCACGGCGTGCCCCTGCTTTGGCCAATCGATTGACCTGTCGAATTCCTCAGTAGGACATGGCGTGCCGTGTCCCCGCATTCCTGAACACGCGCTGATCTGAACAAGCTCGCGGTCCACGGTGTCCCTGTATACTCCATAGCTGTCGTGCTTTCTCAGAAGCTCAACGGTCCCATCGTGATCCGTGGTTTAACAGAACTGTCACTCGAACGTGGCGTTGACCAGCGCTGTCTGCTGCTGCCTGTGCATTTTGAGTGAACCCGGGGAAGGGCTCGGGCACTCTGCCCGCCCGACATATCGCAGAACGTGGACTCCCGGAAGGACCGGCATCAGCCGCTGGCGGACGAAGTCCCACGCGCCCATATTCTGGGGTTCCTCCTGGACCCAGAATACCTGCTCCGCGTGCCCGTAGCTGCCTATGATGTCCGCGAGCGAGGATTCCGGAAACGGATACAACTGTTCGAGGCGAACGAGTGCGACGTGAGCGCTCTTGCGTCTCTCGCGTTCGGCCAGGAGATCGTAGTAAATCTTGCCGCAGCACAGGACCACCCTTCTCACGATGCGTTTGTCGGGAACCAGGCGGTCGTCGAGCACGTGTTCGAAAGCGCCGTCGGTCAGATCGCGCGGATGCGAAGCTGTTCTCGGGTGGCGCAGCATGCTCTTGGGGCTCATGACGACTAAGGGTATACGTTGAGCGTCGCGCATCTGGCGGCGCAACAGGTGGAAATACTGCCCGGCGGTGGTAGGCGAGCAGACGCGCATATTTCCCTCGGCGCAGAGCGAGAGGAAGCGCTCCAGACGCGCGCTGGAGTGTTCCGGACCCTGGCCCTCGTATCCGTGCGGGAGGAGCAGAACCAGATCGCACGGTTGGTGCCATTTGGATTCCGAGCTGGAAATGAAATTGTCGATGATCACCTGCGCGCCGTTGGCAAAGTCGCCGAACTGAGCTTCCCAAATCACAAGGCTCAGGGGATCGGCGACGCTGTATCCGAACTCGAAGCCCAGCACCGCAGCCTCGGAGAGCGAACTGTCGAAGACTTCGAATTGCGCCTGCTCCGGGTGGATGTGTTTCAGCGGCATGTATTCGAGTCCGGTCTCGTAATCGCACAGGATCAGGTGTCTCTGGCTGAAGGTCCCGCGCGCGCAGTCCTGCCCGCTCAGGCGCACAGGTGTGCCTTCGAAAACCAGTGTGCCGAAAGCCAGCGCCTCGGCATACGCCCAGTCTATCTCGCAGTCGCCGCCGAGGAGCTCCACGCGCTTGGCAAAAAAGGTCTTGAGTTTGGGATGCAGCCTGAAGCCTTCAGGAAGGGAGGTCAGCCCGCGGGCGACGTCGAGCAGCTCGTCGAACGCCACGCCGGTGCCTCCGGCCGGCTGAAACTCGCGCAATTCCTCCTCGGTGACCGCAAGAGGGATGTCCGGCTCGAAGTGGTGTACGCCCTGGAGGCTTTCCTGGTAGGCCGCGTCCAGCCTGTCGCGCATGCCGCTGTGCAGCGCTTCCACCTCCGCCTTCGTCACGACGCCTTCGCGCACGAGCGTCTCCGAGTAAAGCGATATCACGGAAGAGCGTTCGCTGATCTTTTTGTAGAGGATCGGCTGGGTGTAACTGGGCTCATCCCCTTCGTTGTGGCCGTGGCGGCGATAGCAGAAAAGGTCGATGACGACATCTTTGCGGAAGCGCCGGCGGTAGGCAAACGCGATTCTCGCAACGCGAACCGCCGCGTCGGGATCGTCGCCGTTGACGTGAAAGATCGGCGACTGGACCGAGCGAGCGACATCCGTCGCGTACTGGGAGGAACGCGCTTCCTCCGGCATGGTGGTGAAACCGATCTGGTTGTTGATGATGATGTGTACGGTCCCGCCGGTTCGGTAACCGTGCAACTGAGAGAAGTTGAGAGTCTCCCAGACGACACCCTGGCCGGCGAAAGCGGCGTCTCCATGCACCAGAATCGGGATGACGCGCTGGTGATCAAGGTCGCCGCGCCGCTCCTGCTTTGCCCGAGTGATTCCCTCAACGACCGGGTTGACCCACTCCAGGTGGCTGGGATTGGGAGCCACCGAAACGTAAATCTCCCTGCCTTCCGCGGTGCGGAATGTTCCGGCAGATCCGATGTGATATTTGACGTCGCCCGAACCCTGCGTCGCAAGCGGATCCGTGTTTTCCTCGAATTCGGACAGCAGCTTGGGCAATGCCTTTCCGATGATGTTCGCCAACACATTCAGACGCCCGCGGTGAGCCATGCCGATTACGGCTTCCTCGACACCGTCGTTGGCGGCCTCGGTGAGGACGTGCGCGAGCGTGGGGATGGTGGTTTCGGCGCCTTCGAGGCCGAAGCGCTTGTGGCCGACGAACTTCGCGTGAAGGTAGCGCTCGAAGTCCTCCGCCGCGGCCAGGAAGCGAAGCGTCAGTCGCCGCGAGTCATGGTTGAGCGGAGCCCGGCACTCTGCCGGTTCGATGCGTTCCTGGATCCAGGCTTTTTCCTGCGAATCCTGAATGTGCCGATATTCCACCCCGACGGACTGGCAATAAGCTTCCTTCAGGATGGCCAGGATCTGCCTCAGACTGCCGCGCTGAAGTCCACCGAGTCCCCCGGTGACGAACTCCCGATCGAGATCCCAAATGGTCAAGCCGTAGGTCGCGGGATCGAGTTCCTGGTGGTAGCGTGATCGTTCCGCCAACGGGTCCAATCGCGCGATCAGGTGTCCGCGCACCCGGTACATGTTCATCAGCTGGAGCACACCGACCTGCTTCTCGAGGTCTTCTTTGGCGCCGGCCGAGCCCAGCAATCCGGGATTGTGGTCCAGCGCCCACTGGACGGGGAGTTCCGGCAGTTTCAGATCCTCGAATATTCGCTCGAAGAACCGCTCTTTGCCCAAAAGTAGGTCGTGAACCAGCCCCAGGAATTGTCCCGACTCCGCGCCCTGGATGATGCGGTGGTCGTAAGTGCAGCTGACGGTCATGACTTTGCTGAGGCCAAGGCTCGAGAGAGCCTGGGGCGACCAGGCGTGATATTGGGGCGGGTAGCCGATGTTCCCCGTGGCCAGAATCGCCCCCTGGTTGTTCATCAGGCGGGGCAGGGAAGAGAGCGTGCCTACCGTGCCCGGGTTGGTGAGCGTGATCGTTGTTCCCTGAAAATCCGAGATCTGAGCCTTGCCGGCACGCACCCGCTGAATAGTCTCGTCGTAGGTCGCGATGAACTCGGGAAAGAGAAGCGAGTCCGCTTTCTTGATGTTCGGGACCAGCAGCATCCGGGTGCCGTCCTGGCGCTCGACGTCGACGGCCACCCCGATATTGATGTCTCGCCTGAACCGGCGGCAGGGTTGCCCCTCGACGACTTCAAACGAGGAGTTGAGCGCGGGAAACTCGCGCATGGCGAGCACGATCGACCAGGTGATGAGGTGGGTGAAGGACACCTTGGGACGGTTCGTCCGCTGCATCTGTTCGTTGATGATACGCCGGTTCTCTTCGAGCAGCTTTACGGGGATGGAACGGTAGGAGGTCGCGGTCGGAACGGAGAGGCTGGCCTCCATATTCTCGACTACGCGCGCCTCCGAACCGAGAAGCGGAATGGCTTCATCGACAAGCAGATTCTCTCCCGCCCGGGTAGAGGTCACATCTTTTGATTTCACCGGAATACCATGTCCCTTTCTATTGTGTGTCCGACAATTGTGGGACAGCTCCAAGCGAGGGGTACGGCACGCCGTGCCCCTACCGCGACCAATCGATCAACCTGCGGTTGCGGTCTTCCCGGGGACCACCCTCCAAATTGAGACAGCCGTGCACAGTTCCGCAGTAGGGAAAGGGCGTGCCGTGCCCCCGCTTGCCTAAACACCCACGAAATCGAGCGGTCACACGAAGTGGCGCGCTCCCGTAAGCCTCAAGACCTGTCACCGTATTGTCGGATACTCGTTAGGCGATCTTCCTGATCACTCGCGCAGGCAGGAAGATTATCGCTTTTATCAGTTCCAGAGCCCCTCCCACCGCTATTCCCAGGAGTCGGAAGGGCAGCAGGCAAAGCCAGACAAAAGGGTACAGGATGAGTGCGAGAAGAGCCAGCGGCCAGCATACAACCAGGAGGATACACCACAGCAAAAACTTGATCATGGAATCACCCTTGCAGGTTTCCGGACGGCCTGTCGTTTTGGTGGTCTGAGAGGATCAAGCATCCCAAACCGGCTAATCGTCTTCGGATCGAGGACTGTCTTCCTTCGCGACCTGATCGCCGGAAAAGTAGGCCTGGTAAAGGTCGGTGGCGCTTGCCAGGTCACGCTTCTCGACCAGGAGGATCATGGGTTCGGCACCGCTCCTCGCCCCGATCGGGTCATTTTCACCGTGTAGAACGCTGGTGATTCCGTTGGTTTCGAGCAGTTCCTGGACCATGTCCGCTTCGGAAAGCGTGTGGAATGTGGCCAGTTCCACAAGCGTGCCGACGTCGGCAGCGCCGGGAAGAGTTTCCTCACTCCGCGCGACATCCAACAGCGCTGACCCGCACTGAGCGCAAGTGACGGCGTCGTCGGGATTCCTGCTGCCGCATTTCGGGCAATTTGGCATTTTCACCTCCGGCGAAGTGCTTCGTCGCCAATTATACTTGCGCGAGAGTGCAAGTTAACAGCCCCTGCCGCGAAATCTCAGAGCCCTTGTATCAGTTTTGGGAACCGTTGATCGAGCGTATGTCTTCGACGATGATCTCGGAGATTGCGTCGAGTCCGGAAGTGGCGGACACAAACAGCTGCCCGCCCCCTGCGGTTCGGAATATAGCAGCTTTCGTGGTGCCGGATACGGGATAGAAAGGGGAGTCCGGGCCCAGTATCGCCGGCGCGACGCTCAGCTGCGCCCGCCCCGAAGAAAGTCGAGCCCGCGCGATGAGGCGCACGACGCGTCCCGTCGAGCGCGCCCTCCTCACCATCGTCTGCGTTGCGGGTCCGATGCCGGTGCGCGAAATCCCTGCCAGGTCCGCTTGCGTGTTCATCAGCGCCCTCGACAGGATCAGTACCTTGGCTGCGGAGTCCCACCCTTCGAGGTCGAGACGAGAATCCGGTTCGGCAATTCCGCGTCGTTGCGCCTCGCGCAGCGATGCGTCAAAGCCAACGCCGGTCTCGCACATCGACGACAGGATGAAGTTGGTCGTCCCGTTGAGGATTCCTTCGATCTCGACGACGACCTGCCCGCGCACGTCCGACGACGGCCACACGCCGGTTGTACCCTGAAAGGCGAGCTTCGCGTTGCCGCTTGCTGCTGCGGCCAGGAGTCTGTCAAACCCGTGCACCAACGGACCTTTGTCAACGGTGACTGCCGAGATACCGCGTGCCAGGACAGAGCAGAGCCAGTCAAGAGCGGGCTGGCCGTTCTTGAAGTCGCTGGGCAGCGCCTCCACGAGCACCCTGATCCCCAGTTCGGGCATGCGTCGAAGAAGCTCGGGGATGCCCAGGATCGACGACTTCGGTTGACTGGACCGCAGGGGTTTGCCCGCGGCCTTGTGCGCAATCAACCCGGCCAGGTCTTCGGGCCGGTCCAACACGAGGGCGCCGCTCGTGTCCGCCACGGCGGCGATGCGCACATCCTGTGCGGCCGCGGCGAATGCGCGGCCGACAGTACCGAAGCCGAGCAGAGCCACCTTCGTGTTTTCAGTGCCGTTTCGTCTGTTCATTCAGGTTGTGACCGCATCAAACGCTGCACGGCCTTCCGGGCTCATGCGCCGCCGGGACCCTTTGAATGCCGGGACGCGGCGCCCTGCGCCCCACGGGGCCGGGAAAGACTATCTTGACAGGAAAAGGTAAATGACAGAAATGACCACGATCACAAGAAGGCTGGAGATACCCAGGATCTTCCAGAGCGCGATGTGCCCTTTGCCGAAGGGACTGGCGGCGGCGGAAACGACTTCCTGGCCGGATCCTTTTTCAAGCAGTTCACGGAGTGCCGACTCCATCTCGCGTGCATCGCGGTATCGCGAATCCGGACGCCGTTGCATAGCATTCCGGAGGATGGCGTCCAGCGTCCCGGGAAGGCTCTGCTTTCTGGATGTGAGCGGAGCGGGGTTCGAATCGAGAATTGCGCTGATGCGAGAAAGAGAGTTGCGAGCCTCGAATGGATGCCGGTCGGAGAGCATCTCGTACAGGATCGCACCGAGCGCGAAGATGTCGCTGCGGTGGTCGACCAGATCACCCCGGATCTGTTCCGGGGACATGTAAGCCAGCGCACCCATCGGGATGATGGTGTCGGCGAACTCCGGCAGTCGCACGCGCACGTCATCCCTTGCCCGACTGAGCTCAGTAAAGCGCGCCACGCAGCAGTCGGTCAGCACGACGGCGCCATCCTGCAGGATCCAGACGTTCGATGGTTTGAGCGAACGGTGCACGGCGCCGGCGCGGTGGACCTCCGCGAGGGCATCCGCGATCGATACGCCGACCTTCAGCGTATGCTGCCAGGGCAGGGGTTTCCTTTTCATCTGCTGGGCAAGAGTCTCGCCCTGGAGGAAGGGCATCACGATGAACAGATCGTCGTCGTCGTCGCCGATCTCCAGAATCGGGCAGATTCCGGGATGACGAATCTGGCTGGCCAGCAGCAGTCCTTGAAGAAAGCGCTCTCGGCGCGAGGAATCGTATAGGACCTTGGAGGTCACCAGCTTGACGGCAACAATCCGCCCGGTGGATTGGTCTTCAGCGCGATAGACCGTTCCCATGCTCCCGGTGCCGATTTCGTCCAGCAGGTTGTACCTGTCCAGCTTCTCCCCGATCATCTCAGTCTTTCGTAATTCGTTATGATCCTCTTCAAGAGTGGCACAAGAACCCACTTCCTGTCCAGAAGTCAGCGGCGGCATCGCGGGTGACGACGCCCCTGACCACCGGATCACCGTGACGCGCAGGTTCTGCTGCCCCGACGTTTGGGAAGCGGCTTTGAATGATTAAAGAATTCAATGCTTTAGGCCGATATACCTGCCGGGAGGCTGCCATGCCGAATTCGCAACCCTTCCAGCGCGGGGGTAGCCTGCCTTCCGGGGGCTCGCGTGCTGGGCCGGGTGTCCGCCTTGACGACATTCTGGCTTCACACAAAGCCTGGCTCGAGAAGCGAGGCGGCCAGCGCGCAAACCTCGCGCGGGCGCTGCTGGGGGGACTGGACCTGCGACAGGTTGACTTGCGCAGAGCGATTCTGAACGAAGCCGTACTTGTCGATGCCGATCTCTCCGAAGCGGAAATGGACGGAGCCGAACTGCGCGATGTCGATTTCCGCAGGGCAAAACTGCTGAAGGTGGATCTGAGCTCCGCCGACCTTAGCCGGGCGAACCTTCAGGATTCCCGGATCGTGGAGTCCACCTTCAACGAGGCCCAACTGCACGACGCACGCTTCTATGGGGCCACGCTGCGCGACTGCCGCATGTTCGACGCCCAGGTTTACGGTTGCGATTTCACTTCCGTGTCATTGATTTCCACTCAGCTCAATCACGCCAGTCTCTTCGACTGCCACTTTGCCGATGCCGACCTCACGAGAGCCAGCTTCGTGAGAGCACGGGTCCAGATGTGCCGTTTTCCCGGAGCTCGGATCCATCAGGCGAAGTTTGCGGGCTCTCGGATCCAGAGCTGCGACTTTCGGGCTGCAAAGGGAGAGTACGTGGATTTTTCCAGCGCGGACATGCGCCACATTTCGTTGTACGGCACCAGCTTTAGGCTGTCGAATTTTACGGAGTGCAATCTGAAGGGCGCCGACCTCTCCTATGCCGACCTGACGGGGTCCACCTTCGCCGGGGCTAATCTCGAGGGGGTCGATTTCAGAGGCACAATTCTCGACTCGGCGCGCGAAATCAAAGGCCAGCAGCTGGCACAGGCGCGGACGTCGGAAATCACGATACTGCCGAACGGTTCCAGGGGACCGTACGTGCCTGGAACGGCTGCGGAACACCCCCGCACAAAAGATCCGCTGTCCGCTCCGGGCGAGCATCCTCCTCGCCCGGGAAGGCCCTTCCCCCAGCCGGGGGCATAAAAATAGCCGGCTTCATCCGACTAATACTTCACGCTTTGAAGGCGACGCCTTGGCCTGGCGCCGATCGAACCTATAGTGCTCAATCCATGGAAGCGATCACAAAGGTCTGCCGGGCAGCACCCCGGGTTTTTCGACGGCGTCGACCTCGCTGTCCCACATCTCGCATGAAGCCGAGGGGTATCCACCGCCCTCCCGGGGGACACTAATCCGACCTGGCCGGTCGGCCCCACACTGCGAGTCCGCACATGATCACCAGCGACACGGCGATCCCGATCGCGAATGGGTTCAAGAAGCCCAGGATCCGCGACGGCGCCCAAAGTTGAAGGGCAAGCGTGAACGGCACGGAAACGACGATTGCCGAAAGCGCCGAGCGGGCGTCAGGCCGCCGCCAGTACAGTCCAACCACAACCGGCACGAAGAGCGCGACCGAAACGAGGCTGTAGAAGAGCGTCAGGACCGTGATGATCGACGGCACAACGATCGCGATGACGATGCCGAGCAGGCCGGCTCCGGCGGAAGCCAGCCGGCTGACCCGGAGAAGCTGCCGGTCCGAGGCGTCGCGGCGGTAGAAACTCTTGTACAAGTCGACGCTGATCGAGGTCGAGAGCATGAAAAGCACGGCGTCGCAGGTGCTGACCTCGGCGGAGAAGATCGCCGCAAGGCCGAGGACACCCATCCACCCTGGCAAAAGATCCGTCATGACCCTGTAAATGGCGAACTGGGGATCTGCAAGAGACGGCAGTGCGGCTGCGGCAATAATACCCATGGCGGGGGGCAGCGCGGCAAAAACGAGCAGCGCAAGTGCGTTTAAATTCATCCCCAGTCTTGCAGAACGAGCGGAACGGGCGCCGTAGACTTTCTGGATCAGTCCCGGCGAAACTATGAACGAGGGTGCAAGCAGCGCAAGATAGTAGAACACCCCCGGGATGCCGAATCCGAAAGGGCTCAGGTAATCGCGAGCCCTGTCGGGGCCGGTGTGCGCGGCGACCTGTGTTGCTACCTGCTGCCATCCGCCCGAATTATGAAGGGCGACGGGAAGCGCGAGCGCGAATCCTGCGAGCAGGACGACAAGCTCGACGAGATTGACCCAGGCGGAGCTGAAAAGCCCGCCGGCGGTGAAATAGGCGATCATCACGACGCCCCCGAGGATCGCTCCGAACCAGTGGGGAACGCCGACAACGATCTGGAATACGATCGAGAGGGCGATCAGCTGCGCGGCAAGCAGCCCGAAGGAGCCGCCCGTGAGAATCAGGGAAATCACTCCGCGAACCGATCTGCTGTATCGCTGCTCCAGGTAATCGCCCAGGGTGTTGAAATCGTTCTCACGCGCAATGGACCAGAGCTTCGCGCCGATCGTATTTGCCAGGATAAGGCAGCCGATGCCGGCCGACCCCACCCACCACCAGGCAGACCAGCCAAGACTGTAACCCAGGGAGGCTGCGCCGACGGTTGTGCCCGCGCCGATGTTTGCCGCCAGCAGCGTCGAAAAAACCAACCCGGGTCCCAAACGCCGTCCGGCGACGAGAAAATCGCCGGCTTTGCGGACCTTGCGCGAAAGGACTGCACCGAGGATGATCAGTACCGCGGAGTATGTGAGGATCCAGGCCAGAGTTGTGTGCAAGTCGGATGCTCTCTGTCAACGGCGGCTGTCTTTGAGACTGCCAACGGTATCGAATCGTCGGCCGGTTGACAACTGAATTCCGGAGATTGCGGCCGGCCGCAGGAGCGGTATAATGCGCGCGAATCGGTGAAGCTCGTGTCACAATTTTTTGGCTCAATTGTTGGCCGGCGGGTTAGTTATATGTGGACCGCCGCGGAGAATGGCGATGATTACTGTCGGTGTTGTCGGTGCAGGGACGATGGGCAGCGGCATCACCCAGGTCTTTGCCCAGGCGGGGCATCGGGTTCGACTGAGCGACGTAAGGCAGGAATTCATTGATCGTGGAATCGACACGATCAGGAAAAGCCTCGCGCGCTTCGTGCAGAAGCAGGCGATCACGGAGGAGGATCAGCGATCCACCCTGGACCGGATCTCATGCTCAGTCGGGATCGCGGAGCTCGGGGACTGCGAGCTCGTTGTTGAAGCCGTCATCGAGGACCTGGCGACAAAGAGCGGGGTGTTTGTGGAATTGGAGCGGCTTTGTTCGCCCTCTGCCATTTTTGCCAGCAACACTTCTTCGATTTCGATCACCAAGCTGGCGGCCACGACCCGCCGGTCGGACAAGTTCATCGGCATGCACTTCATGAATCCGGTGCCGCTCATGAAACTCGTGGAGGTTATCAGGGGGCTGGAGACCTCCGACCACACGTGCCGGAAGATTCTCGAGCTTGCGGCGGGACTCGGCAAGACGCCGGTCGAAGTGAATGATTATCCGGGATTCGTATCCAACCGAATTCTCATGCCCATGATCAACGAGGCGATCTATGCTCTCATGGAGGGCGTAGGCACAAGAGAAGCCATCGACACGGTGATGAAACTGGGCATGAACCACCCCATGGGGCCTCTTACACTGGCGGACTTCATAGGCCTTGATGTTTGCCTCGATATTCTGCGTGTGCTGCACGAAGGATTGGGCGACCCAAAGTACCGTCCCTGTCCCCTTCTAATAAAGATGGTCGACGCAAGACTGCTGGGGAGAAAATCGGGACGGGGCTTTTACGAGTATCAAAAAACGGAAGGGAAAAAGTAATGGCAGACGATCGAACGAACCGGAACAAGGCGATCGACGTGGCGTTGCTGCAGATCGAGAAGCAGTTCGGCAAGGGATCCATCATGCGCCTGGGCGACCGCGTCGTTCCGGAGGGTGTGCAGGCGATCTCCACCGGGTCTATCTCATTTGACGCGGCCCTGGGCGTCGGAGGGTTCCCGAGAGGGCGGGTGGTGGAGATTTATGGGCCGGAATCCAGCGGGAAAACTACTATCGCGCTGCACGCAATTGCGCAGGCGCAAAAGACCGGCGGCGCCGCGGCGTTCATCGACGCGGAGCACGCCATGGACGCCAAGTATGCCAAGATGCTCGGCGTCAACACTGACGAACTCCTTGTTTCGCAGCCGGATTCGGGCGAGCAGGCTCTCGAAATAGCCGAGGTGCTGGTCAGGAGCGGGGCGTTGGACATCGTGGTCGTGGATTCGGTCGCGGCGCTTGTCCCCAAGGCGGAGCTCGAAGGCGAGATGGGGGATTCACTGCCGGGGCTGCAGGCCAGGTTGATGTCCCAGGCCCTCAGAAAACTGACCGCCATCGTGTCCAAATCCAACACCTGTCTGGTGTTCATCAACCAGATACGGGAGAAAATCGGCGTCATGTTCGGGAACCCCGAGACCACGACGGGGGGCCGCGCCCTGAAGTTCTATTCTTCCATCAGGGTGGATATCCGGCGGATTGCGTCCATCAAAGAAGGGGACGTGGTCATCGGCAACCGCACTCGAGTCAAGATCGTCAAAAACAAGATGGCTCCCCCGTTCCGGGAGGCTGAATTCGACATCTTGTACAACCAGGGCGTCTCCTATGAAGGAGATCTGCTCGATATCGCCGTGGAACGGAAGCTGGTCGAAAAGAGCGGCGCGTGGTTTTCGTACAAGGGCGAGCGCCTCGGCCAGGGGCGTGAAAACGCCAAGCAATTCATCCGCGAGCATGCCGAGATCGTCCGTGAACTCGATACCAAGCTGCGCGAACTCCTTGGCCTGACAAAACCAGCGGCGGCGGTTCCCGAACCAAAGAACAAATGACATTGACGATTTACGATTGACGATTGGTGAAAAACAGACCCATGCATCAGTTCGTCAAATCGTCAATCGTAAATCGTCAATCCATGTGCCGGTAGTTTGCGCAGTCGGTTCACCTTTCGCTATTCGCGCTGTTCCCTTAGCGGTAGAATGAGTCGGCGGAGTTGGCCAGGCAATCGCGGTTCTCTTTGGGAGAATCGAGGAAAGTCCGAACTCCACAGGGCAGTGTGCCTCGTAACGCGAGGGAGGGGCGACCCTACGGAAAGTGCCACAGAAAATACACCGCCCCCGTTCTGCGGGGGTAAGGGTGAAAAGGTGCGGTAAGAGCGCACCGCGTCGCTGGTAACAGCGGCGGCATGGAAAACCCCACACGGAGCAAGGTCAAATAGAAAAGCGTTCCCGCAAGGGATAAGGGCGGCCCGTCCGACGCTTTTGGGTAGACCGCTTGATCCCCGGAGTGATCCGGGGGCCAGATGAATGATTGCCGTCTCTGCTTTGCAGGGAAACAGGATTCGGCTTACGGCCGGCTCCGCCTAATTCTCAACCACGGATGAACGCAGGTCCTATCTAACGGCAGATGGAACTAAAGATCCGCGTAGTCCCGCGCGGATCCGCGTCCATGTTCTTGGTTGCGGTCAGGGGCTGCGTTACGCTTATCCATGTTCATCCGTGGTTTGGTGGAAGGATTCAGTAGCGCACCGATTTCAGCTTTCCCACCACCGTCCCCAGCGGCACCTTGACTTCCAGCTGAACGGGAACTTTTTTTTCGTCCGCGGTGAGCCACACCCTCAGCTGCCCGCCCTGCTTGAACAAGCCTCCGACGATCGCGACTGTGTCGACCCTCCATGCCTTGAAAGCGCCGGCCGGTGTCTGAACGTTCTCGCTTTTGTCTACCCGGATTTCGATGTCTTTGATCTTGTCGTTGTCGCCGAGAATCGATCTGTATTTTGCGCCTGGAAAGAAGTCTCGCAGCCGCGTTGCGTAAACTGCGGAGAAAAGGTCGTGCACGCACTCCGGGATATCATTGCGATCCTCATCCCGCCTGACTTTGGGCGGGGAGATGGCCAGGTCCAACTCACGGATGTGCAACTGACGCGTCTGAGGAAGGTAGATGACTTCGATGTCGCGTTTCCGTTTCCCTTCTCGCTCCTGTTTAAAGGTTCGGAAGGTGCAGAAGGTATCCGGATCGGTCAACATCTCCCACTTATCGTCGACCTTCATTCCTACCAGCTTGGCAAAGGTCCCGCTCGAGCGTGCGCTGAATGTGATCTTGAGTGCCTTGCGGTCCATGTATTCGGCCCCGTCGGAAAGGGTCACCTCCGCTTCCCCGGCGCTCATCTGAGGGAGGAAAAAGAGATACCACGGCGGTTTCCAATCCAGGTCGAACACCACGTTCTCGCCGGGGGAGAAGGGCCGGGCTTTACCGTCAGCCCGAACCTGAGCGGCTGCATCGAGAACGAGAAAGAAAACGCAGATCATGGGCCAGGCACCTGGGCGTCGGAGCCGGATGATCAGGCCCGGGCAAGCCGCCGTGCGACGGCCTGAAATACCTGCGCGACCTCTATGTCCATGCATTCGTTTTGCGTCGGACATGTTCTCCCATTACAGAAGCTGCAAGGTAGCACGCGCACCACGGACTCGTCCACGGATCTCCAAGGGCCATTTCGTTCCGGGTCGGTAGGCCCCAGGATTCCAACGGACGGTACCTGGAGGGCGCATGCAAGGTGAAACGGACCGGTATCACCCCCAACGAATAGACGTGCCCGCCTGAGCAAAGGGATCAGTTGAAGGAAGGGAATTCGCAGGTGGGTCGGCGGAGGACCGCTGCAGCTCCGTGCGATCTCATCGAAAAGAGGCTCTTCGCCGGGGCCGGTGGTGACAACGGCCTGGAGCCCAAGTTCGGCTCCGATTCTGCCTGCGAGCTCGCCGTACCTCGAAGGAAGCCACCTCTTGGTGGGCCAGCCTCCGCCCGGGTTCAACACGACATATTCTCGCAGGCCGGCACTGGAAACCAGCGCAGCGACCGTCGATTCATCCTCATTCGGCGCCGATATTTTGACTTGCCGCAGCGCCGGGCGGGCCCCTGCCTGTGAAGCAAGGAGCTGGTTGAGTGCAACAACGTGGGTCTTGTTTGCCGGCCTGGACAAGGCTCGATGATAGAACCAGTGGGCGGGCCATTCGCGAACGAGGGGCTTGGAGAAACCCAGGCGTGTGCGGGCGCCGCTCAACTGGCTCAGGAGGGCTGTCTTGAGCAGGCCTTGAAAGTCGAGCGACACGTCGTAACCGCCGGAACGCAGGCGCCCGATGCACTTGAAAATCTCGCGCCAGGGACCGGGAGTGCCCGGGTTTGACCTCAAGGCGGTCGTATCGAGGACGACGACGCCGTCAATACCTTCTATCACCGAGAGCAGAAACGCCATCCTGCTTTCCACAAGCCAGTCGATCCTGGCTTGCGGAAAGGACTCGCGCAGACTCTGAAAAGCGGGAAGGGTGTGGAGGATGTCTCCAAGTGAGCTGAGTCTTATGATCAGGATTCTTCGAGGCGATGTCATGGGCGGGACCTGTCGAGAATTCTGGCGATCATGTCGCGGGAGGAGTGCCCTTTGGCGTCTCCCACGATGGCAACCCTGCCCCCGTACGAACGCACAGTTTCCCGCTCGGGGACGGTTTCGCTCGTGTAGTCGGTTCCTTTTGCATGGACGTCCGGCTCGAGATCGCGCAGGATGCGATCCACCGTCGGGCCGGCGAAGACGAGGACGTAGTCGACGCAGTCGAACGAGGCGATGATTTCCGCGCGTTCGTCTGCACTCTGAAGGGGGCGTCCCACCCCTTTGAGCGAGCGCACGGACTCGTCGCTGTTTATCGCTACGATCAATACATCCCCCTGGGCCCGGGCCCCCTGGAGATACCTCGTGTGCCCGACGTGAATGACGTCGAAGCAGCCGTTTGCGAAAACCACCGTGCGGCCGCTGCGTTTTGCCTCCGCAACGAGCGCGCGCAATTCGGCGATTCCTTTGATTTTGGATTGTGGAATCTGCGGTCGTTGATCGCGCATGATTGTCGTCCGTCCGGATCCGGATCAGTGCCGATTGCCCGGGTCAGCGAGGTCGGTCGCTACCGCGCGTCGAAGCTCGTCGATGGTGACGGTCGCCGTGCCCCTTTTCATGACGACGATTCCGCCGGCGTAATTGGCCAGTCGCGCTGCATCCGCCGGAGAGCCGCCGCATGCCAGCGCGGCCGTGAAAACCGCGATGACAGTGTCTCCCGCGCCGGTCACGTCCGCCACCTCGTCGCTGCCGAAGATGGGGATGTGAAATTTTTCCTTGCCCGGCTCGAACAGGGTCATGCCGAACCGGCCCTGAGTCACCAGGAGGTGCGAGAGACTCTGTTTGCGCATGACTGCGCGGGCGGTTTTCTGAAGCAGCCTCGAATCGGATCCTATCGATAGCCGCGTGGCTGCTTCGAGCTCCGTGATATTGGGGGTAATGGCTGTGATGCCGCGGAACTCGGTCATGCGGAAGCGGGAATCGACGACGACAGGAATGTGGCGGGGGAGGCGGTTCGCGTGCAAAGTCCGGACGATTTCGGGGGGCGCGGACCCATATCCGTAGTCGCTGAGGATGATACCGTCGATGCCGGCGAGCATCCTGCGCATCAGGCTCCAGGGGAAGCTCGCAGAATCATGCGGCTCGGTGATCCGGTCGAGCCGTACCACCTGCTGAGGTGTGGAATGGTGCGCGGCTGCCAGGATGCGGGTCTTGACCGGAGTGGCGTACGACGCCGTCTTCCGGAGGAAGCGCAGGTCGGCGTTTTTGCGCGCAAGGGCGCGAGCGAGTGCGTTGCCCGCCTCGTCTCGGCCGACGGTTCCGATGACCGCGGTCCTGCAACCGAGATCGAGGAGGTTGTTCGCCGCGTTGGCCGCTCCCCCGGGAAGACGGACAAGGTCGCGATATTGGAGAACGAGCACGGGCGCCTCGCGCGAGACCCTTGAAATCCGGCCATACAGAAATTCGTCCGCGATGAGATCGCCGAAAACGGCAATCCGCCGTCCCGGGAATTCGTCCAGGAGCGAGAGAAGACGACGACGCAGATCGGCACTTTGTCTGTCGGTCATTTCAGATCCAGTGTGCATCCGAGTTGGCAAAAAGATCCGAACCATGAAGACCTTGAAGAAAAACACCGTGGCGACTTATCTTCGGAGTCTTTGCGGTCTTCGTGGTTCATCTTTTCAATGTCTGCTTTAGAATCCAGTCAACAGCCTCAGCAAGATCTTTTGCGACGTGACCGGGCTGCCGCGGCCAGGTTCGACTCTCACTCGCATAAAGGTCGGCTCCGTACCCCGTGAGCACCAGAACCGACCTCGCGCCGGCCCGGAACCCGGTTTCCACATCGAGGTATTTGTCACCCACCACGAAGCTCGACGGCAGATCGAGATTGTGCTCCAGAGCGGCGCGTTGGAGCAAGCCGATTCCCGGTTTCCTGCAATCGCAGTCGCGGCGATAGCGCTCGATCGTTCCATCCGGATGGTGGGGGCAATAGTAGATTCCATCGAGGTGCGCTCCCTCCCGGGCCAGCTCGACGCCGAGCTTCTCGTGAACCTCACCAAGGAAGGTCTCGGGGAAATAGCCTCGAGCCACTCCGCTCTGATTCGTAATGACGATGACCTTCAGGCCCGAGGCGTTGAGCCTGGCTATCGCCCGCGCGGCGCCCGGAAGCATCCTGAAGCGATCGATGCTGCTGAGATACCCGACTTCCTCGCTGATGGTCCCGTCCCGATCAAGAAAAACGGCCTGACTCCTCCTCAACTCAGTCCCTCACGAAATGGAAACAGGAGAACCGGTGCTGCCCGATGGCCGCAGGAATCCATGCTTATAGAATTTATCCCTGGTTCAGGTTTTTTCTTCAAAATTGTGATCGATATCACAGCATCGCCGCGGAGCTGCCCTTATGATGTGCGCGACTCAGGAGAAAGCGCTGGCCGGAGTCGGAATGGCGACCTTGGATGTCCGGGGGGATGCTTTCAAGATCGCGTTCATGACTCCGGCCGTTGTTTTTTTCAGCGGCCATTGGGTTCTCCCTCCTCCATCCTCGTGCACGCGGCGTCAAACACCCTTTCCACAGTGATTCCGGTCATGCATCGAAAATCGATGGGGCACTCCCTCAGAAAGCAGGGGCTGCAGTCGACGGGGTGTCTCACTACCGTCGCCCGGTTGCTGAGAGGCCCCGTGGCGACGTCGCTCGAGGAACCGAAGATTGCTACCTGAGGTACGTCCAGGGCGGCCGCGAGGTGCATGGGCCCGGAGTCGTTCGTAATCAGAAGACTGCATTTCTTGAGTATCCCCATCAGCTGGCCGAGGGTGGTTTCACCGGCCAGCAGAACCGGCCGATGCCTCATCTTTCCGGCGACCGCTTCGGCGATGGAGCGCTCGGCGGGGCCTCCAACAATGACGACGCGCGCGCCGTATTTTTCTGAGAGCAGATCCGCGACGGAGGAATATCGATCAAGGAGCCAGCGTTTCGCGCCGCCGTAGAACGCGCCGGGATTCACGCCGATGAGCCTTTCTCCGTCCCTGATGCCTTTATCCGCGAGGAGGCGGCGAGCACTCTCGCGTTCGGCATCGCGCAGTGCCAGCGACGCGCTCAGAGGGTAATTCCGCAGCCAGAGCCGA
>Ga0316628_100000247_pt1 | contig 33944 bp, 27 predicted proteins | sample OWC_Aug_M2_C1_D5_FD_207648 | JGI IMG/M metagenome (GOLD analysis project Ga0316628, IMG submission 207648) | Wetland soil microbial communities from Old Woman Creek delta, Ohio, United States - OWC_Aug_M2_C1_D5_C | ecosystem: Environmental > Terrestrial > Soil > Wetlands | place: USA: Ohio...
CGCTGATCAGGACCGCTCGCCCGGAAAACGATAGGGGCAGGGGCTCAGGACCAGCTCTTCGACGGGGATGTCCGCCGGATGGTCGGCCACGCACGTGTCCGGATCGCAACAGGTCTGGCAGACCCGCTTGAAGGCCCGGAAGCCGAGGAGCTTGATCCGCGGGCTCAAGAAGCCCTCCTTGACCGGCTCCTCGCGCAGCAGGTCCGTGCTCAGATACTTCTTGTTATCGTCGGAGAGGACCGTGACGACCACGGCGTCCCGGCCGAGCTCGTTCTGGACCTCGAGGGCGCCAAGGAAATTCGCCCCGGACGAGATGCCGACGGCGACGCCGATCTCGGCGGCCAGCTTCTGGGCCATGAGGATCGCGTCGCCGTCGTCCACGGCCACGATGCGGTCGAGCCGGGCCAGATCGACGATGGGCGGGATGAACTCGTCGCTGATGCCCTGGATGCGGTGCTTTCCGACCTTGTGCCCGGTCGACATCGTCGGCGAGTTCGACGGCTCGAGGGGATGGAGCTTGATGGCGGGGTTCTTCTGCCTCAGGAACCGGCCCGTGCCCATGATCGTGCCGCCCGTGCCCACGCCGGCGAGGAAGGCGTCGGGCCGCAGGCCCTGCCAGCGGAGCTGCCACCAGATCTCGGGTCCCGTCGTCCGGTAATGGGCGTCGACATTGTCCTCGTTGGAGAACTGGCGCGGCAGGAACGAGCTCTCGAGCGAGGCGGCGTATTCCTCGGCGAGACGGATGCTGCCCAGGAAGCCGCCCTCTTCCTTGGCGACCAGCCGGACGCGGGCGCCCAGGCTGCGGATGAGGTCCTTGCGCTCCTGGCTCATCCAGTCCGGCATGAAGATCGTCACCGGGTGCCCGAGGGCCCGGCCGAAGGCGGAGAAGGCGATACCTGTGTTGCCGCTGGTGGCCTCGACGATCTCCGCCCCGGGCTTGAGCGTGCCGCGCTCGTAGCCGCGGCGGAGGACGTGATAGGCCATGCGGTCCTTGATGCTGCCGGTCATGTTGAGGTTCTCGGCCTTGGCGTAGAGGGAGCGCCGCTCGCCGTCGAAGGTGAATTCGATGGCCAGGAGGGGCGTGTTACCCGTCCAGTGCCCGAGCCCATTCAAACGCGCCTTGAGGATGTCTTTGCTCGTCATGACCGTGACATTATAATCGAAGCCCAGCCGGCGGGCAACGCCCGCCCGGGGGGAGGGACGGGATTGCGCCCCGGCCCCGTTTGGCTAGAATAGGGGCGGTGCCACGGACATGATCTATCATCTGGGCTTGGGCAGCAACCTCGGCCGGAGGGCGGCCCACCTGGCCCGCGCCCGTCGGCTGCTCGAGCGGCGGGGCGTCGAGGTCCTCCGGGCCTCCGCGATCTACGAGACCGAGCCGGCCGACTATCCCGATCAGCCCTGGTTCCTCAACCAGGTCCTCGAGGTCCGCTCGGGGCTCGATCCCGCCGGGCTTCTTCGTCTGGCGAAATCGATCGAGGCGGAGATGAAGAGGCGGCCCGCCGTCCCGAAGGGGCCCCGGGTGATCGACATCGACATCCTGGCCGCCGGGGGCCTCGTGGTCGATACTCCGGATCTCGTCATCCCGCACCCGAGGCTCCATCGGAGGAACTTCGTCCTTGTGCCGCTGGCCGAGATCCGTCCGCGGCTCCGCCATCCCGCGCTGGGCCGGACGATCGCGGAACTGGCCCGGACGTCGGGGGACCCCGGCCGGGTGCGGAAGAGGCCGGCCTCGCGCATCGGCCGCGCTCGAGGGAGGCCCTAGGGAAGAAATCGCCCTTCCCTGCGTCTGTATCATCTAGGAGGATTTCATGCGGAAGGTCCTGCTCGCCCCGCTCTTCATCCTGTCCCTCTTCGCGGCCGCCGCCTCTGCGGCCGAGGTCCGCGGCAAGGTGGTCGGCCTGGCCGGCAATCCCGTCGCCGGCGCGGTCGTCCTAGAGCGATCGAGCGGCCTCAAGACCGAGACCGATGCCGAGGGAGGGTTCGTCTTGGACCTCCCCGCCGGCCGCCACATCCTCGAAGTCATCCATCCCGACTATTACGAGCGGGAATTCGAGATCACGGCCAAGGATTTCAAGAGGCGGCTCGTCCTCAACCTCGTCCCGCTCGTCCGCCAGAACGAGGAGCGCGTGGTCACGGCCATGCGCTATCCGGAGCCCGCGATCCAGGTCCCGGCCGCCGGGACGGTCGTCTCCGGCGAGACCCTGACCGAGGAGATGGCGCCGAACGTCAACGACGGTCTTCAGAACGTCCCCGGCGTCGGCGCGCTGGGCACGGCGGGCTTCTCTCTGGTCCCTTCCGTCCGGGGCCTGGCCCGCAGGCGCGTCCTCTATCTCGTCGACGGAGCGCGGCTGGAGAGCGACCGCCGGACGGGCCCCAACGCCTCGTTCGTCAGCCCCGACGATATCGACCGGGTCGAGGTCCTGAGGAGCGCCTCCTCGGTCTTCTACGGCTCCGATGCGATCGGCGGCGTCATCCAGATCCTGACCCGGGGCCCCAGCTTCGAGCCCGGGCTCCACGGCCGTCTTCTGGCCGGATACGGCAGCACGAACGGCGAGAAGCGGATCGGCTTGGGGCTCGAAGGCTCGACCGGGACCTGGGGCTTTTCACTCTCGTTCCATCGGGACGAGGCTGGTCTCTACCGCATTCCCGGCGGGACGAAGGTCCTTCAGTCCCAGTTCACCCAAGGCAGTCTCTTGGCCAAGGCCGCCCGCAAGACGGACAAGCGCGAGATCGAGATCTCGCTGTTGGCCGCCCGGGGCACGGACATCGGCAAACCGAGCACGACCGCCTCGACCAAGCCCACCTGGTACCCCCGCGAAAACCAGAACCTCATCCAGGTCCATTGGAAGGAAAAGAATGTCGGCCGGGACGGTGAGATCGTCTTTCAGGCCTTCGCCAATCCCAATTTCCTCGAGACCCTGACGGACACCTACGACGGCTTCCTGACCAAGGAATCGTACGCCAAGACCGACAGCACCGAGTTCGGGGCCCAGGCCGCCTATTCGAAGACGTTCTCCACGGCCCTCAGGCTCGAAGGGGGCCTCGATTATTTCGGCCGCGCCGGAGCCCATGCCATCAACGTCTATACGTCCTTCGACGAGTTCGGGGCCGTGACCGGCGTCGAGGAGGAGCTTCCGTACATCACGGCCTCCCGCGGCGACTTCGGCGCCTATCTCGCCGCGGACTTCACCGGCGTCGACCGGCTCGACATCCTCGGCGGCGCCCGCTACGACCTGCTCCGGATGAGGGCCCAGCCCGCCGGCGCCGTCCCGCCGGTCCTGACCACGGACAGCCAGCCGACCGGCTTCCTGGCCGTGTCCTATAAGCTGAGCCGCTTCCTGACCGCCTTCGTCAACGTGGCCCGGGCCTATCGCCTGGCGAGCATCAACGAGCGCTTCTACACCGGCATCAGCGGCCGGGGCTTCATCGTCGGGCAGCCCAACCTGAAGCCGGAGAGCAGCTTCAACCTCGACGGCGGCCTCAGGGTCCCCGGCAAGCGCTTCTTCGTCGGCCTCTATGCCTTCCGAACCCTCATCGACGAGATGATCGAGCGCTTTCGGCTCGATCCGTCCACCTACACCTATGGGAACATCGAGCGCGGGCTCCTGCGCGGCCTGGAGTTCGAGTTCGAGGCCTTCGTCCTCCCGGGCTGGCAGGTCTTCGGCAATTTCGCGGCCATCCGGGGCCGGAGCCTGGCCACCGGGGATCCTCTGAACGACGTTCCCCCCTTCCGCGTCTATGCCGGGACGAAGTACTGGAGGGGACGGTTCTCGGCCGAGGTCAACGCGACCTTCAGCGCGGCCAAGAAGAACCCCGGCCCGGCCGAGATCGCGGTCGCTTCTTCGGAGCTGGTCAACCTCAAAGCGTCCTATCTTTGGCGGGGGCTGACGCTTTTCGCCGCGCTGGCCAACGTCTTCGACGCGACCTACATCGCCCGGGCCGATCCGGACGCCCAGTTCGAGCCCGGACGGAACCTGCGGATAGGGTTCGCCTACGCGTTCTAGAAGGTACCGGGTTTACGCATTACGCCAAATAAGCGCAACTCCCGGTCGAGAAGCCTTCCGGCGTAATGCGTAAACCCGGTACCCGTCAAAAAGCGTCGATGAAGTGCTCGAGCCTGTAATCTCCCGCTTCCCGGAACAGGATGGCGATGACGTCGAAGCGACAATCGACGCCGGGGGCAGGGTGCTCGAGGAGGTAGCCCTGGGCGATCCTCCGGATCTGCCGTTGCTTGCCGGGGGTCACCGACTCCTCGGGCCGGCCGTGGGATTCATCGGCCCTGGCCTTGACCTCGACGAAGACCAGGATCGGACCGTCGCGGGCGACGATGTCGATCTCGCCGCGGAATATCCTGAAGCCCCGCTCGACGATCTCGTATTTCTTCTCCTGGAGATAGCGGCAGGCGATGTCCTCGCCGGAGCGCCCCAGGGCCTGGGTCGGTTTTCCTCGGGCCGTCATCGCCTTCGCTTCGGCGCTGGGCCTGTTCAGGCCTTGGGCGGCCCGGACTTCTTCCAGCGGACGCCGTCCTTCGTGTCCTCGAGGATGATGCCCATCGCCAGGAGATCCCGGCGGATGGCATCGGCCCTGGCGAAGTCCTTTTCGGCTCGCGCCTTCTGTCTTTCATCGATCTTCCGCTCGACCTCGGCTTCGAGCGAGCGATCTCCGCCGTGCCGGCCTCCTGAGTTGACGGTCCCGGACGCTCCGGCGCTGGACTTGGCCGCGATCTTCCCGGAACTAGAGACCGTCGGGGACGGCTTGATGGCCAGCACGCCATCGATCTCGGCGAAGAAAGCCGCCAGCTTGTCGGCCTCCGCTTTCGATACTTCGCCCGCGACGAGCCGCGGAAAGGCGTTCTTGATCAAGGTGAAGACGGCCGCCAGGGCCTCGGCCGTATTGAGGTCGTCCTCGAGCCCGGCGATGAATCCTGCCCGAGCCTCCTCGATGAGAGGCTCGACCGGCCGGGCCTCCGCCGCTTGGGCCGGGGCCTCTTTAAGCATGCCGAGGAAATCGCCGATCCGATGCCGGGCCGTCCGGGCCTGGTCCATGGCCTCGAAGGTGAAGTTCAGCATCTTCCGGTAATGGGAGGAAACGAGGAGATAGCGAAGATCGAGCGCGTCATATCCCTTGGCCAGGACGTCGGACAGGCGGTAGAAGTTGCCCTTGGACTTGGACATCTTCTCGCCGTCGACGACGAGATGATGGCAGTGCAGCCAGTATCTGGCCAGCGGGACCCCGTTGGCGGCTTCGGACTGGGCGATCTCATTCTCGTGATGGGGGAAGATATTGTCGACCCCGCCGCAATGGATGTCGAAGGTCGGGCCGAGATATTTGGCGCTCATGGCCGAGCACTCGATGTGCCAGCCGGGGCGTCCGGGCCCGATCTCGGTTTCCCAGAAGGGCTCGCCCTCCTTGGGCGCCTTCCACAGCGCGAAGTCGTGGACGCTCTCCTTCTCGTACTCGTCGGAGTCGCCGCGGGCCCCGGGCCGACGGTCCTCCAGGTTGATCTTCGAGAGCCGCCCGTAGGCCGGGAACCTGTCGATGGCGAAATAGATCGACCCGTCCTTGCGGTAGGCGAAGCCCTTTTCGAGCAGGGCCTTGATGAGCGCGACCATCTCCGGGATGTGCTTGGTCGCCCTGGGGTAATGGTCGGCCGGAAGGATGTCGAGGGCCTCCCGCTCCCGGTCAAAGGCCTCGATGAACGGGCGGGTATACTCGTCGAGGCTGACCCCCTTGGCTCTGGCCCCATGGATGGTCTTGTCGTCGACGTCGGTGATGTTCATGACGTGGACGACGCGGAAGCCCCGGTAGATGAGGAAGCGCTTGAGCAGGTCCTCGAAGAGATAGGCCCGCCAGTTGCCGATGTGGGGGTAATCATAGACCGTGGGGCCGCAGGTGTAGAGCTTGACCTGGCCGGGAGTGATCGTGACGAACTCCTCCAGGCGGCCGCCCAGGGTGTTGTGGAACCGGATCATCGGGCTCATCTTAGCCGTTGGGCCCCCGGCCGTCAACCCGGCCGGAGACATCGCGTCGGGGATTGAACGGCAAGCGCGAATATGGCATAATCGACCCTAACGATCCCCGGCCGAGAGGCGACCCCAAATGAACATCAAGTTCGGCATCCGTAGAGAAGACATCAACAAGTGGGAAAAGCGCGTCCCTCTCATCCCGTCCCATGCCCGCGAACTCGCCGACCGGTACCCCGTCGAGTTCCGCATTCAGCCCTCCAAGATCCGCATTTTCACCGACGAGGACTACCGGCTGGCCGGGATCCCCGTCGAAGAGGGGCTCTCGCCCTGCCCGATCATTTTGGCCCTCAAGGAGATCCCCATCGACCTCATCGAGCCGGCCAAGACCTATCTCTTCTTCTCCCATACGGCTAAGGGCCAGCCCCAGAACATGCCGATGCTGAAGAAGATGATGGACCAGGGCTGCACGGTCATCGACTACGAGAAGATGGTCGATGAGAAGGGCCGGCGCGTCCTCTATTTCGGCAACTACGCCGGCCACGCCGGGATGATCGACACGCTCTGGGCCCTGGGCCGGTCGCTCGAGGCCGGCGGGATGGCCAACCCGTTCACCATGCTCCGGCCCACCCATCATTACCGGAGCCTCGTCGACGCCAAGGAGGAAGTGGGCAAGCTGGCCTGGAAGCTCATCAAGCAGGGACCGCCGCCAGAGCTCGGGCCGATCGTCTTCGGGTTCTTCGGCTACGGCCACGTCTCCCAGGGGGCCCAGGAGATCTTCGATATCCTGCCGGTCGAAACGGTCCACCCATCGGACGTCCCGAGGCTCTTCCAGGACGGCCGCAGGACGCACCGCAACCTCTACAAGACGGTCTTCCATGAGGAGGACATGGTCCGTCCCATCGATCCCGGCCGGGCCTTCGATCTTCAGGACTTCTACCACCATCCCGAGGGCTACCGCCCGGCAACGGAGGAGATCGTCCCTTACCTCACGGCCGTCGTCAACGGCATCTACTGGACCCCGAAATTCCCCAAGTACATCACCAAGTCCTTCCTCAAGAAGCTCTACGGAGGCGCCGAGCGTCCGCGGCTCCGGGTCATCGGAGACATCACCTGCGACATCAACGGCTCGATCGAGTCCACCATCCAGGCCACGGATTCGGAGGACCCGGTCTATGTCTATGACCCGTTCGAGGACAAGGCCGTCTTCGGGTTCGAGGGGAGGGGCCCGGTCGTCCTGGCCGTCTACAACCTGCCGGCCGAGCTGCCCCTGGAGTCCTCGACCTATTTCAGCGGGAAGCTGAAGGATTACGTCCCGGACCTCGTCGCCGCCCACCTCGATCGGCCCTTCGCCGCCTGCGGTCTGCCCGACGTTCTGCGCCGGGCCGTCATCGTCTATCGCGGCGAGCTCACCCCGGACTACGCCTATCTTTCGGAATTCGTCGGCTAGACAGCCCCGCGGGAGTCGCTCATGAAAAAGGTCCTCGTCCTCGGCGCCGGCCTGGTGGCCAGGCCGCTCGTCGATTATCTTCTCCAGCAGCCGGACTTTCTTGTCACCGTGGCCGATGTCGAGGCCGGGCGGGCCGCCCGGATCGTCGCCGGCCGCCCCCGCGGCGCGGCCGAGATCCTGGACATCGCCGACAAGGCCGCCCTGGGCGCGGCCATCGGACGGGCCGACCTCGTCGTCAGCATGGTGCCCTATGTCTTTCACCCCGTCGTAGCCGAGCTGGCCATCGAGCTGGGCAAGTCCATGGTCACCGCCTCCTATGTCAGCCCGGCCATGCGGGCCCTCGACGACCGGGCCAAGGCGAGGGGCGTCATCCTGCTGAACGAGCTCGGGCTCGACCCGGGCATCGACCACATGGAAGCCATGCGCGTCATTCACGAGGTCCACGACGCCGGCGGCCAGCTCCTGGCCTTCACGTCCTGGTGCGGCGGGCTGCCGGCCCCCGAGGCCAACACCAATCCCTTCGGCTATAAGTTCTCATGGAGCCCGCGCGGCGTGCTGCTGGCCTCCAAGAACTCGGCCAAGTACGTCAAGGACGGCCGCATCGTGACCATTCCCGCGGCCGATCTGTTCGCCCGGCCCGAGACGATCGCCATCCCGGGCGCGGGGACTTTCGAGGGCTATCCCAACCGGGATTCCGTCGCCTACCGGGATGCCTACGGCATTCCCGAGGCCCGGACGGTCTTCCGCGGCACCCTCCGCTACTCCGGGTGGTGCGAGACGCTGAAGGCCATGGTCGAGCTGGGGCTTCTCGACGACACGCCGAAGGACCGCTCGGGCCTGACGTTCCGCGGCTTGATGCTCGAGCTCGTCCAGGCCGGGCCCGGCTCCGACGCGGAGGCCGCCGTCGCCGCCAAGCTCGGCCTGGGGAAGGGATCGGCGATCCTGTCCCGGCTCGAATGGCTGGGGCTCTTCGGGGACACGCCGCTCCCGGCGCCGAAGCTCTCGGCCCTCGACAACCTGACGGCCCTCATGATCGACAGGCTTCGCTACGCGGAAGGCGAGCGGGACATGATCGTGCTCCAGCACGAGTTCCTGGCTCGTTCGGCCTCCGGCCGGACCGAGAGGATCCTCTCGACGCTCATCGACTACGGTCTTCCCGGCGGGGATTCCTCCATGTCCCGGACGGTCGGGCTGCCGGCGGCGATCGGCGCCCGCCTCGTTCTCGAAGGCCGGATCGGCCTCGTCGGCGTCCAGGCCCCGTTCGTGCCGGAGATCTACCTTCCGATCCTCGAGGAGCTCGAGAAGCTGGGCCTCCGCTTCGAAGAGAAGCGACAGGCCCTCTGAGGCCGGTTGACACCCGCCCCCTCCGGGCCTATGGTGAAGGCAGGGAATTCCGGAGGGCCTCATGATCAGAAAGCCATATGTCGCCGGGCAGTTCTATCCCTCGAGCCGGGACCGGCTGCGCGAGACCATCGCGGCCCTGGTCGATCCGGCCGCGTCCCCACAGAAGGCCATCGCCCTCGTCGCCCCCCACGCGGGCTATGTCTATTCCGGGCCCGTCGCCGGGGCTGTCTTCTGCTCGGTCGCGATCCCCGGGACCTGCGTCATCCTCGGACCCTCCCACCGCGGCATCGATTCGCTCTTCGCCATCCAGCTGCGGGGGAGCTGGTTGACGCCGCTCGGAGAAAGCCGGGTGGACGAAGCCCTCGCCTCGCTGATCGCCGCGGCGAGCCGCCTCGTCGAAGAGAACGACGAGGCCCAGCGGGCCGAGCACTCGCTGGAGGTCGAGCTGCCGTTCATCCAGTACCTTCGGCCGGACGTTGCCATCGTCCCCCTTGTCGTCGCCCCCGAAGCCAGCTACGCGGATCTGGAGACCCTCGGTCGCGCCCTGGCCGAGGCGATCCGGAAGGACGGCCGCGAGATCCTCATCGTCGCCAGCTCCGATATGAGCCACTACGTCAGCCAGAAGACCGCCGAAAAGAAGGACATGGCGGCCATCCGCAAGATCCTCGACCTCGATCCGGCCGGCCTCTTCGAAACGGTGACCTCGGAAAGGATCTCCATGTGCGGCTTCCAGCCGACGACGGCGGCCCTGGCCGCGGCCCGCGCCCTGGGCGCCTCGAAGGCCGAGCTCATCCGCTACCAGACCTCGGGAGATGCGTCCGGCGATTATACGCAAGTTGTTGGTTACGCTGGAATTAGAATATCATAAAGGCCCGGCCTCTGACTCTGTGTCATTTGACACTCGCGCGCTTTTAGTGCTATAAAAACCCTTAGAGCGCTTATGGTTAAGTCTGCGTTACGGGACAAGGACAAGAAGGTCCTCAGCCTGGTCGTTGAGAGCTTTGTCCGCCACGGCCGTCCGGTCAGCTCCGGATCGGTCTCCCAGACCCGCCGCGTGGCGGCCTCGCCGGCAACGCTGCGTAATATCATGGCCAAGCTCGAGGCTCAGGGCTTTCTCGCCCAGCCGCACACCTCGGCCGGCCGCGTCCCGACCGACAAGGGGCTGCGCTATTATGTCGGCCGCGTCCTGGCCGAAAAGGCCCTGCCCGAGGAGAGCCCGCCCCTCATCCAGGAGGAATTCCCGCACCGGACGGCCGATCTCGACTCGCTTCTCCTCCAGGCCTGCCGCATCCTGGCCGACTCGTCGGACGCCCTCGGGTTCGTCATCTCGCCCCGCATCTTCCGTCTGCCCTTCGAGCATCTCCGTTTCGTGAAGATCTCCGACCGGCGGGTCCTGGTCATCCTGGTGACGCCCTTCCACATGGTCCTGACCGAAATGCTCGACTGCGCGGCGCCGCTGACCCAGGTCGAGCTCGACCGGGCCTCCCAGTACGTCAACCAGAATTTCCGCGGCCGGACGATCCTCTCGGTCCAGGAGGCGCTCGTCCGCGAGCTGCCCAAGTACCGGGCCAAGTACGAAGACACGGTCGACAAGCTCCTCGGCCTGCTCAAGACGACGATCGACAGGGAAGGGGAGGAGCGCCTCTTCCTGGAAGGCACGTCCCGGCTGCTGGGCAAAGGCGGCCTCGCGGACCTCGGCAAGCTCCGGTCCCTTTTCCGCAGCTTCGAGGAGAAGGCGGCCCTGGTGCGCCTGCTCTCGGACTTCGTCAGCCTCGACCGGGTCAAGGTCCTCATCGGCTCGGAGGCCAACCTCCCGGACGTCGAGGACTGTTCACTGGTCCTGTCCCACTACGGCTACAGCAATCAGGTCCTGGGGACCCTGGGCGTCATCGGCCCCAAGCGCATCCCTTATGAGAGGATCATCCCGCTCGTCGACCGCATGGCCAGGCGGGTCAGCCTGGCCATCACGGTCTTCGGCAAAGAGGTCAATCTATGAAGGACGAAAAGGACAAGGACAAGGGCGGCGACGAGATCGAGTTCGTCCCCGAACAGCCGTCGCGGACCGAGGGGGAGGGCCACGCGCCCGTGCCCGAGAAAAAGGAGCCCGAGGAAAAGGCCGGCGAGGCCGCGAAGCACCTCAAGGAGAAGCTCAAGAAGAAGGAGGCCGAGCTCAAGCACCTCAAGAAGGAGCTCGACGAGCTCAAGGACGCCCATCTCCGCCGGCTGGCCGACATGGAGAACCTGCGCAAGCGGTTCGAGCGGGAGAAGGCGGAGTTCCAGCAATACGCCCTGAGCGGCCTGTTGCTCGAGCTGCTGGACATCGGCGACAACTTCGAGCGGGCCCTCCAGAGCGGGCCGGCCGAGACCGACGGCAAGACCTTCCGCGAGGGCGTCGAGCTCATCTTCCGGATGTTCCAGAGCCTGCTCGCGCGGCACGGGGTTCGGCCGATCGTCCTCGAGAGCCGGGCCTTCGATCCCAAATTCCATCACGCCATGACCGTGGCGGAATCCGACCAGGTCCGGGAGCCCACGGTCGAGGCCGAGCTCCAAAAGGGTTATCTCCTCCACGACCGCCTGCTGCGGCCGACCCTGGTCAAAGTCCTCGTCCCCAAGAAAGGATAGGTGCGATGGGACGCGTCATCGGCATCGACCTCGGCACGACCTATTCCTGCGTCGCCTATCTCGAGGGGGGCCGGCCGGTCGTCATCCCCAACCTCGAAGGCCTGCCGACGACCCCGTCGGTCGTATCGTTCACGGCCTCCGGCGAGCGCCTTGTCGGGACCCTGGCCCTGCGCCAGGCCGTCACCAACCCGGCCAACACCTTCTTCGCCGTCAAGCGCCTGGTCGGGCAGAAGTTCGGCTCGGCCCAGATCCAGGAGGCGATGACGCGCCTTCCCTACGGGCTCAAGGAAGCGCCCAACGGCGACGTGGCGGTCGTTCTCGGCGACAAGGTCCTGAGCCCGCCCGAGATCTCGGCCATGGTCCTCGGCTACCTCAAGAGCTGCGCCGAGTCCTTCTTCGGGGAGCCGGTGACCCAGGCCGTCATCACCGTGCCGGCCCATTTCAACGATGCCCAGCGGCAGGCGACCAAGGACGCGGCGACGATCTGCGGCCTCAAGGTCCTGCGGGTCATCAACGAGCCGACGGCCGCCGGACTGGCCTACGGGCTCGACGCCAAGACGAACGGCCTGGCCGCGGTCTACGATCTCGGCGGCGGCACGTTCGACATCACCATCCTCGAGGCGAGCGACGGCGTCTTCCACGTCCTCGCCACCAACGGCGATTCCTACCTCGGCGGCGAGGACTTCGACAACCGCATCCTCGAGTGGCTGGTGACGAGCTTCAAGGCCGAGAGCGGGACCGATCTCAGCGGCGACAAGCTGGCCCTCCAGCGGCTCAAAGAGGCCGCCGAGAAGGCCAAGCGGGAGCTCTCGTTCACCGAAGAGACGGAGATCAACCTGCCCTTCATCGTCTCGGGCAAGTCCAAGTCCAGCCACATCCGGAAGTCCCTCGGCCGCCCGACGTTCGAGGCCATGACCGCCGACCTCGTCGAGCGGACCCTGCCGCACATCGAACAGGCCCTGGCCGACGCCAAGGTGAGCGTCGACCGGATCGACCATGTCATCCTCGTCGGCGGCCAGACCCGGATGCCGCTGGTCAAGGAGCGGGTGGCCAAGTTCTTCGGCAAGGCGCCGGAGGAGAACGTCGATCCCGACCAGGTCGTCGCGCTGGGTGCGGCCATCCAGTCGGGCATCCTCGACGGCCAGGTCCGCGACCTCGTCCTCCTGCTCGACGTGACGCCCTTCGCCCTGGGCATCGAGACCGAGGGCGACGGGTACGAGATGATCATCGAGCGCAACACGACCGTCCCGACCCGCAAGGTCAAGGCCTTCACGACCGTGGAGCACAACCAGCGCCGGGTCCGGATCCACGTCCTGCAGGGCGAAGGCTTCCTGGCGTCCATGAACAAGTCCCTGGCCGTCTTCGAGCTGGTCGGCATCGAGCCCGCCCCCGCCGGCGTGCCCCAGATCGACGTGGCCTTCGAGATCGACGCCGACGGGCTGGTCCACGTCTCGGCCAAGGACAAGGAGACGGGGTTGGGCCATCGGATCGAGGTCCGGCCCTCCTCGGGCCTCTCGCCCGCCGAAGTCGAGGAGCTCCGGAAGAAGGCGGCCGGCGGCCAAGCCGCGAAGAAGGGCGCGAATGCCTGATCGGGACTACTACCGGACCCTCGGGGTCGCCCGCGACGCGCCGCCGGAGGAGATCAAGAAGGCCTACCGCCAGCAGGCCCTCAAGTACCATCCGGACCGGAATCCCGGCAACAAGGACGCCGAGGAGCGGTTCAAGGAGGCGGCCGAGGCCTACAGCGTCCTGGGCGACCCGGAGAAGCGGTCCGTCTATGACCGCTACGGGAGAGAGGGCCTGAGAGGCCAGGGTTTCTCCGGCTTCGATTCGTCCGTCTTCGAGGACTTCGAGGACATCCTCGGCAACTTCTTCGGCTTCACCATCGGCGATCTCTTCGGCGGCCGGGAGCGGAGCCGCGGGGGCGCGCGCCGCAGTCGCGGCCGGGACCTGGCCCTGGAGGTCGAGATCGGCCTCGAAGAGGCGGCCCGCGGGGTCGAGAAGGAGATCAAGCTCAACCGGGCCGAGGCCTGCCCCGTCTGCGGCGGCTCCAAGCGCAAGCCGGGGACCCATCCGTCGGCCTGCCCGGCTTGCGGGGGACGAGGCCAGGTCCGCTACCAGCAGGGCTTCTTCACCATGGCCAGGACGTGCCCCCGCTGTCAGGGGGCCGGCGAGATCAATCCCTCGCCGTGCGAGGCCTGCGGCGGACGTGGCCACGTGCGGGAGCGGCGGACCCTCAAGGTCCGCGTCCCGGCCGGGGTCGAGGATGGCTCCCGGCTGAGGCTGGCCGGTGAGGGCGAGACGGGCGACGAGGGCATGCCGGCCGGCGACCTCTACGTCATGACCCGCGTCCGCAAGCATCCCTTCTTCGAGCGCGAGGGGAACGACCTCGCTTGCGAGATCACGGTTTCCTTCACCCAGGCCGCCCTCGGCGCCCGGGTCGAGATCCCGACCTTCGAGGGGACGGAGATCCTCAAGGTCCCGGCCGGGACCCAGCCGGGCGCGACGCTCCGCCTCAAAGGCCGCGGCCTCCAGGACGTCTCGGGCCGTCGCAAGGGTGACCTCTTCGTCAAGGTCCTCGTCAGGACGCCCGACGGCCTCTCCAAGGAGCAGAAGGCCCTGTTCGCCAAGCTGGCCGAGCTCGGCGGGGAGGACATCGAATCGATCGACAGATCCGTCAGCCACAAGCTCAAGAACATCCTGCCGCGAGACGTCGAATAGCGTGACCGCCAACCAGTTCTTCGTCGCCGTGATCGACCCGGACGTCGAGCGGATCGTGCTGCGGGGTGACGAGCACCGGCACTTGGCCAAGGCGGCCAGGGTCCGGGCCGGCGACGAGATCTGGCTCTTCGACGGGGCCGGGCGCCGCTCCCGGGCCCAGGTCGAGAAGGTCGGGGACGACCGGACCGAGGTCTCGATCCTCGCGGCCGAGGCCCCGGAGAACTCCCGAACGCGGATCGTCTTGGCCCTCTGTCTCATCGACGGGAAGAAGCTCGAAGCCGTCCTCGAGCAGGCGGCCGAGCTCGGCTGCTCGGACTTCCTGCCCGTGGTGAGCGCCCGTTCCTTCCCGGCGTCCGCGGAGCGGACCGGCCGCAAGCTCGAGCGCTGGCGAAGGATCGTCCGCGAGGCCGCCAAGCAGTGCAAGTCGGCGCTCCTAACCGAGGTGCACGCGCCGAGGCCCCTCCGGGAGCTGCTGCGCGAACCTGGCCCCGGCCGCCGGCTCTTCTTGAGCGAGCACGGCGGCCGTCCGCTCAAGGACGTCTTGGCCTTTCCGGCGGAAGCCGAGGGCCGGGCGCCGGAGCGGATCACGCTGCTGGTGGGGCCGAAGGGAGGCTGGACGGCGGCGGAGGTGAAGGAGATCCGCCAGGCCGGCTTCGAAGCCGTCTCCCTCGGTTGCCGCATCCTTCGGGCCGAGACGGCCGCCGTCTCCGGAGCGGCCATGATCGCCCATTTCTGGAACGAGTGACATGTTCCTTCAAGGACAGAAGGTCGGGAAGTACGAGATCATCCGCTCCCTCGGCAGCGGCGGCTTCGGCTCGGTCTACCTGGCCAAGGACACCTGGCTCGACATCCGGGTGGCCATCAAGGTGCCGCACAAGCAATCGGCCGAGCTCTACAAGCTCCTCAAGGAGCCCCGTCTCCAGGCCGCGCTCAGCCACCCCAACATCGTCCGGATGCTGGCCGCGGAGAAGGAGAAGAACGTCTTCTTCATGGTCATGGAGTACGTCAAGGGCCCGACCCTGGAGAAGATCCTGGAGAAGGAGCGCATCCTCGCGACCGAGCAGGCCCTCGACTTCATCAAGCAGATCTCCTACGGCGTCGATCACGCCCACAAGGCCAAGATCATCCATCGCGACCTCCGGCCCTCGAACATCATCGTCTCGGAGGACGGCACGGCCAAGATCACCGACTTCGGGACCTCGGCCTGGCTCAACGCCGTGCCCTACGCCTCGACCCGCATCGGCTCGCCGCCGTACATGGCGCCCGAGCAGTTCATGGGCAAGGCCTCTTACGCCGCGGACCTCTACTCGCTCGGCTGCATCTTCTATGAGATGATCATCGGCCGGCCGCCGATCTTCGACCCCGACCCGTTCAAGATCCTGGAGCGGGCCCAGCAGGGCAAGATCACGCCGCCGCGGATCAAGAACGGCCGCATCCCCAAGGAGATCGACGCCATCATCATGAAGGCCCTGGCGCCCAAGATCGAGGACCGCTACCAGAGCGCGGCGGAGATCATCCGCGACCTGTCCCTCTACAAAGGCAAGACCCCCAAGACCTCCGAGATCGATGACATCATGCTCCGGATCAAGGCCCGCGAGGAGAAGACGACCGCCCTCTGCTGGAACTGCCGCCGGCCGCTCCCGCCGAAGTCGCGGTCCTGCCCCTACTGCGGCGAAACCCTCTAAAGCCGGCGTTTTGCGGGGCGATCCGGGCCGATTTCCCCCCTGGAGGCGATTGACTTAGCCGCGGGGGATGATATACGATGGGGCCTCGAGAACCACGCCCACGGACTCGACAAAGGAGCGCCCATGAGCCCATTTGCCGAAACGAGCGTCGTCTGGAAGAACGGTCAGCTGATCCCCTGGAAGGACGCGACCATCCACCTGGCGTCGCACGTCGTCCACTACGGCAGCTCGCTCTTCGAAGGCCTCCGGGCCTATGACACGCCCAAAGGCACGGCCATTTTCCGGCTCCAGGACCACACCCGCCGCCTCTACAACTCCTGCAAGATCTACCGTATGGAGATCCCCTACGCGCAGGACGAGCTCAACCGCGGCGTCATCGAGTGCGTCCGGGCCAACAAGTTCAAGGCCTGCTACATCCGCCCCATCATTTACCGGGGCTACGGCACGCTCGGGGTCAACCCGTTCCCCAACCCGGTCGACTGCGCCGTCATGGTCTGGGAGTGGGGCAAGTATCTCGGCCCCGAGGCCATGGAGAACGGGGTCGACGTCTGCGTCTCGTCCTGGTGGCGCATGGCCCCGAACACCTTCCCGGCCCTGGCCAAGGCCGGCGCCAACTACATGAACTCGCAGCTCATCAAGATGGAGGCCCTGCTCGACGGCTATGAGGAGGGGATCGCCCTCAACATCCGGGGCCACATCAGCGAGGGCAGCGGCGAGAACATCTTCCTCGTCCTCAACGGCACCGTCCTGACGCCGCCGCTCTCGTCCTCCGTCCTGCCGGGCATCACCCGCGACTCGGTCATGAAGCTCCTGGGCGACCTGGGCGTCCGCGTCGTCGAGGAGACCATCCCCCGGGAGATGCTCTACGTCGCCGACGAGGTCTTCTTCACCGGCTCCGCCGCAGAGGTCACGCCCATCCGCTCCATCGACAAGATCCCGATCGGCGGCGGCAAGCGGGGCCCCCTGACCGAGAAGGTCCAGAAGGCCTTTTTCGACGTCATCGACGGCCGGCGCGAGGACACCCGCGGCTGGCTGACCTTCATCTGAGACCGATCACGAGGAGGCTCTCATGGTCATCGATGAATTCCTGAAGATCGCGATCGAACGGGACGCCTCGGACCTTCACTTCAAGGCCGGCAACAACCCCATGATCCGGGTCCACGGCACGCTCACGCCGCTGACCGGATATCCTCGCCTGAGCGCCGCCGACTGCGAGGAGCTGGCCAACCAGATGATGACCGACTTCCAGCGCAAGCGGCTGACCGAGGACCTCGACCTCGACCTCGCCTACAGCCTGCCCGGCTTCGGCCGCTTCCGCGGCAGCATCTATCACCAGCGCGGCTCCCTGGCCATCGCCCTGCGCATCATCCCCCTCGAGGTCAAGACCATCCGCCAGCTCCTGCTGCCCGAGGTCATGGAGAAGATCGCCTTCTACCAGCGCGGGCTCGTCCTCGTCACGGGGACGACGGGCAGCGGCAAGACGACCACCCTGGCCGCCATGGTCGATTACATCAATACCTTCCGGCGCGAGAACATCATCACCGTCGAGGACCCGATCGAGTACTTGCACAAGGACAAGAAGAGCACCATCAGCCAGCGGGAGGTCGGCATGGACGTCACCTCCTTCTCCCGCGGCCTGCGCGGCTGCCTGCGCGAGGATCCCGACGTCATCCTCGTCGGCGAGATGCGCGACCTGGACACCATCGACACGGCCCTCCTCGCCGCCGAGACCGGGCACCTCGTCCTGAGCACGCTCCACACGCTCGACGCCCCCGAGAGCATCAACCGCATCATCTCCGTGTTCGCCCCGCACCACCAGCGCCAGGTCCGCCTCCAGCTGGCCTCGATCCTCAAGGCCATCGTCTCGATGCGCCTCATCCCGCGCATGGACGGCCAGGGCCGGGTCCCCGCCGTCGAAGTCATGATCGCCACGCCCTACATCCAGGAGTGCATCGCGGAGAAGGACAAGACGCCGCTCATCCGCGACGCCATCACCGCCGGCGTCTCCCAGTACGGCATGCAGACCTTCGACCAGTCCATCTACCAGCTCTACCGCGACGGCTACATCTCCTTCGAGCAGGGCATGAAGTATTCTTCGAACCCGGACAATTTCAAGCTCCGGATCATGGGCATCCAATCGACCCTGGACATGGCCGTCGAGGAGATGGAGAAGGGCATGAGCAAGGTCGAGCGGGCCGAGGGGGAGACGACGGAAGAAGAGCCCAAATGAGGGCTCAGCGCGTCCGCGAGACCTTCCTCAACTTCTTTGCCGAGCGGGGTCACCGGGTCGTCCGGAGCTCGTCGCTCCTGCCCAAGGACGACCCGACCATCCTCTTCACCAACGCCGGCATGAACCAGTTCAAGAACGTCTTCCTCGGCCTGGAGGAGCGCGCCTATAGCCGGGCGGCGACGGTCCAGAAGTGCATGCGGGTCAGCGGCAAGCACAACGACCTCGAGACCGTCGGCCGGACCGCCAAGCACCACACCTTCTTCGAGATGCTCGGCAACTTCTCGTTCGGGGATTATTTCAAGAGCGAGGCCGTAGCTTTCGCCTGGGAATTGGTGACGCGCGTCTTCGGCCTGCCCGTTGACCGCCTTTATCCCACCGTGTATCTCGAGGACGACGAGGCCTTTCGCATCTGGGCCGACGAGATCGGGGTTCCCAAGAACCGGATCTTCCGCTACGGCAAGAAGGACAACTTCTGGGCCATGGGCGACACCGGCCCGTGCGGGCCGTGCTCGGAGATCCACTACGACCTCGGCGCGGACATCGAGGCCGGGGAGCCCTACCGCCTGATCGAGAAGGGGAGCGATCGCTTCGTCGAGCTCTGGAACCTGGTCTTCATGGAGTTCGACCAGGGCTCGGACGGCGTCCTCAGGCCGCTCCCCAAGCCGTCGATCGACACCGGCATGGGCCTCGAGCGCATCACCGCCGTCGTCCAGGGGAAGCGGAGCAATTTCGAGACCGACCTCTTCCTGCCCCTCATCGAGAGCGCGGCCGAGATGGCCAGGCGCGAATACCCCTCCGGCGACGAGGGCGACGTCTCGGTCCGCATCATCGCCGACCACGTCCGGGCCGTGACCTTCCTCATCGGCGACGGCATCTCGCCATCGAACGAGGGCCGCGGCTACGTCCTGCGGCGGCTCATCCGCCGCGCCTTCCGCCAGGGCAATCTCATCGGCATCGACCGGCCCTTCCTCTACGAGCTCGTCGGCCGCGTCGTCGACGTCATGAAGGACGGCTACCCGGAGCTCCTGGGCTCGGTCGAGTACATCTCCAAGGTCTGCCTGGCCGAGGAGGAGCGGTTCGCCCACACCCTGGCCTCGGGCCTCCGCTTCTTCGACCAGGTCGTCGACGAGACGCGCCGCGCCGGCGGCGCCGTCCTCGCCGGCGAGAAGGTCTTCAAGCTCTACGACACGTTCGGCTTTCCGCTCGACCTGTCCCAGGAGCTGGCCCGGGAAAAGGCCATGGCCGTCGACGAGGCCGGCTTCGCCCGGGAGCTCGAGGGGCAGAAGGAGAGGGCCCGGCTGTCCTGGAAGGGCGAGGCCAAGCTCCGCGAGAAGCAGGTCTACGAGGAGTTCCGCGGCCTCAAGGTCCGGGCCTGCGTCCACGAGATGACGGAGATCGCGGACGTCCGCGTCCTGGGGCTCACCAAGGACGGCCGGCGGGTCGACGTCCTGAAGGCGGGGGAGCGCGGCGAGGTCATCCTCGAAGAGACGCCCTTCTACGCCGAGGCCGGCGGCCAGGTCGGCGACACCGGATCGCTCAAGGGCGCGGGCGCCTCGGCCCTCGTGGAGAACGTCTCGTTCGCCACGCCGGAGATCATCGTCCACGCCGTCCGGATGATCTCGGGCCAGCTCCGCGAAGGCGACCGGGTCGACGCCGCGCCGGACCTCCTCCGCCGGCAGTCGATCTCGAACAACCACACGGCGACCCATCTTCTCCACGCGGCCCTGCGCCAGGTCGTCGGCGACCACGTCAAGCAGGCCGGCTCCCTCGTCTCGCCGGAGCGCCTGCGCTTCGACTTCACCCACTTCGCCGCGCTCACCCGGGAGGAGGTCCGGCGGGTCGAGGAGATCGTCAACGAGCGGATCCGCGACGACATCGCCCTGAAGACCCGGGTGACCTCCCTCGAGGAGGGCATCCGCGAGGGGGCCATGGCCATCTTCGAGGAGAAGTACGGCGAGTCGGTCCGGCTCATCGGGATCGGCGATTTCAGCAAGGAGCTCTGCGGCGGCGTCCACGTCCGGTCCACGGGACAGATCGGCCTCTTCAAGATCCTCTCGGAGACGAGCGTCGCGGCCGGCATGCGGCGCATCGAGGCCGTGACCGGCGAGCCGGCCTTTCGCTACGTCCGCGAGCTCGAGGACGTCCTGGCCGGCCTGGAAAAGGCCGTGGGCGTCGCGCGGAGGGACCTGCCGGCCCGGATCGAGAAGGTCCAGGCCCGGGTCGGCGAGCTCGAGAAGGAGCTCCGAGAGCTGCGCAAGAAGATCCTCGTCGGCACAGTGGAGGGGAAACTCTCCGTCGCCGGGGAGCCCTCGGTCTCCGCAACGAAGACGATCCAAGGCCTGGCCGTGCAAGTCAAGAGGATGGACGGGCTCTCGATGGCCGAGTTGCGGGACGCGGCGGACGCTCTGAAGGTCAAGATGAAGAGCGGTGTCGTCGTCCTGGGCGGCGTGAGCGGCGAAAAGGCCTTCATCGTCGCTTCCGTGACTAAGGACGTCGCCGGCCGCCTTCCGGCCGGGGCCCTCATCAAGGAGCTGGCGCCGGTCATCGGCGGCGGGGGAGGGGGGCGTCCCGATTTCGCCCAGTCCGGAGGGCCGGGCACGGGCGAGCTCCAAAAGGCCCTGGACCTCGTCCCGAGCCTGGTCAAGCGGCTCGCGGCCTGACCCTCGGATTCACCCCCGGCGGGGATTGCCAAGGGCCCGGCTTTTTTGCACAATAGGCCCGAAAGCGCGATGAAGACCATCTTCCGGACGGCGGCGGCCCTGCTCGTGATGGGTTTCTTTGCGAGCCTCTGCGCGGCTGGCGCCGCCGACCTGCGCAAGCTCTACAATCCCCTCGTCACCAAGGTCGCCGGCAAGTACCGCCTCGACCCGGAGCTCGTTCACACCGTCATCCGGGCCGAATCCAACTACGACGCCTTCGCCATCTCATCGGCCGGCGCGATGGGGCTGATGCAGCTGATGCCCGCGACGGCGCTCCAGTACGGCGTCCGGAACGTCTTCGACCCCGCCCAGAACATCGAGGGCGGGGTCCGCTATCTCAAGGACCTGGTGACGCTCTATGCCGGCAAGACGCACCTCGTCCTGGCGGCTTACAACGCCGGCCAGCAGGCGGTCCGGAAGTACAAGGGGGTTCCGCCGTATCCCGAGACGAGGTCCTACATCGCCGGCATCATGAGCAGCTACAAGAAGGCCACCGTAACGGCTCACAGTCCCACGTTCATGGTCAAGGACGCCAATGGCCGGACGATCCTCGTCAACGATCCCGAGTCAGTGAAGAAATAGCCGGATCAGGTCCGGGTCGGCTGGAGGAAACCCCGGATCAGCAGGGTCCGGGGGACGATCTCGAACGTCGCCGGGAGCTTCCCAACGAGATCGCCGTCGAGCTCGAGCAGCACGTCCTCGCCCTCCGCCGGCCAGGCTTCGACCCGCCGTCCCCGGACGACCCTGACCTTGGGATGGGTGACGTGGCTGCCGTTGATGAGCTTCCAGCCGTGGCGGCAGAACTCGACGAAGCGGAAGCCGCGGACGAGGACGCTGTCGAAGAGGCCGTCGTCCAGGCGGGCGTCAGGGGCGACTTTCATCCCCTTGCCGAAGATCTTGCCGTTGGCCACGGCGCCGATGAGGTATTCCCCGTCCGGCAGATCCACGTCATCGACCCGGATGCGGACGTTCTTGTTCTTGTAGCGGACCATGGTGGTGATCAGGCACCGGACGTAGGAGGTGGCCTTCCGCCGCAGCCGGCGCTCGTTGACGGCCCGGACGACTTCGCCGCCGAGGCCGAAGTCGGCGACGTTCAGGAAGTATCGCTCCTCCTCGCCGCCGGACTCCGAGCGGTAGCTGACCTTTCCCACGTCCATGCGCACGCCTGGGGCGTCGGTGAGGACCTGCAGGGCCCCCTTGAGCTCGGCCGGGATGCTCAGGCTCTTGATCAGGTCGCATCCTGTCCCGGCGGGAACCACCCCCAGGGCGGCGTCCGGATTGATGATCTTCCGGTCCTCATAGAAGCCGTTGGCGATCTCGTTGAGCGTCCCGTCGCCGCCGACGCCGATGACGAGCTCCGTCCCGTCCTTGAGGGCTTGGCGGGCCAGGTCCGTGGCGTGCAGGGGCTGCTCGGTGAACTCGTACTTGAACTCCCGGATGAAATGCCTCAGCCCTTCGCGGATCTCGCCCCAGCGCTTCCGCGTCCGGCCCCTGTTCGAGGCCGGGTTGACGATGACCTTGGTCTTGAGTCTCATCAGGGTCCTGGCGCCGCCGGCGGGGGAGCGGCCGGTCCCGGGGGCGCCGCGGCGGCCGGCGGCTGGACCTTCTTCGCGAACAGGGACACGCCGATGATCCCTCCCAGCGCGCCGACGATGGCGAAGACGGCGGCTGAGACGAGCAGGCCGAGCAGGAACCAGCCGGCCGAAAAAGCCCCGGCGCTCTGGTTGAGGATGTCCTGGATCCCGGACGGCAGCTGACCGCCGAGCTCGGCGGCCTTGTCCAGGATGCGCCGGGCCAGCCCCATGTTGAACTGTCGGAGGGGCAGGGAAACCAGGGCGTCCGTGACGGCGGCCACGATGCCGGTCAAGGCCCCGACGACCGCTCCGTCGCTCGCCTTGAGAAGTGTCGGCGTCGCCGCGGCCAGCATCCGGGCCGCGACGGCCGCGCCGCCGATGATCCAGAGGCAGCAAACGCAGTTCCCGGCCCCGATGAACGGCAGGCCGGACAGGATCCCGGCCACGATCCCCGCGATCAGGGCGGGCCGGAGATACTCGGGTCTCTGGGTCATGCGCTCCTCCTCGACGGCCGGGCCTATTCTATTTTTTCGCGGCCCCGATTTCAAGTGCCCGGGACATCCGCCGGTCCCGCCGGGTCCGGAAGTAATCGGCGATCCCGGTCACGAAATAGAACGGCAGAACGGTCCCCCAGGCGAAGCCGGTCGCGAGGCGGAGCCCGATCGGGCTCCGCCAGAGCCCGAGAAGGCCCGCCCCGGCGTCGATGGCCATGGGAACGGTCAAGGCCGCGAACAGCCAGGCGGGCGGGACGGCCAGCCGACGAAAGCCCCGGATCAGGGGATAGAGCAGGAGCCCGGCGACGAATCCCGCGTAGATGCCGAGACACCGCCCGCAGACGGCCAACGGATGGCCGCTCAGGCGGAAACAGCGGTCCGGGATCTGGTGGCAGAGGGGAGCGAAGGCAGCGTAGATGAACCGGGCCGCCCCCGTCCGGCCGCGGCCGGCCAGCCAGGGGGCGAGGAAGATGGCCGCCAGCCAGACCGCCGCTCCGACAAGCGACAGCAGCCAGATACGGCGAACGGAGCGGGCGCTCGAGGACGTCGGCACGGGCGATATTTTAGCCGGTCTTCAGGGCGATGTCACCCCGGCCCCCGGAATTTGCCGGCTCCCGTTGACAGGACCGGAGGTCCTTGGGTAAATTAAGGTGAGGCGTCTTGCTCGCCGTCCGCCAACCCCGCTCGAGAGGAGGACGAAATGACCCGATCCCTAAAGGCCGCCGTCGTCTCGATAGGCCTTCTCGCTTTCGCCGCGCCCTGGGCCGCCGCCCAGACCGAGGAGGCGAATGCCATCCTCGGACAGGCCGGCTCGAGCGTCCTGGCGCTCATCAGCTATGGCCCCGACAAGGCCGAGATCCTCAAGGGATCGGCCTTCGCTCTGGCCGCGGATATCGTCGTCACGAACTACCACGTCATCTCCCAGGCCAGCGACGTCGAGGGCGTGAACATCAAGTCCAAGAAGGTCAAGATCGAAGGCATCCTCGGCGTCGATCAGGCCCACGACGTCGCCTTGCTCAAGGTGAAGGGCAAGCTCACGGCCCTGCCCGTGGGCTCGGCCGACAACCTGCCGGAGGGGGCGCGCATCTTCGCCCTGGGCTCCAACGAATCGGGATTGGTCGTCATCTCCGAGGGGACCTTCCGTCGGGTCATCGACCTCGGCCCGGCCGGCAAGATCCTGGAGATCAACCTGCCGGCGCCCGAACAATACCGGGGCGGCCCGCTTGTCGACGTCAACGGCCAGCTCATCGGCATGCTGTTCGTGGGGGAGCGGGGCCTCAAGTTCGGGCTCCCGGTCTCGTCCGTCGTCGGCGTGGCCAAGGCTCTCAAGCCGACCGAGTTCAGGTCCCAGAAGCCGGAAAACTATTTCGAGACCGTGGAAGGCAATAATTTCGCCGGCCGGGCGGCCATCGGGCTCGATGAGCCGATGACGGCCCGCCTCCACCTCGAGAGGCTGGTCAAGCTCACGCCGTCGGACGTGGCGAACCAGATGCTCCTGGCCGACGTCTTTGCCAAGCAGAGGGACTATTCCTCGGCCGCGGCCGCCTATCGAAAGGCCGCCGAGCTCGACCCCACCCGGGCCGATGCCTTCTATGGCTTGGGCGCGATCCTCCTCAAGCAAACCCAGTACAAGGACGCCGTCGAGGCCTTGGAGAAGGCCGTGACCCACGGCTACGCCGGCAAGGAGGTCCAGATGGACCTCGGCAGCGCCTACGAAGCGACCCAGGATTTCGCCAAGGCCGCCGCGGCCTACGAGAAGTACATCGGCACCGGCCCGGCCAATGCCTGGGAGGCCCAGCTGCGCCTGGGCTTCTGCCGGTCGAAGCTCGGCGAATACGACGCGGCCATCGCCGCGCTTCTCGAGGCCCAGAAGGCCCAGCCGAAGGAGTTCAAGATCGGCGACGCCCTGGCCGAGGCCTACACCCAGGCCGGACGTCTCGGGGACGCCGAGGCGGTTTTTAACAACCTGGCCCAGCTCAATCCGCGGGACGCCATGGTCTACTACCGGAGGGCCTTCCAAGCCTATGACGCGGCGAGCCAGTTCGACAAGGCCGTCGTCCCCCTCAAGAAGATCATCGAGCTCGAGCCCAAGAACGAGCTCAATCCCTATTGGTTGGGCATGACCTATTTCCGGGCCAAGCAGTACGACCAGGCCGTCGAGGCCTTCAAGCAGGCCCTGGCCATCAAGCCGGACTTCCCCCAGGCTTGGGGCCAGATCGGGGCCTCCTATCTCCAAGCCAAGAAGTACACGGACGCCGCCAAGGCCTACGAGAAGTACGCCGAGCTCGCGCCGGACGATCCCTCCGGCTGGCTCAATATCGGTGTGGCCTACAATCAAGCCAAGAACTACGAGGCCGCCCTCGAGCCGCTGAAGAAGTGCGTAGAGCTCAAGCCGGACGACCCCTACGCCCTGGTCAACCTGGCCATCGTCTACATCAATCTGAAGGATAATTTCAGCGCCAAAGAGATTTACAACAGGCTCCTGAACCTCGACCCGGCGCTGGCCGAGAAGATCAAGAAGTATATCCGGTGACGGGCCGTCTCGGGCGGGATCCCGGACGCGAAAGGGCAGATGGCGGAATTGGCAGACGCGCTAGGCTTAGGACCTAGTTCCTGATGAAGGAGTGCGGGTTCGAGTCCCGCTCTGCCTACTGATGTCCCTCGCCCCCAGGACGTCGAGCGGGCCGTTCCCGGCGCGGCCCTGAGAGAGACACCATGACCCAGACAGACAGACACAGCCGACTGACCGACCTCAGCCCGAGCCGCAAAGAGATCGAGCTCGAGATCCCCGACGGCGAATTCGGCCGGGAATACGAGCGCGTGCTCGGCGAATACGCGGCCAAGGCCAAGCTCGACGGCTTCCGCAGGGGCCGCGCCCCGCGGGAGCGCGTCAAGGCTCTTTTCGACCACGACATCCGGCACGACGTCTACGACGCGCTCATCCCCCGCGTCCTTGAGGAGGAGCTGCGGGCCCTGCGGCTCAAGCCGGTCAACGTTCCGGAGCTCAAGGACCTCAAGCACGAGCCCGGCCAGCCGCTCCGGGCCACCGCCGTCTTCGACGTCCTGCCCGATTTCGAGCTGCCGGATTACCGGACGGTCCAGGTCCGCAAGAAGCCCGCCGTGGTGGCGGACGCGGACGTGGACAAGGCGCTCGAGGACCTCCGGGCCAGGGCCGCGGAGTACGTGCCCGTCGCGGGCAGGGGAGTGGCCGACGGGGACTATGCCGTCGTCGAGATGCAGGGCCTGGAGGCGAAGACGAAGCGCCGGCTGCCCGTGGAGAAGGCCGTTATCCTGGCCGGCCACGCCGAGAACGAGCCGGCCCTCAACGAGAAGATCATCGGCATGACCCCGGGGGAGGAGCGCACGTTCGAGGTCGTCTATCCCAAGGAGCACGCCAACAAGCGGGTGGCCGGAAAGGACATCGTCTATAGTCTCAAGCTCCGCGAGCTCAAGGAGAAGAAGCTGCCGGCCCTCGACGACGAGTTCGCAAAGAGCCTGGGCGCCGGGGACGGCCTGGCCGCCCTCAAGGACAAGGTCCGCCAGGAACTGCTGGCCGCCCGGGAGCGGGCCAGCCAAAACGAGGCCGCCTCGGAGGTCCTCAAGGCCATCGCCGAAAAGGTGACCCTGGAGCTGCCCGAATCGGCCGTCGAGCAGGAGACCCTGGCCGTCCTGAGGCGGCTTCTGTCGGCCTACCGGGACCATGGGGTGGCCCCCGAGGCCCTCGAGGTCCTGAGGACGGAGGCCCGCCGCCAGGCCGTCGAGCACCTCAAAAACCACCTCATCCTCGAGAAAATAGCCCAAAAAGAGGGCTTTCAGGTGTCGGAGGAGGAGGTCCAGGCGGAGATCCGCAGCCTGGCCAGGGCCAATAACGTCCAGGAGGCCGCCCTGGCCGACATGATCCGCCGGGACGAGTCCCGCCGGGAGGAAATGGTCGAAAACCTGCTCTTCCGAAAGACAGTTGACTTTCTCATGAAAAACGCTATAATGAGCTAACCAAGGCTCCCAAACCCCACGGCTCTTCCGATGAGCGTGCCAAATCGAAGATAAAGCGGCCTTTAGAAGGTTCATCGAGCCGCACGTCTGAACCGGGCAGTGGCCCCCTCGGGCCCGGAGCGTAGTCATGCAGGATTCCAACGAACACACCGAGGTCCTCAAGAACATCCCTCTCATTCCGCTGAGGGACCTCGTCGTGTTCCCGGCGACCCTGGTGCCCTTCATCGTCGGCCGGTCCTCCTCTATCCAGGCCCTGGAAAAGGCGGCCGAGAAGGACAAGATGATCTTTCTCGCCGCCCAGATGGACGCCTCGGTCGATAACCCGACCCCCAAGGATATCTATTCCGTCGGCGTGACGGCCAAGATCATCCGGACGATCAAGAGCGACGACCGGAACATGAAGGTCATCGTGGAGGGCAAGAGCCGGGCCCGGATCGTGGAATACCTGAGCACGTACCCCTTCTATCAGATCCTGGCCAAAGCCATCAAAGAGGTCGACGACCACCTGCCCGAGTCCCGGGAACTCCTGAAGAGGGTCCTGGCCCTCTTCGAGGACTACCTCAAGCTGAACCAGAACACCAACCTGGATTCGATCATCCCCGCCCTGCGGGAGAACACGCCGGAGCGGATCACGGACATCATCGCCTCCCACGTCTACATGCCCCTCGAGGAGAAGCAGAACCTCCTCGAGACGGTCAACAGCTTCGAGCGCCTGCGCCGGCTCAACTATGTCCTGGAGAACGAGATCCTCAAGATCCACTCCGCCTACCAGAAGGACCCCGGCCGGGCGGCCCGGCGGCGGGGTTCGTTCAAGGACCAGCCGGCCGGCCAGAAGGCCTTCCCGCCCGGCTCGCCGGGCGGCCGCAAGGAAGACCAGCCCAACGAGATCGAGGAGCTGCGCCAGAAGGTGGCCAAGGCCAAGATGCCTTCGGACGCCGAGGAGAAGGCGTACAAGGAGATCGAGCGGCTGGAATCGATGCCGCCCATGTCGGCCGAGGCCACGGTCAGCCGGAACTACCTCGATTGGCTCATCTCTCTGCCCTGGGTCAAGAAGACGCGGGAGAAGCGGGAGCTCAAGGAGGCCGAGCGCATCCTCAACGAGGACCATCACGGCCTGGAGAAGGTCAAAGAGCGCATCCTCGAGTACCTTTCTATCCGCCAGCTGGTCAAGAACCCGCGGGGCGTCATCCTCGGCCTGATCGGGCCGCCGGGCGTCGGCAAGAGCTCCCTCGGCAAGTCCATCGCCCGGGCCACGGGGCGCAAGTTCGTCCGCCTGTCCCTCGGCGGCGTCCGCGACGAGGCCGAGATCCGCGGCCACCGGCGGACCTATATCGGGGCCTATCCCGGCCGGATCGTCCAGATGATCAAGCGGGCCGGGACCAAGAACCCCGTCTTCCTGCTCGACGAGGTCGACAAGATGAGCATGGACTTCCGGGGCGACCCGGCCTCGGCCCTGATGGAGGTCCTCGATCCGGAGCAGAACAGCACCTTCCTCGACCACTACATCGACACCGATTTCGACCTGTCCCAGGTCATGTTCATCGTCACGGCCAACATGCTCGACCCGATCCCCAAGCCGCTCATCGACCGGATGGAGATCATCCGCATCCCCGGCTACACCGAGGACGAGAAGCTCGAGATCGCCAAGCGCTTCCTCCTGCCCAAGCAGATGGAGGCCCACGGCCTGACCGAGGCCAACCTCAAGTTCAGCGACCACGCCCTGATGAAGCTCATCCGCAGCTACACCCGCGAGGCCGGCGTGCGGAACCTCGAGCGGGAGATCACGACGGTCTGCCGGAAGATCGTGAAGAGGGTCGTCGAGAAGGGCAAGGACCACAAGGAGCACGTCACGCCCAAGAACCTCGAGACCTACCTGGGCATCCCGAAGTTCCGCCGCTCGGAGTTCGACAAGCGCGACGAGGTCGGCGTCAGCACGGGCATGGCCTGGACCGAGTTCGGCGGCGAGCTCCTGCGCTTCGAGGCCACCAAGATCCACGGCAAGGGCAACTTCACCCTGACCGGCCAGCTCGGCGAGATCATGCAGGAATCGGCCCAGGCGGCCTTCTCCTTCGTCCGGGGCAAGATCTACGAGCTCGACATCGCCCGGGACCTGCACCGCAACTCCGACATCCACATCCACGTCCCCGAAGGCTCGACGCCCAAGGAAGGGCCGTCGGCCGGGATCACCATCGCCACGGCCATCATCTCGCTCCTGACCGATATCCCGGTCAGCAAGAAGGTGGCCATGACCGGCGAGATCACGTTGAAGGGCAAGGTCCTGCCCGTCGGCGGGATCAAGGAGAAGCTCCTGGCCGCCTACCGGGAGGGGATCCGCGAGGCCATCCTGCCCCTCGACAACCAGCCCGATCTCAAGGACCTGCCCAAGGTCCTCAAGAGCGGGATGACCATGCACCTCGTCGAGACCATGGACGAGGTCCTCAAGATCGCCCTGACCCGCGAGCTGCCGAAGAAGCCCGCCGAAAGCCGCGACAAGAAGGCGGCCGAGGCGGAGCGGACGGCGGCCCGGACGGCGGAGGACGAAGCGGCCAAGGAGCCTTCGCTGACCAACTGAACGACCGCGCTTGACAACATAATCGCGATCCGGAATCCACGATGGGAGACAAACCACACATGGTGACGAAAAAGAACGACAACATCGAGCCCCAGGCCTCGGGCCGGGAGCTCAACCTGATCGACCTCGAGGCCCGCGACCTCGAGGCCCTGGGGAAGGTGGCCTCGGACGTCGGCCTGCCCGGCGAGGAGATCGAGGGCTCGAGCAAGCACCACCTGGTCTTCAAGATCCTGGAGGCCCAGGCCAAGAAGCAGGGCCTGCTCTTCTCGGAAGGCGTCCTGGAGTGCCTCGAGGACGGCTTCGGCTTCTTGCGGGCGCCCGAGTTCAGCTACCTGCCGAGCCAGGACGACATCTACGTCTCGCCCTCGCAGATCCGCAAGTTCCAGCTCCGGACGGGCGACACGATCTCAGGCGTCGTCCGGGCCCCCAAGAACGGCGAGAAGTACTTCGCCCTGATCAAGATCGAGGCCGTCAACTTCATGCACCCGGACGTCATCATCGAGGAGAGGCGCAACGTCAACTTCGAGGGCCTGACACCGCTCTACCCCTTCGAGATGATCAAGCTCCAGGACGGCAACCCGAAGAACATGAACGCCCGGGTCATGGAGCTCCTGACGCCCATCGGCAAGGGCCAGCGCGGCCTGATCGTCTCGCCGCCCCGGGCCGGCAAGACGACCATCCTCAAGACGATCGCCAAGTCGATCGAGAAGAACCACCCCGAGATCTTCCTCATCGTCCTCCTCATCGCCGAGCGGCCCGAGGAGGTCACGGACTTCAAGCGCAGCGTCAACGGCGAGGTCGTGGCCTCGACCTTCGACGAGCCGCCGACCCGCAACGCCCAGGTCGCCAACATCGTCCTGGAGAAGGCCAAGCGCCTGGTCGAGATCAAGCGCGACGTCGTCATCCTGCTCGACTCGATCACCCGCTTGGCGCGGGCCCACAACGCGATCGTCCCGCCCTCGGGCAAGGTCCTCTCGGGCGGCATCGACGCCAACGCCCTGCACAAGCCCAAGAAGTTCTTCGGCTCGGCCCGCAAGGTCGAGGAGGGCGGCTCGCTGACCATCCTGGCCACGGCCCTCGTCGACACCGGCAGCCGGATGGACGAGGTCATCTTCGAGGAGTTCAAGGGCACGGGCAACATGGAGATCAACCTCGACCGGCGCCTCGTCGACAAGCGGGTCTTCCCGGCCATCGACATCAGCCGGTCCGGCACCCGGAAGGAAGAGCTCCTCATCGAAGAGGCCGACCTCAACCGGATCTGGGTCCTGCGCAAGGTCCTGGCCCAGATGAACGAGGTCGAGGCCGTCGAGCTCCTCATCGACAAGCTCGGCAAGACCAAGACCAACCAGGACTTCCTCAACGCCATGACCAAGGGCCTCTAGGGGCCTGCCGTGCGCACGCTCGGCCTCATCGGGGGCATGACCTGGCACTCGACGGCCGATTATTACCGGCTCATCAACCAAGGCGTCCAGGAGAGGCTGGGCGGCTCCCATTCCGCGGAGCTGCTGATGCTATCCGTCGATTTCGCCCCCGTCGAGGAGCTGCAGAACCGGGGCGAGTGGGAGGCCATGGGCCAGCTGATGGCCGGCGCCGCCCGGACCCTCGAAAGGGGAGGGGCCGAGGCCATCGTCATCTGCGCCAACACCATGCACCGGCTGGCCGGCGACGTGACGGCGGCCGTCAAGATCCCTCTGATCCATATCGCCGACGCGGCGGCCGCCGCGGTCAAGGCCCGCGGCCTCAAGACGGTCGGCCTCCTCGGCACGCGCTACACCATGGAGATGGATTTCTACCGCGGCCGGCTCGAGGCCCCGCACGGCCTGAGCGTCCTTGTCCCGGACGAGCCGGGGAGGACGACCGTCCACGACGTCATCTACCGGGAGCTCGGCCGCGGCCTGGTCAGGGACGAGTCGCGCCGCCGCTATCTTGAGATCATCGAGGACCTGGTGAGGCGGGGCGCCCAGGGCGTCATCCTGGGCTGCACCGAGATCCCCATGCTCATCCGGCCCGAGGACAGCCCCGTGCCCGTCTTCGACACGACGGCCCTCCACGCGGCCGCGGCCGTCGATTTCGCGCTATCGGATTGAGCTCTCCCGATCCGCGTCCCCGGCTCCGTGCCCGCGGATGGCCTTCAGCGATTCGATCAGCTTCGAGGCGTCTTTCCGGTCGAGATGGTCGAGGTCCGGCCGCTGATAATACTTGCGAATGAAGTTCGTCAGGTGCTGCGGGTCCCAGCCGAGCTGGCTCGCCAGCGACTTGATGAACATCTTCTGCTTCAGGGTCATGCCGAAGGAATTGGCCCGGTAGTAATCGCTGCGGACGAGGAAGCGCATGAGGGTTCTGAACCCAGCCTCGTCGAGATCCCTCGAGCTTTCGACGCCGGCCACCCTTCTCAGGAGGCAGCGGTAATCACGGTCGCTGAGCTCGAGCTCCTTCTTGACGATGTGGATGAGGGCCAGTTTTTTGCGGGCCAGGCCGTGGACCGGAGGCAACGGCCCACGGCCCGGTGACCGCGGGGGGCTCAGAAGGCTGTCTGTTTTTTCTGCCATCGCTCGAACCTGGCCAAGGCGGCCTTGAGGTCCAGCTTCTTTCGGAACAGGTCCCGCCAGGCATCGCCCCCCCGAGCGACGATCTGGGGGACCGTGCGGATGTCGAAATCGAGCGGGTCGAGCCGGGGCGTGATGTCCTTCCAGGCCAACGGCATCGACACCGGCGCCCCTTCCCGGGGCCGCAGCGAATAGGGCGCGGCCATGGTCGCGCCCTTGCGGTTTTGCAGGTAATCGAGATAGACCCGGCCCCTGCGCTTGCCCGGGCTGCGCTCGAGGCTGGTCAGGTCGGGGTGCCGTCTGTTGACGACGAGCAAGACGAGGTGGGCCAGCTCCTGGGCTTGGTCATAGCTGAACCGGGGCGCGAGCGGGATATAGACGTGGAGGCCGGTGGCCCCGGACGTCTTGCAGAAGGCCGGCAGGGCCAGCTCGTCGAGGACCTTCTTGGCCGCCAGGACGGTCTCGACGACGCGCGGGAAGGAGGTCTCGAGCGGGTCGAAATCGAGGACCGCGTAATCCGGCGAGTCCAGGCGGGGGAGGGACGAGCTCCAGACGTTGAGCTCGATCGCCCCGAGATTGGCCTCGTAGATCAGGGTGTCCCGGTTCTGGCAGACGAGATAGCGGATGTCCTTGGCCTCGTCCTCGGTGCGGACCTTGACCGTCTTGACCCAGGCCGGCGGGGGAGGGGTGATGTTCTTCTGAAAGAAGCTCTCCCCCGTGATGCCGTCGGGATGCCGGTTGAGGGCCTGCGGCCGGTCCTTGAGATAGGGGAGGAGGCAATCGGCCATCTTGTCGTAATATTCGATGACGTCGCCCTTCGTGTATCGCTCGCCGGGCCAGAAGACCTTGTCGAGGTGGGTCAGCTCGACCCGAGTCCGGAGCTTGGGCTTCTCGAGGACGGCGGCCCTCGACTCGGCCTTTTCCCGTTCGACCTGCCGGGCGCTCTTGTCGTCCCGGAGCCCGAGGAAGACGGGCTGGCGCATGATCCCGTCCGACGTCCATTCGCGGAACTTGACCTCGCCGACGAGACGGGGCTTGACCCAGGTGACGGGCATGTTGGTGCGGGGCGCCTCGCGGAACGGGGGCTCGGCCGTGGCGAGCGGGGCGAGCTTGGCCGAGAGGTCGGCGAGGCTCCGCTCCGTGAAGCCCGTGCCGACGTGGCCGATATAGGTCAGGCGACCGCCCTTGTATGCGCCGAGGATCAGGGCCCCGAAATGCTGGCGCGAGGCCCGCGGCCGGGTGAAGCCGGCGATGACGGCCTCCTGCCGTTTCTCGGTTTTGATCTTGAGCCACTCCCGGCTCCGCTCGCCGGGGCGGTAGGGGCTCGAGAGGTCCTTGGCCATGATGCCTTCGAGGCCGCTCGTCTCCGCGGCCCGGAAGAAGGCCCGGCCCTTCGTCTCGACGGCCTCGCTCGGCCGCACCACCTTGGACGCGGGCAGGAGCTTTTCCAGGACGGCCCGCCGGCGCCCGAGCGGGAGGGGGCGCAGGTCGTAGCCGTCGGCCTGGAGGACGTCGAAGACGTAGTAGAGGATGCGGCCCTCGCCGCCCCGCATCGAGTTCTGCAGGGCCTGGAAGTCCGGCCGGCCCTTGTCGTCGACGGCCACGATCTCGCCGTCGAGGACGGCGTCGACCGGCAGGCCGGCGAGGGCCTCCGCGACCGCCGGGAAGCGGGCGTTCTGCGGCTTGCCGTTGCGGGAGAGGAGACGGACCCGGCCGCGCTTGATCTCGGCGATCGAGCGGAAGCCGTCCCACTTGACCTCGAAGGACCAGCCCGCCCGGTCGAAGGGCTCGTCGACGAGCGTGGCCAGCATCGGCTCGACGTCGCCGGGGAAGCCGCCACGGGGGGCCCCTTTGAGTTCCAGGTCATCGAGCGTGACGGGGCGGCGGGGCGGATCGGCCTGGCCCCGCCGGGAGGCACCGCCGCCGCCGACCGCGGCCGGCTCGCTCCGCTTCATCAGCAGCCATTGATTGTCCTTGCCGCCGAAGCGCGGCTTGATGTGGACCAGCGCGAACAGGCCCCGCAGCTTCTTGCCGTCGAAGCGGAGGTC
>Ga0316628_100000248_pt1 | contig 33852 bp, 34 predicted proteins | sample OWC_Aug_M2_C1_D5_FD_207648 | JGI IMG/M metagenome (GOLD analysis project Ga0316628, IMG submission 207648) | Wetland soil microbial communities from Old Woman Creek delta, Ohio, United States - OWC_Aug_M2_C1_D5_C | ecosystem: Environmental > Terrestrial > Soil > Wetlands | place: USA: Ohio...
GCTGCTGAAAAAAAATGTGTACTTCCTAATCGCTCTGATCTTAATCGCAGGATTCATTTATGGTGCGCAAGCTTCCCAGACAAAAACTGTATCATTCAGCAGCGCTGGGGTCACGATAAATTCGACATTTCCCGAGGAAGCTCATCCTTCAGAAGTTGTGTCACACAATGTAACCATAACGTCAACCAGCCCTGCAACTCTGCGATCTGTAACAATAGTAGTCAAGGCTCAACAAGGCCAAAATTGGCAGGAAATTTACAACGGCACGGACACAATAAGCCAACCCCTTCCTAAGAGTTATAATCTGCAAATAACGCTGCCTCAATGGGTTAACGGTCGGCTATACTGTTCAATTCTTGTTCGCACAACCAATGTGGGAGATCTGTCAACCACTTTTTACAGTACTGCTGTAAGCGAAGTTACTTTTAGCGAGATTCAAATCTTATACTCTGAGATGTTGGCTAACTATAGCAGCTTGAAATCAGACAATAGCGCACTTTTGAGCCAGTACAACAAGTTGCTGGCGAACTGCAGCAGTCTTATAGCAGATTATGACACATTGGTTACACAACATGGCAGTTTGCGTTCGGAATACGAGTCACTAAGAAGTGAATATAATCAATTGAACCAGACTTACACAAATGAAACCGACGGAATGCGACAGACAATAAGCGACTCAGAAAATGCTCTTATAATCGGCAAAATTGTTATTGCAGTATTGGTTGTAGCAGTCACAGTTCTGGCATTATCAACTGTATATGCCAAAAGAAAAGCGCACGCCCCTTACGTCGTAATCAACGAGGAAACAGTGGGCTTCAGATCTTCCGCACACTGAACCCGTTCGACCGTGCAGATATTGCGGTTACGTCTAAGTCTTTTTGTGTCGTCGGTAAAGGATGAAAACATGTCCCCTGACTTCGACCAATGATGAGCCAGACTGTTCAGCAGCCTTAGATGCGATCGCATTTGCTGTTTCAGTCTGAAGGGCGGTCGGCAGTATTCTAACCTTAACCATTTTGTTCTTTGTTAGTTGCTTCTCCATCTCGCCTGACACTTCAAGCGTCAAGCCATCCTTTCCAACCCATATGGTTGGCTTTTCGTCCTTCAACACGTGTCTAACGTGACGTTTCATTCGAGTAGTTATTTTGCTCAAATCCAACTTTCTCCTTTTTCTTCCTTAATAGCATTCGCGTCTGGTGATTGCAGTTTAGGCATGTTATCACGACGTGTGGCTCCCTTCTCTGTTTTATCCTAACGCGACAATTCTCTCCCTGAACAAGCAAAGCGTTACAGTTCTTGCAGAATTGACGCTTGTATTCGAGAGGTAGACGCAGTCTTACCGACATGGCGATTTTTCTGGCGGTTTCAACGTATCGACTTGATAATTGAGGATCGGTACTGTGGAATTTCCTGGCCCGTTGAAAGAGAACGTCTATGCGTTGCCTGGCTATCTGTCGATTATTGGACTTCATTCTTGATAATTTGCCTCGAGTTTTCGGTATTCATACCGCGAATGCTATAGTCTTGGGTTTTTCTATTCATAATTCTTTTGCTTCTTTCTGAATCTTTTTGCTTAACCAAAAAGATCTGTGCTCAGGTACTTGAAGCCATGATCCCCGAAGATGGTTACGATTAAACCTTCATCGAGCATCTTGGCTTTTTGAACAGCGCCCCACATGGCGGATCCTGAAGAAATTCCAACGAAAAGCCCTTCCCTCAGCAAAAGATCGCGCGCCGTACCGTAAGCTTCGTAGTCTTCAACCATTAACATTTCATCTATTTCACTAAGCCTGCATATCTCTGGGCAGAATTCGTGTTGGTTAAGAAGTCCTTGTTGTTTGTTGTCTCGGCTGGAAGGTTGCACACCTACTATTTTGATATCTTGCTTGAACGCTTTTAGTCTTCTTGCAACGCCCATTATTGTTCCTGAAGTGCCAATGCCCGCGACAAAGTGTGTTATTTTTCCTTCCGTTTGCTCCCATATTTCCTCACCAGTTGTTTGATAATGAGCCTTCCAATTCATATCGTTGGCAAACTGGTCCGTCATGAAATATTGCGAGTCTTCTGCCATTTTCCTTGCTTTCTTCACAGCTTCTTCTTCAGTTGAGACAAAAACGAGCTTGGCCCCAAGTAGTTTCAAGATCTTCTTGCGTTCTTCGGAAACCAAACTCGGCAATACGATTTCACATCTGTAACCTTTGAGGGATGCGACCCAAGCCACACTTATTCCAGTGTTTCCAGAAGTCGCCTCCAGAATAGTCTTGCCTTTGGTTAATTTTCCCTCTTCCTCTGCGCTTAGAATCATACCCAAGGCTATTCTGTCCTTCAAAGAACCCATGGGGTTAAATCCCTCTAATTTCGCGTAGATTTTCACCTTAGGGTTCGGAGCCATTTTGTTTATTCGAATCATAGGTGTTTTGCCTATCAATTCAAAAACGTGGTTTGCGCATTTCATTTCTGATCTTCACAACACAAGAGCATTCAGGGAAGAAATAAAAATTTGTTTTGCTTTGCCTGCTTATTTATCCAAGAGCAGCGAGACCGAAACATGTTCATTCTATTGCGTATTTTTTTCCTTCACTGATCTTCTTCTCTATCTCCTTAACGCCTATTTCTCCTCCAGCCAGGATTCTGAGCCATAGATAGAATTCAGTCTTTGAAATCTCTTTCAGGAGCCTGCCGTTTTGGTCGCCAGCGTAATATCTTGCTGGCTCTTTAGGAGAATCGAAAAGCTTCGCGTAGAATATGCGGTCTTCAATTGTTATCTTGCTGGAACACCCTTTTGTTTCAGCATCAGCGTAGTCCACGTGATAGACCATTAACCAGACTTCCGCTTGATAAACGCCTTTCACTATTTACTAAAGGTTTTTGTCGAGAATGCAAAAATCGATGCAGGTTCGACTCCCCAAATCAAAAATGTGGATTGGGTGAGTTACAATTCTATTCACAATTCGAAAATCCCATGGTCTAATGACTTTCCATGCCCAATTTTATCGTATCATAGAGGCTTACGTCTTCTTCTGTTTTTGGACATTGTCAAAATCATGACAGCGGCTGCATGAGAACACTGTCCTTTCGTCCCGAACCCAGGGCAATTGCAGCTCACTTTCCCTATGTAGTTTTTTACAACCGTGTATGTCCCATGGTCTCCAATAACATTGTATGTTCCTTGGGCCAGCTGTTCAATTCTACCGCTTTCCAAGAGTTTTCTGGCTTTTTCCAACATTCTTTCCGTGGCCAATTTGAAAGTCAACTCGATCTGATGAAGGGTTGCGAGATCTACGATATCAAAAACCAAAAAGGATTATTAAAGTACGCTATGTTGGCACCACGTATCTTGTTTTTCGAAGCAATAGAGAAAGTTGATGGAAAACAGTTATACGTGTAAATTCCGAATTGTCTGAAAAGGCAGTTGACAAGTGTGTTTAGCAGCTACAGAGGAATGTCGAAAGAGGCAAAATACCTAATCTACGCAGCCCTCTTTCCGTCAGTTGCCTATGGCATGTTCTACACCGACATATCCTATTTTCTAACTAAAGTCCAAGGCGTTTCAGCCGATTTCATGGGCTTGGTGATAACAGTGATGGGCGTCTCAACGTTTGTCGCCAGCATTCTTCTTGGAACTGTCGCGGACATTTATGGTAGGAAAAAAATGCTTATCGCAGGAAATGTGCTGGCGAGCCTAATTCTCGCCGTTTTTGCTCTGACAACAGATCCAATCATATTGTTAGCCGCAGCCATAATAGAAGGAATCTCGGAAGCCGCAGCAATAGCATCTAGCAGTGCACTACTGGCAGAGAAAGCAGATAATGAAAGGAGAAATAGCGTATTCTCGCTTTATGCTTTTGCTCAGAGCATAGCTTGGGGAGTTGGAAGCTTCTCAGTTTCGGCGGTGGCAGCCTTCGAGCTAGTGTCATTCACTAATAAGGAGAGCCACATATTGCTCTATGTCTCACTGGCCATTCTGAGTTTGGCTTCGACATTCATCATGCTAAAAGTGGGTGAGTCGAGACGCCTAAAGAGAGCGAGTATTAACATAAGGGATTTGTTTCCGAGAAAATCCAGAGATGTCTTGGTAAAATATGTCTTGACCGGTGCCATTGTCGCTTTTGGAGCAGGAATGGTGGTGCCGATCATGACGTTATGGTTCAGTCTGCAGTATGGGATTTCTGATACAGTAAGTTCGCCAATTTTGGCAGTCTCGAGTATACTCATCGGAGCAGCAACGCTGCTTTCGCCAATGGCAGCAAAAAGGTTCGGCCTAGTCAAAGCGGTAGTCATAACACAGGCGATATCAACGTTTTTTATGTTCGCAACACCCCTTTCTCCAAACTACCTCTTGGCTGGAGTCGTTTACAGTATGAGAGCACTTCTTATGAACATGGCTAGTCCCCTTTCACAGTCAATGATAATGGGATTGGTAGATGAGGACGAACGAGGTGCTGCCTCTGGCATAAGTGGGGCATTGTGGAGACTGCCCAACGCGTTAAGCACGTGGATAGGAGCTTCCCTTATGGGTCTCGGGTTGCTCTCTGAACCATTCTTTGTTGCGGGCTTATTATATGTCATTTCGATAACGTTGTTTTGGTTCTTTTTCAGAAGAACAAAAATGCCGGAAGAACAAGGCAATCAGCCTTGATAAAACTTGTTTCCGATAACTACTATTGAATTAAAGTTAATTAGAGACAGGCGTTAAGACTCGTTTAGGACTGTGATGTCAGATGCAGACTGGAAAATTCATTGATCTGAGGAGTGACACCGTCACTTTACCCACTGAAGAGATGTTGGAGGCCATTCGACATGCAGACCTTGGAGACGATGTGTACGGAGAGGACCCAACCGTCAATAGGCTAGAGGATATGGCTGCTGCCAAAATGGGAAAGGAAGCGGGACTTCTAGTCGCTAGTGGAACTCAAGCGAACCTGGTTTCGTTAATGAGCAACGCTCAACGCGGAGAACTAGTTGTTCTTGAATCAGAAAGTCATATGAACTGGTACGAGGTCGGCGGAATTTCTTCGATAGCGGGGCTTATGCCTTGGCCGGTAAGGAGTCAATATGGCGTACTCGACCCAAAAGATGTTGAAGCCGCGATAAGGCCGGAGAATATACACTTTCCCCAACCTGCCCTTGTCTGTGTAGAAAATACACATAATAGGCATGGTGGAACGGTGATAACCCCCGCTCAGTTAGAGTCAATTAGAAGAGTTGCAGATTCACATGGCTTGAAACTCTACATGGATGGCGCAAGAATCTTCAACGCAGCAATTGCTTTAAAAGTGAAACCCGAGGAACTGGCGAAACACGTTGACAACTTGATGTTTTGTTTGTCCAAGGGTTTGTGCTGTCCAGTTGGCTCAGTAATTGTTGGCTCTCGGGAATTCATCAAGAAAGCTCGGAAAGTCAGAAAAGTTCTGGGAGGCGGGATGCGCCAGGCGGGCATAATTGCAGCTGCAGGCATTGTTGCACTTGAGAAAATGGTGGAGCGATTGGGGGAAGATCATAAGAACGCTAGGCGGTTAGCTGAAGGGATTTCTAAAGTGGAAGGTATACGTGTTGACTTGGTGCGTGTGCAAACGAATATGGTGTTTTTAGACATAAGTGGTTTAGAGACATCTGATGAAGTGATCCTTTCGAAGCTCAAAAAAGAAGGCATTCTTGCCTCAACGTTGGCGAAGAATAGGTTGCGCTTGGTGACACATATGGGCATCGAACAAGAACATGTTGATAAAGCAATAGATGTGTTTGTGCATATCGCAGATGATATATGGAGTCACGGTTCATCGGGATCTACTGCTTTTAATTGCTGAAGATTTCGTTTACGATGAGATTTGGTTCTTTGAAATCCTGAGGTAACTTGGGCAGGCCACAAAATGACCCTTGCCCACGTCAATAAGTCCAAGGGTCTCTTCGACACAACTATGTTCTTTCGTATACATGCATCTGGGTTGGAACCTGCATCCTGTGGGAGGATTTATTGGGCTTGGAACCTCTCCTTGTAACGTGATTCTGCTCTTTTTCGCGTCTGGGTCTGGAATTGGGATGGCCGAAAGCAAAGCCTGAGTGTATGGATGCAGAGGATGTTCGAAAAGCTCGTCTGTATCTGCGATTTCCACGAATTTTCCGAGATACATGACTGCAATTCTATGACATATATGTCTGACAGTGCTTAAGTCGTGACTGATGTACAAGTAGGTTATCTTGAACTTCTGCTGAAGTTCCTGCAAAAGGTTTAGTATCTGTGCCCTTACCGAAACATCCAAAGATGCTACAGGTTCGTCTGCGATTAGAAGTTCAGGTTCAACCGCTAAAGCTCGGGCGATGCATATTCTTTGCCTCTGTCCTCCACTGAATTCGTGTGGATAGCGTTCAGCATGATACTCCTCTAAGCCTACTAGTTTTAGAAGTTCGTAGAGTCTGTCTTGCCACTTATCCTTTGGAATATGTCCGTGAATAGCCAAAGGTTCCATTATTAGGTCGGACACAGTCATTCTAGGATCCAGAGAAGCATAAGGATTTTGGAAGACATATTGCATCTTGCGTCTTAGTCTGAGTATTGCTGCTTTGTCGTTTGATTTGAAAATGCTACTAACTTCTTCTCCCGCGAAGTATATCTCGCCACTCGTAGGAGGATCTAATGACAGTATTGCTCGAGCGGTTGTGGTTTTTCCACATCCGCTCTCCCCAACTAATCCGAAGGTTTCGCCTCGCTTTACTGAGAAGCTGACTCCGTCGACTGCGTGAACAACGCCGACCTGTTTCTTCATCAGCACCCCCCTGCTTGTGATTGGGAAGTGTTTTACTAGGTTCTTTACTTCTAAAACGACTTCGTCGGTCATTTGCTTAGGCTCCTGAAAGGCGATGACGCTTCGATTTCCCTAGCACGAACGCAGGCTACATAATGGTCGGGTTCTATCTCCGCAAGTTCTGGAAGTTCCAAGGTACAGATCCCTTCCTTGGCAAAATCACAACGCGGGTGGAAACGGCAGCCTGATGGAACCTCAATCAGGTTCGGAATAGCCCCACGTATGACTTTGAGTTTTTCTCTCTTTAAGGCCAAGCTTGGAACCGCCTCCAAGAGCGCGCGTGTATATGGATGCATTGGATTGTAGAAGATCGTTCTAGTGGGTGCGGACTCGCAGACTCGTCCAGCATACAGAACGGTTATGCGATCAGCGACGTCAGCGACAACGCCCATGTCATGAGTGATAAGAATCATGGCCATTCCGAGCTTTTGCTTCAGATTCTTCAGCAAATCAAGGATCTGCGCTTGAACCGTTACGTCTAAGGCCGTGGTGGGTTCATCAGCCAAGAGGAGACTTGGTTCACACGACAAAGCTCTTGCCACGGCAATACGTTGTTTCATTCCGCCGCTAAGTTGGTGTGGGTAGCTCCAAATCTTAACTTCTGGATCGGGAATTTCTACAAGCCTAAAAAGTTCAAGAGCCTTTTCAAGAGCTTCCTCTTTTGTAACATTTTGGTGCTGTCTTATCACCTCTATCAGCTGGTCAGCAATCGTGAAGATAGGGTTCAATGAAGTGGATGGATCTTGGAAGATATAGGAGACTTCTTTTCCTCGAAACTTTTGCATTTCGTTCTCATTCCTTTCGAGGATGTTTTCTCCCCTGTATAATATTCGTCCGCCCACAATCTTGCCGGGCCGGGGAACTATTCTCAGAGTTGACAAAGCTGTGACGGATTTCCCAGAGCCAGATTCTCCGACCAGACCCAAGGTCTCTCCTTCCTTGACATTGAGGCTGACGCCGTCAACCGCTCTCACCACGCCTGCCCATGTATAGAAGTATGTCTTGAGGTTGTCGATTTCCAAGAGTTCCTTTGCCATTTTGTCTCATCCTTCACTATTCTCTGAGTCGTGGGTCAAGAGCGTCACGCAATCCATTGCCGAGGAGACTGAAGCCGAGTACCAGTAGTGTTATGAAAAATCCAGGGAAGACCCCTTCCCACCAAGCCTCTTTGACAGCCTCGCTTGCCCCTTGGAGCTGTTGACCCCAAGTAATACTGTTTGGATCACCAAATCCTAGAAAGCTAATTCCCGCTTCAACTAGTATGGCTGATGCTATCTGAAGAGTGATGAGAACAATCACTATATGCAAAATATTAGGAAGTAAGTGTCGAAAAATTATCCGCGTTTTGCTTGCTCCAAGTGATTTTGCGGCTTCGATATATTCATACTGTTTGACACGGAGCACTTCTCCACGGATAATGCGGGCATTGGATGCCCATGAGAACAAACCTATTATCAGAGTCACCATAGAGAGACCTCCCACTCCAGTAGGCACCAGAGTAGTCACAACTTTCAGGAAAACCAACAATATCAGAAGAAAAGGAACGACAAGGAAGACTTCAGTTATTCTCATTAACAGGTTATCTATGAGCCCGCCGTAGTAGCCAGAAACAAGTCCAATAACGATGGCTAAGGACATTGCTATTGCAGCTGCTCCAAATCCCACGTAAAGCGCAGCTGAGGCTCCGTACACAATTTGACTGAACACATCGTGACCAATATAATCTGTTCCGAACAGATATTTCCAGGAAGGTGGAGCTCTGATTATACCTTCTTCCTTCAAGCTAGCAAGGTAGTTTGGAGGATAACGCGCAATAATCGGCCCAAACAACGCCATGAACACAACTACGCCGATGAATATGAGACCAGCCAATGCAGCTCTATTTGCCTTAAACCTTCTCCAAGCAATATTCCACTGACTCACCCCTTTGCGTTTCTTCTTATCGGACTTTTGTACCGCAGCCAAATTCATTGAGTTTCCGAGTTCCATTGTTTTTCAGCCCTGTTTTCTCATCACTCAATTCTGATCCTTGGATCTATGTACGCGTATGTTATGTCAGTTATCAGGTTGGCGAACAAGGTCATCAAAGTTATGAAGACCGTTATTCCCATTATCAGGGGGAAATCCAGTTTTGTAGTGGCTTCAACATACAGACGACCAACTCCGGGCCAGTTGAAAACAGTTTCTGTAATAGGTGCCCCTGCAAGCATACCGCCAAAATATAGTCCGACATAAGTAACTACTGGTATTAGGGCATTCCTTAGGGCATGTTTGTATATTACTGTTCGCTCGCTAAGACCGCCAGCTCTGGCAGCTTGAATGTAGTCTTGCCTAAGGATTTCAAGCATGCTCGAGCGCACTAAGAGTACCACAGGAGCCAGTGTTGCGAAAGTCAAGATGGCTGTAGGCAAAGCTAGGTGCCATATTTCATCCAAATAATAGTTGCCAAAGAGATACCGCTCGGCTAATAGGGTGTGAGCCCCGAAGGGCGGGAACCAACCTAAGAAATAGGAGAAAACTAAGATGCCGACTATTCCGATGTAAAAAACAGGGATACACGTGCCTAGTATTGAGATTGTTGTCACTGACACATCTAATTTTGAATATTGCTTCCTAGCGGAAGTGATTCCGACAGGAATTGCGATCACAAGTGATAGGAAAAGAGAGGATAGCTGAAGTTTGAAAGTTTCCCATGCATAATCGCCTATGAGCTGTGTGACGGGAGTTCCTCCTCTCAGAGCATAGGAATTTCCTAGATCTCCCTGGAATAGTTCCCAAATATACCTGAAAAATTGAATGTAGATTGGCTGGTCCAGGCCGTAATACTCGGTAAGGCGCTGTCTGGCCTCGGCTGTGATGCGTGGATTCAAACCTGTCATTAGTTTCACTGGATCACCTGCCAAACGTGACGCTACAAATACCAAGATTAGAATTCCGAAGAAGAGGGGAATTAAGTACAGAAGTCTTCTGGCAATGTAACGTGCTAAGGGACTGCGTAATGCAACGAGAAAACGGGCTCGAAGCGAATGCAAAACCCCATTCTTGTTAGGCAAGGCATTTCACTGATATGACCTAAGTTCTGGCGCGGATTGCTATATAAAGATTCACTGAAGTTTTCAGCGTATTAAAAGCTTCTTGCTTTAATTATTTTCGTTTTCCAAGCGTCCAAGAAACCCTCGCAAAATAGCATTGACAACCGGAGCCAGATTTAAATTGCCTTAAAAGCAGAGCATTTGAGTCTAAGTCCAATGCTTAGTCAAGAAACCTAAACCGAACCAAAAAATGGAACCAAAAGAAAACTAAGACCTGCCCTATTGCATTACTATTCGATTCAGCAAAACAAGCTAGTCAAAGTTTCTCCTCCTTCTGTGAATGAAAATTAAAGCTACTATGACCAGCGTCAGTGCAACGACTGCGAATATTATCTCAAACCTCAATTTTGAGGTTGCAACAGGGGGAGAAGCCAGACTCTGCATAAGAGGAAACCGATCTTGGTTCTGAACGTCGATTACATATGATGTGTCCCCCAACCCGTCGCCATTGGAGTCTGTTCCATTGTAATTGTCCCAATAGTTACCTTCTTTGCCATCGTCCCAAGTGTGCATTGGTTCACTCGAATTGTAAACTTCACAGAAGCAACCGCTGAAATGCACTGCGTTATCAACAAAGCTGTTGTGCACCAGAACTATGGCCAGTGGTTCATTTCCAGGCTGGTTAACACCGAAAAACACCCCTTCTTCGTTTCGGGCAATATAGTTCTTCGTGAGAATGTTGGAGTCTCCCGAAAGCAGAATGCCGACGATATTATCTGATACGGAGCAGCCCGTCACCGTATTGTTCGGCGTCCAAACGTACATGCCTATGTAGAAATTCTTGATGTTCAAGTTCCTAACAGTTAAGTTGCGTCTGTCCTGGTTTGCCAAGTCTATACCTACACTCCACGGCATAGCTGTACCATCATAATCTTGAGAAGGCCCTTCACCCACCACCCACGAATCGGTGCGTGTACCATTATAGTTGCCGTGAAGAGTGAAACCTGCGCCTTCAATCACCACATCATCTCTATCCACTACAATCCGGGCATAAACATCGGCCGTAAATGTATACACGTCGTCGTTCCTTTGAATCAACTCTACAGGCGGGTCAATGCTGCCGTCTGATAAAATGCGAATCACTGGCAAAGTCGATGTCGATCCCTCCGAAACCGATACCAAGGCCAAGCAAAGAAGCATAAAGACCAACGCCAAAGTCACATTCTTATTCATGCTTTATCGGCCTTATCTGCTCAGATTCTCATATTTCTATTTTAGCCAGTTCCTCGACTTCAATACGGTTTTACCAGCTACTTTTAACCTTAAAGTATCCTCATAGGGGCACATTTCAATACACCTTCCGCACAACAGACAGTTCGAAGTGGTCACGTCGCCGCCTTTGTTCTCGTAAACCTCAGTCACCTGAGTGGGACAGACTCTTTTGCAGACCCCGCATTTGGTGCATTTCTCCTCCACCTTATCCAATCGAACCCCAGAAAAACGCTTGAAAGGTTTGAAACGACTGAATAAGGCGACTAAAGCTCCTAAGGGACAAATTCTACACCACGCACGCCGATAGAAGAAAGCCGCCAAAGTGACAACGCCAAGCACGACCAAGTTAAGCGATGTCAGGTAGAAACCCAACTGGAAAAATTGACCCGTCGTTGATTCTGTAAGCCATTCTGGCCTCATGAGACCCACCGAAGTCTGAAGCATCACACAAAGCGGCTTCATTGGACAGATTTGGCAGAAAGGGGCCGAAAAGTAATTGTAAACAAATCCTCCTTTTTCGGTTCCAGAGACTACTTGTGTCCCGACTATGGCTTGAGAACCAAAGATAACACTTAGAATAATGATAAGAGCAAGGATCAAGTAGCCAAGCTGATGGAATTTCTCGTTAAAACGCTTTGATAGATCTCGGTGCTCTATCTTCAACGCTTTTCTTAACCGGGAAAGCAGGTCCATGTATAGACCGAAAGGGCAAATCCAACCGCAAAAGAATTTCCCAAGAAGAATCGACAGTAGAATTACAGAGCCGAAGACAACACCTAGTCTCAGAGCGCCTGAAGAGACATAGTCCACTCCCCAGCCACGTCCGGCGTCCCAGAAGGGATAAAAATAGGTCTGTATCTCCCAGAGCGCACAAGTCACGGTCTTTCCACAGGGATAGTAACAGCCAAGAAACGGAACTGGAAAGCCATCGGGCATCGAGACACCAAGCACGTTTGTCGCAATCAGATATTCATGTGGCGTTATCTGTTCAGCCGGAACCGGTACGACTCGGTGATCGATAAACATGCCAAAGAAAATTAGAAAAACGAAACCTATTTGAACAAACAGTCGGAGGGAACTGATGTTTCTGGTTTTGTTCTTTCTCCCAGTCGAAATCACCACAACTCCGACCCCTATGGAGATTGCAGCTGCCGTTACCAGGGAAACGTTAGGCTTGTAGGGTGGCAACGAAGGCGTAGGCAACGGCGCAAGCGGATCGGCTGGGTTAGTCACGTTTGCATAGAGTCTATCGCAAATATGGCCATGGATGGGAAATATGTTCCAGTATCCTGCCATATCAAGAGTCTGAGTAACCGAGAATTTGCCCGTCTCAGGATCGGTCAAAACGAATTGATCGATCCAAGTGTAATCTGGTCGAGTAAAAGTCACCCTGACGGTTATGTTTTCTCCAGCGGGACTAATCTCCCCGAATACGGTGACGCTCTCGTTTATGTTGACTTCTGTTCCATTAATGTCTGCGGTTATCTGGGGGCCATAACAGCCCGTGGCAACCTGAAAACCGAAAATGCACTCTGACAGAAAGATGGCAAAAGCAAAGCAGAAAACAAGTTGCTTCCTCAGGTTTATATTCACCAATGCCAGTATTGTCTCAAAACACTCATAAAATTTGTGCATTTCAACTAAATGGAATAACTTGTCTGACAAAGTAAGTAAAGCCCCCTCCGCGCGCACTAGTACTTTTGAATACATCATGCTGTGTACCAAGGTCAGTGCCTGTTCTTTAAGCGGGACAAAGTGTTCTCAGCGCGCGCGAGTCAGATCCAGTTTGCCTGAAAGGCCTGCTGATTGAAGAGAGAGATTACCCACCAAATGTGAAGCGTTTCGGATGGTGTGTTGGATAACTTCTTGTGCATACTTGCTCTGATATTTATCTTCTACCAAGCGAGCGGAAGCGGAGCAATAGTACGGCAAACGTTATAAGTTTCAACTAAGAAAAACTATCTTCGGAGGTTAAAAAAGAGTTGACCGCTAAAAACAAAACGCTGTTCTTCTGCTCTCTATTGCTAATAAGTGCATTTTCATTGCCCGCAGTCATGCTTGTCCAAAGCCAAAGTTCATCATTGTTCAAGATTACACTGATAGTTCCTGGCCCTAACCCTTCAAGGAAGGCTTGGGCTCAAATTGTTGAGAACAGTCTAGACGATGTCAACATAGATGCAGTCAGAGTGGAACTGGATTGGGACACTGTTTATAGCAGAGCCCTAACTCCCGATGCAGCCACCGTAGGCAAAACTTATGACCAAGGAGGCTTCGATGCTTTGTTCGTCGGATACGCCATGGGAATAGATCCAGATCCATTCGGACTTTACGACAGCACTCAATTTCCGCCAGCAGGACAAAACTACAATCTCTACAACAGCTCTGAAAGCGACAGACTTTGCGGACTGATCAAAACAACAAATGACGAAGCCACACGCCTTCAATACGTTAAAGAATGGCAAGCATTGGCCTACAATGACCAACCCGCTTGCACAATCTTGTACACCAAAGAGGTAGTAGCTTTTGACCCAACCGCACTAGTAGGAGAATCATTTACGACCTATCACTATCCGTGTTGGCCAAGAGTGAAAAACTGGAAACTGAACGCTACAACAACCCAGGATACAATCGTTCTTGCACAAACAGGACCAGCTCCTGAAGAAGGACTGAATCCGCTGTTGACAACGTCTTACTACGACCTAACAGTATACGATGCAATCTTTGACAGCCTTGCAGAAAGAGAAGATATGATCAACAAACGTATGATTCCCGCCCTTGCAACGGACTGGTCAGTCGCAGCTGATGGTACTACGTGGACTGTAAACTTGCGAAGTGACGTAAAGTGGCATGACGGTGTCGCATTCACCGCTGACGACGTGAAGTTCACGTTCGATTCATACATGAACGATGCAGTCGGATCGCCAGTTGGAGCTTTCATAAAGGACATCGTAGGCAGCCCAAGCAACGTCGAAGTTAAAAGCCCTACCCAGGTCGTATTCAAACTGCCCAAGGTCTATGCATACTTCGTTGAAAGCATTCTGTCGGGATTCATAATTCCAAAACACGTGTTGGAAAACGTTCCACCAGCGGATTGGAAGACTCATGCCTACAACACTGCATCAGGAGCCTACACAGTGGGATCCTACACGGCTTACGGACCAATAGGGACAGGACCATACGTATATGCAGCCTATAACCCAGTAACATTTGCCAACATTATGACGAAAAACACCGCATACTGGGACAAAGCGAATTTAGAAGCCGCAGGGAAATTCGGAATCAATACATTCTATGTTCAACAAATCGAGGATTCTGACCCAGCCATAGCTGCTCTAAAATCAGGCGACGTTGACGTCCTAGATTCGCAATACCAACTGAACACGAAACTTGGAAGTCTTCTGAAGCCATGGAGTGACTGGGTAAGCTACGACGCTTTCGGAGTCCAAGAAATGGGCTTCAACATGAACCACCCAGTGTTCGGCACAGGCGTTGACACACCGCTCGGCAAGAGCGATCCATCCAGAGCCGCAGAAGCAGCCCGCTACGTTAGACAAGCTATCAGCCACTTGATAGATAGACAAGGCATTATAGACACAGTTATTGCAGGCTACGGAAGCCCAGGTGTCACAACAGCCATCACCCGAGTCACCAAAGGATACGACACAACACTGAGCATCTCGTACGACCCGACATTGGCAAAGTCTCTGTTAGCAGCAGCTGGTTACGACACAGGAGTTGCACCACCCTCAGGAAACTTCTTGGCACAATACGGACTCTACATAGCAATAGCCGTTATTGTGGTTGTGGTTGCAGTAGCAGCAATCTACTTCGTTAGAAAGCGTTAAAAAAATCCCTTCTTTCTTTTCTTTTTTTGTTAAAGAATTCAGATAGCGGATACGAGTAGTCCTATAAGTAACAAAAGGAATCCCGCAAAAATCAGCACTTGGGCTTGTTTCTCAACTTCTTTCTGGCGTTTTGCGTTCCAAGGTTCTGATTTGAACAGAATCTCTCCGAGCTTGCTTGCGACAGGTGAATACATAACCGCTCCTCCGCCCATGATGAGTCCTAATCCTCCTTCAAGCAACAGTATCAAGGAAACCGACGAAAGCAGCTGATTAAAGTCCTTCGTGAAAAGGAAGACAATTACGAAGTCAATTAAGGTTATGATGAGGGAATAAATGAGGCAGGAAGCAAAGAGCTTAAGAGCGGTCTTCAATCTGTCCATGGCATCAAGTCTGAGGGGTCAGTATTTTTTCTTCGAAGATATAAAGGCTGGATGTATTCAAAGTTTTCATTCTTATACGAATTGTTTTAAAGAAGAGATCTTAATAAATGCCTAAGATGAGAAGGAATCATGGGAGAAACTAGAAAAAGATCGGTAGCAAAATCGATCGTGTGGAGAGTAATCTGTATCATAGTCAGCATACTCACTTCATACGCCTTAACTGCAAGATGGGACATCGCCGTCGCGATAGGAAGCGTCTACAACATAATTACCATGATCCTGTACTACTTCCATGAAAGAATCTGGAACAGTGTCAAGTGGGGAAAATGCGATTGACTTCTCGCGTTAATTGAACGGCTCCTTCTGTTTCTTCCTTATCAACGTTTTCGAAAATTGATCTCGTGCACGACAAAGCTGTGGAGCTTTGAACCCTTATATGTGCACGCAAATTCATTCTGGAGTTGTGTGTGAAAGTATGAACGATCAGAAAAGAATTATCCTGAAACCAATTGGTTACGTTAGAACCGAAGCTGTTTGCGACGAAGTCAAAGACAAAACCCGAACCTCGCAAATTGTGATCGACGGCGAAGTCAGCGAGGCATTAGAAGGCATAGATGGCTTTTCGCATATTTTCGTGCTTTTTTGGCTAAATCAGGTCTCCGAACAGCCAAAGATACTGAAGGTGCATCCTAGAGGAAGAGAAGACTTGCCTTTGCTGGGTATCTTTGCCACGCGAACCAAACTCCGACCGAACCCAATAGGGCTTACACTCGTAGAGCTTATGGGAGTAAAAGGAAATGTGCTTGTTGTCCGTGGGTTGGACGCTTTTGATGGAACCCCCGTCTTGGATTTAAAACCTTTTGACTTTTGGGATATGGCTGAAGATGCTAGAATGCCCGAGTGGTGGACTAAACTCAACCATGAAAAAAGGGTCACTCGTAAATGGTAAAAGAAAGGTTGAGTTAGGGCTCTTTTACTCCATATCTTTCTTCCAAGACCGCTAAGATTTCGTTTCTGAGAGCCTCATCCTTCAACTCGCAGGTCTTCATGCCTGCAAGTTCATCTGCTAGGACTGAATCTTCAAATTCCTCTCGGAACCAATTCTCAAAATCTCCCCTGTAAAGATGAAACTCTATGGATTCGGTTGGCAAAAGTTTCACGAGCTCATAGTAACTGATTATGCTGTCCGCGTGGAAACCTGTGGGCTTATCAATATCATTGTAGAAGTGAAACTCTTTGCCCTCCTGGACCCGCGCAAAGGCTTTCAGAGCATTCTTCCCTTTTGCAGTTACCCCATATCCGTTGCCTGATTTTCTAACAAAACCCGCTTTCAGGAGTTCTTGAAATTGTTCTATTGTTTCAGTGGGAGTTAGACCGACCATTTTTGCAAAACCGTTCAGATCCGTTCTAACCGTGACCTCGTTCATGACCTTCAAGACTCTCAATGATGCGTCTTTCAAGACATATTCCCCGCTTCAAGCCAATACTATATCACGGAACTTTAAATGTGTTGATATTCCAAAGGCTGAGATGGAGAAATCTTTTAGCCGAGTATTGCTCTAACCCATAGATAAGGCATAGGTGAGCATTTGGGCAAGGACTACGTTGTCGTAGTAGTTACAACCACTGACAAGCAAGAAGCTGAAAAAATAGTTCGCCGCCTGCTTGGCGAAAAGCTCATAGCGTGCGCAAATATAATCAGCCCGATCTCGTCGCATTTTCATTGGTCTGGAAAAATTGAGAGAGCCGATGAATGCTTGGTACTTATGAAATCACGGAAGGATCTTTTTGAAAAGTTGGCAGAGACTGTAAAATCTCTGCATAGCTACGAAGTACCCGAAATTCTCGCCCTTCCAATAATTAATGGCTCGAAGACCTACATGGATTGGTTAGAGAGCTATCTGCGATAATATTTTAGATAACTGAGCAAATCCGAACGCTACAAAATTGAGAAAACAAAGAAAAAAGTGTTGGAATAGAGCTATCTTGGCTGTCCACTAGGCATCCTTCGATTGAAAACAACTGCCGCAACGGCTACAACTGCGGCAATAATGAAAGCCACGACTACTATGCCGATGACACCGTTTGGCATTCCAGGCGTGGTTGACTGGGTTGGGGCAATGTAGGCGGTGAATGTCGGGTCATGTACAACTCTGAAGCCGCTATAGTGTGGATAGGACGTTACGTAGAAGTAGTTGGCTCGTTCCATATTAGATATCGTTGAGACTGCTTTCGCGAATAATGCAGGGTACATGTGCACAACAACTGCGGGCAGAAACTTCATCAATCCTATGTGGTAGGCGAATAAGCCTCCGTTGCCGGCGAATCCTGCTATTCTTGCGGTTCTTGTTACTGAGTCATAGGTGTCGAATTCAGTTTCGGTTTCATCGGCTGTATAGTTGTAAAGGTCATAGGTCTTCTTGGTTCCAAAATCCGCTGCAAAGATTTTTTCGCCGTCGTCCGCGTATGTATTTACGGAAGTGTCGCTGATCAAAGCTTCGGTGTCTGTGACGCTCTGTCCGGATGCTGTCTCGCTGTAGGTTTCGTGGTCTGCCATAACGCTGGTTTGGAAGTTAATAATGCTCATTTCGAGGCCGTTGTTTTGAATATAATCATATATGGTTTCGTCTGCTAGTTGTCTGCCGAGCATGCCGTAGGTTCCTGTGCTGTTGTAGTATACCCAGAGTGCAGGGATAATGCCCACAAAGAGATGGCGCATTCTTCCGATAACATGATTTTCCTGAAGTGTAGCAGTGCCCAATTTTGGATCTATCGTTAGCTGATATTTGAACGTTAACTCGTCATAGACTGTCAGAGCTAGTGGCCAGCTATTCTGGAAGGTTGGGTTGTCGGGATTAATCCATGTTCTCCACCATAAGGCGGTTAGATTGGTGTATTTCATTCCCCACGTCCATGTGAGTTTGTCGTTTGAACTGGTGAGGGGGATTTCTTCTGTTTTGCTACTCAGAACAGGCAATGTTGCAGATAGACTGGTAAGGTCGAAACCAAGGCTGAATGAAGCAAAAAGCGCGTCGTTTCTATCTGGCGAATTGGGATAGATTGAGCTGCTGGTTTCATTGAAGGCCATGAGCATTAGGAAAGTGGATGATAGAATTACGTCACTGTTGTTTCTTGCCTTGTAATGCATGATAAATGATTGCATGGGTATCCTCAAATACGTTGATTCATCGGTGGTTATGTCTTCGAGTCCAGCGTAGAGAAGTTTTATGCCGCTGGTGTTTACGTAGGTCATGTACATGTTGGCGTGCCATTTAGCAAAGTCTTGAGGTGTCTGTATACCGTTCAGCGTGGCATAGGCGCGAACATAATCAAAATAATCAACTGTCTTAGCGAAGCTTTCTTTTTCAAAGTCGGTTTTTACTAGTGTGTCGGCTCTGGCGAGTGGGAATACCAATCCGATGAAGGCTATGCAGATAAGAAAGGTTACAGAGAATTTTGCGTATTTCATATAATTATTCCTTCGTTCTTTATACCTTCTTCGTGTGGAGTTGCACCATATATTTAAAAAATATGAATTCAGGATAACGCTCCGAGAGGAAGGTGATGGTCTCAATGTCTAGACCATTAACCATAATAGCTTGAACCTACATGTCTTTATGAGGTTAATTAATCAGCGTAAGGCGTAGAATTGAATTTGCAGCTATTCCTGAAGAGGAAAGTTGGCTCTCTGATCAGCGTGAAAGGCTAACCTTGTCGTTTTTGCAGTTAAGTCTGCCGCGAGAAGGGGTTTTTAACGTTCGGTGGCGAGTCAATTGAAGCCAGCGCGTAAGACAGAAGACGAAAGATGCTAAGAAGGCTGTGACCCGGAAAAGATGCGGAACAAACTATATCCCAGCGAGTACTTGGCGCTTCTCACGGTAAAGTATGAAGTTGACTCTGACGAGTTTTTCAATGCTCTTGTTTCAGCTTGGAGAAATCGAAGATCTGAAGTTGGAGATCTCATCGTTGAATGTCGTAGCAAACAAGATCATAAGGTAACCTTGCTCATAACACGAGATTCAAAGGTTATTGCACAGTTCAAGATTCCGGATGAGTTCTTTTTGAGGGAAAAGAACCCTCTCAAGGGAGTCAAGGCAGTTCATGTTACTGAGAGGTATTCGAGTAAGAAAGGCAGACTAGTGCAGTCGTTTCAGATCAAGGATTTGAGGGTCGGCATGAAAAGGGTAAAGTTGGAAGCTAAGGTTGTGGAGGTTTCTGAACCTAGATTTGTTGTTACGCGTTTCGGGAACTGCGCCAGCGTAGCCAATGCCACGGTTTCCGATGATACTGGTAAAATAAGATTGTGTCTTTGGAATGATCAGATAAGCTCCGTGGCCGTGGGCGACACTGTTCAAATAGAGAATGCTAGCATCTCACAGTTCAAGAATGAAAGGCAGCTGCGCGTGGGCAAGAACGGAGTTCTCCGAATCGCTTAGAACCAGATTATAATCGAGTGCCGAGTGGCCGTTGTTAAAAGCAAAGTTTTATAGTTTTGAGTTCGCCATTAGCTTTGGCGATGGGTCTTAGGCGGTGGGGTAGGGGTCCACTGTACCGTAAACCCTCTATATGACGGGCTGAAGGCTGTGGGTGAGGCGTCAAAGGCCGTTTGGACCTTCCTCTCCGAAACATTGACTATCCGTCCTTTGGGGCTGGCGGTCTGTGAGCGGTTTCCGTAGGGGAATCGATTTCACTGTTTACCAGGCGAACCCGGCCAGGCTCGGGAGAGAGCAACCTAAGTCTGGACGTTTAGCGCTCAAGGGGGTGCGGGTAAGAGCGTAGGTTTGGAGGGCGCCTTGCGGAGTCTAGGCGTCAAACCACAGTGATCCATCGCTATTCCTCGGTCCTCAGTGATGTTCCTTGAGTTTTGAGTCGTGTTGACGCTCATGGTTCATGGTTGTTATAGTAAATATTGAAGGTAATGCTTTTATGGTATGATTTTATGAGGTTTTGTATCTCAATTAAAGCGTGGTGAAGAAATGAGTGAAACATTAAAGAAGAAAGTTGAGGATGTCCTTGAAGGGATAAAACCGCAAATCCAAGCTGATGGTGGAGATATAGAGCTTGTTTCAGTTGAAGATGGTACTGCCAAAGTTCGTTTGAAGGGCGCTTGTGCAGGTTGCCCGATGTCAGCTTTAACCCTTAAGCAAGGCGTCGAACGCATGATCAAAACAAAACTGCCCGAAATAAAAAGAGTCGAAGCAGTTCAATAAACTAGTTAGAAGTCAAAACGGACCTTTTCCCGCTATTTTCAACGTTTTTCATTTCGTAATCTTGCAGCTAATTTCATGAAAGAAAAGGCTGTGAGTTATTTCTGTGGTTTTTTCGAGTCTTCCAGCAGTCTTGGCAGAAGACTGGTCTATCAGGCGCGGGTTTGAATGGTACTTTACAAGGCTGGCCACATTGGCTACAGACCGCTGAGTATCTGCCTCGATCCTCATCCTTTGACCCCTTGAATAGGCTGTACCGCTTTAGTCTTGGCCATCCGGTCTTCGCATATCTGAGCATGTCTGGATTTGCTCTTAGCCAGCGCATCATGTGGAAGAAGCTTTTCGCTCTTTTGGCTTCGCGTTCTTCTAGAGGTGTGTAGCCTAGATTTCTTATCTCGTCTAGATAGGCAATTTCAACGAGTCTTTGTGCCTCGCCAACAACTCTGACTCGTTTCACTTTCTCTTCGCCATAAGTTTCACAGAGTTCTTGCACCGCGACGTCGAAGATGCAACCTTGGCAGATGTGTACCTCTTCCTCTGGTTTTAGTGTTAGTTTGGCAACGAGTTTAGAGACGATGCGTTTGGATTCTTGCAGATACTCTTTCTCGCTGAAGAGTTCGGGCTGATAGAACCGCACGTCGAGAATGTCGTACTTGAATTCGCTAGTTTCCTCGCGATAGGCTCCGATTACAACGCCATAAAGCAAGTCGCCGCTGCCTGCGTCATCCACGATAATCGTCAATCCGAAGCGCATCCTTTCTCAGTTCAATGGTGGTTGAATTATAAAAACAGTGTTACAAGAATACTGCAAATTGATATGATGAATTCGACTGATTTGGAAGGTGCTATGACATTTGATCGTCATAAAACGCTTTAGCAGAGTGCTGCAATGATGCTTGAGCTTGTGAAGATGGAAAATTTTAAGCTTGTTCGCTTTCTGCTGAAATAGGCTTGTTTCGGAAAAAGAACGCCCGACGTCGGTTTTTTGTTTCTTCAATTGTGTGTAATTCAACGGTGCTCTTCGCGGTCGAGTAGGGTACTATTTCACGATTGATGTTGAAACCGTTTATATATGCGCTATGTATAGCGCTTACAATATCTTGTAAACACTATAGTGAATCGAGAAGGCTCTTGGTGCTGAAAATGAAGTGTCCGTATTGCGGGTCTGAGGAATTCAAAACTCTGGAAACACGAGATTCGCTGGAAAACACTACGCGAAGGCGCAAAGAATGCATCAAATGCGGGAAACGATTCACAACTTACGAGTATTTGGAAACCGTTGAGTTGATGGTAAGGAAGAAAGACGGCAAACTGGAACGGTTTGATGTGAACAAGATAGTCAGAGGCTTGCAGAAAGCCTGTGAGAAGAGACCTGTTACCATGGATCAGATCCATGAGTTAGCAGATCATGTGAGACAAGATTTGATGTTGAAAGGTAAAGAGGAAATTACTTCCAGCGAGATAGGGGATTTAGTCATGAGATACTTGAAGAATTTGGATCGTATAGCGTACATTCGTTTCGCTTCTGTTTATAAACAGTTTGAAGAACCTGAGGATTTTAAGCGATTGCTACTTGAGGTGAAAAAATGAAATTCGTAAGAAAACGTGATGGAAGATTAGAACCGTTCGATCAGGAACGTATAACGGCAGCCATTTGGAAGGCTGCGAAGGCGGTTGGGGGAAAAGATCGTGAATTGGCCAGGGGTCTCAGTAACCAGGTAGTTGCTGAACTTGAGCAGCGATTCGGGGTGGACGGGTGCCCGACGGTTGAGGAGATTCAAGATGTTGTCGAGAAGATGCTTATCGAAAACGGGCGAGCTCAGACTGCCAAGGCCTTCATCCTATACCGCAAGCAGCATCAGGATATGCGTGAGTTAGCCGCGCTTCTGAGTTCTGCTGATTTGGTGGACCAGTACTTGGAGATAGAAGATTGGCGTGTCAAAGAGAACAGTAACATGAGCTATTCGCTGCAGGGCTTGAACAATTATCTTTCATCCACTGTCATAGCGAAATATTGGATTTCAAGAATTTATCCGTCGAAGATTGCCGATTCGCATTTTTCAGGTGAAATCCACATTCATGATTTGGGTGTGCTGGGTCCCTATTGCGTCGGTTGGGATGTGAGTGATCTGTTGCTGACCGGTTTCGGCGGTGTGTCAGGGAAAATAGAGAGTAAGCCTGCCAAACATTTCCGTACTGCGCTAGGACAGATAGTGAATTTCTTCTACACCTTGCAAGGAGAAGCCGCGGGTGCGCAGGCTTTCAGCAACTTTGACACTTATTTGGCGCCTTTCATTCGGTACGACAACTTGTCCCAGAAAGAAGTTGTGCAGGCCCTACAGGAATTTTTCTTCAACATGAACGTGCCGACGCGAGTTGGCTTCCAGACGCCATTCACGAATTTGACCTTGGATTTGACTGTGCCAGACTTCATGAAGAACGAGGGCGTGCTTTTCAACGGCAAGATAACAAGCGACACTTACGGCGACATGGCGAAGGAAATGGAAATGTTCAACTTGGCTTTTGCGGAGGTCATGAGCCAAGGTGACGCGAAGGGCAGAGTCTTCACTTTTCCCATTCCAACGTACAACGTGACTAAGGACTTCAGCTGGGACTCTGAAGTCTCTAAAGCCATATTCGAGGTGACAGCTAAGTACGGTGTGCCTTACTTCTCAAACTTCGTGAACAGCGACATGCATCCTGAAGACGTGCGGAGCATGTGTTGTCGTCTACGAATCGACAATCGTGAGTTGCGAAAACGCGGAGGCGGATTCTTCGGGGCTAATCCCTTGACGGGTTCGATTGGCGTGGTGACCCTGAACATGCCGCGGCTTGGCTACTTATCGAAGGATGAGGATGATTTCTTCCAACGTTTGGAAAAAGTCATGGAGACTGCTAAGGAAAGTCTGGGAATCAAACGTAAGGTGCTTGAATCTTTTACTGAAAGCGGTTTGTATCCCTACAGTCGGCGTTACTTGCGCAACGTGAAAGAGGGCTATGGCAAGTACTGGAAGAATCACTTCTCGACAATAGGCTTGGTGGGCATCAATGAAGCTGTGGTTAACCTCTTGGGCGTCAACATCGCTGCTAAGGACGGAAAAGACTTCGCGGTGAAAACCATTGGTTTCATGCGTAAAAAGCTGGTTCGTTTCCAGGAAGAAACGGGTGATATTTACAATCTTGAGGCCACTCCTGCTGAGGGTACCGCTTATAGGTTAGCGCGCATCGACAAACGCAAGCATCCTCAGATCATGGTCGCCAACGAAAGACTAGTTCAACTGCAGCATGCGGAGCCTTTCTATACGAACAGTTCGCAGCTACCCGTGGACTTTGAAGGTGATCTCTTTGAGGCTTTGGAACATCAGGAAAGCCTGCAGACACTTTACACTGGCGGCACCGTGTTCCACATATTCCTCGGTGAACGGTTGCATTCCTGGCAGTCGGCAGCTGAGCTTATTAAGAAGGTTTCGTGGAATTCGCGCCTGCCCTATTTCACGTTGACCCCCACGTTCAGCGTTTGCTCAAGTCACGGATACATGAGCGGAGAACACAGAAAGTGCCCCCTCTGCGGCACACAATGTGAAGTCTACTCTCGAGTCGTTGGATACTTGCGTCCTGTTGACCAGTGGAACGACGGAAAACAGGCAGAATTCGCCGTTCGCAAGACATTTGACAAGTCAGTCGTTATGGCTACTGCGCCGATGGCTCAGTGAACGGTGAAATCTATGAAGTTTAGCGGCCTGCAGAAAATCAGCTTAGTTGACTATCCGCATAAGGTAGCTTCGGTGCTTTACACGCCAGGCTGCAACCTTCGCTGCCCATTCTGCCACAACTGGCGCATAGCCGTAGACCCCAAGCCTCCATTTCTGCAAGAAGCTGTGGCATTAGAGATTCTTGAAGCTCGAAAGAAGTATGTAGACGCAGTAGTAGTCTCTGGTGGAGAGCCGACGATGCATAAGGAGCTACCCAAGTTTTTGGGCAAGCTGAAGGATAGAGGTTTTCAGGTGAAGCTTGATACTAACGGTTTTTATCCTGATGTGCTTGAAGAATGCTTAGCACATGTTGATTACGTGGCTTTAGATGTGAAGACCTCGCTGGAGAAGTATAGACTTCTTGGCGCCGAGGACACCTGTGGATTTTTGCGCACGATTGAGATGCTTAAGACAGGCAAGGTGGCGTACGAGTTTAGGACGACTGTTGCTCCAGAGATTGTAACGGCCAAAGACATCTGGAGCATGGGAGAAATAGTCAAAGGCGCGAGAAGCCATGCTTTACAGCAGTTTGTGCCTCAGGATACTCTTGACAAGCGTTTCGGAAGCCTGCTGCCTTACGCACCCGAAATTATCAGCGAATTTGCGGAAGCGCTGAAGAAGTTCTCAGGGAATGTGGAACTCAGAATCTGACATGGCGCAGTGTTGTTTGATTAGATGTTGTTGTTCCCTCGCAGAATTTGTGCACTACAACAACCAACCGCTTTCGTAGCGAAATTCTAATATTCTCACCAATTTAATAGGTTGTTTTCATGATTAATTCCATCAACCTTGGCGATAACAGCGAAGCTAGAATCGACTCGAAATCGTTGCAGGAACTCAATTTGAGCAACATCTGGCTTGAAGTGGTCGACCCCACCGAGAAGGAGCTTCAAGACGTTGCAGATAAGATTGGTTTGTCGAAGCATTTTTTGGAGCTTCCGAAAACAGACATAATCAATCTGCGTTTGGAAGACAACCTTAGCATAATCAATTTCTTGGTTGTGGAGAAGGTCACTTCTAATTATAAGAGTCAGCCGATGGTTTTTGTTTTTTCGAAAGCTTTCTTGGTTACTATCTCGAAAGAGAGCAGTAGGCCAATAATGGGTTTGGCTAAGGAACGGATGAACAAGATAAAGGTTGACCCGCCCGCTCATGTGGCCTTCTTCATTATCGACGAGATTGTTAGCGGTCATTTTAGTCAATTGCAGAAGATAGAAGAGCTTACCGCAACTATCGAAGAAGAAGTGGTTGAAAAAAGCTCTGCTGACACGCTTAAGAAGATCTTCAACTTGAAATCCAAGCTGGTAAACTTTAATAAGACACTCTGGTACGAGCGAGGATTAATCTTTAACCTCAAGACGTGTGGCGATGCGTGCATGCCAGCTAAGACGAGGAGCTTATTCGACACGACCCATGAAGATTTGACAAGGCAGATAGACATTGTTGAAACCTATCGTGAGATCATGTCTGACGCCATAAACGTGCATCTTTCAGCTGTCTCAAACAAGATAAACTTGTCAATCCAGAGCCTAACGGTTGTCATTTTCTACTTGACAATTATCACGACGGTGACTTCGTTTCCGAATACTGTGGCTACTTTCTTTGGGATCTCTCGTTTCGGCAACACCGACGTCTTGATCATCCTAACCGTCATTGCTTTGTCAACCATTCTTCCCTTCGTATGGCTTTGGAGAAAGAACTGGCTCAGGTACCGGAGCAACTTGTAGACTGGCCTTCCTCGTCCCAGCCGCATTTGAGAAGAAGTGTGTGAAAGAAAAACGGTCATGCGTTTTTCGGAAATTGACCGTTGTTGTTCTTCTCGCAAGCGAAGCACTTCGTAGACTTGAAGCGTTTATAACGGGCTGACTTATTTTAGCCCTCTAACTGGAAGGCAAGAAAATCGGGTCCTTTAATGTGGGAATTGAGCGTAAGGTTTAAGGGTTAAAGCGTTGTTTAGGTTTTTCGCGTACTCGTTTATCATGAGGTTTAAGGTTTGAGCAGCAAGATTGAATCTATCGAAGAGCGCAAGGCTGAAGTGCTAATTAAACTCAGAAAATACAAGCTTATTAAGAAGGAATCGTATGAAGGCGCAATCGGCTACACCATAAACATTCCAGAGGACAAAGAGAAAGCACTGGTCTGGTGTATCCTCGGGGCAGCAACCGTAGGCATCGCTGCTATGAATACGCTTTACAAAGTCATGAAAGAGAAAGGACTGGAACGCGCCATTGTTGTCACCGAAGGACGCTACACACATGCAGTTAAACAGGGCGCCAAGAAAAAGAACGTAGAACTCCTGCCCAAATCCTTCCCCGTCTTCGACATTTTCGAGCACGCGCTCGTTCCTAAACACGAAATCCTAACTGTCAAAGAAAGAGACCAACTCCTCGCCCAATACAAAGTGAAGCCATATCAGATGCCGCAGATAGGATCCAACGACCCCGCAGTCAAGGTCATAGGCGCTAAACCGGGCGATGTGTTGAGAATAATTAGGAAAAGCCAGACGGCAGGCGAACATATAACCTACCGCTATGTGGTAGAATAAGAAAGGCTTATTTGGCAATCATAATTTCTGTCGACTTAACCACAGCTGACACTTCGTCGCCTACTTTTATGCCTAAATCTTCAACTGCCTCTTTAGTAATCACCGAAGTAATGACTGCAGGCACGTGTATCTGAACCTTAACTTTCGCTGTGATTCCATCAGTCTCCACCGAGAGAACCTTTCCCTTCAACTGATTCCTCGCACTAATCTTCAAACCTACCACCTCCCAATGTTCAGGATCCGATAGAAACCCACTCAGACACCCCTGCAAACGCTTGTACTCGCTGAGCAATTCTTGACCAAGTGAAGTCAATTTGGCTCCACCCCCTCCGGCTTTGCCGCCTTTGAAGGTACCTATGACAGGCTCACCTATGATGCCTTCAGTTTTTCGGATGTAGTTCCAGAGGTAACGGTACGACATGTGAAGCTTCTTTGCAGCCTCAGTGAGCGAGCTTTCTTTCGCTATGGCTTCAAGAATATCCGCTCCACCTTTGCCTATCAGCGGCTCCCCTTTGTATTCAATCCATATTTTTGCAGAGGGTTTGTGTTTCTTAAAAGTGGGCATTCTGCTTAGAGCATAATCAAGATAAACTTTATAAGGTTAGTGATATGAATGGACAAACATAACGGTGTTTAAACATGCAAACTTGGCAAAAACTGCTCCTAGTCGCAGTACTCGCAACCATCGTAGTAGTCGCAGGCACAATAACCTACTTCAACTACTTCGCTAAGCGAAGACTATTCATATCTACAACCACAAGCCTCTACGACACTAGCCTATTGAACGCAATCGAAACGAACTACGAATCAACCCATCAAGTAGATCTCAGCATAACAGCCGTTGGAACAGGAATAGCCATACAACAAGCCCAAAACGGTGACGCCGACATCGTCTTGGTTCATGCGCCATCAACAGAAAAGACGTTTCTGGAAGGAGGATACGGCGTGAACAGGAAAATCATAGCATACAACTTCTTCACAATAGTAGGACCAGCGAATGACCCAGCACAAATCACAGGAAAGAACGCAACCGAAGCCCTATTCAACATAGTCCAATACGGACAAAACATGCCTGACCAGTCGGGACAATACCAAATCTGGGTCTCACGAGGCGACAACTCCGGCACAAACACAAAAGAGATAAGCCTTTGGAAAGCAGCAGGCTACAACTACACACAAATCTCCACAGAACCTTGGCTTGCAATCACAGGGCAAGGCATGGGCCCAACTTTGACCGTGGCCGACCAGAAGAACGCGTACACTCTATCAGACATCGGCACCTACCTGAAATTCCATGAAGACGGTACAATAGCAACTACCGCGCTCATAACCGAAGAACAATCTCTGCTAAACGTTTACAGCGTAATGGCTGTCAACACAGCAACAGTCCAAGCAAACCAAACAGTACATGCCCAAATTAACTACGTTGACGCCATGGATTTCATAAAATACCTGATTTCACCCACAACCCAACAGTTCATGGCTAACTTTGGCAAAGATACCTACGGACAAAGCCTCTTCTACGACGCCGTCCAACCGCTAAAAGATAACGCACCTCAACCCATTGTTGGCTGGATAAAAAGCTACGCCTACTTTAACGGTACAGAGTGCCCAACACAATACAGAAATGGCTATCCAGAGCTTTACACATAGAGGACGTAGTATTGGCTGACATACTCGGCGGAATCATAAAAGGATTCGAACTCATACTAGCGGGCGATCCAGAACTTTACGGAATCGTCCTCCGTTCCCTCTTTTTTTCCGGGGCAGCAATCATTTTAGCCATTCTATGGGGCACACCACTCGCAATGCTAATTGCCCTAAGAGAGTTCAGAGGAAAAACAATAATCAAGACTATAGTAAACACCCTAATAGGCTTGCCAACAGTTGTCCTGGGCCTGATTCTCTTGCTCATATTTTCCAGAGGCGGACCACTAGGCTTTCTAGGCTTGCTTTACACGCCAGGCGCCATAATACTAGGTCAGGCGATCTTGGTAACGCCAATATTAATTAGCATCGGAGTTTCATCAATCGAATCCGTCGACCCTGAAATAATGAGCTTATCCAAAACTCTCGGAGCTTCCGACTCCCAATCTCAGGTAGCAGTTCTGAGAGAAGCATTTAACGGAATACTTCTATCAGACATTGCAAGTTTCAACCGGGCCATAGGCGAGCTAGGAGTAGTGCTGTTGGTCGGAGGCAACATCGCAGGTGGCGGTCTTAGGACTGATGTTCTAACCACAGCCATTTCGCGCAACACTCAGATAGGCGAAATTGGTCTTGCAGTTGCTTTGGGAATATTCTTGATGATCATAGTCTTCACAATAAACATCATTGTAGTCTTGTTAAGAAGAGTAAACTACATGGTTGAGCTAGCCAAAGCACCATATTCTAGATTGAAACGCTACAGAGAGAACAGTAATGACAGCAGTCGCTGAATTGCAGAACATAACCAAGGCATACGGCCCCAAAATAGTGCTAGACACGATAAACCTGCAAATCCACGAAGGGGAAATTCTAGCACTGCTCGGATCAAACGGTTCAGGGAAAACGACAATCCTAAAAATCCTGGCATTCATCGAAACCCCGACCAGCGGCGAAATGCGCTTCCTAGGTGAAAAAGTAAATTTCAAAAACACTGAGAAAGTCCGCCTACAGAGCACTCTAGTTTTTCAGAAAACAACAGTCTTCAGCACCTCAGTCTACAACAACATTGCCTATGGATTGAAAATTAGAAAAGTGCCAAAGGCAGAACGAGACATAGAATTGAAAAAGGCTCTAGAACTCGTGAAGCTCCAAGGTTTCGAGAAGAGAAACGCGAGAAAACTTTCTGGCGGAGAACAACAACGAATAGCCATAGCCAGAGCTCTAGTGCTAAAGACCAAACTGCTGCTCTTGGATGAACCCACAGCGAATTTGGACCCAAAGAACGCCGAAATACTTGAACAAGTCATCGAAACAGTGAATCGAGAAAACAAAGTAACCATCGTCATGGCAACCCACAACATGTTTCAAGCCAAAACCTTGCCACACCGAATCGCACTGATGGAAGAGGGAAAAATAACCGAGATCGGCTCGACAGAGGAAATTTTCGGCAAGCTCTCCAAAAATCTGGCAAGTTTCGCTGCTGTCGGCAACACCTACAAGGGATTTGCCAGCGTCACTCCCGAAGGGACAACCATTGTAGATGTAGGCGACAGCCTGCAGATTGAGGTCGCAGATCAAAGACTCGGCGAGGTTTCAGTTTTCGTGAACCCGCAGGACATAATCCTCTCCAAAAACTCAACTGAAACAAGTGCACGAAACGTGTTCAAGGGCAGAATCACGGGAATCACGGACATAGGGTCAATTGTAAAACTCACCGTCGACGCGGGAAAACCCTTCACAGTTCAGATAACAAAACGATCTTTCAACGAGATGAAACTCAACATAGGCGCTGAAGTCTTTATCACGTTCAAAGCTTCAAGCGTTCAAGTCGTCTGAGCAGCAACGTTTTTGGTTTCTTCTGCCAACTCGTCTAGAATAATGATTGCTTCGCCGAGACGCAGATTCAGCCTCTCAGCCAAGTCTAATGGAGTCACGTCTGGTTTTTGGGGCAGAATGCTTTCTCGAGTGTAAGCTTTGTGAGTCGGATACATAACTGAGGCGTGGACCTGCTGCACGAGCATAGTCCAAAGTCTCTCTTTCGTAAACTCTTCAAGATTCATGGCGAATACCGGAAAACACTACGCCAGACCAGCTAATCAATATACCTCTACAAAATAGGCGAGAAAAAGTAGTCATCCAAAATCCACAGGCCCGGACAACTACATCTAACCTCTTTGATTGATTGGAAGCCTATAACGCTGAAATTAAAACCAGATGCTTTCTGATTTCCCTCTCAACTTCATCAACTGGCTTGCCAGCGTCCAGAATGGTCCACTTCCCGATCAAAGCCAGAGAAAGCGCTTTCCTGCGTATCTTCTTAAGTTCAGCCAGCCCCTCAAACATCTCCTGATATGAACGCGTGCTTATTCTCCGATACGCCTCATCTGGAGGAACATCCAGGAAAAACATGGCATTCGATTTTGGCACAAAAAGAGCAAAAAAATGATACGCAACTACGTGCACAGGTGAAGGCAAATAGGCTGTGCCCATCAAATAACGAACATAGATGACACAGTTGTACTTTCGCGTATTGAACAACAGAACCGAGCGAATAACATCAAGCATGTAGAACATAGCAGAAGCGAAATGCGCGCTCTTGCCCCTTGAATACAAGAACTGCCTTGCTTTGATTCCGAAGAAATTGTCCGATGACGGATGCAAACGAAGACAAAACTTCCTACCTCGAGAATTCAGATATCTGGACAAGCGGTCTGCCTGAGTACTCTTTCCAGATGCATCTAAGCCATCTATGACTATGTAGGTCATGCTACAAGCTCCCGCTTAGAAGCAGAAAAATGAGAGCGCTCAGAGCTGGTACTGTTATGTTGTCGACGCCTAGGGGCGAAAAAGCCTCAGCCAAAGTGGCCACTAGGGCTAGCCCAAACGCAGGAATAAGATGGTTCAAAACTGAAATAGGGTACAGGAAAGAAAAGAACACTATACTCAAGACGAAAGATACGAAGGTGACTATAAACATCGTGAGGGAGCCTTCAAGGCTTTTCTTTGCGAAAAAGCAATACTGTCTCTTTCCATATTTTTCTCCTATGAGGGCGGCAGAAGCATCACCGTAGGCCATGGGCAAAATCCCTGCTGCTATCACATAAGGTTTCGACGAGAAAAGCAACGCCAGAACGGTGTAGGATATGGCGTAAAGAACCAGACCCGTCTGATGTCCTTCCCCAGTTATTTCTGACAAGCCCTTCAGCTTCTCAGAAACGCCTTTGAAAGGCGAGTAAGGAGTGGCTAAAAACGTCACAAGCACAAAGGGGACAGCGACAAAAAAGGGAAAATTCAGCGGCAGAGAATTTAACGTAAAGAAAGGAATAATGAAAACGAAATTGCCGATCATTGAGTGAAGGAACTTTCGAGAAGACTTACGGGAAACGTGAAAAACATTGACAACCTTCTCCGCTAAGAAGATAATCAACAAAATATATGCATAACAAGCCACGAGCAAACCCAAGTTGAATAGCGCATCAGAGGCCAACATCGCAATCACCCAAACGCTCCGAAGATGTAAGCCAAAAGACCAATCAGGAACCACAGGAGAATAAGCTTCTTGATTTTTCTAGCGCTTTCCCGGGAATAGTCTCTCAACAAGAGCGCAGATGAAGTAACAAGCCCAGCATCAGTAACCAAGACAAAGGGAACAAACCAAACAGAAACCAAACCCAAAATCAACGGGAGCGGTGTAAGCACCACAGCCGAAACATAAAACAAGGCAGCGACGATGGCCGCGTTTCTCTCTCCATAGCGTACAGCTATGGTCTTGACGCCCTCGGCACTGTCACCCTTAACGTCAACGATACCCTTTGTGACCTCCCTGCCAGTGTTGGACAGGAAAGCCATCACGGCAAAAAGCAGGACGTTCAACTGAACCAGACCAGTAACCGTCAGGCTGCCATAGATAAAGGGAATGGCCACGGTAGCGCTGACCAGAAAGTTGCCAGGCAGACCAGTCCGCTTTCCAACTGTAACATAGGCCACAAGGATCAACCAAGCGATGACTGCTGCAACCAAGCACACAACACTCGTCAGATAGGCGAATACGAAACCAGCCACTGATAAAGCCAAGACAAAAACCAGCGCCTCTCTGACACTTACAGAGCCGCTCGGAATCGGACGCAAGGGCTCATTCACTGCATCAATCTGTCTATCGTAGTAGTCGTTGAGCGCCATGGAAGCCGCGGTCAAGGTAAACCCTGTCAGGAAACCATAAACCACCTTAACCCATTCAGCAACTGTGAACGCAGGACTGGCTAATAAAGCACCGACGAAGACGGCGAAGCCCATCATCACACAGTTGACGGGCCGCATCAGCCGCACGAAGCCGCCTACTTCACCCATGATACTCTGACCTATTTGGAGACACATTAGTTCTGATCAGGTTATAAAATCTCCTTCAAACTCCCAAATATAATCTTTAATAACGAAAAATGCTTTTTAACAACAAAAAACAGCTTTTTCCAACGAAAAAGAGCCAAATCCAAAAACACCATAAGAACCCACCTACCCTAGGAAACAAGCTTAAAAGGCAAATACGTTCTAACCAGTTAAACAAGAAAAGAGTCCAGGTGAAAACATTTTGGGCGAAAAATACGCTCCTCTAGTGGCTGACGGCTACGCTCCAGAAAAACTACGGGCCATAATCCCAGTGGGCGGAAGAGCCACACGTCTCCTACCTCTCACGGCAGAAACAAGCAAAGCATGCCTCCGAATACTCAACAGACCCCTAGTAGAATTCACGCTTTATTCACTGGCTAGCCAAGGCATAAGAAACTACATCTTCGGAGTCAAAGGCTACACAAACTACAGAGACCTATACGACTACTTCCAATCAGGAATAGGCTTCTCTGTCCGATACAACATCAAACCCCGAATCCACGTAAAATACCAACCCAACATCGATGACATGGGAAGCGCAGACTCCGCCCGAATAAACATGGAATACTACGACATCCAAACCCCCCTCTTAGCCGTCCAAGGCGACAACATCTTCGACATAAACGTCAAAGAACTCATACGCTTCCACAGAGAAAAAGGCGCCATGATGACCATAGTCCTCCGCGAAGTACAAAACGTAGAAGGCTTAGGCATAGCAGACATAGACAAAACCAGCCGCATCTGCAGATTCGTCGAAAAACCTATGCCTAAAGACGCCCCTTCCAACCTCGCCAACACAGGACTCTACCTAATCTCACCCGAAGCACGAAAAATCTTCAAAGAAAAAGCCCTCAAACAAATAACGGAAGAAAAACACCGACTAGACTTCGGCTACGACTTCATCCCCTACGTCATAAAAGCAGGATACCCAGTCTACGGCTACACGCTGAAAGGAGACTGGTTCGACGTCGGCACCCCCAAAAACT
>Ga0316628_100000249_pt1 | contig 33817 bp, 24 predicted proteins | sample OWC_Aug_M2_C1_D5_FD_207648 | JGI IMG/M metagenome (GOLD analysis project Ga0316628, IMG submission 207648) | Wetland soil microbial communities from Old Woman Creek delta, Ohio, United States - OWC_Aug_M2_C1_D5_C | ecosystem: Environmental > Terrestrial > Soil > Wetlands | place: USA: Ohio...
ATTCCTCCCGTCACCACGTCACCACGTCACCACGTCACCACGTCACCACGTCACCACGTCACCACGTCACCACGTCACCACGTCACCACGTCACCACGTCACCACGTCACCACGTCACCACGTCAGCCGACACGCCAACCGCCATGCTTGGGGGCCACGCGGCCCGCACGGTCACACCGTGGGCGCCCCGCTCCAGGGATACTCGCGCTCGAAGGCCTGATCGAAGTCGAACACATCCACGAACTCGTCGCGCGTGTCCGACGGCTGGCTCATGAGAAGACCGAGATCGACGAGCGTGAATACGACATCGCCAATGTCGGCGCTGGTACGCACGCCCCAATGGTCGAGCACCAGGCGGGACATGACGCCGAACCGCTCGAGGGCGAGGTCGCGGCAGGCCAGGGCCAGTTCCCGGCCGCTGATGTGCCGGCGCTCCTCCAGCCGCTGCTGGCAGTACTCGAGCGCGGCCAGGACAAACAGATAGGCGCGTTCGTCGAACCGCGGCTCGCGCAGCCGGATTCTGTCCATGATCCCATCGCGAAAAGCCAGCTCAGCCAAGGCGTTCCTCGAGGTCGCCGGTCAAATTGACGGCGGAACGACCCTGAGCCCCGCCGACGTCAAGAAAATGATGATTGGACTGCCACGCCACAACTCCCCCCGTACCAATCGTTCCGGCGGCCGGGACCAGCGCGTGGCCGCGCCCGCTGCTAGATTATCGGGCGAAGCGTCGCTCCGTCAGCGCGACCCGCTTCTTTTTGACGCCGCGCCTTCCACACTCGGTCCCGACGCGAAATGAAGCGCGCCTTCAAGTACGACGTAGCGATTTCTGCCGCCGACTTCGACGCGCTCGCCGTGTCCGAGTTCAAGCGTCGCCTCGAACAGCGGCTCTCGCGACCCGTGTTCGCCGTTCCACGAGCCAAGGACGGTCCGAGAACGCCCCCGGCAACGGCGGCGGTGCGGAAGGCCATCGAGAAGGACGCGCGCGTGGTGGTGGTGCTCTTCCAGCGCCTGTGGGGCACCACGGCGTCGAGCGAGGCCGAAGCCGCGGCGGTCAAGGCGCGCATCGGCAAGGTAAAGCGCAAGGACGTGCTGCTCGTTCCGCTCGACACGTCGTCCCCGCCGTCGTGGCTCAAGGCCGTGGTCGTCCGCTGCTCCGACGCGCCGGCGGGCGCCGCGGTGATCGACACCATCGTCGGGGCGGTCGCGGACGCCGGCGGCACGCCAAAGCGAATCACCGAAGCCCTCGTCGCCGCGCGGCGCGCCGACGAGGAGCAGCGGGCCCGCGCCCGCGCGTCGTTCCTGTCGTCGCAGCGCGCGCTCACGCTCATCAACCGCGAGCTGGACTCGCTGTCGGCCAACGTTCTGCGCCTCTGCGAGACGCCCGGCACGCTGCCGGCCGGCGTGGCCGCGGAGGTGCGGCGCACCCCCGATCGCTACACGGTGCAGATCGGCCCCGTCGGCTTGAGCTTTTCGTGGATTCGCGGACGCTCGAACTCCATCGCGGACGGCCAGTTGCTCGTCATCGAATGGAGCGGCACGCTCGGCGAGCAGCACGCGCCCGCCGACCCGCGCAACGCCATGCCCGCATTCGAGCACGTGTTGCAGCCGCACGCCACGAGCCCCGAAGACTGGCAGTGGCGCCGCGCCGACCTCGATCTCTGCTGCTACACCACGCGCGACCTGGCCGAGCAGTGCGTGGCCGCGGTCGTGCGCCGGCTGCCGGCGCCCGTTCAGGAATAGAGCGGGAAGGCTCGGGACAGCGCGCGGACCTCGTCGCGAACCGCCGTCGTCACCGACGGATCGTTCACGGCGCTCAACACGCGATCGATCAGCCCCGCGATCCGCGACATCTCGGCGGCGCCCATGCCGCGCGTCGTCACCGCCGACGTGCCGATGCGGATGCCGCTCGTCACGAACGGCGACTCCGTCTCGCGCGGCACCGTGTTCTTGTTCACCGTGATCGCCGCCGCGTCGAGCGACGCCTGCGCCGTCTTGCCCGTGAGCGCGCGGTTGCGCAGATCGATCAGCATGAGGTGGTTGTCGGTTCCGCCCGAGACCACCTTGAATCCCTTGGCCGCCATCGCCGCGGCGAGCGCGCGCGCGTTCGCCACGACCCGCGCCGCGTAATCCTTGAATCCCGGGGCCAGCGCTTCCTTGAAGCACACGGCCTTGGCCGCGATGACGTGCTCCAGCGGACCACCCTGGCTCCCCGGGAACACCGACTTGTCGATCGCCTTCGCGTGCTCGGCCGTGCAGAGGATCAACCCGCCGCGCGGCCCGCGCAGCGTCTTGTGCGTGGTGCTGGTGACCACGTCGGCGTGCGGCACCGGCGACGGATACGCGCCGCCCGCCACCAGGCCGGCGAAATGCGCCATGTCCACCATGAACACCGCGCCCACTTCCTTCGCGACCGCGGCGAACGCGGCGAAGTCCACGACGCGCGAGTACGCGCTGTAGCCGGCCAGGATCAGCTTGGGCCGGTGCTCGCGCGCCTTGCGGCGCATGTCGTCGTAGTCGATCAGCCCCTCGTCGGTCACGCCATACGAGACGGCGTGGTAGAGCATGCCCGAGAAGTTCACGGGCGACCCGTGCGTGAGGTGGCCTCCGTTCGAAAGGTCCATGCCAAGGAACGTGTCGCCGGGCTTGAGAAAGGGCGCCATGGCCGCGTAGTTCGCTTGCGCGCCCGAGTGCGGTTGCACGTTCGCGTGCTCGGCGCCGAACAGCGCCTTGGCGCGATCGATGGCGAGCTGCTCCACGCGGTCCACCACCTCGCAGCCGCCGTAGTAGCGCTTGCCCGGCAGTCCTTCGGCGTACTTGTTCGTGAGCGACGAGCCCATGGCCTCGAGCACGGCGGGCGACACGAAGTTCTCGCTGGCGATCAACTCGAGCCCGTCGTTCTGCCGCGCCGTCTCTTCATCGATGAGCGAGGCGATCTCGGGATCGGCGTCGCGGAGGGCCGCGCCGGGCGAGCAGAGAGGGAATTTCGTCCAGGAAGTCATGGTTGTTCGTCGTGGGGCTCGATCTTCTCGACGCGACGCGCGTGCCGGCCACCCTCGAAGGGGGTCTCGAGCCAGACTCTGAGAATCTGCGTGGCGTCCTGCTCCGACACGAAGCGCGCCGGCAGCACCAGCACGTTGGCGTCGTTGTGCTCGCGCGCGAGGCGGGCGATCTCCGCGCTCCAGGCCACCGCCGCGCGCACGTTCGGGTAGCGATTGGCGGTGTAACTCATGCCGAGGCCCGTCCCGCAGAGGAGAATGCCGCGCTTCACGCGCCCGTCGGACACGGCACGGGCGAGCGGGTGCGCGTAGTCGGCGTAGTCCGTCGACTCGGCGGTGTTCGTTCCGAGGTCGCTCACCTCGTAGCCCATGTCGTCGAGCGCGCGCTCGAGCGTTTCCTTGAGCGCGAAGCCGGCGTGGTCCGAGGCGATGAGAATCCTCTCGGTCACTTGTTCGGCCACTGCGGCCACGTGCGCACCATGGACCCCACCGCGCGGATGCGCTGCTCGGCGAGCCGGTCCGCGGCCAGGTAGGTCGGAATCTTGTCGGTACGCGCGATCTCGAAGACCTTGCGCACCGTGTCGTAGATCTCGTCGGCCTTGCGGAACGACCGTGCCGACGTCCACCCGGCGAGCTCGCTGTAGACGTTGATCACGCCGCCGGCGTTCGCCACGTAGTCGGGCGTGTAGAGAATCTTGCGTTGCTCGAGCGCGTCGCCGTGGCGCTCCTCGAGGAGCTGGTTGTTCGCCGCGCCGGCCACGATCTCCACCTTGAGCTGCGGGATCGTCTTGTCGTTGATGATCGCGCCGAGCGCGCACGGCGCGAAGATGTCGGCCGGCACGCCGTAGATCTCGTCCGACGACACGGCGCGCGCGCCGAACTCGGTCACCACGCGCTTCACGCGCTCGGCGTCGATGTCGCTCACGACCAGCTTGGCGCCCGCCTCGTGCAATTCCTTGGACAGGTAGTAGCCCACGTGGCCGCATCCCTGCACCGCCACCGTCCTGGTGCCGAGGTCGTCCGTGCCCCAGCGCTCCTTGGCCGACGCCTGGATCGCGCGGAACACGCCGTGCGCGGTCACCGGCGACGGATCGCCCGAGCGGCCGGCGAGGCCGCTCACGTAATCCGTCTCCATGTGCACGTAGTCCATGTCGGCCGTGCTCGTGCCGACGTCCTCCGCCGTGATGTAGCGCCCGCCCATGCTCTCGACGAACCGGCCGTGCGCGCGGAAGATCATCTCGCGGTCCGTCGTGCGGTTGTCGCCGATGATGACCGACTTGCCGCCGCCGAGGTTCAACCCGGCCACCGCGTTCTTGTACGTCATCCCGCGCGCCAGCCGCAGGGCGTCGACGATGGCCTCCTCGTCCGTGGTGTAGTTCCAGAAGCGCGTCCCGCCGAGCGCGGGGCCGAGGACGGTGCTGTGCACGGCGATGATGCCGCGATATCCGGACGCCGAATCCTGACAGAGCACGAGTTGCTCGTGCCCCATGCTGGCGATGGTGTCGAAGAGTTTCATCGAGGAGACAGAATGAGAGGTCTCAGGTCTGGGACAGCGGGAGGTGAGATCAGGTGTGGGAGTAGAGCTCGCGAGCGATCACGATGCGCTGGATCTCCGAGGTGCCTTCGTAGATCTCGGTGACCTTGGCGTCGCGAAACAGGCGCTCCACCGGATACTCCTTCACGTAGCCGTATCCGCCGAAGATCTGGATGGCCTGCGTCGTCACCCACATGGCCGCCTCGCTCGCCTGCAGCTTGGCCATGGAGCTGAACTGCGTGATCCGCTCGCCCCGGTCCTTCGCGGTGGCGGCGGCGTGCAGCAACGCGCGCGACGACGACACGCGCGTCGCCATGTCGGCGAGCTTGAACTGGATGGCCTGGAACTCCTTGATCGGCTTGCCGAACTGCTTGCGCTCGGCGGCATAGGCGGCCGACGCGCGCAGCGCGGCCTCGGCGATGCCCACCGCCTGCGCCGCGATGCCGAGCCGGCCGTTGTCGAGCGACTGCATGGCGTAGATGAACCCCCGGCCCTCGTCGCCGAGCAATCGGTCGCCCGGCACGCGTAGGTCCGAGAAGTGGATCTGCACCGTGGGCGAGGCGCGGAGCCCCATCTTGTCCTCCTTCTTGCCCACCGAGAACCCCGGAAGATCCGGCGTGACGATGAACGCGCTGATGCCCCGCGCCCCGCGCCGGTCGTCGGGCCCGTCGGTGCGCGCCATCGCGAGGATCACCTCGCCGGTGGTGCCGCTCGACACCCAGGCCTTGGTCCCGTTCAGGATCCAGTCGCCGCCGTCGCGCACCGCCTGGGTCCGCAGCGACGCCGCGTCCGACCCCGCCTCCGGCTCCGACAGCGCGAACGCGCCGAGCAGCTCGCCGCGCGCCATGGGTTTGAGAAAACGCTCTCTCTGATTCTCTGTTCCCCACCTGAGCAGCATCTGCGTGGGCAGCGAGTTGTGGACGCTGAGCATCACCGCCACCGAGGCGTCCACGATGGCGATCTCCTCGAGCGCCACGAGATACGTGAGCGTGTCGAGGCCCATCCCGTCGTAGCGCTCCGGGATCATCATGCCGAGGAACCCGAGCTCGCCCAGCTTGCCCACCAGCGACGGCTCGAAGTACGCGTCGCGGTCCCACCGGTCCGAATAGGGCGCGATCTCGGCCGCCGCGAACTCCCGCGCCACCGTCTGGATGGCCCGCTGCTCCTCGGTGAGCGGGGTGAGGGCCCACGTCATCGGGAAGGGGGAAGTGGGAAGCGGGACGAGTGAAACGACGGGACGCGGACGGCGGGCCATGACCCGCCATTGCGTCGCCACAACGTCCTAATAGGCATAGAATCCGCGCTTCGACTTGCGGCCGAGCCAACCCGCCGCGACGTACTTCCGCAACAGCGGACAGGGGCGGTACTTGGGATCGCCCAGCCCGTCGTGCAGCACCTCGAGAATGGCCAGGCAGGTGTCGAGGCCGATCAGGTCCGCGAGCGCCAGCGGGCCCATCGGGTGGTTCATGCCCAGCTTCATCACCGTGTCGATCGCCTCGGCCGTGCCGACGTTCTCCATGAGGCAATACACGGCTTCGTTGATCATCGGCATGAGAATCCGGTTGGCCACGAACCCCGGATAGTCCTGCACCTCCACCGGCGTCTTTCCCACCGCCTTCGACAGCTCGAGCACGCGCTGGGTCGTCGCGTCGGACGTCGCCAGCCCGCGGATCACCTCCACGAGCTGCATGACGGGCACGGGATTCATGAAATGCATCCCGATCACCTGCGCCGGACGCCCGGTGCGCGCCGCGATCTCGGTGATGGAGATGGAGCTCGTGTTCGTCGCGAGAATCGCCGCGGGCGCCGCCACGGCGTCGAGCTCGCCGAAGATCCTGAACTTCAGGTCGCGATTCTCCGTCGCGGCTTCCACCACCAGCGTCGCGTCGCGCGCGGCGGACAGCGCCTGGTCCGTCGCCACGCGGGCGAGAATCGCATCCTTGTCCGCCGGCTGGAGCGCGCCCTTCTTGATCTGCCGGTCCAGGTTCGCGGCGATCGTCGATCTGCCCCGCGCAAGCGCGTCCGCCGAGACGTCGATCATCGTGACGTCGAACCCGTTCTGCGCGAACACGTGCGCGATGCCGTTCCCCATCTGACCGGCGCCGATCACGGCCACTCGTTCGGCCATCTATCCGTTCTCCTCGTGTCGTTCGTTCGTCGACTCGTCCGTCGTGCCGTCGCCGCTGGCTGGACCGCGCGCCCAGCGCGCGCCACGGCGTGACAGCAGCAAGACCATGCCTCCAGCCATCCCGGCCGCGGCCGGCAACCCGCCTTCCGGACCCCAGTCGCCGCCGGTCGCCCAATCCGGACCCGCATCAACATAACGGTACCGCGGGGATTCGAAGGCATAGCCGCTCACGGCCGCGTGGAAGACGGCGGCCATCGTCCAGTTCCAGGCGAAATGCGCCATCCACGCCGCGTAGAGGCTCCGCGTCGCATAGACCACGGCGGCGAGGAACACTCCCGCGAGCGTCACGAGCGCCACCGGCCAGGCGCCCGCGCCGTCGTTCTGGATGTGCAGCAGACCGAAGCCGACGCTCGTCGCCGCGATGGCCCACATCCAGCCCCACGAATCCTTCAGCACCGACAGGATGTATCCGCGCGTCAACAGCTCCTCGGCGAGCGCGGCTGGGACGAGCACGAGCGAGACGCGCACACAGGCCGCCCACCAGGACCCGGGAACGCCGCCCGTGTACCGGAGCCACCCCGAACCCACGAGCGCCACGATCGGCACCCCGATGGCCAGCGCGCCGAGCGCGAAGCCGGACGCGAGCCACTTGGGCCGAGCGGCCGCGGCGTCGAGCCACACCGTGCGCCACGACCGCTTGTCCACCCATTGCAGGCAGAACGCGGTCGCCAGCAACATCGCCGCGGCACTGACCCATGCCTCGTTGCTCACGCCGTGGACGCCGGCGAGATCGAACGCGCCGGTCACGATCGGTCCGACGATCGTCGCGCACACGAGATAGCTCGCGAGCGCGGCGGCAACGAAGATGATGATCCGCCAGGGCGCGCGGAGCGCGCCCGAGCTCGACGCGAAGATCGATCGGCCGCTCAAGCGGCCCGGCGAGTCGTTCGCGGCCCGCTGATCGCGGCGGCGACCCACGCCTTCACCACGTCGAGCGCGGCGAACGGCGTGACGCCCAGTGACACGGCGCGGGCGACGCCGCCCGAGAGCAGCGAGAGCTGCGCCAGTCCGCCGGCAAAGATCACGACCACGCCCGCCACCCCGGCGAGCCAGCGGCCGGACAGCGTGGTGGCGCGCCGGGCCAGCGCGCCAGCCACGAACGCCGCGAACGGATACGCCATCAGATATCCGCCCGTCGGCCCGAAAAAGCGGGCGATCCCGGGCGCGCCCACCGGCGTGAACACCGGCAACCCGGCCGCGCCGGCCGCCAGATAGAGCACCATGCTCGACGCACCCGCCGCGGGGCCAAGCCACATGCCCGCGAGAATCACCAGCATCGGCTGCAGCGTGAACGGTACCGGCGTACCGGGCAGCGGGATGGCGATCTGCGACGCCGCCGCCACCGCGGCCGCGAAGCCCACCACCCCGATCGCACCCAACGGCGTGGGGCGCGCAACACCACGAGCGAGTGTCGTCATGTCAGTTCACCCGGGACACGCTGAGCGCCACGGCGTCGCCGCCGCCCAGGCAGAGTGTGGCCAGCCCGCGCTTGCCGCCGCGATCGCGCAGCGCGTGGAGGAGCGTCGTGAGCACGCGCGCGCCGCTCGCGCCGATCGGATGACCGAGGGCGATGGCGCCGCCGTTCACGTTGACGCGGTTCCAGTCCCAGCCCAGCTCCTGGCCGTCGGCGATTGCCTGCGACGCGAACGCCTCGTTCGCCTCGATGAGGTCGAAGTCGCCAATGCTGGTGCCCGTCTTGTCCATGAGGTTGCGCACGGCGCGGATCGGCGCGAAAAAGAGATCTTGCGGCTCGGTCGCGCCGGTGGCGTAGCCGTCGATGCGCGCCAGAATCGTGAGCCCGTGCGCCCGCGCGAATTCCTCGGACGTGACGACGAGCGCCGACGCGCCGTCGTTGAGGCCCGGCGCGTTGCCGGCGGTGACCGTGAGCTCCTCGCCCTTGTCCTTGCCGGGAAACGCCGGGCGCAGCTTGGCGAGCGCGTCGAGCGTCGTGTCCTTGCGCGGACCCTCGTCGGTATCCACGGTGGTCGGCCCCTTCTTGCCGGCGATCTGCACGGGCACGATCTCGTCCTTGAAGCGGCCCGCCTCGATGGCGGCGACGGCCTTGCGATGCGACGCCAGCGCGAACTCGTCCTGCATCTCGCGCGTGACGGCGGCCTTTTTCGCGGTGTACTCGGCGTGCCGCCCCATGTGCACGTCGCAGAACGCGCACCAGAGTCCGTCCTTGATCATACCGTCCACGAGCGTCTGGTCGCCGGCCTTCACGCCGCCGCGTAATCCATACATGTAGTACGGCGCATTGGACATCGACTCCTGCCCGCCGGCGACGACCACCTGCCGGTCGCCCGCCTTGATCGCCTGCGCCGCGAGCATCACCGCCTTGAGGCCCGAGCCGCAGACCTTGTTGATCGTCATCGCCGAGACCGTCGCGGGAACTCCCGACTTGATGGCCGCCTGACGCGCCGGCGCCTGGCCGACGCCGCCCTGGATGACGTTCCCCATGATCACTTCTTCGATCGCCTGCAGGTCGACGCCGGACCGCTGCACGGCGGCGCGGATGGCGACGGCGCCCAGCTCGGGCGCGGTGAGCGGCGCCAAGCCGCCGAGGAACCTGCCGATGGGCGTCCGGACCGCCGAAACGATCACGGGCTGACGCGATGTATCCGTCATTGGTGCTCGAGCTCCTGTGCCGTGGAAAAGCTCGGCCGAGCGGCCGCGCTCCTAAAGCTAAGACGACCCGCCACATGCCGGAAACACGGCCGCGCGGGCCGGCGCGAGACCGCCGCGAGCTACCGCGCCGCGCTCAGATGGTCGGCGATCGCCGTCGCGATGATCGCGTGGCCCACGGCGTTGGGGTGACCGTCCACGTCCTCGAAGTATGGCTGTGCCGCTGACGTCCGCAGCGCCAGCGACGGGTCCACGAAGTCGATTCGGTTCGCCTGGAAAAAGGCGACGAGCAGGCGTGTCGCCTCCGACTCCGCCTGGACGAGCTCGCCGAATCCAGGGCGCGCGTCGGCGTCATGAATCCTGTCCTGAAAGACGAACTCCTTCGTGGGTAGCAGTACGACGAGAAATTTGGCTCCGCTCGCGACGACACTGTCGTGCATCGTCGCGATCTCACGCTCGGTGATCGTCAACCCGATGTGAATTCGCATGTCCGACTGATCCAATGTCACGAGCCGATATGGCGCGGTAAGGATCGTCTTCCAGACACCGTCGGAGAACGCGGAGACCTTCGGCATCTGGCTGTCGGTCAGCCCCGCGACGGCATCCTCGTACCTGGCCACCACCGTGCCCGCCGGTTTGGGACCGGAGGCCAGGCGGTCACGAAGAGAGCGAAGGAAACCGTACAGGCGGCTGTGGTCCCCGAGCCATTCCTTGAGCCGCCGGAACGACGATGTGGCGCTCGCCGCCATCGAATCGGTTCCGTCGACGGAGCCGACGAATGGAGAACGCGTCCCGATCTCCGCCTCGATGGCCAGGTTTCGCTCAGCCGACTCGATGAGCGCCACGGTGTCGGACCGGGTGAAATCGGACAGCCGATGTCTCTTGCGGACCGCTTCGAAGTCATCCACGAGATCGTTTCCAAAATAGAATCCGAAGATGACGAGGTGGGGATGAAGGTGAAGCGCCTGGGCCAGGAGATCGCGGGCCTGCACCGGGCCGGTCGCCGGTACCGCCATATTGTACGTCGTCACGTTGAGCCGGCGCCGGAGTTGCGCCGGCCACGCCTGATCCGATTGGACGTGGACTCCGTACGTGTGGGAATCGCCCAGCGTCACGACATCCGATCGAGTCAGCGCGCGAGCGTTGCGAAAGCCGCGAGCGTCATGCTCGGGCCAGCCCGGGTCTCCGCGCGTCGCCAGCGTCGTCGGATCGATCACGATCGAGCCGCAAGGACGCGTGGCGCAGTCGGCCCGGCGCCACACGCGCGCGGCAAGTCGAATCGCCACCTCGGAAGCCGCCACCGTGCAGAGCACCAGGCCCGTAGCGAACGCACAGGCAAACGACACTTGTCGGAGGCGCACCATTCAACTCGCGCTCAGGGTTGTCACATGAAGGAGCTCGGGATCAGCTGGTCGCCGGCCGCGTGACCGTATGCGCATGCGCCACAATAAGTTCCCGGCGCCGGCAGGGTCCCGGGCTCGGCCCGTGGCCGCCGCCGACAACGGCATGAAGCCGGACAGTACCGGCGCCGGATTCTCCGCGCAACGGCGTGTGAGGCGCGTCGAAGCGTTGCATCGCCTTGGAGGTCGATCGGGGCTGCGTACGGCGAGTCGCCGGCGCCGATCTTGACTGGCCGCCGCCGAACGGTATTTTGTTCCATACAGACTCTCAATAGAACGTCTCGGAGGGACTCGTGTCTCGTCTTCCCGTCCTCAAGGGCACCCTCGACCTCCTCGTGCTTCGCGCGCTCTCGTGGACGCCGATGCACGGCTTCGAGATCGTTTCCTGGCTCGAGCGCGCCGGCGGCGGCGCGCTCGACCTCGAGGACTCGGCCTTGTACCAGGCCGTGTACCGCCTCGAGGAGCGCGGCCTGCTCGAGGCCGAGTGGGGCGTGACGGAGAACAATCGCCGCGCGCGCTACTACAAGCTCACCGCCGCCGGACGCGCGTTCCTTCGCGCCGAGACCAAGAACTGGATGCAATACGCCGAGACCGTGACCGCCATCCTCACCGCGGGCAAGGATGCGCGGCCCGCGGCCGCATCATGATCCGCGACGGCGTTCGCCGCGCGTTCCGTCTCGCGCTCCGCCGGCGCGATCGCTGGGAGCACGAGGTGGAGGAGGAGATCAAGCTCCACCTCGCGCTACGCGCCGAGCAAGCCGTGGCGCGTGGCGCCACACCGGACGAGGCGCATCAGGCAGCGGTGAAGAAGTTCGGTCCACTCGTCGAATCGCGTGCGCGGCTGCTCGAGGCCGCGCGGAACCGTGAGGCACGCATGCAGCGCACCGAATACCTGAGTGACTTGCGGCAGGACCTGACCTTTGCCGTTCGGATGCTCGCCCGCGACAAAGGGTGGACGGCGGTGACTGTGGCGACGCTCGCGCTGGGCATCGCGGCGGCCACCGCGGTGTTCAGCGCCGTGAGCAACCTGCTGCTGCATCCGATCGACTACCCCGGCGCGAATCGCGTCGTCGTCGTGTTCCAGCAGCCGACCAAGGGAAACAATACCGGCGTCGACGTTGAAATCCTCCCGGGGACGCAGGTGATTCGCGAATGGAAGGCCGGCGCGCCGAGCTTCGAGAGTCTCGAGGCACTGGCGAGCGGACAGGCCGAACTCCGAACGAGAGGCGAACCCGCGACGCTCAACGTCACGTACATCGAGCCGACATTCCCGCGATTCGCCGGTGTGCGGACGATGCTCGGCCGCATGTTCACGTCGGCCGAGGTCGATGCGCGGGAGCACCCGGCCGTTCTCGGCGAAGGCATTTGGCGCACGCGTTTCGGCGCCGACACCTCGATCATCGGCAAGGCGATCACGCTCGATGATTCGACCTACACCGTCGTCGGGGTTCTGCCCGCCAACCTGCGCACACCGCGCGTCGGCGCGTCGCCGACCGACGTGTGGCTGCCGCTCGACCTGCGCGTCGATCAGATGGGCGCGACAGTCGTCGGCCGGCTGAAGCCGGGCCGCGACCTTGCTGGCGCCGCGCGTGAGCTGGACTCCGCCTATGCGCGTTCGACGAGCACCGGCGAGGTCCCATTTCGCGCCGTCGTGACGACGCCCGCGACGCGCGTGAGCGTCCGCGACTCCTTGACGATGCTCGGCTACGCGGTGGGGCTGCTGTTGCTCGTGGCGTGCGCCAACGTCGCCCATCTCTTTCTCGCGCGATCCACGAGCCGACAGCGCGAGCTGGCGATTCGCGTCGCGCTCGGCGCCGCGCGAGGACGGGTGTTCCGCCAACTGCTGACCGAGAGCCTGCTCCTTGCCGTCACGGGCGGCGCGCTGGGTGTGCTCGGCGGTTGGGTCGGACTGAAGGCGATCGTCGGCCTGCGGCCGTCGGCGCTGACCGAGCTGGAGCTGGCGCATCTCGACGCGACCACGCTTGCCGTCGCGCTGGCAGTCACGCTCGCGACCAGCGTGGTGTTCGGGCTCGTCGGCGCCGTGCAGTCGGCCCGAACGTCCACGCACGATGCGCTCAAGAGCGGCGGCAGTCGATCCGCGACGACCGGACGCGGACGTGGGCGGCGGTTGCTCGTCGTGACCGAGATGGCGCTGTCCGCGATGCTGGTCGTCGGCGCGACGATGCTGGTGCGCAGCGTGATCAACCTGCAGCGCGCGAACCTGGGCTTCGAGCCGCGCGGCCTCTATGCGCTGACACTCACCGCATCCAAGGCCCACTTCGCGAACGCCGACGCGCGAGGTCAGCTGCTGAGCACGCTGGCCGCGCGACTAACCACCATGCCGAACGTGCGCTCCGTGGCGCTCGCGTCCACCCAACCGACGTGGTTCGCGTTCCGCATCGGCCGGCTCGAGATCGAGGGCGAGCCCGTCCCGCCCGGTCCGGCGACGGGGTTCATCAGCGACAACGTCGTCGGGTCCGGGTACTTCAAGACCCTGGGCATCCGGCTCGTCCAGGGCACCGCGTTCACCGACACGACGCTCGAGGGGACGCAGGTGATCGTCAACGAGCGGTTCGCGCGCAAGCAATGGCGCGGCGTATCGCCGCTCGGCAAGCGGTTGCGGATCGCCGTCGACGGCACGGAGTCCTGGCTCACCGTCGTCGGCGTCGCGGCGGATGCGGCGACCGGCGGCGCGACGCTGTCCGAGTCGACGCAGCCATTTCTCTACTTCCCCGCCGCGGACAGCGACGCCAAGGCGATCATGCTCCGCGTCGATGGCGCGACCGATCTGGCGCAACCGATCCGAACGCTGGTGCGCTCACTCGACGGCCAGGTCACGCCCAAGCTGGAGAGCGTCGAGGTGCAGATGAGCCAGGCGATCTCCGCGCCGCGGTTCGTGATGCTTCTGCTCGCCGTGTTCACCGCGCTCGCGCTCGTCCTCGCGGCCGTGGGCCTGTACGGTGTGATGGCCTACAGCGTCGCTCAGCGAACGCGCGAGATCGGTATCCGCGTCGCGCTGGGCGCCACGCGCACGCGGATCGCGCGCGGCGTCGTCGCGGGCGGCGTGACGCTCGCGCTCGTGGGCTCGGCGGTGGGCATCACGGTCGCGCTGTGGGGGACGAAGTTCATCGAGCACCAGCTCTACGGCGTGGCGCAGCGCGACGTGGTGTCGTTCGTGACGACCGTAGTCGTGCTGCTCGCGTCGGGCGTGGTCGCGTGCGTCGTGCCGGCGCGGCGCGCGCTGGCCGTCGATCCAATGACGGCCATCCGCGCCGATTGAAGGCGCGGGCGCGCGGCGGCGTGCGCCGGTGGTTCCGCGTGGTTCCTGCTACATCACGAGAGCGAGCCGCCTCCCGTCAGCCCACGCAGCCCAGTCGACGGCTCAGGCGTGCGCCGCGAGCACCAGCGATCGCGTCCGATTCTCCTCGACGACGCGCGCGACGAACGTGTCGAGCGGAATGGGGTTCGGCTTCTGCTCCTTCCCCGCCCCGCGCACGTTCACGGCGACCGTACCTTGCTCCGCCTCGCGCCCGCCGACGACGAGCATGTACGGGATCTTCATGCGCGCGCCCTCGGCGATGCGGTACTTGAGCGTCTCGGCGCGCGCGTCGAGATGCACGCGCACGCCAGCGTCGTGCAGCCGCTTCGTCACCAGCTCGGCATACGGCCGATGGTCGTCCGTGATCGGCAGCACGCGCACCTGCTCGGGCGCGAGCCACACCGGGAACGCGCCGGCGAAGTGCTCGACCAGAATCGCGATGAACCGCTCGAGCGAGCCGCTCACCGCGCGATGGATCACCACCGGCCGGTGCGGCGCGTTGTCCTCGCCCACGTACGTGAGATCGAAGCGCTCCGGCGCGTTGTAGTCGAGCTGGATGGTGCCGAGCTGCCACGGGCGGCCGATCGAGTCGGTGACGTCGAAGTCGATCTTCGGCCCGTAGAACGCGCCGTCGCCTTCCTTGAGCTCGTACGCCATGCCCGTCGCCTCGAGCGCCGCGCGCAGCGCCCCCTCCGCGCGGTCCCACAACTGGTCGTCGCCGATGCGAACCGGCGGGCGCGTGGCGAACTTGAGCGTCGCCGACAGCCCGAACGTCTCGTAGTAGCGGAGGATGAAGCGCAGCAGGAAGTGCACCTCCTGCGCGATCTGGTCCTCGCGGAGGAACACGTGGCAGTCGTCCTGCTGGAACTGCCGCACGCGCGTGAGCCCCGACAGCGCGCCCGTCACCTCGTTGCGGTGTAGCACGTCGAACGTGACGTAACGGAGCGGCAGCTCGCGGTACGAGTGCTTGTGCGCCTGGTACAGCAGATAGTGCGACGGGCAGTTCATGGGCTTGAGCGACACGTCGTGCTCCTTCGTCTCGGTGTCGAGGACGAGGAACATGTTCTCGCGGTACTTGCCCCAGTGCCCGGAGATCTCCCACAGCCCCTTGTTGTACAACAGGGGAGTCTTGATCTCACGGAAGTCGTCGCGCTGCCGCTCGCGGATGAAGTCGTTGAGCGCGTTGAACAACACCGTGCCTCGCTCCGTCCAGAAGACGGCGCCGGGCGAGAACGGGTGCATCATGAACAGGTCGAGCTGCCTGCCGAGCAGGCGGTGGTCGCGCTTCTTCGCCTCCTCGATGCGCGTGAGGTACGCGTCCAGGTCGTCCTTCTTGAAGAAGGCCGTGCCGTAGATGCGCTGGAGCATCTGGCGCTTGCTGTCGCCGCGCCAGTACGCGCCCGCCGTGTGCGTGAGCTTGAAATGCTTGAGGCGCGACGTGTCGGGCACGTGCGGGCCCCGGCACAGATCGATGAACGAACCGTCGGTATACGTCGAGATGACCTCGTCGTCGCCGAGCTCGGAGAGGCGCTCGAGCTTGAGCGGGTCGTCGGCGAATCGCTTCTGCGCCTCGCCGCGGTTCACCTCTTCGCGGACGAACGGATACTTCTCGGCCGCGACCTTGCGCATCTCGTTCTCGAACGCGGCCAGGTCTTCGGGCGTGAACGGGGCGGCGACCTCGAAGTCGTAGTAGAACCCGTCCTCGATGGCCGGACCGAATCCGATCCTGGCGTCTGGACGCAGGCGGCGAACGGCCGTCGCCAACACATGGGCCGCCGAATGCCGCAGCACGTCCAGGGCGCGCGCGTCGCGATCGGTGAGCACGCGAAACGCGCCGCTGGCGCGGAGCGGGGTCACCAGGTCCTGCACGGCGCCGTCCACTTCGACGGCGACGGCGGCCTGCAACAGCCGCTCGCCGATGGACTTGACGACATCGGACGGCAGCGTTCCCGCGGCGACGACGCGCTGCGATCCGTCGGGAAGCGTGAGCGTGAGCGTGCCGTCTGTTGGGCGATCGATCATCGTTGTTCTTGAGGTTCCGACCGTCGATTGACCATCCCGACCCACGCGGGCTGGCGCGTGCCGAGTCGCTCTCGACGAGCACTCCCCGGATGGCCTTTTTCTTGCACCGAGCGCGAGGGTACGGCTCGCGCGAACCGGGATCGTAACTTATCATTCTACAATAACCTCCGCCACAGGGTTCACCCGCCATGTCACCCCTCCGCTATCGCGATGACGAATCGTCCGCGACGAATGCCATGCTCGGTGCGCTCGTGGGTGCGGTGGCGGGCTTCGCCGTGGGCATGCTCGTGGCGCAGCGCGTCGGCGGTTTCGGCGGACTCACGTCCAAGCTGCGGCGCGCGGCCCCGGCGTCCGCGCATCGCGCCCGCTTCGAGGACGAGGACGAAGAGGACTTCGGCGACGTGGACGAGGACGAGCTCGAATCCGAGGAGTATGACGAGGAGCTCGAGGAACGCGTGCTCACGGCGTTCCGCAACGATCCCATCCTCAGCGAGCGCGCGATCGACATCGGCTCCATCGCCGACGGCGTGATCGAGCTTGCCGGGTGGGTGGAGAGCGACGACGAGGCGCATCACGCCGTGACCATCGCTCGCGGCGTGCCCGGCGTGGATACCGTGGTCAACCGCATGGCGCTGGGCGAGGAGGAAGAGCGCTTCGCCGACGCCGCGCGCCGCGTGCGTGAGGGCGACGACGCGCTCACCGAGGCACAGTGGAAGGGCGGCGGCGTGGGAACGGGGCGCCGGCGCCAGGGGACGTCGGCCGAACGGGACCGGCACGCCAGCCCCAAGTTGCCGCTCGAGGAGCGGTGGCAGGGCGAGGACGACGCGCTGCGCAACGCGGCGGACGACGTCGAAGGGATCGCCGAGCGGCGGACGCGCACCAAGCGCGCCGCGCGCGGCGATCGCACGGGCGGCGCCCCCGCCGGCGTCCCCAAGGGGGACCACGTTGCCGAACCGCTCGACGCGGACCGCCCAGTCGCACGAGGAAACGCGAGCCCCGACAAGGGACGCGCGCGGACGGAGCCCCCCGATCACGCCTGATCGGGCACTCCGATCAGCGCCGATGTCGAACGGGCCGCGAACTCCGCGGCCCGTTCTCGTTTTTCCATGACCGGTGTACTCGACATACTATCTTTCTTCCCGAACCATGTCCGACCTTCCCGACCGTTTCGACTTCGCCGGCACCGAGCGCGAGATCTATCGCGCCTGGATGGATGCCGGATGCTTCAGCGCGCATCGCAATCATTCGGCGCGCGTCGGCGGCGAGCGCGAGCCGTACACCATCGTGATGCCGCCCCCGAACGTGACGGCGATCCTGCACGTCGGCCACGGACTGAACAACACGATCCAGGACGTGATCATTCGCTGGGCGCGCATGCGCGGCACCGAAGCGCTCTGGGTGCCGGGCACCGACCACGCCGGCATCGCCACGCAGAACGTCATCGAGAAGATGCTCGCCGCCGAGGGCAAGACGCGCTTCGACATCGGCCGCGACGCATTCGTGCGCCGAACGGAAGCGTTCGTGGCGGACACCGGCGGCGTGATCCTCGAGCAGTTGCGGGCGATCGGCGCATCCGCCGACTGGTCGCGCACCGCGTACACGCTGTCCCCCGAGCTGTCGCGCGCCGTGCGCGAGGCATTCGTGCGGCTCTACGAGCGCGGGCTGATCTATCGCGGGTACCGCGTGATCCACTGGTGCCCGCGCTGCCTCACGTCGCTCAGCGACGAGGAAGCCGAGTTCCACGATGAGACGGGAAAGCTCTACCACATCGCGTACCAGGTGACAGGTCCCAGGACGCAGGCGTTGGTGATCGCGACGACGCGCCCCGAGACCATGCTCGCCGACGTGGCCGTGGCCGTGAACCCGGACGACCCGCGCTACCGCGATCTCATCGGCAAGCACGTGATCCTGCCGATCGTGAACAGGGAAATCCCGATCATTGGCGACGCCTACGCCGATCCCGCGTTCGGCACGGGCGTGGTGAAGATCACGCCGGCGCACGACGCCAACGACTTCGAGGTGGGCCGCCGCCATTCGCTGCCCATGCCCGTGGTGATCGACGAGCACGCCGTGGTGCGCGAGGTGACCGACGCCGACGGCCGCGTGCCGGCGTCGATCGCGGGACTCGACCGGTTCGAGGCGCGCGAGCGCATCGTGGAGATGCTGCGCCAGTCGGGCGCGCTCCAGAAAGTGGAGCCGCACCAGCACGCGGTGCGGCATTGCTACCGCTGCGACACCGTGGTGGAGCCGCGACTGTCCGATCAGTGGTTCGTGAAGATGGAGCCGCTCGCCAAGCCCGCCCTCGAGGGTGTGCGCGGCGGCGCGATCCGCATTCTGCCCGAGCGCTGGGAAGCCGTGTACGTGAACTGGCTCACCGGCATTCGGGACTGGAACATCTCGCGCCAGCTCTGGTGGGGCCACCGCGTGCCGGTGTGGTACTGCGACGAATGCGATCCGCCGCAGAACATCATCGTGAGCCGCGACGACCTCGCCGAGTGCCCGTACTGCGGCTGTCCCGTGCGCCAGGACGAGGACGTGCTCGACACCTGGTTCTCGTCGTGGCTCTGGCCCATCTCCACACTGGGCTGGCCGAACGAGGCGTCGCCCGATCTCGCCGCGTTCTACCCCACGGACACGCTCGTGACCGCCCCGGAGATCCTGTTCTTCTGGGTGGCGCGCATGATCATGTCCGGGTACGAGTTCATGGGCCGCGCGCCGTACCATACCGTGTACCTGCACGGCACCGCCCGCGACACGCAGCACCGCAAGATGTCCAAGTCGCTCGGCAACGGCATCGATCCCCTCGATGTGGTGAAGCTCTACGGCGCCGACGCGCTGCGCTGGACGCTCATCGCGGGCATGGGCATGGGCAGCGACGTCATCCTCGACCCGGCCGACATCGACAAGTCCTTCGCCACGGGGCGGAACTTCGGCACGAAGCTCTGGAACATCGGTCGCTTCCTGCTCGACCGCGTGGGCAACGAGCCGGTGCAGCCGATCGACGCCGTGGATCGGCGCGCGCTCACCCGCGCCGACGAGTGGATCCTCGCGCGGCTCGACGCGGCGATCGACGAATGCGACCGCGCTCTCGGGCCGTTGCAGCCGACGAAGCCGTTCGACTCGCCCGACGCGCGCGTGTGGCGCGACGACGAGCGGTACGCGGGACTCCGGCTCAACGAGTACGCCGAGGCCGCGCGCCGGTTCGTCTGGAACGAGCTCGCCGACTGGTACCTGGAGTCGGTGAAGGCGCGGCTCGACACGCCCGGCGCCGACCGTGAGACCGCGCGCGCGGTTCTGGTGTACACCTTCGACAATGCGCTGCGATTGCTCCATCCCGTGGTCCCGTTCGTGACGGAAGCACTCTGGCAGAAGCTGCCCGGGCACGCGGCCGGTGCGTTCCTGATGCAGGCCGCGTGGCCGCGCGCCGGTCGCGCCGCGAGCGCGGACGCCGCCCGCGGGTTCGACCTGGCGCGCGAAGCGGTGCTCGCGATTCGTCAGATCCGCGGCGACAACGCCGTGCCGCCCGGCAAACTGATCGACGTGCTGATCCGGCCCGCCGCGGATGCGCGCGCGGCGTTCGAGGCCGAGGCGCCGACGATCGGGCGGTTGGCGCGCGCGAATGTGCGCGTGGCCGGCGCGGCGCCGGCGACCGTGGCCGCGCACGCCGTGCTCGGCGGCGGCACCGAGGTGGTGGTGCCGCTCGCCGGATTGATCGACGTCGAGAAGGAGTGCGCGCGTCTCCGCGGCGAGGTGTCGGAGTTGGAGCAACAGATCGCGTCGCGCGAGGGACGGCTCGCCAACGCGAAGTACGTGGAGCGCGCGCCGGCCGCCGTCGTGGCCACCGACCGGGCGACGCTCGAGGAGATGAAGGCCAAGCGCGGGCAGCTCGTGGACAAGGTGCGGTCGCTGTGCGGCGCCTGATCGCGGGCGGGCTCGCGCTCGTCACCGGCTGCGCGTCGGCCGGCCAGCCGCCCGGCGGTCCGGAGGACCACGCGCCGCCGCAGGTCGTGTCCGTCAGCCCCGACTCGGGCCAGACGAACGTCAAGGCCAAGGTCGTGGAGTTCAGGTTCGACGAGGTGGTGAGCGACCGTCCGTCGGGCGCCACGTCGCTCGATCAGATTTTTCTCATCTCTCCGCGCAACGGACCGCCCGACGTCTCGTGGCACCGGAGGCGCATCGACGTTCGGCCGAAGAACGGCTTTCGGCCCAACACGGCGTATCGCGTCACCATGCTGCCCGGGCTCGCGGACCTGCGGTCGAACGTGAAGAGGGACGCGCGCACCGTCGTGTTTTCCACGGGGGCGTCCTTTCCGGCCTTCACCATTCCCGGCCGGGTGTTCGACTGGGCGGCGCAACGTCCGGCGCCGGGCGCGTACATCGAGGCGGTCTCGCGCGCGGACACGAGCGTGGTCTACCTCGCCGCCTCGGACACGGCGGGCGACTTCGACGTCGGGCCGCTCCCGGCCGGGACGTACACGGTGCGCGCGCTGCTCGACGTGAACAGCAACCGCGTCCTCGACCGCAACGAGAAGTGGGACACGACCACGGTCGCGCTGGTCGATACGCGGCCGGTGATCGAGCTCGACGCCATCGAGCGCGACTCCACACCGGCGGTCTTCGAGACCGTCACGGTGATCGACAGCGTCACGCTTCGCCTGACGTTCGACAAGCCGCTCGATCCGGCGATTCCCCTGCAGCCCGCGCTGATCCGGATCCAGCGCGCGGACTCGTCGCGCATCGAGGTCGCGCGCCTGCAGTGGCAGACGGTGTTCGATCGTGAGAAGGCGGCGCGCGACTCCGCCCATCGCGCCGATTCCATCGCCGCGTTGCCGAAGCCGGCGGCCCCTGCCGCGGCCGCGCCGGCCCCCGCGCGGCCGCCCATCGCGACGGTGACGCCGGGCGGACAGCGTCCCGCTCCGCCGCCGCCCAAGCCGCGGGCGCCTCCGCCGGAGCGCGGGATCGTCGTGACCATCGCGCCGCCGGCGCGCTTCGCTCCCACCGAGAGCTATCGGGTGACGGCGGTGGGCCTGCGCAACCTGGTGGGGCACTCCAAGGAGATCACGCGCGCCTTCACCGTTCCCAAGCCGCCGCCGCCAAGGCCGGCGCCGAAGCCGCCGGCCGACAGCGCGAAGCGTCCGCCGGCTGCCGCACCCGGCAAGCCGCCGCGCTAGCGCCATGAGCGACCAGCGCCGCGCGCTGCCGAGCGTGAGCTCGCTCCTCGAGAGCGAGCCGGTCCGCGCGCTGCTCGAGCGGGTCCCGCGGCCGGTCGTCGTGGACGCGATTCGCCACACGATCGACGCCGCGCGCTCGGCGCCCGCGTCGGCGCCGGCGACCGAGCGCGCCTGGGGTGACGCCGTGGCCGCCGCCGTGGACCAGGCGACGCGACCGTCGCTGCGCCGCGTGATCAACGGCACCGGCGTGGTGCTCCACACGAATCTCGGACGCGCGCCGCTCGCGGCGGCGGCGATCGACGCCGTGGCTCGCGTGGCATCAGGATTCTCCAACCTCGAATACGACATCGACACGGGCGCACGCGGGTCCCGGTACACGCACTGCGCCGCGCTGCTGCGCGAGCTGACCGGAGCCGACGACGCGCTGGTCGTCAACAACTGCGCGGCGGCGCTGGTGCTGGTGCTCAACACCTTCGCCAACGGGCGCGACGCGGTGCTCTCGCGCGGGGAGCTGATCGAGATCGGCGGCAGCTTCCGGATTCCCGAGATCATGGAACGGAGCGGCGCCCGGCTCGTGGAGGTCGGCACGACCAATCGCACGCACCTCGACGACTACCGCCGGGCGACCGGCGCGAGCACCGGCATCGTCGTCAAGGTGCACCGGAGCAATTTCGCCGTAAGCGGATTCGTGGCCGAGGCCGCCGCCGACGCGCTGGGCGCCCTCGCGTCGGACGCCGGCGTGCCGCTGCTCTACGACCTCGGGAGCGGACTGCTCGTGTCGCTCGACGCGTACGGGCTTCGCGGCGAACCGACGGCGCGCGACGCGCTGCGCGCGGCCGGGCCGGCGGCCATCGTGACGATGAGCGGCGACAAGCTGCTCGGCGGACCCCAAGCCGGCATCGTCCTCGGGAGCCGAGAGGCCATCGGGCGCATCCGCACGAACCCGCTCACGCGCTCCTACCGCGTGGACAAGCTCACGCTCGCGGCGCTCGAGGCCACGCTCTCGCTCTACCGCGATCCCGCGCGCGCCCTGCGCGAGATTCCGGCGCTCGCGCAGCTCACCGCCGATCGCCGCGCGCTCGCCGAGCGCGCCGAGTCCATTCGGACAGCCGTCGCGTCGCGCGACGTGGAGGTCGTGGACAGCGACGCGAGCGTCGGCGGCGGCGCCTTTCCCACGGCCCGCATTCCGTCCGTCGCGCTGGCGGTGCGCGGCGCGGCCGCGGTCGTCGAGCCGCGCCTGCGCGCCGGGGATCCGCCGCTCGTCGCCCGCGTGGCCGACGGCCGCGTGTTGATCGATCTTCGCACGGTGTTTCCGTCGGAGGATGCGGAGGTCGCGGCCGGCATTCGCGCCGCGCTGCAATGACGGGGAGGCCCGCGGCCTTCGTCGATCGCGACGGGACGGTGATGCGAGACGCGGCCTACGTGCGCGACCCGCGCGATGTGGAACTGCTCCCCGGCGCCGCGCCGGCGATCCGGCGGCTCAACGAGGCGGGCGTGTTGGTCATCGTCATCACCAACCAATCGGGGATCGCGCGTCGACTCCTCACCGAGCAGGACTACGACGCGGTCCGCCGCCGCCTGGATCAGGTGCTCGACGCCCAGGGCGCGCGCATCGACGCGACCTACATGTGTCCCCACTTCCCGGAGATCAGCGGCCCGTGCGACTGTCGCAAGCCCGGCCTCGCGCTCTACAGACGCGCCATCGCCGACCACGGCCTCGATCCCGCCCGGTCATTGTTCGTGGGCGACCGGTGGCGGGACGTGGCGCCGGCGTTGGCATTCGGCGGACGGCCAGTGATGCTGGACGTCGAGTCGACCCTGCCCGAGGACCGGGCGCGCGCGCGCGACGAACACATTCCCACGGCCGCGTCCCTCGCCGCCGCCGTGGAGCAATTTCTCGTCGCGCTTCCGGGCGCGGACTCCGCGCAATAAGATCCGCGCGATGAGAGCGCGCATCGCGGTGCTGGCGTCGGGCGGGGGCTCGAACCTTCAGGCGATTCTGGATCACTTCGATCGCCTGGGCGACGCACGCGCCGGCGACGTGGTGCTGGTGGCGAGCGATCGCGCGGACGCGGGCGCGTTGAATCGCGCGGTGGGCCGCGGGCTGCCGGCGGTCGTGCTGCAGGCCGCCGCACGACCCGGCGGCGCGCCGCTCGACGCGCTGCTCCACGACCACCGGATCGATCTCGTGGTGCTGGCGGGCTACCTGCGGCTGGTGCCGGCGGAGGTCGTCGCGCGGTTCCGCGGCCGCATGGTGAACGTGCACCCGGCGCTGCTCCCGGCATTCGGCGGCGCCGGCATGTACGGTCAGCGCGTGCATCACGCGGTCCTCGAGGCCGGCGTGCGAGTCACCGGAGTCACGGCGCATTTCGTGGACGAAGTCTACGACCGCGGCCGCATCATCGCGCAGTGGCCCGTGCCCGTGTTTCCGCGCGACGACGCCGGGACGCTCGCCGCGCGCGTGCTGCGCGTGGAGCATATTCTGTATCCGCGCGTCGTCGCCGCGGTGGCCGCCGGACGAGCCACGCTCGACAACTGTGCGCTCATCGACCCGCGCGTGCCCGTGGACGCGCGCCCGGCGTTCACCCTGCTGGCGCACGAGGAATCTCGCCTTGCCGAAAACATCGACCTCGCGCTGGGCTGCTAGCCGCGCCCTCGTCACGGCGGCCCTCGCCCTGCCGGCCGTGCTCGGGGCGCAGGACTCGAGCGAGGCCGGGCTGTACGCCCGCGCCGTCGCGACGTGGATCTCGCTCATCGCCACGCCGGGGCACGAGCACGACGCCGGCGACCGCATCCTCAGGGCGTCGCGAGGGTGGGAGCGCGACGCGATGGGCAACCTGATGCTGCGCCGCGGCACGGGGTCGCCGCGACGGGTGATCGCGTGCGGTCTCGACGAGACCGGCTACTCGGTCAGCGAGATCACCGACGACGGCTACCTGCGCGTGCACGGCACCGGCAACGGACAGCACCCCGCGCTCTGGGATCAGTTTCACGAGGGACAGCGCGTGATCGTCGTCGCCGAAGATCGCGCGAGTCCCTCGCGAAGCCGGAACATTCCCGGCGTGTTCGCCGTTCGGAGCAACCATTTGTGGCGCCGCAGAGTCGCCGACGACGCACCGACGTCGCTCGAGAATCTGTGGCTCGACATCGGCGCGCGCTCGCGAGCCGAGGCGGAGCGCATGGGAGTGTCCGTGCTCGACCCCGTGGTGCGCGACTGGCCCGAGTGGACGTTCGCCGACGTCGTGGCCGGTCCCGCGGCGGGCAATCGCGCGGGATGCGAGGCGGTCGCCGCGAGCGCCGGCGTCACCGATGGCCCCCCGGTCGGCGAGACCGTGTTCATGATCTCCGCCCAGAAATCGTTCAACTGGTCCGGGCTCACCTCGGCGCTCGTCCGGCTGGGGCGCGTGGACACGCTGGTGATCGTGGACGCCGGAGTCGGCGGCAACGAATCCGCGCCGCACGCGGTGCGCGCGCCGTGGCCCGCGCTCGGCGGGCTGAACGTGGGCGTCGTGCTCGCGGCGGGAGTGCCTCGGCGATTCGCCGGCACGCTGGCCGAGTCGCTCCGCGAACAGGACATCGCCACGCTGCAGCATCTGGTCGCCGTGGCGGCCGGGCTGGGGGCGAGGCTGGGAGAAACCCTTCCCCCGCCGGTTCGACTCGCGCACGGCTGGACGGCCGCGGCGCCGCTCGTGACGCGCGATTCGCTGTCGCGATTCGCCGATCTCCTCGGCAAGCTGGTGGACGTCTACTCCGTGTCCGGCCATGAAGCGCCGATGCGCGAGGCGGTTCGTCAGGCGATGCCGCCGTGGGCGCGCGATTCCGCGGTCGTCGATACCGCGGGCAACCTGGTCGTTGCCGTCGGACCCAATCGCGACACGACGCTGTTCATCGCGCACATGGACGAGATCGGCTTTCTCGTCACGCGCATCGCGCACGACGGCACCGTGTCGCTGCGGCCGCGCGGGGCGTTCTTCCCCTTTTTGTGGGAGGGCCAGCCCGCGTTGCTCCACCGCCCGGATGACGCGATCCCCGCGCGCGACGGGATTCTCGGCTGCGGCGCGGCGCGCGGCGGTCCGCTGCGCGGCGTGTTCGCCACGCGCGACAGCGCGTCGCGGCGCGAACCGGGCGAGATCACCGCGTGGTTCGGGCTCGACTCCGCGGCGCTCGCCGCCGCGGGCGCGACCGTCGGCTCGCCCGTGACCGGCTTCAAGTGCTCCGCGCGCGCCGGCGCCGTGCGGCTCACCGGGCGATCGATCGACGACCGCGCGGGCGACACGGCGCTGCTCCTCGCGCTCGCCGACATCAATCCGGCGGCGCTCGACCACAAGGTGATCTTCGCGTTCTCGGTGCGCGAGGAAGGCGGCCTGGAGGGCGCCAAGGCGCTCACCCAGCAACTTGGCCCGTCGGTGCACCGCGTGCACGCCGTGGACACGTTCGTGTCATCGGACTCTCCACTCGAGAGCCGCCGCTTCGGGTACGCGGCCCTCGGGGAAGGCGCCGTCATGCGGGCGCTCGACAACTCGAGCGTCACGCCGCCCGGCGAGATCGACCGCGTGCTGCGCATCGCGCGCACCAACGGCATTCCGCTCAGGGCGGGCGTCACCAACGGCGGCAACGACGGGTCCCAGCTCGCGCGCTACGGCGCGATCGACGTCGCGCTCGCGTGGCCATTGAGATACAGCCATTCGCCGGCTGAGATGATCGACCTCCGCGACCTCCGCTCGCTCACGAGAATCGTGACCGCCCTGGCGAAGACGCCAACGCATCTACCCTCGCCGTAACCGGCCTGCCCTGTCGGACCCATCCGCCGAGCTCCCCGCTTCCCCCTTCCCGCTTCCCCCTTCCCCGCTTCATGCGCGCTCTTCTCTCCGTTTCCGACAAGACTGGCCTGGTCGACTTTGCCCGCGGGCTCGCCGCGCTCGGCTGGGAGATCGTCTCCACGGGCGGCACCGCGCGCGCGCTGCGCGAGGCCGGGCTGGCCCCGCGCGACGTGAGCGACCTGACCGGATTTCCCGAGATGATGGACGGCCGCGTGAAGACGCTGCACCCGGCCGTGCATGGCGCGCTCCTCGCGCGTCGCGACGTTCCCGAGCACATGACGGCGATCGCCGAGCACGGCATCGGGCCGATCGACCTCGTGGCGGTGAACCTCTATCCGTTCCGCGAGACGATCGCGCGCAAGGCCGTGACGCCCGAGCAGGCGATCGAGAACATCGACATCGGCGGACCGAGCATGCTGCGCTCGGCGGCGAAGAACTTCGAGTCCGTGTGGGTGATCGCCGATCCCGACGACTACTCGCGCGTGCTCTCGGCGCTCCAGGCGGGGGACGACGACCACGACCTCCGCCGGCTGCTCGCGGGCAAGGTCTACGCGCATACCGCGGCCTACGACGCCGCGATCGCCGGGTGGTTCGCCGCCGAGCGCGAGGACTTGTTTCCGCAGACCATTGTCGTGGCGTTCGAGCGCGCGCAGCTCCTGCGCTACGGCGAGAACCCGGGGCAGGCGGCGGCGTTCTACACGGAACGCCATGGCGTCGGTCTCGCCGCGCTTCGCCAGCGCGGCGGCAAAGAGCTGTCGTTCAACAATCTGCTCGATCTCGAGGGCGCCCTGCTCGCCGTCGATCCCTTCGCCGCCGAGACGGCGTGCGCCATCGTGAAGCACACGACGCCGTGCGGCCTGGCCATCGGCGACTCCGCGCTCGACGCGTACAAGAGGGCGCTCGCCTGCGATCCCGTCTCGGCGTTCGGCTCGGTGATCGCCTTCACGGTTCCGGTGGACGACGAGACGGCGGGCGTGGTGTCGAGTCTCTTCGTGGAGTGCATCGTGGCGCCGTCGTTCAGCGAGGGCGCCGTGGAGATCCTCGGCCGCAAGAAGAACCTGCGCGTGCTCGAGGGACGCGCGAGCTGGGGCAACGGGGGAACGATCAACCTCGACTACAAGCGCGTTCGCGGCGGCGTACTCGTTCAGGAGCGCGCTCCGTCGATCATCGACGACACCGACTGGAAGGTCGTGACCAGGCGCACGCCGACCGCGGACGAATACCGCGACCTGCTGTTCGCGTGGCGGGCCGTGGCGTCGGTCAAGTCGAACGCCATCGTGCTCGTGCGCGACGGCGCGACCATCGGCATCGGGGCCGGCCAGATGTCGCGCGTGGACGCGGCCTTTCTTGCCGTACACAAGGCGGGGCTGGCGGGGCACCCCACCGCCGGGGCGGTATTGGGGTCGGACGCCTATTTCCCGTTCCGGGACGGCGTGGACCAAGCCGCGGAGGCCGGGGTAAAGGCGATCGTCCAACCGGGTGGCTCGGTGCGGGACGCCGAAGTCATCGCCGCGGCGGACGAACGGGGACTGGCCATGCTGTTCACCGGAAAGCGGCAGTTCCGGCACTAGTGGCGTAACCCCTTTCAGTTCATCATTTTTCAGGTTTCCCGCCCCGCTTTGATTGAGCGGGGCGCTTGCTGTCGCATACCTCTCGCACCGACATGGCGACCTCCACTACCACCGAGCTGGATTACCGGCCGTCGTACCGCGCGGCGCTCGCGGTCACGCTCGCGACGCTGGTGCTCTACCTCGTCACGCTCGCGCCGTCCACCGCGATGTGGGACACGAGCGAATACATCGCCGCCGCGTACACGCTCGGACTGCCCCACCCGCCCGGCAACCCGCTGTTCGTGATCATCGGGCGCGTGTTCTCCATTCTGCCCATCGCCAGGTCGGTCGCCGTCCGCATCAACATTCTCGCCGCCATCTGCAGCGCCGTTTCGGCGGGCATGTGGTTCCTGATCACCGAGCGCGTGCTCGTGAGCTGGTTCCCGCAGCGGTGGCAGCGGATCCTCGGCGGATTCCTGGCGGCGCTGATCGGCGCGACGTCGTTCACCGTCTGGAACCAGTCGGTCGTCAACGAGAAGGTGTACACCGTGTCGCTCGTCGGCATCGCGATCATCTCGTGGCTGATGATCCGGTGGTCCGACGACCCCGACGGCCCCAAGGCCGACCGGATCCTGGTGCTCGTGGCGTACCTCTGCGGGCTCGGATACGCCAACCACATGGCCGGCATGCTCGCCGCGCCGGCCGTGGGCCTCGCGGTCCTGATCATTCGGCCGCGCACGATCTTCCGCTGGAGACTGCTGCTCGCGTGCGTGGGCATGCTCGTGTTCGGCCTCACGCCGTTCGCCACGCAACCGATTCGCGCCGCGTACTTCCCGGCCATCAACGAAGGCGAGCCGACCGCCTGCCGCACGAAGCTCGAGCTCTCGTGCACCTTCTCCAAGGGAACGCTCGACGCGTTCAACTACAACTTCAACCGCGGGCAGTACGGCAAGCCGGATCTCTCCAACCGCCAGGCGTCGTTCCCCGACCAGCTCGGCATGTACTGGCTGTACTTCAAGTGGCAGTGGATTCGCGACGCGCACGAAGTGCACCCGTTCCCGCAGGCGCTGTTCGCGGCGGCGTTCCTCGTGCTCGGCCTGTTCGGCGGGTGGGTCCACTTCCAGCGCGACCGGCGGAGCTTCTGGTATTTCGGGCCGCTCATGTTCACGATGTCGCTGCTGCTGATCTACTACCTGAACTTCAAGCTCGGCGCGTCACAGGATCCGAACTCGCCCGCGCCGCACGAGGTGCGCGACCGCGACTACTTCTTCCTCTGGAGCTTCTCCGCGTGGGGCGTGTGGGCCGCGCTCGGCCTGGTGTTCGTCTGGGAGTCGGTGGCCGCGCTGTTCGGCACCGAGCAGATCAAGGTGGGCCGCGAGGTTGTGGCGCTGCCCAAGCCGGCGGCGTGGCGCTACAGCATGCCGGTGCTGCTCATCGCGTTCGTGCCGTTGTTCGCGAACTGGAAATGGGCGTCGCGCGCCGGCCATCGCGACACGGCGGATTTCGCGGCGGACCTGCTCAACTCCGTGGAACCGTACGGCGTGCTGGTGACCGTCGGCGACAACGACACCTTCCCGCTCTGGTACGCGCAGGAGGTGGAGGGCATCCGGCGCGACGTCATCGTCGCCAACACGTCGCTGCTCAACACCGACTGGTACGTGCGCCAGATCATCCGGCGCCCCATCTACGAATACGACGCGGCGAAGGGACCGGCGGTCTACCGCAATCAGCAGTGGGTCAAGCCGACCGCGTCGCCGATCCACATGACCATGCAGGACGCGGACTCGGTGCCGGCGTACTATCCGCTCAACGCGCCGATGAACTTCCAGGCCGGCGCGATCAAGGCGACGATCGATCCGAAGAATCTCGACCAGGGCGTGCTCCAGCGCGCCGACCTGTTCGTCCTCCGCATGATCCAGGACGCGTGGCCGCAGCGGCCCATCTACTTCGCGCGCACGTCCGGCGGCTACGCGCGCTCGCTGGGGCTGGGCGACGACGTGCTGACGCAGGGCCTGGCGTCCAAGCTGTTCGTGCCCCCCGCCGCGGCGGACGCCAAGGACACCGTGTACGTGCAGGGCGACGGCTGGCTCGACCTGCCGCGCAGCGAGACGCTGTGGGACAGCACGTTCAAGGGTCCTCAATCCGTGGTTCACACGGGCGACTGGATCGACCGCCCGTCGGTGGGCATTCCGTACCTCTACGTCGCGACGGGCCTTGAGCTCGCCGAGGCGCTCAAGACGCGCGGCGAGGCGCAGAAGGCGCGGAGCGTGTTCGATCAGGCGAAGCAGGTCGCGACGGTCGTTCGGCTCGACGACCTCATTCGCGGCGCGGAGTCGGAGTTCGCGGCGCCCGTGGGCGACACGTCGGGCGCCTCGCTGTTGAAGCCCGCGCCGGCGGCGCCGGCGGCCAAGCCGAGCACGCCCACTGCTCCCAAGCCGACCACGCCGAAGGGGAAGACGCCGTAGCGGTCGTCCGCTCGGGGCAGGCCGCAACGATGTGGATACCGACGGGAACGGACGTGGCCGATCGGATGGAGCTCGATCTTCGGCGTCACCCGCTCAGCCGTCGCGTCGTTCGTGCGGTGATGAGGCGACTCACCGCCTTCGCCACTTCGCTCGCCCACAGCACCATGCTCGCCGCCGCCGCGCACCGCGCCCAATCGGTCCCGTTCAACGCGACGGTGCCGAACGCCCGCTGCATCCCGGGCACGTAGAGCACCACGACCTGCAGCGCGAGCGAGAGGGCCACGGCCGCCCACAACGAGCGGTTGGCGAACAGTCCGGCGAACGCGCTCCCTTGGTCGGAGCGCGCGTTGAAGACGTTGAACAACTGCGCGAGCACGAGCGTGGTGAACGCCATCGTTTGCGCGTACCGCAAACTCCCCGTTCCCTGGACCAGCCCACCGGGCAACGACGCGTCGATCACGAACAGGGTCGCGACCGCCATCACCGCGCCGATGAGCACGATGCCGCGCCACATCCGACCGGTGATCACGCGCTCACCGCGCGGGCGCGGGGGCTTGCGCATCGACGACGGGTCCGCCGGATCCACGCCCAATGCGAGCGCCGGCGCGCCGTCGGTCACGAGGTTGATCCAGAGGATGTGCGTCGCGAGCAGCGGCACGATCACGCCGTGCTCCCCCGGGAGCCCGAGCGGACCGGCCAACGCCACGCCGAACGCCATCGTCAGCACTTCGCCGATGTTCGACGAGAGCAGGTAGCGCAGGCATTTGCGGATGTTCGCGTAGATCGCGCGCCCCTCCTCCACCGCGGCGACGATCGTCGCGAAGTTGTCGTCGGCGAGCACGATGTCCGCCGCCTGCTTGGAGACGTCGGTCCCCGTCACGCCCATGGCGACGCCGACGTCGGCCCGCTTGAGCGCCGGCGCGTCGTTCACGCCGTCGCCCGTCATCGCGACGATCGCCCCGCCGCGCTGCAGCGCCTTCACGATGCGCAGCTTGTGCTCGGGGTTCACCCGCGCGTACACGGCGACCTCCGCCGCCGCGCGGTCGAGATCCTCGTCGCTCGCGCGCTCCAGCTCGACGCCGGTCATCACGCGCGAATCGGTCGCCACGCCCAGCTCGCGCGCGATGACCGACGCCGTGCGCGGATGGTCGCCCGTGATGATGATCGGCCGCACGCCAGCCTGCCGCGCGCGCCGCACGGCGTCCATCGCCTCGTCGCGCGGTGGATCGATCATGCCGATCAGCCCCGCGAAGATCAGGTCCTGCTCGACCGACGCGTCGAGCCTGGACTGATCGGCGTAGGGCGAGTCGGCCGGTAGATGCCGGATCGCGACAGCGAGCGTGCGAAGCGCCTCGTCCGCCAGCGACTCGGTGACGGCCTCGATCTCCGTGCGCCGCTCGGGGGTGAGCGGCCGCGCCTCCCCGCCCACGAGCTCGCGCGAGCATCGCGCGAGCAGCACGTCGGGCGCGCCCTTGGTGAACGCGACCATCTGCCGGTCGCCCTCCTGGTCGCGATGCAGCGTCGTCATCAGCTTTCGGTCGGCCGAGAACGGCACCTCGCCGACCCGCGGTAGCCGGGCGTCGAGGACGGCGGAGTGAATGCCCGCCTTGCGCGCGGCGACGAGCAGCGCCCCCTCCGTCGGATCGCCCTGCACGATCCACCGGCCGCCCTCCTCGCGCACCTCGGCGTTGTTCGCGCGATCGGCCGCGGCCAGCGCGCGATCCAGCTCCTCGCGCAGCGCGCCGTCGATCGCGCCGCCGCCGTCGCGGCGCGCCTCACCCTCCGGCGAGTATCCCGAGCCGCTGAACGACACGCGCCCGCTCGCCGTGACGACCACGCGAACCGTCATCTGGTTCTTCGTCAGCGTCCCGGTCTTGTCGGACGCGATCACGCTCGCCGAGCCGAGGGTCTCCACGGCGGCGAGGTGCCGCACGATGGCGTTGCGCTTCGCCATCCGTTGCACCCCCACCGAGAGCACGGCCGTGACGATCGCCGGCAGCCCCTCGGGCACCGCGGCCACCGCGAGCGCGACGCCCAGAATGAACACGTCGAGCAGCGTGGAGACGGCATGAATGTCCTCGACGACGACGATCATCACGGACATCGCGGCGGCGATGACCACGACGACGAGTCCCAGCACCTTGCCGGTGCGATCGAGCTCGCGGCGCAACGGCGTCGCCTCGTCGTGCTCCGCGTGCAGCAGACCGGCGATGCGACCCATCTCCGACCGCATGCCGGTCGCCGTCACCACCACCACGCCCCGCCCGTACGTCGCGGCCGTGCCGTTGAACACCATGTTCGCGCGATCGGCAACGGTCACGTCGCCGGCGATCGGATTCGCGTCCTTCGCCACCGGCAGACTCTCGCCGGTCAACGCCGCCTCCGCCGTCTGCAGCGACGTGGAGTGGACCACGCGCGCGTCCGCCGGAATGGTGTCGCCCTCTTCGATCAGGGCGACGTCGCCCGGCACGAGCTCAGCCGCCGGCACCCGCATCCGCGCGCCGCCGCGAATGACGGTCGCCGCGTCGGCCGTCATCGCGCGCAGCGCCGCGACCGCGGCCTCGGCGCGCGCCTCCTGCACGTATCCCATCGCCGCGTTGAGCAGCACCACGGCGAAGATCGCGATGGCCTCGTACGGCAGCGCGGCATCGCGCTCGTAGACCCAGACCGTGATCGAGACCGCCGTCGCGATGAGCAGCAGGATGACGAGGACATCCTTGAACTGCGCCGCGAACCTGCGCCATCCGGGAATCGGCGCTTCCGCCGCGAGCTCGTTCCGGCCCACCTGCTGGAGCCGCGCGCGCGCCTCGTCGTCCGTCAGGCCGCGCTCGACGTTCGTCGCGAGCGCGGCGACGACCTCCTCGCTGGTCAGCCGATATGGCTCCACGAGAGAGTTCGCCTCAGATCCGGGCGCGAGTAGACGGGCCGCCAGGCGCCTCGAGGGCCACGAGCGAGATCGGTGACACTCCTGAAATGATACCACCGAGGGGATCGACGACGCGAACCGCGCGCGCCGAGACCGCCAGCCGCCTCCGCCCGTTCTGCTCCGGGCCGGTCGGCGCGACGCCTGTGCCCTACGGCGTGAGCGACTTCCGCCGACAGACGGGTGGCGCGCCGCGCGCTATCCTCGACGGGACAACGCGGAGGATCACGATGGACTTCGTCGTCCCGAAGCTCGGCCGCATCGCCATCGCCGTTGACTTCGGTGAACCGTCGGTGGACGCGGCTCGTTGGGTGGCGCGCGTCCTCGCGCCCGACGCGGAACTGGTCCTGGTTCACGCCGTGGACACCCTGGCCGCGGCGCCGCCGGGCGTGCCCCCGCCGTCGGACACGACGCTGGGCACCGCGCGCGAGTTCGCCGCGCAACGACTGCGTGAGATCGGCGACGCGCTGGGCGGCCGCGGCGCCGTCCGAGTCGAGGTCCGCGAGGACCGTCCCGCGCCGGCGATCGCGAGCGTGGCGGAAGCCTGCGGCGCGGACCTCATCGCGGTCGGGCCGCACGGCGGCAAGGAAACGGCGCGCGGCATCGGGACCACGGCCGAGCGGCTCATTCGAATGTCCCCGATTCCCGTGCTGCTCGTCGCGAAGGCTCACGCGCACACGCCGCGCCATCTTCTCGTCCCGGTCGACGACGTCGATCTCACACCCGCCGTGATGCACTGGGCCGACCTCTTCGCGCGGCGAAACGGCGTGACCGTCTCACTGATGCACGTGCTCGATCCGCGCT
>Ga0316628_100000250_pt1 | contig 33584 bp, 28 predicted proteins | sample OWC_Aug_M2_C1_D5_FD_207648 | JGI IMG/M metagenome (GOLD analysis project Ga0316628, IMG submission 207648) | Wetland soil microbial communities from Old Woman Creek delta, Ohio, United States - OWC_Aug_M2_C1_D5_C | ecosystem: Environmental > Terrestrial > Soil > Wetlands | place: USA: Ohio...
CGCGAGCCGCTCAGCCCGGCGATCTCCATCGCCAGCAGGTTGTGGCAGGCGGCAACGCCCGAGCCGCAGTAATGCACCACTTCGGCCGGGTCGCGGTCGCCGAGCAGCGTGCCCAATTCCTTCTTCAACGCGTGGGGTTCCTTGAACGTGCCGTCGGGCGTGAGGTTGTCGCCGTTGAACCGGTTGAGGGCGCCCGGAATGCGGCCGGCGACCGGATCGATCGGCTCGGCCTGGCCGAGAAAGCGGGCCGGCGCGCGCGCGTCTAGCAGCAACGTACCCGCCACGCCGAGGCGCCGCTCGACGTATTCGACGTCCGCGTTCATCTCAGCGTGCAGGCGGGCGACGTATTCGGTCGCGGCGAAGGAGGGCACTTCGGCGGTGACCTCGCGTTCCTCCTCGAGCCACTTGGCCAGCCCGCCGTCGAGCACCGCGGCCGCTTGGTGCCCCACCCAGCGCAGCATCCACCACAGGCGCGACGCCATCGCGCCGTTGTTTGCATCGTAGGCGATCACCTGGTCGTCCGGCCGCACGCCCTGCCGCCCCAGCCAGGCGGCGAAGACCGCCGGGTCCGGAAGCGGGTGGCGCCCGTTGCGGCCGGTCGGCCGGGCCGACAGGTCGCGATCGAGGTGCGCAAACAGCGCACCGCGGATGTGCGCATGGGCGTACTGCTGCTCGCCCAGATACGGCTTGGCGAGGTCGTGGCGGCAGTCGAACACCCGCCACTCGGGGTGGCGCGCGAGGTCCGCGGTGGTTACGAGCGTGGTGTGCGGCAAGCTACTTGACCGCCGGGCGGCCCAGCCGGGCGCGCAGCCACTCGTGGAAGTGGAGCATGGTGTCCTCCATCGGCGACTGGTAGGGCCCGGCGTCGTCGAGCCCCTGCGCGTAGAGCGCGCGGCGCCCGCGGTCGATGCGCGCGCACAGCTCGCCGTCCTCGATCGCGGTCTCCATGTAGGCCGCCTGCTCGGCCTCCACGAACTCGCGCTCGAACAGCGCGATCTCCTCGGGGTAATAGAACTCGACCACGTTGGTGGTCAGCGTCGGCGAGCGCGGAATGGCGGTCGAGACGACCAGCACGTTCGGGTACCACTCGAGCATCACGTTCGGGTAGTAGGTCATCCACAACGCCCCCTGCTTGGGGGCGCGGCCATCGAGCCGCTCGAGGCAGGCCCGGTGCCATGTCTCGTAGGTGGGCGTGCCCGGCCGGGCGAGGCCCGCCTTGGCGCCCATCACCTGCAGCGACCAGTTCTCTCCGTACTCGATGCGGAAGTTGCCCAGGTCGGCGAAATTCGACAGGCCCGGATGGAAGGGCTCGACGTGGTACAGCTCGAGGTAGATCTCGAGGAAAGTCTTCCAGTTGACCGGGTAGTCCTCGATCTCCACCTTGTCTAGCACGTAGCCCGAGAAATCGAAGTCGCCCGCGAGCGAGAGTCCGGCGAGCTCGCGGCGCGGATCGCGCGGGCCGGCGAACAGCAGCCCGTTCCAGCCGACGAGCGGCGTCGAGGCGAGGCGCACGCAGGGGCTCTCGGGAAAGTGCGGCGCGCCGAGCAGCTCGCCCTTCAGGTCGTAGGTCCAGCGGTGCAGCGGGCAGACGATGTTGCGGATCTTGCCGCGGCCCTCGAGCATGATCGACTGGCGGTGGCGGCAGACGTTGGACAGCAGCTCGACGCCCGCGTCGTTCCTCACCAGCACCTTGGCGTGGTCCAGGTGCGCGAGCGTGTGGTAATCCCCGACGTCCGGCACCATGAGCTCGTGGCCGACGTAGTTCGGGCCAGCTTCGAACAGGAGTTTCTGCTCTAGGGCGAAGATCTCGGGGTCGAAATACCACGACACCGGCAGCTGCGCGGCGGCTGGGCTGAGGTTTCGAAGCGCGGCGATATCGGACATCGATGTCCCCGAAAAAGAGGCGCAAAATTCTAGCGCAGACTGGGTTTGACCGGCCAGCGGCCGGTCGGCTAAGGTTGCGCTCCTTATGAGCAAGTCCCCCCGGCAAAGTTCCGCGGCCGAAGCCAAGCCGGTTTCCGAGCTGAGCTTCGAAAAGGCGCTCGCCGAGCTGGAGCGCGTCGTCGCCCAGATGGAAGGCGGCGACCTCAGCCTGGAGCAGGCGCTCGCGGCGCACAAGCGCGGCCTGGAGCTGGCGCGCTTCTGCCAGGGGCGGCTCGAGGCCGCGCAGCAGCAGGTTAAGGTGCTCGAGGGCGAAGTGCTCAAGCCGCTCGCCGCCGCGGCGGATTCCGGTGACGGCGACTGAGACGGACTTCCAGTCCTGGATGGGCGGCATCCAGGCGCGCGTGGAGGAAGCGCTGGCGCGCCTGCTGCCGGCGGTGCAGGTGGCGCCGGCCGCGCTTCACGAGGCGATGCGCTACGCGGTGCTCGGCGGCGGCAAGCGCGTGCGGCCGCTGCTAGCCTTCGCCGCGGGAGAAATCACTGGCGCGCGCGCGGAGCGGCTGGAGGTCGCGGCCTGCGCGGTGGAGCTGATCCACGCCTATTCGCTCGCGCACGACGACCTGCCGTGCATGGACGACGACGTGCTCAGGCGCGGCAAGCCCACGCTGCATGTCGAATTCGACGAGGCCACCGCGCTCCTCGCGGGCGACGCCCTGCAGGCGCTCGCGTTCCAGCTGCTCGCGGAGCACCGGCTGGCGGACGATCCCGCCGCGCAGCTCGAGATGGTCAAGGCGCTCGCCGTGGCCGCCGGCTCGCGCGGCATGGCCGGGGGCCAGGCGGTCGACCTGCAGTCCACCGGCAAGCAGCTCTCGCTGCCCGAGCTCGAGTTCATGCACATTCACAAGACCGGCGCCCTGATCCGCGCCGCGGTATTCGTCGGCGCGGCCTGCGGCGAGAAGCTGCCCGCCGACAGCGGCTCGAAGCTCGACCGCTACGCCAAATGCATCGGTCTCGCCTTCCAGGTGGTCGACGACGTGCTCGACGCGGATGCCAGCACAGCGACGCTCGGCAAGACCTCGGGCAAGGACGCCAGGCAGGGCAAGCCCACCTACGTCTCGGCGATGGGCATCGCGCGGGCGCGCGGGCTCGCCGAGGAGTTGCGGGGCGACGCGCACGCGGCGCTGGCCGGGTTCGGCGAGCGCGCGCTGCGCCTGCGCGAGCTGGCCGATTTCATCGTGCTGAGGAGATTCTGATGGCGCTTGCCGCCGGAGCGCCGGGTGAGCTGGCGCAGGAGCGCGGCGACGCCGAGGCGCGGCGCTACAATCCCTCCATGTACGAGCTGCTGCAGACGATCGACGAACCCGCCGCGCTGCGCAGGCTGGAGCGCAAGCAGCTCAAGCAGCTCTCCGAGGAGCTGCGCGCGTTCGTGCTCGACTCGGTGTCGAAGACCGGCGGGCACCTGTCGTCGAATCTCGGCACGGTCGAGCTGACCGTCGCGCTGCACTACGTGTTTGACACCCCTGCCGACCGCATCGTGTGGGACGTCGGCCACCAGACCTACCCGCACAAGATCCTCACCGGGCGGCGCGAGCAGATGCACACGCTGCGCCAGCTGGGCGGCATCTCCGGATTCCCGCGGCGCAGCGAGTCGCCCTACGACACCTTCGGCACGGCGCACTCCTCGACCTCGATCTCGGCCGCGCTCGGCATGGCCGTGGCCGCGAAGATGAAGGGCGAAAAACGGCGCGCGATCGCGGTGATCGGCGACGGCGCGATGTCCGCCGGCATGGCCTACGAGGCGATGAACAACGCGGGGGCGATGGACGTCGACGTGCTCGTGATTCTGAACGACAACGAGATGTCGATCTCGCCGCCGGTGGGCGCGCTCACCAACTACCTCGCGCGCCTGCTCTCGGGTCGCATCTACTCCACCGCCCGGCGCGCGAGCGAGCACATCCTGAAGCGCGTACCCGGATTCTGGGAGCTGGCGCGCCGCGCGGAGGAGCACGTGAAGGGCATGGTGACGCCGAGCACGCTGTTCGAGGAGTTCGGCTTCAACTACATCGGACCGATCGACGGGCACGACCTCGACGCGCTGATTCCGACGCTCGCCAACATCGCCAAGCTCAGCGGGCCGCAGTTCCTGCACGTCGTGACGCGCAAGGGGCAGGGCTACAAGCTCGCCGAGGACGACCCGATCGCCTACCACGGGCCCGGCAAGTTCGATCCGGCGCTCGGCCTCAAGAAGACCGCCGGCGGGCGCCCCAGCTACAGCCAGGTGTTCGGCGACTGGCTGTGCGACATGGCGGCACTCGACCCGCGGCTGGTGGCGATCACGCCGGCGATGCGCGAGGGCTCGGGCATGGTGGGGTACTCGGAGAGGTTTCCCGAGCGTTATTTCGACGTCGGCATCGCCGAGCAGCATGCGGTGACCTTCGCCGCGGGGCTCGCCTGCGAGGGGGTGAAGCCCGTGGTGGCCATTTACTCGACCTTCCTGCAGCGCGGCTACGATCAGCTGATCCACGACGTCGCGATCCAGAACCTGCCGGTGATGTTCGCGCTCGACCGCGGCGGCCTGGTAGGGGGCGACGGCGCGACGCACAACGGTGCCTTCGATTACGCCTACCTGCGCACCGTGCCGAACCTGACCGTGATGGCGCCGGCCGACGAGAACGAATGCCGGCAGATGCTCTATACCGCGTTCATGCTCGACGGCCCCGCCGCGGTGCGCTACCCGCGCGGCAGCGGTCCGGGCGTCGCGCCGGCGAAGGAGATGCAGGCGCTGCCGCTCGGCCGCGGGGAGCTGCGCCGCGAGGGACGGCGCATTGCGCTGCTCGCGTTCGGCGCCATGCTGCGGCCTGCGCTCGAGGCCGCGGCAGAGCTCGACGCGACGGTGGCCAACATGCGCTTCGTCAAGCCGCTGGACCTCGAGCTGCTGCGCCGGCTCGCGCAGACCCACGAGCTGCTGGTGACCGTCGAGGAGCACCAGGTGATGGGCGGGGCCGGCAGCGCGGTATGCGAGGCGCTGGCCGACATGGGCCTCGACCGCCGCGTGCTGCTGCTCGGGCTGCCGGACCGGTTCATCGACCATGGGGACCCCGCGGCGCTGCTCGCGTCGGTCGGCCTGGATGCGGCAGGGATAGTGAAATCGATCCGCGGCGTAATACCCGAGTAAATCAGTCGGGTGTAAAATACCCGCCATGAAGTCTCGCGATCTGTACAACATCCCGGACGTCCAGGCGACCGCCGACACGCGCAAGCTGGCGATCGACAAGGTGGGCGTCAAGGCGATCCGCCACCCGATGCGCATCCAGGAGCGCTCGGGCAACGTGCAGCACACGATCGCCACGTTCAACATGTACGTCGGGCTGCCGCACCACTTCAAGGGCACCCACATGTCGCGCTTCATCGAGATCCTGGAGGCGCACGAGCGCGAGATCACGGTCGAGACCTTCCAGGTGATGCTCAAGGAGATGGTCGAGCGGCTGGAGGCCGAGGAAGGCCTGATCGAGATGAGCTTCCCGTACTTCATCGAGAAGGCGGCGCCGGTGTCGCGCGTCAAGAGCCTGATGGACTACGAAGTCAGCTTCGTCGGCGAGATCCGCAGGAAGAAGCAGACCTTCACCATGAAGGTGCTGGTCCCGGTCACCAGCCTGTGCCCGTGCTCGAAGAAGATCTCCGAGCGCGGGGCGCACAACCAGCGCTCGCACGTCACGGTGAGCGCGCGGCTCAACGACTTCGTCTGGATCGAGGAGATCGTGGACCTGGTGGAGAAGCAGGCCTCGAGCGAGCTCTACGGCCTGCTCAAGCGGCCCGACGAGAAGCTCGTCACCGAGCGTGCCTACGACAACCCCAAGTTCGTCGAGGACATGGTGCGCGACGTCGCCGCGGTGCTCAACCTCGACGAGCGCATCGAGGCCTACGTGGTCGAGTCGGAGAACTTCGAGTCGATCCACAATCACAGTGCCTACGCTCTGATCGAGAAAGAAAAGACCCGCAAGCACTGAGGAGCGCGCCGTGCCGGAACCGTGGCGCAGGACGTTCGCCGCACTGCTTGCCCTCGCCGGCATGACCGCCACCCAGGCGCAACCCGACTTCGCAGCGCAGCGCGCGCGCCTGGTGACCGAGGTCGACGCCCTGTATGCCGAGACCCGGAGCGAAACCGGGCTCGCAGCGATGTCGCCCGCGGTGCGCGCGGCGCTCGGAAAAGTCGAGCGCCATCGCATGGTGCCGCCCGAGCTGGCATCGCAGGCGTACCGCAATCATCCGCTGCCGATCGGCGAGGGCCAGACCATCTCGCAGCCCTACATCGTCGCGCTGTCGACCGACCTGATCGAGCCGCGCCCCGGGCAGGTGGTGCTCGAGGTCGGCACCGGCTCGGGCTACCAGGCCGCGGTGCTGGCCGAGATCGTCAAGCAGGTGTACACCATCGAGATCGTCCCGTCGCTCGGTCGCAGCGCGGCCGCGCGGCTGGCCGAGCTCGGCTACCGCAACGTCGAGGTGCGCGTCGGCGACGGCTACGCCGGCTGGCCGGAGAAGGCGCCGTTCGACGGCATCATCGTCACCGCCGCGGCGCCGCGCGTGCCGCAGGCGCTGGTCGAGCAGCTCAAGCCGGGAGCCAAGATGGTGATCCCGGTGGGCGGGACCTGGGGCGTGCAGGAGCTGCTGGTGGTGACGCGGCGCGCGGACGGCGGCTTCGATCGCCGCAGCGTCCTGCCGGTGCGCTTCGTGCCGCTGGTGCCCGGCAAGTAGAGCCGCGCGTCAGTAGCGGCGCGTCAGCACCATCGACTGCCCGTCGCGCTCCATCTCGACCCGGTTGAGGAAGCTCATGCCGAGCAGAGCGATGCCAAGGCCTTGCTCCAGCACCACGGCGTCGACGTTGCTGAGCTCGATGCCGCCGATCTTCACGCGGTCGAGCTTGACCCGGTAGGCGATCACGTTGCCGCCCGCGGTCTGGATGATGCCGCGCGGGCCCTTGCGGTAGTCGAGCCCCAGGCGATCGGCGTCGCTCCCGGGCAGCGCCACCATCGAGGCGCCGGTATCGACCAGGAAGCGCACCGTACCGCCGTTGACGCTGCCGTCGGCGAAAAAGTGGCCGCGCGTATCGGCGGCGAGCGTGATCTTCTGGCGGTCGCTGGCGGATGCGCTGGCCGCGTACTGGCCAAGCAGCAGCGTCTGGCGCTTGCCGCCGATCTCGACCACCGCGCGTTGCTCCTCGACCGCGACCACGCTCACGCCCTGCGCGGCACGGCCGATGCGCACCGTGGTCGGCGCGCCGCCATCGATCTGCAGCACCGCCGCCTTGCCCGGAAACACGCCGACCAGGCTGACGTCGACGGCCCACGCCGGAAGCGCTAGGAGCAGGCTCAGAAGCCCAATAAAATACCGGCCTTTCATCCGTATCCCTGTATGAAACCCGTCGCCATATTGAGGCATGCCAGGAGCGAAGGGCCGGGCTATTTTGCCACCTACCTCGAGCAACGCTCAATCCCCGGCCAGCTGATCGCGGTGGATGCCGGCGAGCCGCTGCCGCGCAACGCCGGGCGTTTCAGCGGCCTCGCGCTGATGGGCGGGCCGATGAGCGTGAACGACGATCTGCCGTGGATCGCCCGCGTGCTCGAGCTGATCTGCGACGCCGTGCGCCGCGATCTGCCGGTGCTCGGCCACTGCCTCGGCGCGCAGCTGATGGCCAAGGCCTTCGGCGCCGCGGTCGGAGTGGCGCCGGCCAAGGAGATCGGCTGGGGGCGGGTGGACGTCGCCGACAACGCGGTGGCGCGCGAATGGTTCGGCGAGTTGCAGTCGTTCGAAGCCTTCCACTGGCACGGCGAGAGCTTCGGCATTCCCCCGGGCGCGACGCGCGTCCTCGGAAACGCGCTGTGCGCCAACCAGGGCTTCGCGCTGGGCAAGCATTTCGGCCTGCAGTGCCACGTCGAGATGACCGCAGCCCTGGTGCGCAGCTGGTGCGAGCTGGGACGCGACGAGATCGAGGCGGGCGCCGCAAGCCCGGGCGTGCAGCACCCCGATGAGATCCGGCGCGACCTCGAACGGCGCATCGAGGCGCTGCGTGCGGCGGCCGACCCGATCTACGAGCGCTGGACGGGGCGGCTCAGTCGCGGAAGTTGATGAATTGCAGCGGCAGGTCGGTCACCGAGGACCGCACCATCTGGATCGCCGCCTGCAGGTCGTCCTTCTTGCCGCCGGAGACGCGCAGCGCGTCGCCCTGGATCGAGGCTTGCACCTTGAGCTTCGAGTCTTTCAGCAGCTTGACGATCGATTTGCCCTTGTCCTGCGCGATGCCGGTCTTGACCGTCACGGCGCGCTTGACCTTGTCGCCCGAGATCTTCTCCACGGCGCCGAGCTCCAGGCAGCGCACGTCGACGCTGCGCTTGGTCATGCGGCCGCGCAGCACGTCGAGCACCTGCCCGAGCTTGAACTCGTCGTCGGCGAACACCGTGAGTTGCAGCTCGCTCTGCTCGACGCGTGCGTCGGAGCCCTTGAAATCGAAGCGGTTCGAGACTTCCTTGTTGGTCTGCTCGACCGCGTTCTTCACTTCCTGCTTGTCCACCTGCGAGACGATATCGAACGACGGCATGCCGGCCTCCGGTTTACTGGCGGTTCAGGCGCTCGAGCTGCTCGACCCAGCGCTCGGTGACCGACTTGATCCACGCGATGTCTTCCGGCGAGTCGTAGCCGCTGAAGATCGACAGATTGAGCGCCTTGCCCTTGAGGATCATCAGCGTGGTGGTCGAAATGACGTAGCGCGGAACGTCCTTGTCGAAGAGGTTTCCCAGTAGGGTGGTGGGCCTCGGGTCCTGGGGCAGCCGGGTGCCCTGGAGCACCGAGACGACGGTGGTTTCCCGGCGCAGCTCGGCGAGCAGCGAAGCCTTGCCGCGCGACTGCGCATCGAGGTACCGGGTGTAGTTCTGGTCGTTCGGTGGCGAGCCGAGCCCGCGCAGCGAGTCGGCGACGAAATCGCTGAACTGCGCGGCCGAGATCTCCTGCTGCGTCATGCCGCGCGGCGTTACCGCGACCATGTAGCGGCGCAATTCCGGGCGGTCGCCGAGCGTGAACGCGCGCAGATCCGCATCGCTGATCGCGAACAGCAGGATCTTGTTCGAGGCGGACGTGAGCGACTCGCCCAGGTCCTGCAGGCGCGGCGAGCCCAGGAACGAGGTGTCGGAGAAGCCGGGAGGCGCGTCGAGGGCGAGGCGCACCCCGCCCAGCTGCACCACGAACGGGGCGCCCCACGCGGGCGCGGCGGCGAGCAGCAGCAGGGCGAGCCAGGCGCGCATGCTCAGCGGCGCTTCCTGTGGAGCTTGGCGGCGATACGCAGGCGCAGCGCGTTGAGCCGGATGAATCCGGCCGCGTCGGCCTGGTCGTAGGCGCCCTTGTCGTCCTCGAAGGTGGCGATCGACGGATCGAACAGCGAGTCCTTCGAGGCGCGGCCGGTGACCAGCACCGTGCCCTTGTAGAGCTTCAGCCGCACCGTGCCGTTGACGCTGGCCTGCGAGGCGTCGATCAGCCCCTGCAGCAGCCGCCGCTCCGGGCTGTACCAGTAGCCGTTGTAGATCATGCGCGCGTAGCGCGGCATCAGGTCGTCCTTGAGCGCCAGCACCTCGCGGTCGAGCGTGATCGATTCGATCGCGCGGTGCGCCTTGAGCATGATGGTACCGCCGGGCGTCTCGTAGCAGCCGCGGCTCTTCATGCCGACGTAGCGGTTCTCGACGATGTCGAGCCGGCCGACGCCGTGCCGGCCGCCGACGGCGTTCAGCCTGGCGAGCACCTGCGCCGGCGTCATTTTCCTGCCGTTCACCGCGACGATGTCGCCCCTGCGGTACTCGAGCTCGACGTGTTCCGGCCGGTTGGGCGCCTTCTCGGGCGAGACGGTGATGCGCCACATCGATTCCTCGGGCTCGAAATCCGGATCTTCCAGCACTCCGCCCTCGTAGGAAATGTGCAGCAGGTTCGCGTCCATCGAGTACGGCGCGCCGCCCTTGCGCTTCTTGAAGTCGACCGGGATCCCGTGCCGGTCGGCGTAGGCCAGCAGCTTTTCGCGCGACAGCAGATCCCATTCGCGCCATGGGGCGATGATCTTCACCTCGGGCATGAGCGCATAGGCGCCGAGCTCGAAGCGCACCTGGTCGTTGCCCTTGCCGGTGGCGCCGTGCGAGATCGCGTCGGCGCCGGTCTTGCGCGCGATCTCGACCAGGTGCTTCGCGATCAGCGGCCGGGCGATGGACGTGCCGAGCAGGTACTCGCCCTCGTACACCGCGTTGGCGCGGAACATCGGGTAGACGAAGTCGCGCACGAACTCCTCGCGCAGGTCCTCGACGAAGATGCGCTTCACGCCGAGCAGCTTCGCCTTCCTGCGGGCCGGAGCGAGCTCCTCGCCCTGGCCGATGTCGGCGGTGAACGTGATCACCTCGCAACCGTACACGTCCTGCAGCCATTTGAGGATCACCGAGGTGTCGAGCCCGCCGGAATAGGCGAGCACCACTTTCTTGATGCGCTGCTTGCTCTGCTTGGCCATCAGGTTTTCACTTTGCCCAGTAACAGGAATTCCATCAGCGCCTTCTGCGTGTGCAGGCGGTTCTCGGCCTCGTCCCAGACGGCGCTCTGCGGTCCGTCGATCACCTCGGCGGCGACCTCCTCGCCCCGGTGGGCGGGCAGGCAATGCATGAACAGCGCATCGGGCTTCGCTACCCGCATCATGTCCGCGTCGACCTGCCAGTCCTGGAAATCGCGCTTGCGCGCGGCGTCCTCGGACTCCATGCCCATGCTGGTCCAGACGTCGGTCGTCACCAGGTCCGCGCCGCGGGCCGCGTCCATCGGGTCGCGGAACTCCTCGTAGTGGTCGGTGCCGTAAAGGCCGGCGCGCTCGGCTTCGACTTCGTAGCCGGGCGGCGTCGACACGTGCACGTTGAAGCCGAATACCTCGGCCGCCTGCAGCCAGGTGTTGCAGACGTTGTTCGAATCGCCGATCCACGCCACGGTCCTGCCCTCGATGGAGCCGCGCTGCTCGATGTAGGTATAGATGTCGGCCAGGATCTGGCACGGGTGGTACTCGTTCGTCAGACCGTTGATCACGGGCACGCGGGAATGCCGCGCGAAGCGCTCGAGCACCTCCTGCTCGAAGGTGCGGATCATGACGAGGTCGCACATGCGAGATATGACTTGAGCGGCATCTTCTACCGGCTCGCCGCGCCCGAGCTGCGAGTCGCGCGTGCTGAGGAAGATCGCCGCGCCGCCGAGCTGGTGCATGCCCGCCTCGAACGACAGCCGCGTGCGCGTCGACTGCTTCTCGAAGATCATCGCCAGCGTGCGGTCCTCGAGCGGCCAGTAGCGCTCGTAGCGCTTGAAGCGCTCCTTGATCCAGCGCGAGCGCGCGATCAGGTGCTCGTAGTCCTCGAGCCCGAGATCATTGAACTGCAGGTAATGGCGCACGCTCATGGCGAAGCGCTCAGCGCGCCGCAGCGGACTGGTGCGCAGAGGCCTCGCGCGCGAGGAAAGCCCGGATCAGGGGGGCGAGGCGCGCGACGGCCTCGCGACCCTCGGCTTCGCTCATCACCAGCGGCGGCAGCATGCGCACCACGCTGTCGGCGGTGACGTTGATTACCAGCCCGGCGTCGAGCGCGGCGCGCGCCAGCTCGCCGCAGGGGCGATCGAGCTGCACGCCGATCATCAGGCCCATGCCGCGGATTTCGACCACGCCGCCGACGCCCGCGAGCGCCGCTGCGAGCGCCTCGCGGATCACCTGGCCCACGCGCGCCGCGTTCTCCAGCAGCCGCTCCTCGCGCATCGCGTCGATGGTCGTCACGACCGCCGTGCAGGCGAGCGGATTGCCGCCGAAGGTGGAGCCGTGGTTGCCGGGCTTGAGCACGCCCGCGGCCCGGCCGCCGGCGACGCAGGCGCCCACCGGCACGCCCGAGCCGAGGCCCTTCGCGAGCGGCACGACTTCCGGAACGATGCCGGCGTGCTGGTAGACGAACCACTTGCCGGTGCGCCCCAGGCCGCACTGCACCTCGTCGAGCATCAGCAGCCACTCGTGCCGGTCGCACAACTCGCGCAGGCCGCGCAGGTACTCCATCGAAGAGATGTTGATGCCGCCTTCTCCCTGGATCGGCTCTACCAGCACCGCCACGACGTTGCGGTTGATCTCGGCGATTCGCTGCACCGCGCCGAGGTCGTTGTACGGCGCGCGCACGAAACCCGACACCAGCGGCTCGAAGCCCGCCTGCACCTTGCGACTGCCGGTGGCCGAAAGCGTCGCCAGGGTGCGGCCGTGGAACGAGTTCTCCATCACCACGATGGCCGGCTCCTGCACGCCGCGATCATGGCCGTACTTGCGCGCGATCTTGATCGCGGCCTCGTTCGCCTCGCATCCCGAGTTGCAGAAGAACACCTCCTCGAGGCCGGTGATCTCGGCGATGCGGTCGGCGGCGGCTTCCTGCAGGGGAATGCGGAACAGGTTCGAGGTATGCAGCACGCGCGCGGCCTGCTCGGCGAGCGCGCGGGTGAGCTTGGGATGCGCGTAACCGAGCGTGCTGACCGCGATGCCGGCCAGCGCGTCGAGATATTTCCTGCCCGAGTCGTCCCACAACCACGTGCCTTCGCCGCGCACGAAGGCCACCGGCTGACGCGCGTAGGTATTCATGACATGGGACATCTGGCACCCCCAAATGCAAAACGGCGGCCCGCGCCGCCGTCATTCTCTGAACGCCATGCTAGCACAGGGTTTTGACCGCGGTCACCCTATGCTGCGCAGCGTTTTTTCCTCGGCGGCGGTGAGCACCCGCAGGCAGGGCAGGTAGCCCTCGTACGCCATGCCGTGCACCTCCATGCGCTTGTGGGAGCGCAGCAGCTCGCCCAGGTAGTCCACGATGTCCGGGGTGATCACCTGGCCCGGCACCAGGACCGGGATTCCAGGAGGGTAAGGCACGATCTGGTCGGCACACACCCGTCCTGCGAGGCTCTTGCTCACGCGCTCGCGTTCGTCGAATACCGGCACCACCTCGCCGCCGCAGTAGTAGGCGTCGCGCGGCAGGAAGCGCAGCCGGGTGAAGCCGGGGATCTCGGGCGTCTGCACCAGGCGCCGCGGCGCGCGGCGTTCGCGCGCGATGCGCATCAGCGCGTCGTAGAGCCGCGAGACCTTGGAGCGCGTGGTGCCGATGGTGAGCAGCAGCGTGAGCGTATTGAAGGTCGACTTCTCGGTCTGGATGTTGTAGCGCTCGAGCAGCTCCTTCTGCAGGTCGTCGACGGTGTATCCGCAGCCCGAGATGTCGATCGTCACCTTGGTCGGGTCGAGCCGGATGCCGTCGTCGCGCACCGCGTCGGGCAGCAGGTCGGCGAGCTCGAGCACGCGGAACACGCCCGTGGAATTGATCTGCGCGCGCAGCTCCTTGGCGAGCAGCAGCGTGCGCGCGAGCAGCTTGTAGCCCTCCATCGACGCCTGCTTGCGCGCCACGTCGAGGCTCGCGATCATCGTGTACTGCGGGCTGGTCGACGTGTGCATGTTGAAGTTCTCCCGGAACAGGTGCTCCCTGAAATCCGGGTCGTTGACGTGGATCATCGAGGCCTGCGAGAACGCCGACATCACCTTGTGCGTGGACTGCGTCGCGTAGTCGGCGCCCGCCTCGAGCGCGGTGGGCCGGAACTCCGGATGGAAGCGCGCGAAGGCGTACCAGGCCTCGTCGATGATCACCTTGATGCCCTTGTCGTGCGCCGCCTCGACGATCGGCGCGAGGTCGTAGCGCAGGCCGTCGTAGGTGCAGGAGGTGAGGATCAGCGCCTCGGCGTCCGGGTGCTTCTCGATCGCCTCGAAGATGGTCTTCTTCGGCACCGGACCGTACAGGCCGTATCTGCGGTTGAGCGCGCTGTCGAGATAGACCGGATGCGCGCCCGAGAGCACCACGCCATGATGCACGCTCTTGTGGCAGTTGCGGTCGAGCAGCAGCTTCTCTCCGGGAGCGAGCAGGGTCTGGAAGATGACCTTGTTGGCGGTCGACGTGCCGTTCGTGGCGAAGAAGGTGCGCCGCGCGCCGAAGGCCTTGGCGGCCATCGCCTGCGCCTCGGCGATCACGCCCTTGGGCTCCATCAGCGAGTCGAGCATCGGCACCGAGACGGAAAGATCGGCGTCGAACACGTGCTCGCCCATGAACTCGTAGAAATCGTTGACCCACGGGCTGCCGCGCAGCGACTCGCCCGAGGAATGCCCGGGCGTGTGCCACTGGTCCTTGGCCATCCAGACGTAGTTCTTCAGCTGGTCGGTGAACGGCGTCCTGGCACGCTCCTGGATCTGCGCGTTCAGGATGCGGTAAATGCCGCGGTAATCGCGCTCCTCGCGGTAGAAGTAGCCGTCGACCGCCTCGGTGAACAGCGCGTCGACGACGTCGTCTTCCTTTTCCTGCGCGATCAGGATGTACACGTCGAGCTCGGGCCGGAAACGCGTCACGCGTTGCACCAGCTCGATGGCCGACATCTGCAGCTTCTTGCGTCCGCTGCCGTTCTTTTTGCCTTTACCCGGAAGCGTGTAGAGCGTGTCGTCCACCAGCACCGCCTGCATGTCGCCGTCCGATTCGATCGCGGCGAGCGCTTCCTTGGCGGTGGTCACGCCGGCGAAGGTGATGCCGAGAGGATTGTCGAGCGAGCGCGCCGCCGCATTGAGGCCCTTGACGAACTCCCGCAGCACCAGACTTTCGTCGTTGATGACGAGAATTCGGCTGACGGGCTTGGCCATGGCGATGCCGAACGGTGATTCAGATGCCCGTGAAAAGCAAGGGAATTTGGCGCCCGTTGCTATAATTCAACGTGCCTGCCGCGCGCCAATCCCGCTGCCTTGCGTCGTTCCGGAAACGTCGCGGGAAGGCTTCCCGCGCGTCGCGCGCGGCGGCGCCGAACGGGTTATTGCAGCGCCTTGACGGCAGCCGCGAGGCGGCTCTTGTGGCGGTTGGCGGCGTTCCGGTGCAGCACGCCCTTCGCGGCGACACGATCGATCACGCCGTGCGAGCGCCGCAGCACGTCGGCCGCGGCGGCCTTGTCGCCGGCGGCGACGGCCTTGGTGACGTTCTTGATCGCGGTGCGCACTTCGGTGCGCAGGCTCATGTTGTGCGTGCGGCGCTTTTGCGATTGCCGGGCGCGCTTGCGAGCCGATTGGATGTTGGCCATGAAGTTGGGGGCGGGCTGAAAAAGGGGCGCATTGTAGCGGCTAACTGCCCGCCAGGCAAGGTAAATTGCGCCCCGCGACGGGGTCGGCACCGATGAACCTGCTGCGCGCCCTGGCGACCGTCAGCAGCATGACGCTGGTGTCGCGCGTGATGGGCTTCGTGCGCGATTTCTTCATCGCCAGGTTCTTCGGCGCCGGGCTCGCCACCGACGCGTTCTTCGTCGCCTTTCGCATCCCGAACCTGCTGCGCCGGCTGTTCGCCGAGGGCGCATTTTCCCAGGCCTTCGTTCCGGTCCTGGGGGAGTACCGCAGCCGGCAGACCAAGGACGAGACGCGCGCGCTTCTGGACAGCGTCGCGACGCTGCTGTTCCTCGCGCTGGTAGCCGCCGCCGCGCTCGGCGTGCTGGCGGCACCGCTCATCGTGTACGTCTCGGCGCCGGGGTTCGCCGCCGATCCCGGGAAGTTCGCGTTGACCGTCACGCTGCTGCGCATCACTTTTCCCTACATCCTGTTCATCTCGCTTGTGGCGCTGGCCGCCGGGATCCTGAATACCTGGAGCCGCTTCGCGGTGCCGGCCTTCACGCCGGTGCTGCTCAATGTCAGCTTCATCGTCACGGCGGCGTTCTTTGCCGAGCGCTTCGACCCGCCGGTGCTGGCGCTCGCGTGGGCGGTTTTCGCGGGCGGCGTGCTGCAGCTCGCTCTGCAGGTGCCGTTCCTCGCGCGTCTCGGCATGCTGCCGCGCTGGCGGCTCAAGCCGCTCCACCCCGGCGTCGGCAGGATCCTGAGATTGATGGGTCCGGCGGTGTTCGGCGTCTCGATCAGCCAGATCTCGCTGCTCATCAACACCATCTTTGCTTCGTTTCTGGTCTCGGGCAGCGTCTCGTGGCTGTACTACGCCGACCGCCTGATGGAGTTTCCCGCGGGCATGCTCGGCGTGGCGCTGGGCACCATCCTGCTGCCGAGCCTGTCGAAGTACCATGCCGACGCCAAACCCGAGGAATACGGCCGGCTGCTCGATTGGGGGCTGCGCGTCACGCTGCTGCTCGCGGTGCCGGCGGCCGTCGCGCTGGCCGTGATCGCGCTGCCGTTGATCGCCACGCTGTTTCACTACGGGCGCTTCACCGGCGAGGATGCCTGGATGACGCGCCAGGCGCTGGTCGCCTACAGCGCCGGGCTGGTCGGCATGATCCTGGTGAAGATCCTGGCGCCGGGCTTCTACGCGCGCCAGAACGTGGCGACGCCGGTCAAGATCGGCGTGCTCACGCTGCTCGCCACGCAGGCCATGAACCTGGCCTTCATCGTGCCGCTGAAACACGCGGGGCTGGCGCTCGCCATCGCGCTCGGCGCGTGCCTCAATGCCGGGCTGCTGTATCGCTACCTGCGCAAGCACGGCATCTATACGCCGCAGCCGGGGTGGGTGGCGTTCGCGGCCAAGGTGGCGTTCGCGGCGGCGCTGATGGCCGCCGCGCTGCACTTCGCGGCGGGCGATGCGCAATGGTGGCTGCGCGCCGCGTGGCGCGGCAAGGTGCCGGCGATGGCGGGCCTGGTGGCGCTCGGCGTCGCGGTCTACGGCGGCTCCCTGCTGCTGCTGGGCTTCCGCGTGCGCGACTTCTCGCGCCGGGGCGCCGAATGAGCGCGTCGCTCGAGGCCTTTGCCGAGCTGCTGCGGCGCGAGGACGCGAGGATCGACCTCGCGCGCGCCTGCCTGTTGATCGCCGAGGACGCTTATCCGGCGCTCGACGTCGAGCACTACCTCGCCGAGCTCGAGCGCCTGGCGCTGCGCCTGCGCGCAAAGCTGCCGCCGAGCTGCGGCGCCGAGGAGCGCGTCATGGCGCTGAACCAGTTCCTGTTCGACGAGCTCGGCTTCTACGGGAATGCCGACGATTACTACGACCCGCGCAACAGCTACCTGAACGAGGTGATGGACCGCAAGACCGGGATCCCGATCACGCTCGCGATCGTTTACATGGAGCTCGGAAGGCGCGTCGGCCTGCCGCTGGAAGGCGTCTCCTTCCCCGGCCATTTCCTGGTGCGGCTGCGGCTGCGCAGCCGCATGCTGGTGCTCGATCCGTTCAGCGGCGGCGCCCCGCAATCGGAGGACGAGCTGCACGCGCGCCTCAAGCGCGTGATTCCCGAAGGCGCGACCGGCGGCGTTCCGGTTGCCGAGCTGCCGCTCGACCAGTTTCTCGAGCCCGCGAGCAACCGCCAGATCCTGGCGCGCGTGCTGCGCAACCTGAAGGGCGTCTACCGCGAGACCGACAAGCCCGAGCGCCTGCTGGCGGTCCTGAATCGCATCCTGGTCGTGAACCCCGGGGCCCGATCCGAGCTGCGCGATCGCGGCCTGCTGTATCAGCGGATGGAAGCCTACCGCGCGGCGTACAAGGACCTCTCGGAGTATCTCGAGCGAGATCCGGACGCGCCGGACTTCGAGGAGGTGCGCGCCAAGGCGATGGAGTTGGGCGCCCTCTGCGCGCGCCTGAATTGAGGACTGCTGTCATGGCGCTGACAGGCTCTCGTAGGCTTTTCCCGCGCATGCGCTTACAATCGCGGCTCCGGGCCCGGTGGAGCCCCGTGTCCACGAAAATCCCTAACAGAGAGGAGACTTATGAAGCGTCGCTCATTCCTTAAGAAGGCTGCTGGAGGCCTGGCGGTCGGCACCCTCGCCGCGCCAGCCATCGTGCACGCGCAGCCGACCATCCAGTGGCGCCTGGCGGCGAGCTGGCCGAAAAGCCTGGATACCCTGTTCGGCGGCGCGGACCTGGTCGCCAAGCGGGTGGGCGAAATCACCGACGGCAAGTTCCAGATCCGCACCTTCGCCGCGGGCGAGATCGTGCCCGCGCTGCAGGTGCTCGACGCGGTGCAGGCGGGCACTGTCGAGATGGGACATACGGCGCCGTATTACTACGCCGGCAAGGACCCGGCGTTCGCCATCGCCACCGCGATCCCGTTCGGCCTCAACTGCCGCCAGCAGAATGCGTGGTGGTTGCACGGCGGCGGCAGGGAGCTGATGGCGCCGCTGTTCAAGGACTACGGGTGCGTCGCGATATATGCCGGCAACACCGGCGGGCAGATGGGCGGCTGGTGGCGCAAGGAGATCAAGAGCGTCGCCGATCTCCAGGGCGTCAAGTTCCGCATCGGCGGCCTGATCGCGGGCGAGGTGTGCAAGAAGCTCGGCGCGGTGCCGCAGTCGCTTGGCGGGCCGGATATCTACCCGGCGCTGGAGAAGGGCGCGATCGACGCCGCCGAATGGGTCGGGCCGTACGACGACGAGAAGCTCGGCTTCAACAAGGTGGCGAAGTTCTACTACTACCCGGGCTGGTGGGAGCCGGGCCCGGGGCTGACCGCGCTGGTGAACGAGAAGAAGTGGAACGAGCTGCCGAAGCCCTACCAGGCGGCGCTCGAGGCGGCCTGCGCCGAGGCGAACGTGTGGATGCCGGCCAAGTACGACGTGGTGAACGTGGACGCGTTGAAGCGGCTCATCGCCGGTGGCACGCAGGTCAAGGCATTCCCGGCGTCGGTGATGAACGCTGCCGCCAAGGCGGCCTTCGAGATCTACGAAGAGCTGAAGGGCAAGAGCAAGCACTGGGCGCGCATCTATCCGGAATGGAAGAAGTTCCGCGCCGACTCGGTCTCCTGGTTCCGCATCGACGAAAACACGGACGACAATTTCCGCTTCCACACCAAGTACGGCCTCTGACCTGAGGTCCGCATGAAAAAACAAACCCCGCTTCGGCGGGGTTTGTTTTTGGTGGAGCCTGAGAAGGGGAATTACTTGCCGGCCGCGTCGGGCTTTTTCTCGCCTGAATCCGAGCTGCCGCCGGCGCCCAGGCTCTGGTCGATCTCCTGCTTTTCGTAGGAAGGCGTCTCGACCTCGATCTTCAACTTGTTCACGTCGAACTTCTGCTCGTGCAGGCTGCCCGTGACGAGCTTCGGCGAGAAGATCAGGATGCCGACCATGATCACCTGGATCACCACGAAAGGCACCGCGCCCCAGTAGATCTGGCCGGTGGTCACCGGCGCGAGCCGCTTGCGCGTGATCTTGTCCACGTACTCCTTGGCCGGTGCCACGCTGCGCAGGTAAAAGAGCGCGAAGCCGAACGGCGGGTGCATGAACGAGGTCTGCATGTTCACGCCGAGCAGCACGCCGAACCAGATCAGGTCGATGCCGAGCTTGTCCGCGACCGGCCCGAGCAGCGGCACGATGATGAACGCCAGCTCGAAGAAGTCGAGGAAGAACGCGAGCAGGAAGGTCAGCACGTTGACCACGATCAGGAATCCGAGCTGGCCGCCGGGCAGGCTGGTGAGCAGGTGCTCGACCCACAGGTCGCCGTTCACGCCGCGGAATACCAGGCTGAAGACCGTGGAGCCGACCAGAATGAAGACCACGAACGAGGACAGCTTCGCGGTCGAGTTCATCGCCTGCTTGAGCAGCGAGAAGGACAGGCGCCGGTTGATGAGCGCGAGGATCAGCGCGCCGGTCGCGCCCATCGCGCCGCCCTCCGTCGGGGTGGCCCAGCCGATGAAGATCGTGCCGAGCACCAGGAAGATCAGCGCGAGCGGCGGGATCAGCACGAACACCACGCGTCCCGCCAGCTTCAGGCCGCGCAGCAGGCGTGCCTCGGGCGGCAATGCCGGGGCCGCCTTCGGGTAGATCATGGTCACCGCGAAAACGTAGACCGCGTACAGGCCGGTCAGGATGAAGCCGGGGATGAAGGCCCCCGCGTACATGTCGCCCACCGAGCGGCCGAGCTGGTCGGCCAGGACGATCAGCACTAGCGAGGGCGGAATGATCTGCGCGAGCGTTCCCGAGGCGGCGATGACGCCGCTTGCGACGCGCCGGTCGTAACCGTAACGCAGCATGATCGGCAGCGAGATGAGCCCCATCGAGATCACCGAGGCGGCCACCACACCCGTCGTGGCCGCGAGCAGCGCGCCGACGAAGATCACTGCGTAGGCGAGCCCGCCGCGGATCGGGCCAAACAGCTGGCCGATGGTGTCGAGCAGGTCCTCCGCCATGCCGCTGCGCTCGAGGATCAGGCCCATGAAGGTGAAGAACGGGATGGCGAGCAGGGTGTCGTTCGCCATGATGCCGAAGATGCGCTCGGGCAGCGCCTGCAGCAGGGCCGGGTGCAGCAGGCCCAGCTCGACGCCGATCCAGCCGAAAAACAGGCCGTTCGCCGCGAGCGAGAACGCGACCGGAAAGCCCAGGAGCAAGAACACAACGAGCGCGCAGAACATCAGCGGCGCCATGTAGGCGATCAGGAAGGCGGTCATTTTGCGGGTTCCTCGTCGACATGCAGCTGCTCGAGCGCCGGGTCCTCGTGCTTCTCGAGCGGATTCGGAATCAGTCCCCGGAGGAAAGCGATGCGCTTGATCAGCTCGGACAGGCCTTGCAGCGACAGCAGGAAGAAACCGACCGGCACCAGCAGCCGCGCGGGCCAGCGGATCAGGCCCCCCGCATTGACCGAGACTTCGCCGCTCTCATAGGCGTTCACGAAAATCGGCCAGGACAGCCACATGATGATCGTCGCCATGGGGAGCAGGAAGAAGATGATGCCGAAGATGTCGATCCACATCTGCGTGCGGGTCGAAAAGCGCGAGTTCACTACGTCGATGCGGATGTGCTCGTTGTGGCGCAGGGTGTAGCCCGAGCACAGCAGGAATACGGCGGCGAACAGGTACCACTGCAATTCGAGCCAGGCGTTCGAGGCGATGTCGAGCATGTAGCGCGTGGTGGCGTTGCCGGCGCTCACGAGTACCGCCACCAGCACCAGCCACATCAGGGTGCGTCCGATCCGCTCGTTGAGCCCGTCGATCGCGCGCGACAGCGTGAGCAATGGTTTCATCGTCTCAGGTCCTTGCATCAGGATTCAGGGGAAGCGGGCCCCTCGACACCACTTCCGGCCGGGAACCGCCGCGGCAAGTCAGGACGCGCGGCGAAAACCCAGCCGCGGATTGTCTCCGATTGGCGACGGACTGGCAAAGGAGAATTGCGCCGGGGGTGCCCGGTGGGTGTCAGCGGGACGAAAGTCCTTGAACCGAGGCGCGAGCGCAATGTTGTACTCTCCCGCGCCATGACCGATGACTCCCGCCCGGGCGGCTCCGCCGCCATCCTCCTGATCGTCGTCGCCCAGCTGTTCGGCGCGTCGCTATGGTTCAGCGCCAACGCCGCCGCCGCGGACCTGGCGCGCGCGTGGGGCCTGACGAGCGGGGACGTGGGGGCGCTGACCAGCGCGGTGCAGCTCGGCTTCATCGCGGGAACGCTGTTCTTCTCGCTTTCCGGGCTCGCCGATCGCTATCCGGCGAGCCGCATCTTCGCGGTCTGCGCCGGGGTCGGCGCCTGCGCCAACGCGGCCTTCGCGCTGCTCGCGCACGGCCTCGTGGACGGTTGCGGCTACCGCTTTCTCACCGGCTTTGCGCTCGCGGGGATCTACCCGCTCGGGATGAAGCTGGTCGTGAGCTGGGCGCCGGAACGCGCGGGCGAGACGCTCGGCTGGCTGGTCGGCATGCTGACCATCGGTACCGCGCTGCCACACGCGATCCGCGCCCTCGGCGGCAGCGCGCCGTGGCAGGCGGCCGTGCTCGCCGCATCGTTGCTTGCCGTGGTATCGGGGCTCGCCGTGCTGGCGCTGGGCGACGGGCCGCACCTGAAAAGCGGGCCCGGGCGCCGCGCGGGCTGGGGCGGCGTCCTGCGCGCGTTTCGCATCCCGGCATTCCGCGCCTCGGCGCTCGGCTATTTCGGCCACATGTGGGAGCTGTACGCCATGTGGACCATCGTGCCGCTGCTCGCCGCCGCGGCGCTGGCGACGGGCGGCGCGGCGGACGTCACGAGCGTTTCGGCGTGGTCGTTCGCGGTGATCGCGGTGGGCGGCGCGGGCTGCATGCTCGGCGGCTGGCTGAGCCGGCACGTGGGCAGCGCGCGCGTCGCCGCGCTGGCGCTGGCCGGCTCGGCCACCATGTGCCTGATCTACCCGCTGGCGTGCGGTGTGTCGTCGACGCTTGCGCTCGCGCTGCTGCTGGTATGGGGGCTGGCGGTGGTCACCGATTCGCCGCAGTTCTCGGCGTTGTCGGCGAGAGCCTGCCCACCCGAGCTCCTCGGAAGCGCGCTCGCCTTGCAGAACAGCATCGGCTTCCTGATCACGGTGTTCTCGATCAGCCTCGCGAGCGCGCTCATCCCGGACATGGGCGCACGCGTTGCCTGGCTGCTGCTGCCCGGTCCGGTCCTGGGACTGATCGCTTTCGCGCCGCTGGCGAGCGGCCGGCTCGGCGTCAAGTAGAGGCCGCGGCGCCGCGCAGCTCCAACGCGCGCTTTTGCACCGCGTCGTGCAGGCCCGGCTTGTAGCCCAGCGCGAAGAACAGCTCGGCGCACAGGAACACCGGCGCGACGAAGATCTGGAACAGGTTGTCGACGAGCGCGGGCTTGCGCCCCTCGAAGACGTGGCCCACGAGCTGCAGGATCCAGCCGCCCACGAACAGCGCGCCGAACCACGCCCAGCCTGCGGCGCTCCCTTGCCCCGCGATCAGCTCGCCGAGCCAGATCAGCGCCGCGACCAGCACAGTCATGGCGAGCGCCAGCGGCACGTCGAGTACGAAGTAGTACGCGAGCACCATGGCGGCGAACAGCATCGCGCCGTTGATCTCGACGCCGCCGGCGTCGAAGCGCAGCCAGGCGAGCGGGATGAACAGCGCGAGGATGATCGTCGGCACGCCGATGAAGTGCGTTGCCCTGTTGCGCGGGTCCTCGTGGTACGCGGCGTAAACGGCCATCTGCTCTTCGAGCGTCTTCACTCGGGTTCCCCTTGTCGGCTTTGGCCGATCCGGAATTCTATGCAATGCGCCCGGCGGGCGCTCGGCGCGGTGCAGAAAAGCCGCTATAATTCATCATTTTAAGCACGCCAGATGGTCGTCACGCACGGCTCCGTATCGCCTGTCCGAGGCCGGCACGCCCTGACCATCGGTAACTTCGACGGCGTGCACCTCGGCCACCAAGCCATGCTCAGGCGCGTCGTTTCCCAGGCGCGCGCCTCCGGTGCCGGCTCCTGCGTCCTCACTTTCGAGCCGCATCCGCGCGAGTTTTTCGCCCCTGATGCGGCGCCCGCGCGCCTGACGCGCCTGCGCGAGAAGCTCGAGCTGATCGCCGCGACCGGCGTCGAGCGCGTGCACGTGGCGCGCTTCGACGCGCGCTTCGCCTCGCTCGCCGCGCCGCGCTTCGTTGAGGACATGCTGGTGCGCGGCCTGGGCATCAGCTGGCTGCTGGTGGGACGCGATTTCCGCTACGGCGCGCGCCGCGCCGGCGACTTCGCCGCTCTCGAGGACGCCGCGCGTCGGCACGGCTTCGCGCTCGAGGCGATGCCCGAGGTGACGCACGCCGGCGAGCGCATCTCCAGCTCAGCGGTGCGCGCAGCCCTGCTGGCGGCGGATTTTCCGCGCGCGGAGCGGCTGCTCGGGCGTCCCTATACGCTGTCGGGGCGCGTGGCGCACGGCGCCAAGCTCGGGCGCGAGCTCGGTTTCCCGACGGCGAACCTGGTGCTGCCGCATCGCGCGCCGCTCGCCGGCATCTACGTCGTCGAGGCCTGCGGCGCGGACGCGAGCGACGGCGGCCGCTGGCTGCCGGGCGTGGCGAGCGTCGGGCGGCGCCCGACGGTGAACGAGGTCGCGGTACCGCTGCTCGAAGTGCACCTGTTCGATTTCGCCGAGGAGCTCTATGGGCGCCACCTGCAGGTGCGCTTCGTCGAAAGGTTGCGCGACGAGGCGAAGTATCCCGATCTGAACGCGCTGCGCGCGGCAATTGCGCGCGACGTCGCAATGGCCAAGGAGTTTTTCGCCAAGCATGGCTGACTACAAGAACACGCTAAATCTTCCCGACACGCCGTTCCCGATGCGCGGCGATCTCGCCAAGCGCGAGCCGCAGTGGGTGCGCGAATGGCAGGAGCGCGGCGTCTACCAGCGTCTGCGGACCATCGCCAAGGGGCGGCCACGGTTCGTGCTGCACGACGGCCCGCCGTACGCCAACGGCGACATCCACATCGGGCACGCGGTGAACAAGATCCTCAAGGACATCATCGTCAAGTCGCGCACCCTGGCCGGCTTCGATGCACCTTACGTGCCTGGCTGGGACTGCCACGGCATGCCGATCGAGGTGCAGATCGAGAAGCAGCATGGCAAGCACCTTTCGGCGGAGGAGACCCAGCGCCTGTGCCGCGCCTATGCGACCGAGCAGATCGCGCGGCAGAAGGTGGATTTCCAGCGCCTGGGCGTGCTCGGCGACTGGGACAACCCCTACCTCACCATGGCGTACCGCAACGAGGCCGACGAGATCCGCGCGCTCGGCGTGCTGCTCGGCAAGGGCTACGTGTACCGGGGCCTCAAGCCGGTCAACTGGTGCTTCGACTGCGGCTCGGCGCTCGCCGAGGCCGAGGTCGAGTACGAGGATCGCAAGGACTTGGCGATCGACGTCGGCTTCCTGCTGGTAGATGGCGATCGGGAGAAGCTGAAACGGGCGTTCGCGCTCGACCAGCTTCCGCGCGGGCCGATCTACGCGGTCATCTGGACGACCACGCCGTGGACCATCCCGGGCAACCAGGCGTTGAACGTTCATCCGGACATACTGTACTCGTTGGTCGAAACGGAGCGCGGCGCGCTGATCCTCGCGAGCGATCTCAAGGACGCCTGCCTTGCGCGATACAAGCTTTCGGGCAGCACCCTCGGGGCCTGCAAGGGCGCGGCGCTCGAAGGCATCGCCTTCCGCCACCCCTTCTACGACCGCGCCGCGCCGGTATACCTCGGCGAGTACGTGACGCTCGACACCGGCACCGGAATCGTGCACTCGGCGCCGGCCTATGGCGTCGAGGACTTCGAGTCCTGCCGGCGCTACGGCATGAAGGACGAGGACATCCTCACGCCGGTGCAGGGCGACGGCCGCTTCGCGAAGTCGCTGGCGCTGTTCGGCGGCAGCATGATCTGGGACGCGAACCTGGAGATCGTCGCCGAGCTCGAGCGTCGCGGCGCGCTGTTCGCGCGCGCTCCCTACGTGCACAGCTACATGCATTGCTGGCGCCACAAGACGCCCGTGATCCTGCGCGCCACGGTGCAATGGTTCGCCGGCATGGACGCCACGCCGGGCTACGAGGGGATGAAGCCCTCCGAGCCGCTGCGCGCCACGGCGCTGCGCGGCGTGGAGAACACCCGGTTCTTCCCCGCCTGGGGACAGGCGCGGCTGCACGGCATGATCGCCAACCGTCCCGACTGGACGCTGTCGCGCCAGCGCCAGTGGGGCGTGCCGATGCCGTTCTTCATCCACAAGGAAACCGGCGAGCTGCACCCTGAAGCGCTCGAGCTGCTCGAGGCCGTCGCCAAGCGCGTGGAAGAGGGCGGCATCGAGGCCTGGCAGCAGCTCGATGCGCGCGAGCTGCTGGGCGACGACGCCTCGCACTACGACAAGGTGAAGGACACCCTCGACGTGTGGTTCGATTCCGGGTCGACGCATTTCACCGTGCTGCGCGGCTCGCACCAGGACGAAACCGGGTTCCCGGCCGACCTGTACCTCGAGGGCTCGGACCAGCACCGCGGCTGGTTCCACTCGTCGCTGCTGGTGTCGTGCATGATGAACGGCGTGCCGCCCTACAAGGCGCTGCTCACGCACGGCTTCGTCATCGACATGGAGGGCCGCAAGATGTCGAAGTCGCGCGGCACGGGCATGTCGCCGCAGGAGATCACCGGCACGCTCGGGGCCGACATCCTGCGCCTGTGGGTCGCGAGCACCGACTATTCGAGCGAGCTCAATCTGTCGAACGAGATCCTCAAGCGCGTGGTCGAGAGCTACCGGCGCATCCGCAATACGCTGCGTTTCCTGCTTGCCAACACCTCCGACTTCGATGCCGCGAAGCACGCGCTGCCGGTTGCGGAGCTGGTCGAGATCGACCGCTACGCGATCGCGTTCACCGCCAGGCTGCAGGAGGAGCTGGCCGCGGACTACGAGCGCTACCAGTTCCACCTGGTGGCGCAGAAGCTGCAGGGCTTCTGCTCGGAGGACCTGGGCTCGTTCTACCTCGACATCCTCAAGGATCGCCTGTACACCTGCGGCGCCGACTCGCGCGCGCGCCGCTCGGCGCAGACCGCGCTGCACCACATCACGCATAGCCTGGTGCGGCTGCTCGCGCCGATCCTGAGCTTCACCGCCGAGGAGCTGTGGGCGGTGTTCGCCGGCGGCAAGGACGACAGCGTGTTCTTCCACACCTCGCACGCGCTGCCCGAGGTCGCCGACGCGCCGCAGCTGCTGGCGAAGTGGGCGCGCTTGCGCGAGCTGCGCAACCCGGTGCGCAAGAGCATCGAGGAGCTGCGCGGCGCCGGCAAGGTCGGCTCGTCGCTGCAGGCGGAGGTGGAGCTGCGCGTCGACGGCGCCGACTACGAGCTGCTTGCCGGCCTGGGCGACGAGCTCAAGTTCGTGATGCTCACGTCCCAGGCGCGCGCGACGCGCGCGGCGAGCGCCGCGGACGAGCGGATCGGCGTCACGCCGAGCGCCGACGCGAAGTGCGAGCGCTGCTGGCACTACCGGGCCGATGTCGGCGCCGATCCCGCGCATCCGGCGCTGTGCGGCCGTTGCGTGGCGAACCTGTTCGGCCCGGGAGAGACGCGCACCCATGCATAGGGCGACGCGTTGGTTCGGGCTGGCGGCGGCGATCGTCGTCGCCGACCAGCTGACCAAGTGGGCGATCCTGTCGAGCCTCGTCACGGGCGAGCGCGTGCGCATCACCGGGTTCTTCAACCTGGTGCTGGCCTACAACAAGGGCGCGGCGTTCAGCTTTCTCGCCGGCGCGCCCGGGTGGCAGACGCCGCTGTTCGTCGGCGTCGCTCTGCTCGCGATCGCGGTCGTTTCGGTGCTGCTCGTGCGCTCGCCGGGCAGGCGCATGTTCCGGTGCGGCCTGGCGCTGATCCTCGGCGGCGCGCTCGGCAACCTGGTCGACCGGCTGCGCTACGGGCAGGTGGTCGACTTTCTCGATTTCCACGCGGTCGGCTGGCACTGGCCGGCGTTCAACGTCGCCGATTCGGCGATTACCGTGGGCGCGGGGCTGCTCATCCTCGAGAGCTTCCTGCAGCGGGGGGCGCGGTGACGGGCGTGCCGGCCGGCGGCGCGTTGATGACGCTGCATTACCGCATCCGGCTGGAAGACGGCACCGAGGTGCTCTCGACCTTCGGCGGCAACCCGGCGACGCTTGCGCTCGGTCGCGGCGAGCTCGCCGCGGGACTCGAGCAGTGTCTCGCCGGCACCGAGCCAGGCGGCAGCTACGCCTTCGAGCTCGAAGCGGCGCAGGCGTTCGGCGAGCCGCGCCCGGAACTCGTGCAGGCGCTGCCGCGCACGTCCTTTCCGCGCGACATGGCGCTCGAGGCAGGCGCGGTGATCGAGTTCTCCACGACCGAGGGCGGCCGCCATGCCGGGCTGGTGCGCGAGCTGCATGACCACGACGTGCTCGTGGACTTCAACCACCCGCTCGCGGGCCGCAGGCTGCGCTTCGAGGTTGAGGTTCTCGCCGTCGTCTGATGGTGGCAACATAGGCCGATGCACGCTGACACGCAGCCATCGAAGTCCAGCGAAGTGGTGCTCGCCAACCCGCGCGGCTTCTGCGCCGGGGTGGAGCGCGCCATCGAGATCGTGGAGCGCGCGCTCGAGCAGTACGGCGCGCCGATCTACGTGCGCCACGAGATCGTGCACAACCGCTTCGTGGTCGACGACCTGCGCGCCAAGGGCGCGGTGTTCGTCGAGGAGCTGGACGAGGTCCCTGCCGGCAGCACCGTGATATTCAGCGCCCACGGCGTTGCGAAAGCGGTGCGCGCCGAGGCGGAGGCGCGCGGCCTGAAAATTTTCGACGCCACTTGCCCGCTGGTCACCAAGGTGCACGTCGAGGTGGCCAAGATGCTCGCCGCGGGACTGGAGATCGTCATGATCGGCCATCGCGGCCACCCGGAGGCCGAGGGAACCATGGGGCAGGCGGCTTCGGGCATGCACCTGGTCGAGTCGGTGGCGGACGTCGCGGGAGTTCGGGTCAAGGATCCCGCCCGCGTCGCCTACGTCACCCAGACCACGCTCTCGGTGGACGACGCCGCGGCGATCGTGGCGGCGCTCAAGGCGCGCTTCCCCCAGATCCGCGGGCCGAAGCGCGACGACATCTGCTACGCGACGCAGAACCGCCAGGACGCGGTGAAGTTCATGGCGCCGCAGTGCGACGTGGTGATCGTGGTGGGCTCGCCCAACAGCTCGAACTCGAACCGCCTGCGCGAGGTGGCGGTGAACATGGGCGTCGCAGCGTACATGGTGGACCGCGCCGCCAACCTGCGCCCGGAGTGGATCGCAGGCCGGCGCCGCGTGGGCGTGACCGCGGGCGCCTCCGCGCCGGAGGTGCTGGTGAGCGAGCTGATCGAGCGCCTGCGCGAGCTGGGCGCGGGCAGCGTGCGCCAGCTGGAGGGCATCACCGAGGGCGTCGTGTTCACCCTGCCGCGCGAGCTGTCGCGCAGGAAGTAGCGCTGGCCTCGCTCAGCGCGGCGCGCCGCGCAACACGCCCGGCGGGGCTTCGAAGCTCACCTCGATCAGCATCTGGCTCTTCACCGCGCGCTTGCCCTTCTTGCCGGGCGTGAAGCGCGCCGCGCGGAACGCGCGCTCGGCGGACTGCTCGAAGTAGCCCGGAGGTTCGGCGCGCACCGTTTCGACGCGATCGACGGCGCCGGTCTCGTTGATGAACAGGCGCACCCGCACCGTGCCGGAGAGGCCCCGGCGCAGCGCCGCCTCGGGATACGGCGGTTCGACGCGATTCAGGATGCCGGGCCGCACATCAAGCTCGCGCGTGAGGTAGTAGCGCGACGCGGACGGCGGCGCCTCGGACGATGCGGCCAGGACGTGCAGGGCGAGCGCGGCCCCGAGCGCCCCCGCGAGCCGCGGCAGGAGGTGGCCGCGTTTCGCGGGGGAGGGGTTGGGCATGCGCTCGCCTGCTGCGCCGTCGCTTACTCGGAGATCAGCTCGCGCCAGGTCACGCGGCGGCCGCTGACCGTCGGCGGCGCGACCGGCGTCTGTTGCGTCAGCTGCTGGTTGTCGGCGGTGGTCACGATGGTTACCACCTTGCCGCCGGGCAGTTGCACCACGTTGATACCCACGACCAGCGAAGCCGCGATCTTGGTCGACGCCATGTTCGCGGTGGCGCCGATCACGTAGCTGCCCGTCCGGTAGTCGAGGAAGTTGATCCAGCCGTAGCCGCCCGCCACGCAGCTGTCCGCCGAGGGCACGTTCGACGGCACCACCAGCGTGCCGAGCTGCAGGATCGGATCGACGTTGACGCGCTCGCCCGAGTCGGGCAGGTCGACGAACCAGCCCTTCTGGGTATTGAAGTCGACCGCGTTGCCGGTCGAGGTGCGCGTGCTGGCGCTGGTCGCCGTCAGCGTCTGCTGCACCATGTCGGCGCGCGTGATCGAGCCGGTCGTCAGGTCGTCGCGGATGGCGTAGATGCTCTGCGTCTGCGGCGGCGGCGAGGTGGCCGTATCGCTGGTGCCGAGCAGCCTGCCGGTGCCGACGTAGACCACCGCGAAGCCCTGCACCTCGCCCAGCTCGGGGCGCGCGGTGATCGGCTGCGCCACGCCGCTCGAGTTGACGAGCGTGGTCAGCTTGTAGGCGGTCATGTAGCCCGTCTGGCTCGGGTCGAGCTGGAAGCGCCACACGTTGCCCATCAGGTCGCCGCCGTACACGCGCAGCGCGGTATTGTCGTTGAAGGCGTTGTCGACCCAGGCGTTGATCCGCCCCAGGCCGCTCGGGTCGGGCGTGCCGGCGACGCAGGGCGAGCTCGTGCTCACGCCGTCGCAGCCGACGCCGGTGTCGATGCGGCTGAGGATGGCGCCGGTCTGCGCGTCGACGATGTACAGGTGGCCCTGGCCGTCGCCCGGGGTGAGGTTGTTGTACCCCGAGGAGACGATCACCACCCATTTGCCGTCGGACTTCCGCTTGGTGATGATCGGGTTGCCGAACGACAGGCCGATGTTGCAGTCCTCGAAGAAGGTGCCGCTGTTGGCTTGCGCGGCGCTCAGGCAGGCGGTGCCGCTACCGCCCTTGAGCTCCCACAGCGCCTTAGGATTCTGCGGGTCGGTGACGTCGAGTGCATAGTAGCCGCGCCCGCCGGCATTGAGCCCGGCCACCAGGATCGTGTGCCAGTTGCTCTGAGAGGCGCACGGCGTCGAGGTGGTGTGGCCGAAGCAGATGTCGCCGATGACCGGCGAGCCGTCGGTGGTGTACTCGTGGATGTACGGCTCGTTGGCGAGCTTCTTCAGCTCGGGCAACACCATCCCCGGGACGTAGGCCCAGCGCTCCGAGCCCTCGCCCGAAACCGGGCTCGTGTTGAGCGTGCCGGTGAACGCGTCGTCGGTGGTGGTCGTCGTGGCGATGCCCGCCGTCTGGTAGTAGGGGACGTTGTCCGGGTCGGTCTCGAAGGCGTGCAGCATGCCGTCGTTCGCCGCCACGTACACCGTGCCGATGCGCGTGCCTGTGGTGCCGTCGGTGCTCTGCTTGAACTCCTGGTAGAAGGGGTCCGTGCCCGCGTAGGCGCCGATGTTGTAGCCGAACGGCGCGCCCTTCACGTACGCGGGCTGCGCGTCGACGACGTCGCCGAGCAGGTGCGTGCGCTGGCGGAACAGGTCGGTCGCCAGCAGCGCTCCGGTGTCCTCGTTCGAGGTGTCGCCGCGCAGGTAGTCGACGAGCTTCTGCGCCGAAGCGGATCCGGCCTGGGTCGCGTTCCAGCCAGCGGCCTGGGTCAGCGTCGTCGGGTCGAAATTGGTAAGATCGGTCGACGTGAGCTCGCCCTCTCCGACGCACCCCGGATACAGGCCGGTGCCCGCTGCGTCATTCCAGCAGAACGCCTTGAGCTTGTTGCCGTTGCCGGTGCTCGGCGCCGAGTTGTCGATCGGGTCGTAGGTAAAGATGTGGCGGTCCTGGGCGGTGCGCTGGTCGAGCAGCGCCTGCGCCGACCAGAGCGCGCGGCTCGCCACGATGCCGCTGTTCAGGTCGATGGTGCGTGCGATCACGTCGCCGGTCCACTCGACCGTCTGGTACTGCGCGGTGAAGGCGAAGTTGTCGCCCGCGACCGGCTGCAGGTTCGAGGTCGCGGCCGCCGCGCCCGCGCCGACGCGCGAGCTCACCGCCAGCAGAGTCTGGCCAATGCCCTGCGCCAGGGTCACCGGGTCCTTGGCGCTGAAGAACTGGCCATGGCCGTCGACTGCGGCGTGCCAAAGGTCGTCGAGCGCGGTCTCCGAGTCGGCCACCGGCACCGGCCAGTTCTTCGTGCCCTGCTTGATGTCGAAGAAGTCGCCGCTCGTCTGGCTCAGGTAGTTGGGGTCGAAGTTAAGCTGGCCCGCGAGGCCCAGGCCAACCGTGAAGGTGGTCATGTGCTGGAACGGCGCAGGGTCGTTCTGCGTCGTCGGCACGTTGTCGGCGAGGTCGGTGCGCAGGTCGTTCTTGTAGTAGTACATCGCGACGTCGGCGAGGGTATTGGTCGATTTGCTGAGGCCGCCGTCGTAGGCGCCGATGGCGCGCGTCGAGTAGCCGGCGTCGACGTTGTCCTGGTTGCCGATATTGTTGCCGCTCAGGTTGTCGCCCCCGTTGCCGTTCCAGTAGCCGTCGGTCATCGCCAGGGTGTAGTTCGGCTGGCAGGAATACTGGATCGGGCTGCCGTCCATGCCGTCGTTGATGCCGTCCGTGACGCCGGCGTAGTAGCGCCCGACGCGCGACAGCGCCTCGCGCAGCGGCGTGCCGCCGTTGCTGCCGGTGCCGTACACGTGCTGGAACCACTGGTCCTTCTGGTTGCCGGCGCCGCTGGCGAACGCGTCGGCTTTGAGGTAGCGGTCCGATTGGACCGGGTCGCCCGGGTTGATGGTGATGAAGCCGACCCGGTACTGGTCGGTGAGGGCGACGAAGGCGCGGCCGATCGCGGTCTTCGCCATCGTGTCGCGCATCCTGTAGTAGGCGTACCAGTTCGCGAAGTTGGTCATTTCCTCGGCGTAGGTGCAAGAAATCGCGCCGGCGCAGTCGGTGCGCCCGGCGCCTTTCGGGAAGGTCTTGGGCACCGAGTTGGTGGGCGGGTCCTGGAACGGCGTGATGTTGGTGCGCACGAACCGGCCGACATAGGCGCGACCGCCGTTGGCGTCGGTGCCGCCATTGAAGTTGCTGGCCGTGTTCTCGATGTCGCCGTTGGTCTTGCCATTCGCGAACGTCGCGCCGTTGCCGGCGACCAGGCTGGTGCTGCTGGTGGTGACGCTGAGCGCCACGCCGTTGAGCTCGGGGCCCGTGGTGCTCGGCGCGGTGATGGTTACCGTTGCCGAGGACGGACTCGCGCTGAAACCGCTGCCGCCGGCATTGATCGCGCTGGCGATCGCGCTGGCCATCTTGGAGTTGCTGCAGCCGGACGGGCATGTGACCGTCGAAAGGATCAGGCTGGTGCTGTTCACGCTCATGGCGGTGACGCTTCGAGTGGTCGAGGCGCCGCTGACCGTGAACGACAGCTTGGCGGGCACCTGCGTGAGGGTGCCGAATTGCACCTGTACCGACGCGCCGTTCCAGGAGGAGCAGTTGTTTGCCGCGGTGCAGTCGTTCGCCTTGCCCGCGCCCGGCGCGGTAATGGTCACGACGTTGCTCGACACGGTCGCCGTGTAGCCGGTGGTCGACGTGGCGTTGTTGATGGCAATCCTGATGTCGCTGGCCGCGGTGGTCGGGCTGATCGTGCCGCCTTCGCTGACCGTCGTCCCGTTCAGGAGGTTCACGCCCTTGACGAAGATGCCCGTAATCGAGCCGGAATAGCTGTCCGACTGAGGGCTCTTGATGGTGATCGTCGACGTCGCGGGAACCGCGCTCGAAACGGTGCCGGTCACGATTCCGGTGTACTGCGGAATGACGAAGCTGCCCTGGAACTTCGCCTGGCAATTGGTGAGCGCCGTGCTGTCGCAGTAGCGCACCGCAGCCGGGACGACATAGCTTCCGGTCGGCGCGGTCGTGGGCGTCTTGAAGTCGGTGCAGTTGGTCAGCGTGTTATCGGTGCAGTAGACCGTCGGCGTGATGCGGTAGTAGTACGGCGCGCCGTAGACCCACTTGATTGCGCCGCCGCTGGTCTTGCCGTAGCCGTAATTCATGTCCGGGTAGGTATAGGAGCCGTTGGGCCTGCATTTTGATGTGTCTGTCGCCGAATCGCCCTGCGCCGTGCACCAGACCCGGTCGGGGTAGTTGCTCACCAGGTTCGAGCTGGTGACGGTTCCGCCCCCGCCGTTCATGTCCAGTGTGTCGCGGCGGAAAGTGTTCAGGCTCGCGGCGCTGATGGCGTCGGTCGGAACCGCGGCCCACTTGGAGGTGGCCGAGGAGGTCATGGACGGCTTCGAGGTGCCGTCGTAGTTGACGCCCGGGTAGTAGCGGATGTCCGGGTTGTAGTACTGCGTGTTCAGGTCTGGCGTCATCAGCGGCGGGTCGCCGGCCTCGCAGTTGTCGAGCCCGGTCGTGATGGAGCCATCATCGTCCTTGGCGTCGAGGC
>Ga0316628_100000251_pt1 | contig 33546 bp, 36 predicted proteins | sample OWC_Aug_M2_C1_D5_FD_207648 | JGI IMG/M metagenome (GOLD analysis project Ga0316628, IMG submission 207648) | Wetland soil microbial communities from Old Woman Creek delta, Ohio, United States - OWC_Aug_M2_C1_D5_C | ecosystem: Environmental > Terrestrial > Soil > Wetlands | place: USA: Ohio...
TCATGCCGTTGGTCTCGGGATGATTGACGTCGAAGCGGTACAGCTCGCCGTCGCACACCACGTCGAGGCCCGCCTGCTCCTGCGTATGGATCACGACGCGCGTGGCGTCGAGCAGCGCCTGCTCGGACGGCAGCGCGGCCAGCCAGTCTGGAATCGGGTACGAGCCGACGACGGTGGTCTTGATGCGCGCTTCAGCCAATGAACGCCTCCTGGCCCGATTATAATCTTCGTTCACCAGATGGTTAATTCACTCCCGGACCGGTTTGCCGACGTCGCTGCGCTCGAGGACTTCATGAGCGAGCCCTCGCCGGCGCTGGTCGCGGATCTGGCGCGCGTCGAGGGCGACATCATGGTGCTCGGCGTCGGCGGCAAGATGGGGCCGACGCTCGCGCGCCTGGCGAAGCGCGCCGCGCCCGCCCGGCGGGTGATCGGCGTGGCGCGCTTCTCGGAGCGCGGCCTGCGCGAGCGGCTCGAGTCGCAGGGCATCGAGTGCATCGCCTGCGACCTGCTCGATCGCGCCGCGCTGGAGAGGCTGCCGCGTGCGCGGAACGTGGTCTTCATGGCCGGCCACAAGTTCGGCGCCGCGGGCAACGCCTCGTTCACCTGGGCGATGAACGTCGGCGTGCCGTTCATGGCGGCGGAGGCCTTCCGCGAGTCGCGCATCGTGGCGTTCTCCACGGCTTGCGTGTATCCCTACGTCGACGTGAGCGGCGGTGGCGCGAGCGAGCGCACGCCGGCCACGCCGCCCGCGGGCGACTACGCCATCTCCTGCCTCGGACGCGAGCGCGCGTTCGAGTACGGCTCGCAGAAATACGGCACTCCGGGACGCCTGGTGCGGCTGGAGTACGCGATCGACATGCGCTACGGCGTGCTCCACGACGTCGCCTCGAAGGTGCTCGCCGGGCGCGCGATCGACCTGTCGATGGGCCACGTCAACGTCATCTGGCAGGGCGACGCGAACGAGCAGGCGCTGCGCCTGCTCGCGCATTGCACAGCGCCCACCTCGCCGCTCAACGTGACCGGCCCCGAGACCGTGAGCGTGCGCTGGCTGGCGGGGGAGTTCGGCAAGCGCCTGGGCAGAACGCCGGCGCTGCAGGGGAGCGAGGCGCCCACCGCCTGGCTGCTCGACACGCGCGAGGCGCAGCGCCTGCTGGGCGCGCCGCGCGTGCCGCTCGGGCGCATGATCGACTGGGTCGCCGACTGGGTGGCGCGCGGCTTGCCGAGCCTCGGCAAGGACACGCATTTCTCGACGCGCGATGGAAATTACTGAGCGCGAGCTGCGCACCGCGGATCTCGCCGGCTGCGTCGCGCTTTCCGGGTCCGCCGGCTGGAATCAGAACGAAGCCGACTGGCGACTGATGCTCGAGATCGGACAGGGCTGGGGCCTGTTCCTGCCGGACGGTACGCTCGCCGCGTCCACCGTCGTGCTCCCCTACGGCGCGCGCTTCGCGTGGCTGAGCATGGTCCTGGTGCTGCCCGCGCAGCGGCGCAAGGGCTACGCGACCAGGCTGCTGCGGCGGGCGATCGACGAGCTCGGGCGGCGCGGCGTGTCCCCGATCCTGGACGCGACGCCGGCGGGACGCGAGGTGTACCTGCAGGAGGGGTTTCGCGAAGCGTGGACGTTCTCGCGGCTGCAGTCGGACGCGCCGCAGGCGGCCGCGCAGGAAAGTGCCGACGGCGTGCGCCCGGGCGCGGCGTCAGACTGGCCGTCGATCCTCGCGCTCGATGCGCCCGCTTTCGGAGCGAGCCGGGAGCGGCTGCTGCGCTCGCTTGCGGCGCGCTTGCCGGAGGCGGCGCTGGTGGCCGAGCGGGCGGGACGCATCGTCGGCTATCTGCTCGGCCGCGACGGGCGCGAGGCGCGCCAGCTCGGACCGCTGGTCGCGGCGGACGAGCGCGCCGCGCGCGCGCTGCTCGCCTCGGCGCTCGGCCGCGTCGCGCCGCCGCTCTATTTGGACGTCGTCGACCACGCGCCGGGGCTGAGACGGTGGCTCGAGGCGCGCGGCTTCGTCCTGCAGCGGGCGTTCACCCGCATGCTGCGCGGGCTCGAGCGCGCGCCGGGCGACGAGCGCAAGCTGTTCCTGGTGGCCGGCCCCGAGCTGGGCTGATTCCGGCGAAAATCCCGCCATGGGAACTCTGAAGGTCACGCGCGAAAGCATCCTGAACGGCGAGCTGCTGGCGTCGGCGCGCGAATTGCTCGGAGCGCAGACCCGGTTCATGACCCCGGAGGAGCGCGCGCAGCAGTTGCGCGAGATCCTCGCGCAGGCGCCGCGCCGCGATCGCGTCTGGCTGTTCGGCTACGGCTCGCTGATGTGGAACCCGGCGTTCCATTTCGCCGAGCGGCGCCAGGCCCTGGTGCACGGCTTTCACCGGCAGTTCTGCCTCTGGGCAAGGGCCGGGCGAGGCAGCCCGTCGCGGCCCGGGCTGATGCTGGCGCTGGAGCGCGGCGGCAGCTGCCATGGCGTTGCGTTTCGCCTGCACCGCGACAAGGTGCAGTCCGAGCTGGACGTCGTCTGGCGCCGGGAGATGCTCAGCATGGCGTACCGGCCGGTGTGGGTCACCGTGCGCACGCCCAAGGGCGCCGCGCGCGCGATCGCGTTCGCGGCGAACCGCAGTCACGAGCGCTACGTCCGCGGCCTGGATACCAGCGAGATCGTGCGCTACCTCGCGAGCGGAGCCGGGCCCCTGGGACGCTGCCGCGACTACCTGTTCGACACGGTGTCGCACCTGCGCGAGCTCGGCATCCGCGACCGGCGGCTCGAGGTGCTCGCGCGCGCTGTTCAGGCGCACGAAGCAGCCCAGTTCGCCGACTAGCGCGGCGCTACTTGGGCATCTTGATCGAGCGGTCGAGGAACTCGTTGGTATAGACGGTCTTCACGTCGTACGGCTTGTCGATCCCGACGTACTCCTTGACCAGGTCGTAGTCGCTCTGCATGCGGCCCGGATCGTGGATGCCGAGAGCCACCGTGCGCGAGAACTTGTCGCTCATCAGCACCTCGACCTCGCCCCAGTTCTGCATCTCGTTGTCGTACTTGAGCGCGCCGTTGGCGTCGACCAGCGCCTGGATGCAGGGCTTCGGGTCCTTGACGCAGGTCGCGAAGGCGCGCTGGGTCACCTTCACGAACTCGCCGATCAAGGCCTTGTGACTCTTCAGGTACTCAGCGTTCACGATCACCGAGTTGCCGTAGGGATTGAGGCCTGCATCGCGCCAGGCGAGAAAACCCATGTCGTCGCCCAACTCGCGCTTGAACACGTGGTGCAAGTTGTAGAACGAAGTGGTGATGTCGATCGAGTGGGACTTGAGTGCGGCGAGCTTGGCATTCGGGTCCACGTTCACCCAGGTGATCGATTTCGGGTCGATGCCGTTCGCCTTCGCGAGCGCGGGCCACATCGGGCGCGCGCCGTCGGCGGCGGGATTGCCGATCTTCTTGCCGGGAAAGTCCTTGATGCCCTTGATCCCCGAGCCTTTCAGCCAGTACATGCCCTGCGGCGAGTTCGCGTAGACGTTGTAGACGGCGACGACGTCCGCGCCCTTGCCCTTCACCACCAGGACGTTCGCCATGTCCGCGAGGCCGATCGGGTTGGCCCCGGCGCCCACCTTCTGCGCGGCGAGCACGGAGCCCTTGCCCGGCTCCAGGTTGAGGTCGATTCCGTCCTTCTCGTACCAGCCCATCTTCTTCGCGTAGTAGTACGGCGCGTGGTCGCCGCCGGGCACCCAGTTGAGGATGAAATCGAGCTTTTCTGCGGCGAGCGCGGGCGACGCGGCGAAACCGAGCGCCGCGACCGCGGTGGCGAGCGTGGTGCGGGAAACCATGGCATCCTCCTCCTGTTGACCTTCGCCGTCGATGGTATCGGCACCCGCGGCGCAGTGTCAACGAGCGCGCGTTGACGCTATGGCGCGCCTGGGCTAAGTTAACCAGCCGGTTACTTGTCAGTCTGCATGCCCCTGCACTGGTCCGAACTGCCCGACGGGATCCTGTCGCTGCTGCGCCGCGGTACGGTGATTCCCGCGCACCCGCTGGCGCTCGACGCGGCCCGCAAGCTCGACGCGCGCCGCCAGCGGGCGCTCACGCGCTACTACCTGGACGCGGGCTCGGGCGGGCTGGCGGTGGGAGTGCACGCGACGCAGTTCGCGATCCGCGACGCCGGTTTGTACGAGCCGGTGCTCGCGCTGGCGGCCGAAGCCGCCCGCGCCTGGACCGGGCGGCCGGCGATCATGATCGCGGGGCTCTCGGGCAAGACCGCGCAGGCGCAGCGCGAGGCGGAGATCGCGCTCGCGCACGGCTATCACGCGGGGCTGTTGTCGCTCGCGCCGCTGAAGGGTGCCTCCATCGACGAGCTGGTGGCGCATTGCAGCGCGGTGGCGGCGCGCATCCCGTTGGTCGGCTTTTACCTGCAGACGGCGGTCGGCGGCATCGCGTTGCCGGCGGAGTTCTGGCGGCGCTTTGCGCTGATCGAGAACGTGATCGCCGTGAAGGTCGCGCCATTCAACCGCTACCGCACGCTCGACGTCGCCCGGGGCGTGGTCGCGGCGCGCGCCGAGGAGCGGGTCACGCTCTATACCGGCAACGACGACCACATCGTGCTCGACCTCGCGACGCCGCTCGTCGTGCGGCGCGGCGCGGACGAGGTGCGGCTGCGCATAAAGGGCGGGCTGCTGGGACACTGGAGCGTGTGGACCAGAAAAGCGGTGGAGCTGCTCGAGCGGATACACCGGGGACCGATCGACGGCGATCTGCTGGCGCTCGACGCGCGCGTCACCGACTGCAACAGCGCGTTCTTCGACGTGGCGCACGATTTCGCCGGCTGCATCCCGGGCTGCCACGAGGTGCTGCGGCGCCAGGGCCTGCTCGAGGGGATCTGGTGCCTGGATCCGGGCGAGACGCTGTCGCCGGGGCAGAGCGAGGAGATCGACCGAGTGTACCGTGAACATGCCGATCTTGCGGACGACGATTTCGTGCGCGCGAATCTTGCGCGCTGGCTGAGGTGACCATGAATCATTCCAACGACACGCTGCAGCGCTACGTGCTCGCGGCCCTGGCGCACGTGGCGCTGATCGCCGCGTGGTACCTGTTCGTCAAGCTCGGCAACGTGCCGAAGTTCGTCATGCCCTCGCCGGGGGACACGTTGCGCGCGGCCTTCGACGGCAGCTACGGCTGGTGGACCAACATCGCGGTCACCGGCACCGAGATCTACGCCGGCTATTTCCTCGCGCTGGTGGCGGGCGTCGCGCTGGCGCTCGTGTTCACCTGGTCGAGGTCGCTTGAGGCGTTCTTCATGCCGCTGCTGGTGTCGCTCAACATGATCCCCAAGGTGGCGCTCGGGCCGCTGTTCATCGTGTGGTTCAAGTACGGCATCCTGCCCAACTCGATGATGGCGTTCTCGATCTGCGTGTTCCCGATCCTGCTGACCACCGCGCGCGGGCTGCGCGAGATCGAGCCCGAGCTGCTCGACCTGGTCAGGTCGCTGAAGGGCTCGCGATGGCAGCTGTTCACCAAGATCCAGCTGCCGGGCGCGCTGCCTTACATCCTCTCGGGCATGAAGGTCGGCGCGATCCTCGCCGTCGCGGGCGCGATCGTGGGCGAGTTCCTCGGCTCCGACAAGGGGCTCGGCTACCTCATGCTGCAGGTGCAGGTGACCCTCGACACGCCGGCCATGTTCATGGCGGTGATCATGATCACGCTGCTCGGCATGCTGCTCTACGGCATCGTGCTGCTGCTCGAGCGCCTGCTGGTGGTGAAGGACGCCCGCGTGGCCTGATGGTGCAGCCGTTCATCCACCTGTCGGGCGTGCGCAAGGTCTATCGCCGGGGGCGCGAGGAGCACCTCGCGATCTCGGACGCGAGCTTCGACGTGATGCCGGGCGAGCTGGTGTCGCTGGTCGGGCCCTCGGGCTGCGGCAAGTCGACGCTGCTGAAGATCCTCGCGGGGCTGCACGGCCACGACGGCGGCGAGGTGCGCATCGGCACCGCCGAGCACCCGTTCGACCCGGCGCGCGACGTCGGCATGGTGTTCCAGGCACCGCTGCTCCTGAAATGGCGGCGCGTGCTCGAAAACGTGCTGCTGCCGGCCGAGATTCTCGGGCTGCCGGCCGGCGAGAGCCGCGAGCGGGCGCGCGCGCTGCTCGCGCTGGTCGGGCTAACCGGCTACGAGGACAAGTACCCCTACGAGCTCTCCGGGGGCATGCAGCAGCGCGCGGCGATCGCGCGCGCGCTGGTGCACGACCCGAAGCTGGTGCTGATGGACGAGCCCTTCGGCGCGCTCGACGCGCTCACGCGCGAGAAAATGAACCTCGAGCTGCTGCGCATCTGGAAGGAGTCGGGCAAGACCATCGTGTTCGTCACGCACGGCATCTCGGAGGCGGTGTTCCTGGGCACGCGGGTAGTGGTGCTGACCGCCGGCCCGGCGCGCATGGCCGACAACTTCGAGATCGATCTGCCGCGTCCCAGGACGCTCGACATGAAGACGCACGAGCGCTTCGGCGAGTACACGCGCCGCGTGTACCGGCTGCTCGGGCTGGAATAGGCATGGCCGGCGGCTACGACGGCATCCTGCTCGGCGCGGGGCACAACGCGCTCGTGCTGCAGGCCTACCTGGGGCGCGCGGGGCTCAAGACGCTGTGCCTGGAGCGCAACGCGCAGCCCGGCGGCGGGCTCGCCACCGTCGAGGACCCGCGCTACCCCGGATTCCTGCACCACACGCACTCGTTCTTTCACCGCGCGATCACCACCATGCCGTGGTACGCGGACCTCGAGCTCGAGCGGCACGGCGCGCGCTATCTGGAGCCTGAGCTGAACGTCGCGCTGGTGCAGAGGAACGGCAACGTGCTGGAATGGTGGACCGACTTCGACTGCACGGTCGCCTCGTTCGAGCGCCTGAGCGCGAAGGACGCGCGCACGCTGCGGCGCTGGCGCGACGACTTTGTCCCGGTGCTCGAGAAGATCGTCGGGCCGGAATCGCGCACCCCGCCCCTGCCCGCGGCCGAGCGCCGCGCGCTGCTCGAAAAATCGCGCGAGGGCCGCCTGCTGCTCGAGACGAGCGCGCTCTCGCCGCAGGAGTTCGTGCTGCGCGAATTCGAGCACCCGACGATCCAGGCGGGGCTGCTGTTCTTCAACGGCCTGCGCGAGGTCGACCTGCGCGCGAAGGGCTTCGGCCACCACATTCCGATCCTGCTCGCGTCGAAGGCGAAGGCGCAGATGTGCGTCGGCGGCGCCGCTGGGCTGGCGCGCGCTCTGGCCTCGGCAGTGCGCGCCTCGGGCGGCGAGATCCGCTGCGGCGTCGAGCCGCGGCGAATCGTGGTCGAGAACGGGCGCGCGATCGGTGTCGAGACCGCGGCGGGCGAATTCATCCGCGCGCGCCACTTCGTCGCCTCGAGCCTCAACCCGCAGCAGACCTTCCTCGAGCTCATGGACGCGACGGACGTGCCGGCGGACTGGCGCGCCAAGGCGGCGAATTTCGCCTACAACCTGCTCGCGCCGCTGTTCGCCCTGAACCTCAGCCTGCGCGAGCGGCCCGTGTACTCCGCCGAGCGCGAGTTTCCCCAGCTCGAGCGCGCCCTGATGGTCATCCTCGGCCTGGAGAACTACGCGCAGTTCCCCGAGATCGTCGCGCACCACGAGCGCGGGACGATCCCGCCCACCGTGATGTGGGGCGCGACGCCGACCGTGTTCGACCCGTCGCAGGCGCCGCCGGGGCACCATGTCGCCTTCATGTGGGAAAAGCTCCCCTACCGGCTGCAAGGCGATGCGCGCAACTGGGACCGCGTGCGGCAGGCGCACGGGCAGCAGATGCTCGACCTGTGGACCGAGTACGCGCCGAATCTGCAGGAGGCTGTGATCGACTGGTTCACGCGCAGCGCGCTCGACACGGAGCGCACGCTGCCGAACATGCGCGAGGGCGACCTGCTGGTCGGCGCGTTCACGAACGGCCAGGTCGGCCACGACAGGCCGTTTCCCGGCGCCGGGCATTACCGCGCGCACCTCGAGGGCCTGTACCTGTGCGGCTCGTGCTGCCACCCGGGCGGCAACATCACGGGGCTGCCTGGATACAACTGCGCGCAGGTGATGCATGCCGACCTCGGCCTGCCCGGGCGCTGGAACTGACGGGGAAGGAGCAACGTGCCGAACAAGGCAGCAAAGGCGAACCGCATGGCCGCCAACGGCGGCCGCGATGCCGAGCGCACCCGGCAGCGCATCCTCGCCTCGGCGACCGCCGAGTTCGCGCGCTACGGCCTGGGCGGCGCGCGCGTGGACCGCATCGCGCAGCGCGCCGGCGCCAACAAGCGCATGCTGTATTACTACTTCGGCGACAAGGAGAGCCTGTTCCTGGTCGCGCTGGAGGAGCGCTACGCGCACATCCGCAATGCCGAGCGCGCGCTCGAGCTCGAGCACCTCGATCCCCGCGAGGCGCTGCGCCGGCTGGTGGCGTTCACCTGGAACTACTATCTGCGGCACCCGGAGTTCCTCACCTTCCTTAACAGCGAGAACCTGCACAAGGGAAGGCACCTGAGGAAATCCAGGCGCGTGCGCGAGATGCATTCGCCGCTGGTCGAGACGCTGCGCGGCGTCCTGCGCCGTGGCGAGCGCCTGGGGCTGTTCCGGCGCGGCGTCGACCCGGTGCAGCTCTACATCTCGATCGCCGGCGAGGGCTATTTCTACCTGTCCAACCGGTATACGCTGTCGCGCATATTCGGCCGCGACCTGATGGCGCCGAAGGCGCTCGCGGGGCGCGCGCGCCACATGACCGACATGATGCTCAACGCGCTCGGACGCTAGATCGATGCGCATAGCGCTGTGCAACGAAGTCATCGCGCCGATGCCGTTTCCGGCGCAGTGCGAATACGCGGCGAAGCTCGGCTACGACGGCCTGGAGGTGGCTCCCTATACGCTGTCGGAGGAGCCGCAGCGCATGGGCTCGGCGCAGATCGCCGCGGCGCGCGCGGCGGCGGCCGACGCCGGCATCGCGGTCACCGGCCTGCACTGGCTGCTGGTGAAGCCGGCGGGGCTGTCCATCACCGCGCGCGACCAGGCGGTGCGGCGGCGCACGGTCGATGCGATGCTGGCGTTCGTCGACCTGTGCGCCGAGCTCGGCGGCAAGTATCTGGTGCACGGCTCGCCGCAGCAGCGGCGCATCGAGGCGGGCGATACGCGCGAGGCGGCGCTGGCGCGCGCCACGGAATGCTTCGCCGCGGTCGCCGCCCGCGCTGCGCAGGCCGGCGTGGTGTACTGCATCGAGCCGCTCGCCGCCGATGCGACGCCTCTCATCAATACGCTGGCCGAGGCGGCGGCGGTGGTGAAGGCGATCGGCAGCCCGGCGCTGCGCTCGATGCTCGACTGCAGCGCGGCGGGCCGCAGCGAGAGCCAGCCGCTCGCGGCGCTGGTCGAGCGCTGGCTGCCCGAGGGGATCATCGCCCACGTGCAGGTAAACGACCGCAACCGGCGCGGCCCGGGGCAGGGCGAGCAGCGCTTCGCGCCGCTGTTCGCAGCGCTGCTGCGCAACCGCTACGCGGGCGACGTCGCCGTCGAGCCGTTCGACTACGTGCCCGACGGCCCGGGCGCCGCGGCGCGCGCCGTCGGCTACGTGCGCGGCATCCTCGAGGCGCTGGCGCCCGAATGAGCGCGCCGCGCTTCACGGTGCCGGAGATCGAGCTGTTCGAGCGCGAGGTGCGCCTGCGCATGCCGTTTCGCTTCGGCGTGGTGACGCTCACGGCGGCGCCGCAGGCCTTCGTGCGCGCGCGCATCCGGCTCGAGGACGGCCGCGAAGCGCGGGGCGCAGCCGCGGAGCTGCTGGCACCGAAGTGGTTCGACAAGGATCCGGCGCTTTCGAACGAGGATAACTTCGATCAGCTGCGCAGCGCCCTGGCGATCGCGCGCGAGGCCTACCTGTCGGGCGCTGCGAACAGCGCCTTCGACCATTGGCGCGCTCACCATGCGACCCAGATCGCCGCCGGCGCGCAGCGCGGGCTGAACGGCCTCGTGGCCGGCTACGGCCCGGCGCTCATCGATCGCGCGCTGCTCGACGCGCTGTGCCGCGCGCTCGACGTGTCCTTCTACGACGCGCTGCGCCGCAACCTCGCGGGCATCGCGCTCGCGGGCTGCGACATGGATGTTTTCCTCGCAGGGTGCGACCCTGCGGGGACGATCGCCGCGCGGCACACGGTCGGCCTGCTCGACCCGATCACCGCGGCGGACGTGACGGAGCGCGTCGGCGACGGACTGCCGCAGACGCTCGAGGAGGTGCTCGAGCGCTACGGGCAGCGCACCTTCAAGCTGAAGGTCGGCGGCAGCGTGCGCGCCGACCTCGACCGGCTCGAGGCGATCGCCGCGGTGCTCGATCGCATCGCGCCGCCCTACCACGCGACGCTCGACGGCAACGAGCAGTACGACGACGTCGACGGCGTGCTCGAGCTGTGGCGCGGCATCAAGGCGCGCCCGCGCCTGGCGCGCCTCGCGCACAGCGTGATGTTCATCGAGCAGCCGATCAAGCGCCAGAACGCGCTCGCGCGCGACATTGCACCGCTCGCCGCGGAGAAGCCGGTGATCATCGACGAGTCGGACGACTCGCTCGAGGCGTTTGCGAAGGCCAGGAGCCTCGGCTACGCCGGGGTGTCCTCCAAGACCTGCAAGGGCCTGTACAAGTCGATCATCAACCGCGCGCGCTGCAAGCTGTGGAACGACGAGGAGGGCCGCGAGCGCTACTTCATGAGCGCCGAGGACCTCACACTCCAGGCGGGACTCGCCCTGCAGCAGGACCTCGCGCTCGTCAGTTTCCTCGGCATCACCCACGTCGAGAGGAACGGCCACCACTACGTGAACGGCATGGCAGGGCTGCCGGAGGACGAGCAGGCCGCGTTCCTCGCCGCCCACCCCGACCTCTACGAGCGCAGCCACGGCGCGGTGCGCGTCGCGATCCGCGACGGGGCGCTGGCGATCGGCTCGCTCGCCTGTCCCGGATACGCCAGCGCCGCCATGCCCGACTGGAAGGAGATGAGGGAGATGCCATTCGAGATTCAGGAGGTCAAGCAGTGAAGACGAAACGCATCGGAATCATCATGAACGGCGTTACGGGACGCATGGGGACCAACCAGCACCTGGTGCGCTCGATCCTCGAGATTCGCAGGCAGGGCGGCGTGCCGCTGGCCGACGGCTCGCGCCTGATGCCCGACCCGATCCTCGTCGGGCGCAACGCCGGCAAGCTCGAGGCGCTCGCCAAGGCGCACGGCCTGAAGCGCTGGAGCACCAGCCTGGAGAAAGCGCTCAAGGACCCGAATGACACGGTGTTCTTCGACGCCGCCTCGACGCAGCTGCGCCCCAGGCTGCTCAAGCGCGCGATCGCGGCGGGCAAGCACGTGTACTGCGAAAAGCCGGTGGCCACCACGCTCGCCGAAGCGCTCGACCTGTACAGGGCGGCGAAGAAGGCCGGCATCAAGCACGGCGTGGTGCAGGACAAGCTGTGGCTGCCGGGCCTGCTCAAGCTGAAGATGCTGCGCGACACGGGGTTCTTCGGCAGGATCCTCTCGGTGCGCGGCGAGTTCGGCTACTGGGTGTTCGAGGGCGACTGGCAGCCCGCGCAGCGCCCGTCGTGGAACTACCGGAAAGAGGATGGCGGCGGCATCATCCTCGACATGCTGTGCCATTGGCGCTATGTGCTCGACAACCTGTTCGGCGAGGTGAAGGCCGTGTCGTGCCTCGGCGCGACGCACGTTCCGCAGCGCTGGGACGAGAACGGCAGGAAGTACAAGGCGACGGCCGACGACGCGGCCTACGCCACCTTCGAGCTCGAGGGTGGCGTGATCGCGCATTTCAACAGCTCCTGGTGCGTGCGCGTGCGGCGCGACGACCTGCTCACGCTGCAGGTCGACGGCACGCACGGCTCGGCGGTGGCCGGGCTGCGGCGTTGCTTCACGCAGGCGCGCGTCAACACGCCGAAGCCCGTCTGGAACCCGGACATCCCCCAGCCGATCGACTTCTATCAGGGGTGGCAGGAAGTGCCCGAAAACGTCGCGTTCGACAACGCGTTCAAGGCGCAGTGGGAGCTGTTCCTCAGGCACGTCGCGGGCGAGGGGGATTTTCGCTGGGGCCTGATCGAGGGCGCGAAGGGCGTGCAACTCGCCGAGCTGGGCCTGAAGAGCTGGAAGGGCCGCAAGTGGCTCGACGTCGCGGAGCTCAAGCCATGAAACGAGACACCATCGTGACGCTCAAGCTTCCGGCAGCCGACGGCAGGCTGGAGCAGTACGCGGTGCGCGAGCCGCGCCGCTTCACCCGCCCGGCGCGGCCGTTTACCCGGAGGGCGCTCGCCGCGGCGCACGTGGTGGCCGATCCCCGGTCGCTGCGAGAGCCGTGGCTCGAGGCGGCGATCGACTGGGACGCGACCATCGCCTATCGCCGGCACCTCTGGTCCTGGGGCTTCGGCGTCGCCGAAGCGATGGACACCGCGCAGCGCGGCATGGGGCTGGACTGGGGCAGCTCGCTCGAGCTGATCCGCCGCTCGGTCGATGCCGCACGGGACGTGCCCGGCGCATTCGTCGCCTCGGGCGCCGGAACCGATCATCTGGCGGGGCCGGCGGGGATCGGCGAGGTCATCGCGGCCTACGAGGAGCAATGCGGCGCGATCGAGAAGCTCGGAGGCCGCATCATCCTCATGGCGAGCCGCGCGCTCGCGGCCTGCGCCAGGTCGCCCGAGGACTACGCCAAGGTCTACGACCGCATCCTTGCGCAGGTGAAGGAGCCGGTGATCATCCACTGGCTGGGCGAGATGTTCGACCCGGCGCTCGAAGGCTATTGGGGGAACAAGGATCACTTCCAGGCCATGGAGGTGTGCCTGGATGTGCTATCCAGGAATGCTTCCCGCGTGGACGGCATCAAGATCTCGCTGCTCGACAAGGACAAGGAGATCGCGATGCGCCGCAGGCTGCCCGCGGAGGTGCGCATGTACACCGGCGACGACTTCAATTTCGCCGAGCTGATCGAAGGCGACGCCGAGGGGCATTCCGACGCGCTGCTCGGCATCTTCGACGCGATCGCGCCCGCGGCGTCGTCTGCGCTCGGCGCGCTCGCGCTGGATGACCGGGCGAGCTATCACGAGCTGCTCGCCCCCACGGTGCCGCTGTCGCGCCACATCTTTTGCGCGCCGACGCGCTTCTACAAGACCGGGGTGGTGTTCATGGCATGGCTAAACGGCCACCAGGACCACTTCGTCATGGTCGGCGGGCAGCAAAGCGCACGCCACATCGTGCACTTCGCCGAGCTGTTCCGGCTGGCCGACGCCGCGGGCCTGCTCGCGGACCCCGAGCTGGCGTGCCGGCGCATGAGCCAGCTGCTCGCGGTCCATGGCGTCGCCTGATCCGTCCCTGCTGTCGCTCAACGCCGCGACCACGCGCGGCAAGTGGGGCCTCGCGCAGGCGATCGAGGGCTGCGCGCGGCACGGCCTGCGCGGCATCGCTCCGTGGCGCGACCTGCTGCATGAGATGGGGGTGGACAGGGCGGCGCGCGCGATCCGCGCGCACGGCCTCACCGTGACCGGCCTTTGCCGCGGCGGCATGTTCCCGGCGACTACCGCCAGGCAACGCAGGGCGAACATCGCCGACAACCTGCGCGCCATCGACGAGGCGCATGCGCTCGGTGCGCAGTGCCTGATCCTGGTCGTCGGCGGCTTGCCCAGGGGCTCGAAGGACCTGGCGGGTGCGCGCCGGCAGGTGAAGGAGGGCATCGCCGCGATCCTGCCGTACGCGCGCAAGGCCGGCGTGCCGCTCGCCATCGAGCCGCTGCACCCGATGCAGGCGGCGGACCGCGCCTGCGTGAATACGCTCGAGCAGGCGCTCGACCTGTGCGACGCGCTCGATGCGCGCGCGAGCGGAGCGCTCGGCGTGGCGGTAGACGTGTATCACGTCTGGTGGGACCCGAAGCTCGAGGCGCAGATCCGGCGCGCGGGCCGCAAGCGCATCCTCGCCCATCACGTCTGCGACTGGCTGGTGCCCACCGCCGACCTGCTGCTCGACCGCGGCATGATGGGCGACGGCGTCATCGACCTGATGAAGATCCGCGGCTGGCTGGAGCGCGCCGGCTACCGGGGGTTCCAGGAAGTGGAAATCTTCTCGGCTGCGAACTGGTGGAAGCGCGATCCGGACGAGGTGGTGAGAATCTGCAAGCAGCGCTACCGGCGCTGCTGCTGAGCGAAGTCGGCGATCAGGCGGTTGACGGTCGCGGCGGCCTCGAGCTGCGGGAAGTGCCCGACGCCGGGCACGATCTCCACCCGCGCCGACGGTGCCTGGCGCCGCACCAGGTCGAGCCAGGGCGTGCTGTCGCCGGGCGCCAGCGGCACCCGGACGCGCTGCGCGTTGAGGTAGCTGCTCTGGATGACGAGCAGCGGCACCTGCACGCTCGCGAGCGCGCGCTCCATGTTGGCCGCGTCCCAGGCCACCATGCGCGGAAACAGCGCGGCCCCGATCGCAGCGGGCAGCTCGAGCGCGCGCTCGACGATCGCTGCCTTCAGCCGCACGCCGCTCGACGGGATGAACATCTCCTCGAACAGCCTGCGCGCGAACGCGCCGTAGCCGGTGGCGCGGATCTGCTCGCGCATGACGCGCCCGGCGGTGTCCGGATCGCCCATGCCGATGCGGCTGCCGTCGATCAGCACCACGCCGCCGACGCGCTCGGGGTGATTGCCCGCGGCCTGCAGCACGACGCGGCATCCGAGGCTGTGGCCCACGAGGACGGCACCGCGCAGATCGAGCTCGGCGAGCAGCGCCGCGACGTCGGCGCCGTAGGTCTCGATCGAGCAGTCCGCCGGCTCGCCCGGTGTCGCGCCGTGGCCCCGCAGGTCGCAGGCGACGACGGTATGGGTCGCCGCGAGCGCGTCGATCTGGGCCAGCCAGTCGGCGTGGCTGCAGGCGAATCCGTGCACGAAGACGAGCGCCGGGGCGCCGCGGCCCTCGAGCACGCGGAATAGCGGCGAAGGCGCGTCGCTCAAGGCTCGTCCGCCGCCGGCCGGTGCTGCGCGACCAGCCTCTGCTGCAGCGGCGCCGGCGCGGGCTCGTAGTGGCTGAATTCGAGCGTGTACGAACCCTGACCGGCGGTGAGCGCCTTGAGACGCGACGGAAAGCTCTCCAGCTCCGAGAGCGGCGCCTGCGCCGCGATGCGCAGCGACCCCGGGCGCGGCGACTCCGAGCCCTTGATGTGCCCGCGGCGCGCCGAAAGGTCGCCGGCGATGTCGCCCATGTTCGACTCGGGCATCGCGACCGAGATGTCGACGATCGGCTCGAGCACGATGGGGCGCGCCTTGGCGAGCGCATCGAGGAACGCCTTTCTGCCCGCGGAGACGAACGCGACCTCCTTGGAATCGACGGGATGGCTCTTGCCGTCGTATACCGTCACGCGCAGGTCCTGCACGGGGAAGCCGGCGAGAAAGCCCGACTCCAGCACCATGCGCACGCCCTTCTCGACCGCCGGAATGTAGACCGAGGGGATTACGCCGCCCTTCACCGCGTCGACGAACTCGAAGCCGGCGCCGCGCGGCAAAGGCTCTACGCGCAGGAATACCTCGCCGAACTGGCCCGCGCCGCCGGTCTGCTTCTTGTGGCGGCTGTGGCCCTCGGCCTTGCCCGTGATCGTTTCGCGGAACGGCACCGAAGGCGGCCGCGTGTCGAGCTCGAGCTTGTACTGCCCCGCGATCTTGTCGAGCACCGTTTTCAGGTGCAGCTCGCCGAGGCCGCGGATCACGGTCTCGTTGGCCTGGGCGTTGTGCTCGATGCGAAAGCATGGGTCCTCGGCGATCAACCGGTGCAGCACGTCGGAAATCTTCTGCTCGTCACCGCGTTTCTTCGACTGCACCGCCAGGCCGAATATCGATTGCGGCAGCTCGAGCGGGCGCGCGTGGATCTGCGCGTCCTCCGGCGAGTCGTGCAGGATGTGGTCGAAGCGGATCTCGTCGATCTTGGCGATCGCGCAGATGTCGCCGGGCAGCGCCTCCGCGACCTCGGTCTGCCGCTTGCCGCGCAGCATGTAGAGGTGCCCCGCCTTGATCGGCTTCCTGCCCTCGCCGATGAGCAGCTGCGTGCCCGGCGTGACGCGCCCCTGGTGCACACGGAACACCGCCAGGCGCCCGACGTACGGATCGATCTCGATCTTGAAGACGTGCGCGAGCACGTGCTTGCCCGGGTCCGGCTCGGCCCGCATCTCGGTCGATGCGCCGCCGTCGAGCGGCGTAGTGAGGTACACGGGCGGGTTGCCTTCCGCGGGGCTGGGCATCAGCTTGACGATGACCTCGAGCAGCTCGGCGATACCCGCGCCCGTCCTGGCGGAGGTGAACACCACCGGGATCAGGTGTCCCTCGCGCATCGCGCGCTCGAGCGGCGCGTGCAGCTGATCCGGCTCGATGCTGCCCTGCTCGAGGTACAGCGCCATCAACTCCTCGTCGACCTCGACCACCTGATCGACGAGCTGCTTGTGCATCTCCTCGACCGAGGAGAAATCCGACTCGCCCGACGGCGAAAAGAAGCAATCCGACACCCGCGTCGCTCCGCCCGCGGGCAGGTTGATCGGCAGGCACTCCTTGCCGTAGGCCTGCCGGATCTTCTCCAGCAGCGCCTCGAGGTTCGTCCCGGCATCGATCTTGTTGACCACGATCAACCGGTCGAGGCCGCGCTTTGCGGCCCACTGCATGAAGCGCCCGGTCATCATCTCCAGGCCGTTTTGCGCGTTCACCACGATCGCGGCGGTCTCGACCGCGGCGAGCGCGGGCAGGGAATGGCCGAGGAAATCGGGATAACCCGGAGTGTCGAGCAGGTGGATGCGCGCGCCCTGCGCCTCGAAGCTCGCCACCGCGAGCTTGAGCGAGTGCTGCAAGGATTTCTCGAGCGGCGTGTAATCGCACACCGTCGTGCCGCGCTCGACGCTGCCCGGCACGGCGATCGCGCCGGCCCGCGCCAGCAGCGCCTCGGCGAGCGTGGTCTTGCCGCAGCCGGCCTGACCTACCAGGGCCACGGTGCGGATGGCGTCGATGCTGTTGTTCCCCACGGTACACCTCCCGGTACTCGCTGCACGGAAAGGGCCGCGGCGTCTTGGTGCGCCTTACGCCGTGTTATAGCAGCATTCGGCCGGCAAGGGGAAGCCTAGCGCGGTGCGTGCCGCGGCGTGGTGACGGCGAGGAAGATCTCGCGCACGAACAGCAGCAGGCAGACGATCAGCGCCAGCATCGCCAGCACGAACAGCGCGCCGATCATGCGCGAGAGGTTCGCGGCGACGAACGCGCCGATGAACGCACCGGCGATGAGCAGGCACACGAACAGCCCCGAGAGCACGGCGAACAGGATCGCGAAGTACACGGTGCGGATGCGGCGCGCGATCTGCTGCAGCTCGGCGCGCGCGCGCTCCGCCTCTTCTTCGATCAGGGCGCCGAGGCGCTCCTCGAGCACGCGCCGCCGGTCCACCGCGCGGCCGAGCCTTATGTTGAGCGCGGCGATGAGAGTGCCCACCGCGGTAAGCATGAACACCGGCGCCACCGCGAGCTGGATGACGTGCGCGATATCCGATATCTGAAGCTCGCCCATCGGGGAGCAGCCCGCCGTGCGCGACGACCGGGGCGGTCAGTTGGACGGCGAGACGACCACGATATGGTCGCGGCTGACGTTGATGAAGTGCGCCGTGAACACCTGCCGGCCCTCGCGCTCCCAGACCTCGGCGTCGGTCACCGCGATGAAGCCCCTGGCATCGAGCATGTAATCGGTCAGGCGCGCGCCGGGCACCAGCTCGATGTAGCCTTTGATGCGGTAGGTATCGGTCAGGATGACTACCTTGGTCTTGCTCTCCGGTGTCGCCATAAGCCCCGCTCCCTGGTCAGCCAGCGGCAATCATAGCCGGTCCGCGGTGACCGGCGCTGCTACTTTTTCTTGGCGAGCAGGTCGGAGCGCTTCTTCAGCACGTCCTCGAATTTGGACTTGTCGATGAGCAGCGTGTAGCGCGCGAGCTCCTGTTCGCGCGGCTTCGTCTGCGCCCCGTCGACGGTGAACTTGACGTAATAGTTCGCGCCCTCGAGCTTGCCGAGGGTGAAGCGGTAATCGAGCCCGGACAGCGTGGTCGCCGCGATCGTCGCGCTGGGATGGTCGAAGCCGGCGTCCTGCGCCGTCGTCGACGGCGGGGCCACGTCCGCGAGATCGAGCAGCGAGAGCGAGTAGGAGGCGGCGTTCGCCTTGGTGACCTCGAGCTTCTCGCCGGGGCGCGCGGCTTCGAGCTTCCACTCGGCGTTGTCGCCCGAACGCTCGATTTTCCAGTGCACGTCGCCGGGGGCGCGCACTTCCATGGTCTTCACCTTTTCGGCCTTGATCCCGGTGCGGTCGATCCAGGCGGCGCTCGCGGCGCTCGCCTCGCGCAGCGGATCGGAAACGACGTACGCGGCGCCGGGCTTGTCCGGCAGCATGACGAAGCGCCCGTCCCCCGTCGCCTGGTCGGGGTTCTCCGGCGCGCGCTTGAAGTACTTCTTGCCGACCAGCAGCCGCGCGAGCGGCTTGCCGTCGGCCGACAGGAACTCGAGCAGCGTGCCCGCGCCGGCGCCTTTGCCCGGCTCGAGCAGCTCGAGGCGCCCGCGGTCCTGGTCGCCGATCGGCTCGCTCTGGCCGATCTTGAGCTCGATCGCCTTCAGCAGGAACGCGCGCACCTTGCCGAAATCCGCAGGAAAGCCGGCGCGCTCCGCGATGGTCCAGCCCCTGTCGTCGCGTTGCAGGCTGAGCGTCGCCTTGGGCGCGGCGATGCGGATGCGCGCGACGTCGGCAACCGTGAGGCCCTGGAGCAGCGGCCGGCCCAGGGTGCCGACGTTCGACGCCTCGCGCGAGCGCTGCTGCTGGTGGTAGACGATCGCGCCGCCGCCCAGCACCAGCAGCAGCACGACAAGGGTCGCGGCGACGCGCAGGTTCATCGTGCGGCCCTCCTCAGGCGCCCGCCGCGCGCTGCGCGCGGCTGCGCCGCACCAGCGCCAGGATCAGGCCGAACAGGGCTACCAGCAGCGGCATCAGCGCGATGTTCGCGACCTTCGTCCAGAACACCAGCGCCTCGGAATCGCGGCGCAGGTTCTTGCGCACCTCCTTCAGCTGAAGCTTGGTCTGGGCGACCGTCTTGCGGAATCTCTCCAGCTCGACCTGCTCCTCGGCGCTCAGGATCTGCGCCGATTTTGCGCCGGGCCCCTGCGCCTTTTGCAGCTCCTGCAGCTTGTCGCTGGTCTTCTTGAGCTCGTCCTCGAGGGCCCGGATCTTGCCGAAATACTGCTTCTGCGCGTTGGCCTCGAGCTCGCGCACCACGGTGAGCGGCCGGAACGACGAAGCGCGGCTGCGCAGCGAGATCAGATCGTCGCCCGCAGCGAACTGCTCGACCATGCCGAGGGCGAAGGCGAGGTTGCCGTTCGACGGCACGACGATCCTGCGCCCCAGCACGTCCTGCACGTCGACCGCGGCGGGGTCGGCCAGCATGTCGACGTCGGCGACCAGGGTCACCGCGTTGTCTGCCGCGGACTCGCGCAGCTGGGGCTGCAGCGGCTGGTCGGACTTGTCCGGTTTCTCGCCCGGCGCGGCGGGGCGGCCGTCCGGAAAGGCGGTCTTGAACTTGCCCGAGAGCCGCAGGGCGAGCGGAAGCGCGACACCGCCCGGCTTGAAATCCCGGGTTGCCGCGTCGCCCGCCGTGGTCGCGTCGGCGTCGGGCACCAGCATCGAGTTTGGCGAGCTGGTCACCAGGTCGGTGGCCTTCAGGCCTGCGACGGGCTTGACGCGGAACGCGCCGCCGAAGGCGTACAGCAGCGTCTCGAGCTGGCTCGTGACGACGTCGTCGCGATCGAACGCGGTGCGATTGAGGCTCAGCACGGTGGGCGTGTAGCGCTGCCCGCTGCCCGAAGCGTAGACCACGTCGGCGATCACCTTGCCCGGATCCATCTCGAGCCCCCAGGCCTTGAACAGCGTCGGCAGCGTCGAGCTGGTGCCTCCCTGCGGCGGCATGCCGGGCATGCTCGGCAGCTGGTCGAAATACGCGTAGGGATCGACGAACGCGATCAGCTTGCCGCCGCGCAGCACGAACTGGTCGAGCGCGTATTCGCCCTGCGGCGTGATGTCGCGCGGGTGGATCAGCAGCAGGACCTTGATGTCCTTGGGGATCTCGGGCGCCGTCATGTCCACCTGCTCGACGTCGAACTCGCGCTTGAGCTCGCCGGCGAGCACCCACGGATCGGAGCTGCTGCGCGTCATCGGATTGAACTTCTCGCCGAGCACCGGCAGCGCGCTCATCAATCCCACCTTTGCGCGCTCGCTCGCGCCGACGCTCGAGATGGCGCGCACCAGGTCGTACTCGAGCAGCCGCTCGCGCTGCGGCGTGATCGTCGGGATCGACTCCTTGCGGTCCAGCCGGCTCACCGCGATGCCGAGGTAGAAGTTGTCCCCGCTCAGCAGCTGCTGCGGCTCGATCCCGTCGAGCTGGGCGGCGTCCTCTTCCTCCGAGTCGGGCCGGGGGTGGTAGATCTCGACCACCAGCTTCGGCCCGGCGACCGACTTGAACTCCTGCACCATGTCCTCGACGCGCTGCGCGAAGCCGCGCAGCTGGACCGGGACGCTTTCGCCGCGCGAGACGTAGAGCTTGAGGGTCACCGGGGACTTGAGCCCGCGAAGGATCTTGCGCGTGCCGTCCGACAGCGTGTAGAGCTTGCCCTCGGTAAGATCGGCGCGCACCGCCGCGGCCGAGGCGAGGTAGTTGAACGCCACCACGATGAGGAACAGCGCCGCCAGGCCGACCGCGGAGTAAATCAGGGTGTCGTACTTTTTCATGGCCTTACCCTGCGCGGTGGTTGCGGATGATGACGCTGGTGGCGAACAGCGCGAAGCCGATCACCGACAGGAAGAAGAACAGGTCGCGCGTGTCGATGACCCCCTTCTGGAAGCCGTCGAAATGCGTGATCACCGAGAACGCGGCCACCGTGTCGACGAACGCGGGGCTCGCCCAGCGCGTGAGCAGGTCGGTCACCGGGTTGAAGCCGCACAGGATCAGGAACAGGCACACCACCACCGCCAGGATGAACGCCACCACCTGGTTGCGTGTCATCGCCGAGGTCATGCAGGCGATCGCGAGGTAGGCCCCCGCGAGCAGCAGGCTGCCGAGGTACCCGGCGGCGATGACGCCGTTGTCGGGCTCGCCGAGCACGTTCACCGTGATGACCACCGGAAAGGTGAGCGCGAGGGCGATCGCGAGGAACGCCCACGAGGCGAGGAACTTGCCGAGAATCGCCTGCCAGGTCGTCACCGGCATGGTGAGCAGCAGCTCCAGCGTTCCCGCGCGACGCTCTTCCGACCAGAGCCGCATGCCCACCGCCGGCACCAGCACCAGATACAGCCACGGATGCCAGACGAAGAACGCCGCGAGGCTCGCCTCGCCGCGCTCGAAGAAGCCGCCCACGGTGAAGGTGAAGAAGCCGGTCAGCAGCAGGTAGATGACCAGGAACACGTAGGCGACGGGCGAGACGAAGTAGCTCACCAGCTCGCGCCGCGCGATGGTGCGGACGGTCTTCCAGGCGGAGTTCATTGCTCGGCCGTGTCGGGGAGCGTGATGCGCCGGAACACCTCGTCGAGCTGTCCCTCTTCGGTGCGCAGCGCTTCGAGCCGCCAGCCTTCGCGGGCCGCGAGGTCGACCACGGCGCGCACCAGCTCGCCGCTCGCATCCCGGCCGTCGGGGTAGACCCGCCAGGCGCCGTCCAGCTGCTCGACGCGCCCGAGCGCCGCGAGCTTGTCGGCGCCGACGCCCTGGCCCGAAACGGTCACCGCGCCGGCGACGAGCGACATGCCGCGCAGCTCCTGCGGCGTGCCGTTGGCGACGATGCGGCCGCGGTCGATGATGATGGCGCGCGTGCAGGCCGCGTCGACCTCCTCGAGGATGTGCGTCGAAAACACCAGCGCCTTGGTTCTGCCGAGCTCGCCGATGAGATTTCGCACCTCGTGCTTCTGGTTGGGATCGAGGCCGTCGGTCGGCTCGTCGAGCACCAGCACGTCCGGATCGTGGATCAGCGCCTGCGCCAGGCAGGTGCGGTGCTTGTAGCCCTTGGACAGCGTGTCGATGCCCTGGTGGAGCACGGACGCGAGAAAGCACAGCTCGACCACCCTGCCGATGGCCCTCTTCTTCGCGTCGCCCGACAGGCCGCGCATGTCTGCGGCGAACGCCAGGAAGCCGTGTACCGTCATGTCGGGGTAGGCGGGCGCCGCCTCGGGAAGGTAGCCGATCAGGCGCTTCGCCTCGAGCGGCGATTCGGCTACGTCGTAGCCGCCGACCGTTACCCGACCCTCGGTGGGCGGAATGAAGCCCGTGATCATGCGCATGGTGGTGGACTTGCCGGCGCCGTTCGGCCCCAGGAAGCCCAGCACCTCGCCCCGCTCGACATTGAACGTGAGGCCGTCGACCACGCGCTTCGGGCCGAACGACTTCACGAGGTTTTCGATTCGTATCATGGCGCCTGCACGTTGGTCGGGGGCCGCATTATCGCCGAATTCCCGCGGCGTCCGAGATTTACGCGCCGGCCTTAAGCGAAGCTTAAACAGGCGGCAGAACAACGGTAAAATCGAGGCTCGTCACACCGGCGACATCCCATCACCGAGGATCAGCATGGACAAGTCACTGCTTTCCAAGACCGCGGCTGCGATGGTCGCGAAGGGCAAGGGGATCCTTGCCGCCGACGAATCGAGCGGCACCTGCGAGAAGCGCTTCAAGTCGGTCGGCGTGGAATGCACCGAGGACAGCCGCCGCGCCTACCGCGGGCTGCTGTTCGCGACGCCGGGCATCGAGCAGTTCGTATCGGGCGTGATCCTGTTCGACGAAACGATCCGCCAGAAAAGCAGCGACGGCATCCCGTTCCCGGACTTCCTGGCGAAGAAAGGGATCATCCCGGGCATCAAGGTGGACAAGGGCGCTCAGGACCTGGCGCTCGCGCCAGGCGAGAAGGTGACCGAGGGTCTCGACGGCCTGCGCGGGCGGCTGGCGGAGTACTTCAAGCTCGGCGCGCGCTTTGCCAAGTGGCGCGCCGTGATCACCATCGGCGGCGGCATCCCCACTCACGCCTGCCTGTACGCGAACGCGCACGCGCTGGCGCGCTACGCGGCGCTTTGTCAGGAGGCCTCGATCGTGCCGATCATCGAGCCCGAGGTGCTGCTCGACGGCGACCACACGATCGAGCGCTGCGAGGAGGTCACCGAGGCGACGCTGCGCGCGACCTACGCCGCGCTAGCGGCGCACAACGTCTCGTTCGAGCACGCCATCCTGAAGGCGAGCATGGTGGTCTCGGGCAAGGAGAACGCCCGCCAGGCGGGTGTCGGCGAAGTCGCCGAGCGCAGCCTGCGCGTGCTCAAGCGCACCGTGCCCGCGGCGCAGCCGGGCGTCGTGTTCCTCTCCGGCGGGCAGTCGGACGTGGATGCGACCGCGCATCTCAACGCCATGGCGGCGACGAAGGGCCTGCCCTGGCCGCTCAGCTTCTCGTACTCGCGCGCGCTGCAGAACCCGGCGCTCAAGACCTGGCGCGGTAGTCCGCAGAACGTCGCCGCGGCGCAAAAGGCCTTCCACCATCGCGCGCACATGAACAGCCTCGCCTGCCAGGGCAAGTGGAAGCCCGAGCTCGAGAAGCAGGCGGCGTGAGCGCCGCCCTGTTCGAATCGCGCATCGCGAGCCTGCCGCGCATCGGGCGCGGCAAGGTGCGCGACATCTACGCGGTGGGCGAGGACAAGATGCTGATCGTGGTGAGCGACCGGCTCTCGGCCTTCGACGTGGTGCTGCCCGATCCGATTCCCGACAAGGGGCGCGTGCTGAACGAGATGGCGAACTTCTGGTTCGCGAAACTCGGCCACATCGTGCCGCACCAGCTGACCGGGATCGACCCGGAGAGCGTGGTCAAGGGCGACGATGAGAAAGCCCAGGTGCGCGGCCGCTCGGTGGTGGTCAAGAAGCTGAAGGCTCTGCCGATCGAAGCGGTGGTGCGCGGCTATCTCATCGGCTCGGGATGGAAGGATTACCAGAAGACCGGCAAGGTCTGCGGCATCGAGCTGCCGAAGGGCCTGCAGCAGGCGCAGAAGCTCCCGGAGCCCATCTTCACGCCGGCCACCAAGGCGGCCGAAGGGCACGACGAGAACATCTCCTTCGAGGAGGTCGAAAAGCTGGTCGGCAGGCCGCTCGCGGCGAAGGTGCGCGAGGTCTCCATCCGCCTGTACAAGGAAGCCTCCGAGTACGCCGCCACCAAGGGCATCATCATCGCCGATACCAAGTTCGAGTTCGGCACGGACGCGAAGGGCAACCTCGTCCTCATCGACGAAGTACTCACCGCGGACTCGTCGCGCTTCTGGCCGGCCGATTCGTACCGCGTCGGCATGAGCCCGCCGTCCTTCGACAAGCAGTACGTGCGCGACTACCTCGAGACGCTCGACTGGGACAAGATGCCGCCGGCTCCCAGGCTGCCGCCCGAGGTGATCGCCAAGACGTCTGAAAAATACCGCGAAGCGCTCGAGCGACTCACCGGGAGAAAGCTCGCATGATCGGCATCGTGATGGGGTCAGCCAACGACTGGGACACCATGAAGGCGGCGGCGAAGACGCTGGAAGAGTTCGGCGTGCCCTACGAGGCGAGAGCGATGTCCGCGCACCGCACGCCGCACGCGGTCGCCGAGTGGGCCGAAGGGGCCGCCAAGCGCGGCATGAAGGCGATCATCGCCGCTGCGGGCGGCGCGGCGCACCTCGCAGGCGTGGTGGCCGCGCACACGGCGCTTCCGGTGCTCGGCGTGCCGATGCCCTCGAAGCACCTGCAGGGGCTGGATTCGCTGCTCTCCACGGTGCAGATGCCCAAGGGCATTCCGGTGGCGACCTTCGCCATCGGCGAGGCGGGCGCGGCGAACGCCGCGCTCTTCGCCGTGGCATTGCTCGCGCTGTCCGACGCGGGCATGGCGAAGAAGCTCGAGGACTTCCGCCGCAAGCAGGCGGAGGCGGTCCTCAAGGCCGCGCCGCTCAAGCTGTGAGCGAAGAGGTCCGCCGCGCCGCGGAAATCCTCCGGCGCGGCGGGCTGGTCGCGTTTCCTACCGAGACCGTGTACGGGCTGGGCGCCGACGCCTCGAGCGCCGCTGCGGTGGCGCGGCTGTACGCGGTCAAGGGGCGCCCCGGCTCGCACCCGGTGATCGTGCACTTCGCCACTGCGGAACAGGCTTTCAGCTGGGCGCGCGAAGTACCCGACGCGGCGCGCAGGCTCGCCGCGCGCTTCTGGCCCGGACCGCTCACGCTGATCCTGAAGCGCGCGCCGCGCGCGGGTGACTTCGTCACCGGCGGCCAGGACACGGTCGGGCTGCGCGTGCCGGCGCACCCGGTTGCGCAACAGCTGCTGCGCGAATTCGGCGCACCCATTGCGGCGCCGTCTGCGAATCGCTTCGGCCGCGTCTCGCCCACGCGCGCCGAGCACGTGCGCGACGACCTGGGCGGCGACGTCGACCTCGTGCTGGAAGGCGGGGCGAGCGAGGTCGGCATCGAGTCGACGATCGTCGATCTGTCGCGCGGCCGCGCCGTGCTGCTGCGGCCCGGGGCGATCTCCCGGCCCGAACTCGAAGCCGTACTCGGGGCGCCGGTGTTGTCGCCCGACGCGGGGGCGCCGCGCGCGTCGGGCACGCTCGAGCGCCATTACGCGCCGAAGGCCGTGTTGCGTCTGGTACCGACGCACGCCCTCGACGCAGAAATCACGCGCGCGCACGAGCGGGTCGCAGTGCTGGCGTTTTCGCGCCCGGACGAGCGCGCCGCAAGCTGGCTGCGCATGCCGCGCGACGCCGGTGCCTACGCAAGGCGGCTCTACGCGGCGCTGCGCGAGCTCGACGCGTCCGGCTGCGCGCAGATCCTCGTCGAGGAACCGCCGGACGAGCCCGCGTGGCTGGCGGTACGCGATCGCCTGAAGCGCGCCTCCACGCCCGCCTGAGCGGCACGCCTTCAATGCGACCTCAGTGCGACATCAACACCGGAACGGTCATCGACTCGAGGATGGTGCGCGTGACGCCCCCGAGGATCAGCTCCGAGACGCGCGAGCGGCCGTACGCGCCCATCACGATCAGGTCGGCGTCGAGATCGGCCACGCGCGATAGCAGCTGATTGCCGACGTCGATGTCGTCGGCCCGGTATTGCGACACCGTGACCTTCACGCCGTGGCGCGACAGGTAGAGACCGATGTCCGCCCCGGGAACTTCGCCGTGCTGCCCATTCGGAGCTCCCGGATTGAACGCCGCAACATGCACCTGCTTGGCGCCCTGCAGGAGCGGCAGGGCGTCGGTGAGCGCGCGCGTCGCCTCGCGGCTCGCGTTCCACGCGACGAGGACGTTGTCGCCGATCGGACGCTTCTCGCGTGCGTAGGGTACGACCAGCACCGGTCGCCCGGCCGAGAGCAGCAAGCGCTCCGCGAACTGGTCCGACACGCCGCTGGCGCCGGTGCCGTCGTCCTGCGCGATGATGACCAGGTCGGCGTAGCGCGCGTGCAGGGTCACGACCGCGAGCGCATCGGCCGTCGAGCTGCGCCACTCGGCTTTCGACCAGTTGGCGCGCCGCACCCCCGCGTCCCACGCGCCGCGCACGCCTGCCGCGATCTCGGCCAGCGCCTTCTTGCGCGCCGACTCGACGGCGACGCCCGCCTCGGCCATCGCCCAGCTCGGTGGGGGCACCACGGTGAGCGCATGCAGGCCGATCACGTGCGCGTCGAATTTCTGCGCCAGCGAGCAGGCGATATCGTTGCACGCGTCTGCACCCTTGCCGGCACCGAGGTGAACCAGGATGGTCTTGTAGGCCATGGCTTTCCTTTCTTGTCGGAAACTCACCCGCGACTCATCTTGTACCCGTCCGGCACGCCACCATTGACTTGGATCAAGAAGGCCGAGACGCCTGCGCAAACGCTAGAATGTACATCATGATGCAACGTATCGTGAGCGCGCTGGCTGCGCTGGCCCTGTCTGCCTGCGCGGGCGCCAACACCCAGATCGCGAGCAACACGGTCGGGAGCGTCGCCACGCCTGCGGCGGGCACGACGGTGGTCGCCGGCGGCGTGAGCGTGAGCATCGCGGGCGGATCCGCGGCCGCAGCTGTCGGCGCAGCCGCGATCCTGGGCACGATGTTCTATTACGGCGCGGAGCCGCTCGATCGAACGCCGCCGCCGATGCTCGAGGATCGCAGGATCAACGAGCACGACTGCACCAAGCCGATCACGGATTACTCGGCCAACCTGCGCTGCCGCTAGCGCGGCTCAGGCGCGCCGCGGCCCCGGCCGGCCGTCGTCGACCGCGAACGACGCGAGCGTCGAGCAGTCGGCCTCGCGCGTTCGCACCGTTTCCATGACCCGCAGATCGGCGTGCAGCCGCCGGTCGTTCAGCTCGATGCGCACGTAGCCACGGTGGCGCCCGTCGGCGAGCTTCACGTGCGGGTTCTCCGCGACCGTCGCGTCGAGCTCCTTCTGCGAGCGCGCCTGCGAGGTGATCGAGGTGCCGCAGAATTCGCTCGCCACCACGGGCGATGCCGCATCGTCGAAATCGATCTTCAGGTCGGCCACCGCGTGGTGGTGCACGTCGCCGCCAATGACCACGGGATTCGCGAGCCGCTCGGCCGCCATGCTCTCGAGCAGCTTGCGTCGCGCGGCCGGATAGCCGTCCCAGCCGTCGGTCCAGTAGCGCCGCGCGTCCCCCGAGCCGCGCGCGAACTGCGCCATGAGGGTCTGCTGCGCGACGATGTTCCATCCGGCGCGCGACTCCGCGAAGGCTCGCGCGAGCCAGGCCTCCTGTCGGGCGCCGAGCATGCTGCGGCCGGGAGCGGTGCGCGCGGCGCATTCGTGCTCGCCGACCACGGCGCCGCCGCCGGGTTTGCGCGGACAGGCCTGGTAGGCGCGGTACTGGCGGTCATCGAGCAGGAAAAATCGCGCGAGCGACCCCCAGCCGAACTGCGTGTACAGGCGCATGTTCGGCCCGTACGGACGCATGCGCGCCGGCAGCGGCATGTGCTCGTAGTACGCCCGATAGGCCGCGGCGCGCCGCGCGAGGAAGCGCTCCCGCGGCATGCCGTCCTCCGGGCGATCGCCGGCGTAGTCGTTGTCGACCTCGTGGTCGTCCCAGGTCGCGAGCCAGGCGCAGGCCGCGTGCGCGGCCTGCAAGTCGGGGTCGCTCTTGTAGCACGCGTAGCGCATGCGGTATTCGTCCAGCGTGTAGGGCTCGCCCGGGTTGTGCCTGCGAACGTGGTCGCGCCCCCACGAGGACTCGTAGATGTAGTCGCCGAGAAACACGATCAGCTCGGGAGCGTCGGCGACGATGTGGCGATAGCCGCCGTAGTAGCCTTGCTCGTACTGCTGGCAGGAAGCGAAGGCGAAGCGCAGGCGCTCGACCGTGGTGCCGCGGCGCGGCGCGACGCGCAGCCGCCCGACCGGGCTCATCGCATCGCCGGCCGTGAAACGGTACCAGTACCAGCGCTCGGGCTCGAGCCCTCTCACCTCGACGTGCACCGAATGCGCCCATTCGGGCGCCGCCGTCTCCACGCCGGAGGCGACGAGCGTGCGCATGGCGTCGTCGGAGGCGACCTCCCAGCGCACCGGCACTGCGACCGGGTCGAGCCCGCCGTCGTAGCGCTCGAGGTCGGTGATCAGGCGCGTCCACAGCACGGCGCTGCCGGAGGTCGGATAGCCGCTCGCCACTCCGAGCCGGAACGGATCGGCCGCGAAGCGCGGCGCGGCGCGCGCGCCGAGCGGCAGCCCCGAGGCGAGCCCGAGCGCGGCGAGCGCCTCGAGGAACTCGCGGCGCGAGCTCATTTGCCGCTCATTTCCCGCTCATTTCCCGATATCCGAGAAGTACTCGTGCCCGGTGGTGTCGACCAGGCTGCGGCGCAACTCGACCGGCGCGCTATGGTAGGTGTAGGCGATGCGTTTGATCTCGAGCAGCGGCGCGCCTTTTTTCAGGCCGAGCAGCTTCGCCGTCTGCGCGTCGGCCAGCGTCGCGCTCAGGCGCTCGCTGGTGCGCAGCACGTTGATGCCGTAGCGGGTCTGGTAGAGGTGGTAGATGGTGTTGTCGCGTGCGGTGAGGATCTTCTCGCTGAGGTCCTGAAACAGGCGCTGCGGCAGCACCAGGTCGTCGAGGATCACCGGCCGGCCGCCGAGCGAAAGGAGGTTGCGCACGCGCAGCACCGGGTCCCCGGGAGCGAGCTGCAGCTTCGCGGCTTCGGCGGGCTCGGCGCGGCCGCGGCGAAAGGCGAGCGTGGCGGTGTCCGGATACTGCTTGTCGCCGCCGCGCGGCACGATATGGAAGAAATGGAACAGCAGCCGGTTGGCGCTGTGCGTCGCGACGAAGGTGCCGCGGCCCTGGTGGCGCACCACGATGCGCTCGGCCACCAGCTCGTCGATCGCCTTGCGCAGCGTGCCGATCGACACGTTGAAGCCCTGCGCGAGCCGCGTCTCCGAGGGCAGCGCCTCGCCCGGGCGCCATTCGCCGGCGGCAATGCTGCCGGTGAGCCGGCGCTTGACCTCCTTGTAGAGCGGCGAGAAGGCTGCGGTGTCGGAGAGCTGGTTCATGGCGCGGGCCAGTCTAGCACGCAAGTCATCCAACTCATATAGTTGACTTCGCCGGAACCGGGGGCTTAGACTGCGCGCTCCCCTGCAACAGCATGCCATCCGAAGCGGAGAGGACAATGATTCATTTCGTGGTGCACGAGGAGGGCGACGGCGTCGGCGTCGTCGTCGTCGAGGGCGTGAAGGCCGGTCAGGAGCTCTCCGGCTGGATCATGGAGGACGACAAGGACATCAAAGTGGTCGCCAGGAGCGACATCCCGATCGGCCACAAGGTGGCGCTCAAGGACTACAAGCCGGGCGATACGGTGATCAAGTACGGCGTCGACATCGGCAAGGTCGTGGCGACGATCAAGCAGGGCGAGCACGCCCACGTTCACAACATCAAGACCAAGCGGTGGTAACGATGGATCTCTCGAAAGCGACTTTCTGGGGCTACAAGCGCGCGAACGGGCGCGTCGGAGTGCGCAACCACGTCATCATCCTGCCGGTGGACGACATCTCCAACGCCGCAGCCGAGGCGGTGGCCAACAACATCAAGGGCACGATGGCGCTGCCGCATCCGTACGGCCGGCTGCAGTTCGGCGCCGACCTCGACCTGCACTTCCGCACCCTGATCGGCACCGGCTGCAATCCGAACGTCGCCGCGGTAGTCGTGATCTGCATCGAGGAGGGCTGGGGCAAGAAAGTCGCCGACGGCATCGCCGCGACCGGCAAGCCGGTGTCCTACTTCGGCATCGAGCAGCACGGCGACCACGACACCATCATGCGTGCGTCCAAGGCCGCCAAGGAGTTCGTGCAGTGGGCAGGCGAGCAGCGCCGCGAGGAGCGCCCGCTGAAGGACCTGTGGGTCTCGACCAAGTGCGGCGAGTCGGACACCACCTCGGGCTGCGGCTCTAACCCGACGGTCGGCAACGCGTTCGACAAGCTCTACCCGCACGGCGTGACGCTGTGCTTCGGCGAGACCACCGAGCTCACCGGCGGCGAGCATCTGGTCGCGGCGCGCTGCCGGGACGACAAGGTCAGAGCGCGGTTCCAGTTCATGTTCGACCGCTATCAGGAAGTGGTCGAGCGGCACAAGACGAGCGACCTGATGGACTCGCAGCCGACCAAGGGCAATATCGAGGGCGGCCTCACCACGATCGAGGAAAAGGCTCTGGGCAACATCCAGAAGATCGGCCGGAAATGCATGGTCGACGGCGTGCTCGACAAGGCCGAGGCGCCGACCGGCCCGGGCCTCTGGTTCATGGACTCGTCGTCGGCCGCGGCAGAGATGGTCACGCTGTGCGCTGCGGCAGGCTTCGCGGTGCACTTCTTCCCGACCGGGCAAGGCAACGTGATCGGCAATCCCATCCTCCCGGTGATCAAGCTGTGCGCCAACCCGCGCACCGTGCGCACCATGGGCGAGCACATCGACGTCGACGTGACGGGGCTGCTGAGGCGCGAGCTCAGCCCCGACGCGGCCGGCGACAAGCTGCTCGAGTACATGTTCCGCACGGCCAATGGCCGGCTCACCGCCGCCGAGGCGCTGGGTCACCGCGAGTTCGTGCTCACCAGGCTCTACGAGAGCGCGTGAGCGTATTGACGGTACGGGTCTGGCGCGGCGCCGAAGAGGGCGCCTACCAGTCGTTCGAGGTGCCGCGGCGGGCGAGCCAGACGGTGCTCGACGTCGTCACGCACATCCAGCGCGCGCTCGACCCGACGCTCGCCTATCGCTTCGCCTGCCGCGTCGGCATGTGCGGCTCCTGCGCCATGACGGTGAACGGCGTGGCGCGCTGGACCTGCCGCACGCACGTCGACAGCGTGGCGGGCGACGGCCGGCTCGAAATCGCCCCGCTTGCCAACCTGCCGGTGATTCGCGACCTGGTGACCGACATGCGCGAGTTCTTCGACAAGTGGGCACGCGCCAAGGGGCGCTTCAGCGGCAGCCGCACGCGCGCGCAGGATGTTGCGCGCGTGGCGCCGCAGTCGGCCGCGCGCCGCGACGTGGATGCCGCGATCGAGTGCATAGGCTGCGGCGTGTGCTACAGCTCGTGCGACGTGGTGGCATGGAACGCGGACTACCTCGGGCCGGCGGCGCTCAACCGGGCCTGGACGCTGCTGCGCGACGAGCGCGATCGAGCGCGCGCCGAGCGCCTGCGCGCGGTCGCCGGGGACGCCGGCTGCCATGCCTGCCATACGCACATGAGCTGCAGCGAGCGCTGCCCCAAGCGCATCTCACCGACCGCCGGCATCGCCGGACTGAAGCGCGAAGCCGCGCGCGCCGCGCTGCGGGGCGAGCTGTGAGCCTGCGCGGCGAAGCGCTGCTCTGGGTCGCGCAGCGCGCGAGCGCCGCGCTGCTCGCGCTGTGCGTCGCGGTGCATCTCGCCACCATGATCTACGCGGTGCACAGCGGCCTGGGCGCCGCCGAAATCCTGGCGCGCACGCACGGCAGCGTGGCGTGGCTCCTCTTCTACGGCGTGTTTCTGCTGGCGGCGGTGGTGCACGTGCCGATCGGGCTGCGCGCCGTGCTGTCGGAATGGCTCGGCTGGCGGGGCGGCACGCGCGATGCCGCGCTGGGCGCCCTCGCGCTGGCGCTCGCCTGGCTCGGCCTGCGCGCGATACTCGGAGTATTCGGATGAGAAGCGACGTACGCGCGCGCAATCATCCGGCATTCTGGGCGTTTCTCGCGCACCGGCTTTCGGGGATCGCGCTGGCGCTGTACCTGCCGGCGCATTTCTGGGTGCTCGGCCTCGCGCTGCACGATGCCGCGCGGCTCGACGCGTTCCTGCGCTGGACCGACCAGCCGCTGGTGAAGTTCGGCGAATGGGGACTGGTGCTGCTGCTCGCCGCGCACCTGGCGGGAGGGCTGCGCCTGCTGGCGCTCGAATTCCTGCCGTGGCGGGACTGGCAAAAGAGCCTTGCCGCCGCGGCCGCAGGCGCCGCGCTGGTCGTGAGCCTCGCGTTCGCGCTGGCGTTGTAAGCGTGATTAGAATGTCGCCGCATCGCCGCAAAACTACCTCGAGGGGAATGCAATGAGACTCGCAAGATGGACCGCCCTGTTCGCAGGGCTGATGCTGTCGGCAGCCGCGGCCGCGCAGAGCTGGCCGACCAAGCCGGTGAAATTCATCGTGCCGTTTCCCCCCGGCGGTGCGACCGACATCTCCGCGCGCATGATCGGGCAGAAGCTGTCGGAAATGTGGGGCCAGTCGGTCCTCATCGAGAACCGGGGCGGCGCCGGCGGCGGCGTCGGCGCCGCCGAGGCGGCCAAGGCGACGCCGGATGGCTACACGCTGTTCTTTCCCTCGGGCTCGGTCATGACCGCGAACCAGCACATCTATGCCAAGCTCAACTACGATCCCGAGCGCGACTTCGTGCCGGTCACCAACGTGGTGAGCGGGCCGCAGGTAGTGGTGGTGCCGGCGAACTCGCCCTACAAGTCGATCAAGGACCTCATTGCCGCGGCGAAGAAGGAACCGGGCAAGCTGACCTTCGGGCACGCGGGCATCGGCTCGCAGATCCATCTTGCGGCGGAGAACTTCGTCGACAGCGCGAAGATCGACGCGCTCTCCGTGCCCTACAAGGGCGAAGGCCCGGCGCTGGCCGCGCTGGTCGGAGGGGAAACCAGCTTCATGGTGCCCAATCTCGCGGCCGCGATCGGGCACGTGAACGCGGGCCGTCTGCGGGCGCTCGCGGTGACCAGCCGGGAACGCGCCCCGCAGCTGCCGGATGTGCCGACGGTGGCCGAGGCCGGATTGCCGGGATTCGAGAACTACGGCTGGTTCGGCATCGTGGCGCCCAAGGGCACGCCGCAGGCGATCGTCGACAAGGTCTACCGCGACACCAAGGTCGCGCTCGAGGACACGCACATGAAAGCGCGCTTCTATGCGCAGGGCATGGAGACCGTCGGCAACAGCCCGCAGGAGTTCGGCAAGGCCATGAAGGAGGAAACCAAGCTTTGGGCCAGGGTGGTGCGCGAGCGTAACATCCACGTGAGGTAGGCGATGCGAATCGATCCCCTGCAGGTG
>Ga0316628_100000252_pt1 | contig 33447 bp, 28 predicted proteins | sample OWC_Aug_M2_C1_D5_FD_207648 | JGI IMG/M metagenome (GOLD analysis project Ga0316628, IMG submission 207648) | Wetland soil microbial communities from Old Woman Creek delta, Ohio, United States - OWC_Aug_M2_C1_D5_C | ecosystem: Environmental > Terrestrial > Soil > Wetlands | place: USA: Ohio...
TATTTTCGAGTTTGACATATGAACCTTCTCGTGAGAGTATCTTGAGGGTCTCTATGCCTGCAGTCATCGCGAGAGGATTTCCCGACAGCGTGCCTGCCTGATAAACAGGTCCTTCGGGTGAGACCAGTGACATAATCTCCCGTTTCCCCCCATATGCGCCGACCGGAAGCCCGCCGCCGATGACCTTTCCCAGACATGTCATGTCAGGTGTAATTCCATAATGCGCCTGTGCGCCGCCATAGGCAACCCTGAAGCCGGTCATCACTTCATCAAATACAAGGACAATATTGTGATCCCTTGTGAGCCTTCTTAATGATTCGAGGAACCCCGGCTTGGGAAGAACACATCCGATATTTCCGACAACCGGTTCAATGATCACACATGCGATGGATTTCCATTCTTCCTCAATCGTTCTTTTTAATGCCGATACATCGTTGAACGGCAGTGTTATTGTATTTTTTGCATAGGATTTCGGCACTCCCGGGCTGTCCGGAACTCCAAAGGTAGTTGCCCCTGACCCGGCCTTAACGAGCAGTCCGTCGGCATGGCCGTGATAGCATCCCTCAAACTTGATAATCCTGTCCCGGCCTGTAAATCCGCGTGCAACTCTAATGGCACTCATTGTCGCCTCTGTACCGGAGTTTACCATCCTCACTTTATCCATAGACGGATAGGCTTTCAGGACAAGCTTTGCAAGCTCAATCTCGAGAGGAGTCGGTGCGCCGTAACTCGTACCTTTTTCCACGGCCTTTTTAAGGGCATCAACTATCTTTGGATGGGCGTGGCCGAGTATCAGCGGTCCCCATGAAAGGACATAGTCAATATAGACATTGCCGTCAACATCATAAATCTTTGAGCCCTTTGCCTTCTCAATAAAAATCGGGTTTCCACCAACTGCGCTGAAGGCTCTCACCGGGCTGTTGACCCCTCCCGGAATAAGCTCATTTGCCAGCTTATACAGCTTGTGTGATTTTGTCCATTTCATAGCAGATCTTCAGATTTTGTTACTCTATCATAAAAATTTTTATGTGTCAAAATGAGTGTGCATTATGCTATAAAAGTAAAATTCAAATTTCAGGAGGCTTACATGAGAAAAGTCGTGGTTTTCATATTAACCATCTCTCTTCTTTTTGCATTTATTTCATGTGCAAAAAAAGAAGAACAAAAGAAAGGGCCATATCTCGCAAAGGTCGGAAATACAACGATAACGCAGGCTGACATTGAAAAGGAAATCAAAAATCTTCCCGAGTTCGCCCAGAACCTCTTTGGAGGACCCGGCGGTAAAGAGAGGTTTCTTGATGAGCTTGTCAAAAAAGAGCTTCTTTATCAGGAGGCACTGAAAAAAGGTTTTGACAAGGATCCCGAATACCTGAGGAAGTTGGAAGAATTCAAGAAACTTACGCTTATTGGCCAGCTTCTGGAAAAGGAGATTGAGTCAAAGGCAAAGGTCACGGAACAGGATGTGAAGGATTACTATGAAAAACACAAGGCCGATCTTTCCTCCGTCAGCCAGATCAGGGCCAGCCACATTCTCGTAAAGACGGAAGCGGAGGCAAAAAAGATGTTGGAAAGGCTGAAGAAGGGTGAGAATTTTGCAGAGCTTGCAAAAAAATATTCGATCGATCCGGGTTCGGCAAAAAATGGTGGAGACCTTGGGTACTTCTCATCCGGCCAGATGGTACCTGAATTCGAGGCAGCGGCGGCCAAACTCAAGGCTGGCGAGATGAGTGAACCTGTAAAGACAAAGTTCGGATATCACATTATCAAAGTTACCGACAAAAAGATGGGGAAACCCGTCGAATTTGAAAAAGTTAAGAGCGTACTTCTCCAACGCCTTACGGCAGAAAAGCAGAAAGAGGTTTTCGATACTTATGTCGAAAGTCTGAAAAAGAGCTATAAAGTCGAGATAAACAAAGAGGCGCTCTCTAAACTTGAAGGAGAAGAGAAGAAAGAAGGGGTGCCGGGAAAACCTGAGCAGGCAGGAGAATCCAAGGAAGCACCCAAAGAAGAGACAAAGGAAAAGCAGGGAAAATAAGGATTAACAGATAATATTTTCAAAATTCCTCTGAGCCGCAACTCCGATCCCGTCGGGGTTGCGGTTTATTTTTTGACGCTTCTCATTTTAAGCAATTGACTGCTCCTTTTATGAATGATATCCTTTTTGCATGAAGAAGTTTGAAGTCCTCGACATATCTGGAGATGCGGGGTTGAAAGCATACGGCAAGAGCTTAGAAGAAGCATTTATCAATACGTCTCTTGGAATGTACAGCCTCATTACAAACCTTGATTTAATAGAGGAAAAAAAATCGATTGATGTCTCCGTCGAGAGTAATTCACTGGACGGACTCTTAGTCTCCTGGCTGAATGAATTAATTTTTCATTTTGATGCCTATGGCTTTATCGGAAAAAGAGTGGAGATCGAACATTTGTCAGACAATAAAATAGCATCAACCGTCACCGGAGAGGAATTCGAGCCCGGGCGTCACGAAGGTAAACTCTTGATTAAGGCAGCCACATATCACCGCCTTAAGATAGAGCAAAGAGGCGACATATGGGAGACTGCCGTTATATTTGATATATAAATTTCGATAATCATTATTCCGATTAATGCGAACATATTTGTCATTCCCGTTCTACCGTATGGGTCATTAGACGAGTCATAGACTTGTCGGGGATCCGGAATGACCGTCAAAGATATCTTGCAACTCTGCGTGCAGTTCAGAAAAGGGAGGTGAACTTATGATAGAGAAACTCAGGAGGATTGATGATACAAAGATAGAGATACCTGTTGATTATAAACCCGGGATGAGGGTGAGAGGGGTTATCTATGTCGATGAAGTCCTTGAAAAAGAACTCGAAACCCAGTCGGTCGACCAGGTGGCGAACGTGGCGACTCTGCCGGGGATTGTGAAATCATCTATGGCGATGCCTGATGTGCATACAGGGTATGGTTTTGCCATCGGCGGTGTGGCGGCCTTTGACGTGAAGGATGGGATCATCTCACCCGGCGGCGTAGGCTATGACATAAACTGAGGAGTTCGTCTCCTCAGGAGCAACCTCACAAGGCAAGAGGTTGTCCCGAGGATAAGAGACCTCGTGGAGGTCCTTTACAGCGAAATACCATCGGGAATCGGCTCGAAAGGTAAAATCCGTCTTGATCAGGAAAATGAAAGAAAGCTTCTTCTCAAAGGAGCACGGTGGGCTGTTGAACATGGTTTTGGAGATGCCGAAGACCTCGGAAAAATCGAGTCCGGCGGCTGCATTGAAGGAGCGGACCCTTCTCTCATCAGTAACAAGGCATATGAACGGGGAAGAGCGCAGCAGGGCACACTGGGTTCGGGAAACCATTTTCTTGAAGTTCAGTACGTAGATGAGATCTATGACGAAAAGGCTGCAAACAGTCTCGGGCTTTTTAAGAATCAGGCCACCGTAATGATCCATACGGGTTCAAGGGGATTCGGGCATCAGGTCTGCACCGATTTCCTTGAAGTAATGGAGAGGGCCGTCAGCAAATACAAGATCGCATTGCCCGACAAGGAGCTTGCCTGCGCGCCCTTTGAAAGTCCTGAGGCAAGGGATTATCTTGCTGCAATGAGGGCAGCCGCCAATTACGCATGGGCAAACAGACAGTGTATTATGCACTGGGCGAGAGAGGCATTTTTTAAGGTCTTTTCAGTATCGCCGAAAAAGCTCGGAATGACCCTAATATACGACGTTGCCCATAATATCGCTAAGATCGAGGACCACAAGGTGAACGGAAGGAAGATGAAACTGATAGTTCACCGGAAAGGCGCCACAAGGGCGTTTCCTCCGGGGCATCCGGAATTGCCGGATATTTACAGGCAGATCGGCCAGCCTGTTTTAATCCCCGGCGACATGGGGAGGGCATCCTTTGTACTTTTGGGAACCGAAAAGGCGATGGAAGAGACTTTTGGTTCGACATGCCATGGTGCCGGCAGGAGAATGTCAAGGCATCAGGCGATAAAAAAGGCGAAGGGCCGTGCGATATGGAGGGAGATGGAGGATAAAGGGATTATCGTTAGGTCTGCAGGAAGGGAGACCCTCGCCGAAGAGATGTCCGAGGCGTATAAAGATATATCAAATGTTGTGGACGTTGTTCATAACGCGGGAATCTCGAAGAAGGTTGCAAGGCTCAGGCCGATCGGGGTGATAAAAGGATAGGCAAGAATCCTAATATCTAATAACTAAATTCTAAATATTAAGGGTCCTGTAATTGAATAGACATTATTCTGAAAATCTCCCCTCCCCCTCTTTGCCAAAGAGGGGCATTATTCCTCCCTTTGGTAAAGGGAGGTTAGGAGGGATTTTACGAATCAATGTTGTTCTCGTTTTAAGACTGTTAATAAACCTAAGACCCAAAATTTAAAAAAATGTTTTAACTTTTAATATTTGATATTGTTCAGGATTTAAGATTTCGAATTTAGGATTTATTTTAAGAGTAAATATTGCACAACGGCCGCGCAGAAAATAACAATACAGCCCGGAATCATCATCTTATAGATTCCCCACAAATCTGCCCTGAAATAATCTCTCGTAAGGATAAGGCATATATGAACCGGGGACAGGAGGACCCCCAGGAAACCGGAGGTGAACGCAAAGGATACTGCACCTGCAGATGCTGCACCGGCAAGACTTATGATCAGAGGAAAGGTGCTTCCCACAAATCCTACGGTAATGCCCGTGAGCATGCCGGTAATGAACGGCAGCAGAAAAAGAATCGGAGACACGGGAATCCCCTCCTTTAAAAAAAACTCGCTCAGGTTTTTTACCGCTCCTGAATTTTCCATCGCCTCTTTGAAGAACATGACCCCGAGTATCAGGATAATAATATCGAAAGAAAAGCCGTGTTTGAATGCTTTAACAGCTGATTTAAGATTGTACCTGTAAAACAGGAAAAGGAAGAGAACAACAGCAATCAATGCATAATGCAGTTCTATACGAAATATGACAACGAGCAGGAGGACTGTAATAATCGGGATAAAACTCCATAGACCTTTCCTCAAAAGCCGTGACTCTGTCTTTAAAGTACCCTTAATACCGCGCATGGCAAAGATAAAGCCCGTTATCAGCATGAGAACTGCACAGGTGAGATTAACCGTAATAAGGTTATAGAGCTCTATCCTGGAGATAGCAGATGCGAGAAGAATACCCGGATACAACGGCAATATATATTCCCAGGGATGTCTGAACCAGTAGTTGATAAAACCTTTTTCTTCCGGGCTCATCTTTATATCGCGAGTTGTCTCAGCTACCATTGGCGCCGAGAAGTATGCCCCTCCGACTGAAGGCATAAGCCCTATTAGGAGAGGCATCGAAACGGTGACCATTTTTCTGTTTTTAAAAATTGCCTTTACCGCGCTCATCATTTCCGCGAGGACAGCGTGTTCCCGCAGTATCAGTTCGAAAATTCTGATGAAGGATAACGCGAGGAGCAATTTAATTGTGACATTGCTAAAGGCTGCACCTTTACATGTCGCCAGTATCGAGACGGGTGCCATGCGGTAGAACAGAAACAACAGAAATGCTGCAGCCAGCATTACCAAGCCGATATTGATCTTCTTTCTCAACAGGATCAATATGAAAAAAAAGACGAGGGATATCTTCAGTAAATCGACCATTCAACATTGTATCATATTTATTTCTTCAGCCCGAAAATGACATGAATTTTGAACTATATAATCTACACTCCTGTGGTAAAAAGTATACAGTCTTAATGCCAGTTGTACGGAATAAAAATATCAATAAAAAATTTTTTTTTAATCCTATTTATTTAATAATTTCAAGATGTTTTAAGCCACGAGATATCCTATGCAGATGTTTTTATCAGCCTGGCCCCATTCTTGCTTTTCTTACTTTTGGATTCTCGACAGATTGTCGGAGTATGGTATAAATTTCTTGACAAAATTGCATGGGTAATGATATAAATTTTGCAGATTTGATCCGTATTATTTAGATGATGAATGATAGGAGTGCATAAAGAGCATTCAGATGGCAAAAGACCTTCATTGAAGGTCGAATATTTTTTGAAGAGGAGGTGATAGAAGGAAGTTAAAATAAAGGGCATAAGACCAGCAGAGCCGCCATTGGCGGATAGGTTGAGAGTCTTAAGGACTGAAATCTTAAGAAGGAGGGTTAACAAGTGAAGAAATATTTGGCAGTGTTTATAGGTGTACTTTTTCTTTTTAGTTTTACTGCTACTGCCTTTGCCATCCATGAAACCGCGGAACCTGATGAACCGGTAGTGGCAAAGGGCCCGACCAAGATTACAATAGGCGGAAAGATATTGGTCAGAGGCTGGTATTTTGAGGGTGTTTCAAATGTTAACGGAAGAAATGTAGTGCCCGTAGATGACGGTTCAAATGCCTTTTACAGCACGAACGTAAATCTTACGGTTGATGCAAAGGTCTCAGATAATCTCCGCGGAATGATTGAATTCGAGACAGCAAGCGGCGGCAGTAATAACGCCAACAGCGGGCTTTATTACTGGGGTGCTGATGGACGCGGTTATGATTCCAAACCGTTTGCAGACATCCTTATCAGACAGGCATGGATTCAGTACACGGGTTCGGGCCTACTCGGCATACCGGCCGGCTTGAAGGTAGGTCATATGCCGATCTCCCTCGGTGAGAAACAGTTCCTGAACAATGAAAGATTCGGCGATGACGCAATCCTTGTTTGGGTCGATCCCATGAAGGAACTGCACATCCTTGCCGGTACCACGAAGTTAAACGAAGGCAGTACTTCCAGTGGAATATTAAACCATACTGACGATCTCGACGGGTATGTCCTGCTCGCTACCTATCAGTTGGACAAAGACAACTTGATCGGTGCCAACTGGCTGTGGGCACACAGCGACGGGAATTGTCCGTCTTCAGTTTCAGAAGACGAGGAAGGCAATGTTGTCTCTTCACCTTCTCCCAATATTGATAATCTCAATTTCCATAACGTCGGTGTCCATGCAAATGGTAAGATTGCAGGCCTCAGCTATGCCGTAGAAGGCGACTTCCAGTTCGGCAAGCTCGAAGCACTCAGTGAGGCTGAGGTCTTAGACAGAGGAATTCTTTTCCCCGACCGTGACATAGACGCAAAGGGCTGGGCTGTTTATGCAAAATTGGGCTACAACCTTGATATCGTTAATTTGAGAGCTTCTTTTGCGTACGGCAGCGGTGATGACAATGCAAACGACGGTGACTGTGAAGAGTTTCAGACCCTCCAGGGTCCGGACTATGGTGCAACAGCGAGACTTGTGCACTACACACAGATTTATGAGCGTACGGTCAGAACAGCTGCTGCATCTGCAGCTCTTACGACCACTCCCGGCGGCAACACCACGAATACCGGCATCGCCAACACCACATATTACAACCTCGGTGTTGACGTAAACCCGCTGAAGGACGTCAGCATTTCTCTTGACGGATTCTTTCTCCAGGCTTCAGAGACAGGCGCCTGGGAAGATCAGCTTGAAACCAGCGTAGACAAAGATCTCGGCTGGGAAGTTGATGCAAAGGCTACGTACAAGATTACAAAGAACCTTTCCTATTTCGTAGAGGCGGGTTGGTTTAGCGCGGGCGATTTCTATAAAGATATCGGTGCAGATGATGAGGATGTAAAACAGGTTGTTCACGGACTGTTATTCACATTCTAATTGACTCTGCATTTCGTGATTTCAAAAGGCGGCTCAAATCCGAGCCGCCTTTTTTATTGTCTGTGGGAGACGCTTTTTGATAAACTGAATAGAGTCTGTTCATAAACTGTTAAACACCCTCACCCTTGCCCTCTCCCCTCAAGGGAGAGGTTAGTAAAATTGCCCCTCCTTTGAGGGGAGGGGTTGGGGATGGTGAAGGATTAACATTTATGGACAGATCTGATAAATAGTGTCTGTTATACCAACATCATGACTAACAATAAGATTCTGGATGGATTCAAAAAGAAAAGAATACTCGTTATCGGGGACATAATACTCGACCGTTATATCTGGGGGAAGGTGCACAGGATCTCTCCTGAAGCTCCGGTTCCTATTGTTGAAGTAACACATGAAAATTCTCTGCTGGGGGGAGCTTCAAATGTGGCGAATAATATCGTATCGCTCGGAGGCCACGCAACGATAATCGGCGTTGCAGGCTGTGATAGAGGCGGTGATATCCTTAGGAAGATGATGGAGCAGCGGGGCATTCGCTTTGACGGCGTCTTCTGGGGCTCAAGACCCACTACAGTGAAGACCCGCGTAATCGCCCATAGCCAGCAGATGGTAAGGTTTGACAGAGAGGATAGAGATAGGATTGACGGAAAGGTCCTTAGAGGTCTTCTCGATTATGTACGGAATGAAATGTCGGGACATGACGCAGTGATCGTATCCGATTATAAAAAAGGTGTCGTATCCACTGAACTGGTCGGAGAGATCCTGAAACAGGCAATGCCGAAGAACATCTTCGTTTCTGTTGATCCCAAGGTCGGCCATTTCAATTTTTACAAAAATGTTTCGCTTATAACGCCGAATATTGTTGAAGCGTCTGTTGCATCGGGTGTTGAAATTAAGGATGAGAAATCTCTTATCGCCGCAGGGAGAGCGCTTTTAAGGAAAATATCATGCGGTGCAGTGCTGATTACAAGAGGGGAACAGGGAATGAGTCTTTTCCGGAAAGATAAGGTAGTCCACATCACAACCGCGGCAAAGAATGTGTTTGATGTTACAGGGGCAGGAGATACGGTAATAGCTGCGTTTACTCTTGCCTATGCAGCAGGTGCAAGCATGGAGGATGCCGCTGTTATCGCAAATCATGCGGCGGGCATAGTCGTCGGCCAGGTCGGGACGGCGGTTGTGACGCCGGATCAGTTACGCAAATCACTTACCGATGTGTGCGCCAACTAGCGCACACTAAACAGAAATCTATGAGTCACAAAGCAATAGCATTATTATCAGGCGGCCTTGACAGTGCACTTGCGGTCCTTATCCTGGTGAGGCAGGGGATCCAGGTTAAGGCAATAAAATTCCGGACACATTTTGATACTGATACTTCTTCCGCTTCTCCTGGATACTATCCTGTCTCTCTTGCCGGGAGATTCGGCTTTGATGTCGATGTCCTTGATCTCGGTGACCGGTTTCTCGATATCGTAAAAAACCCAAAGCATGGCTACGGGAAGAATATGAATCCCTGCATAGACTGCAGAATCCTTATGCTCAGGGAGGCGAAAGTTTTGATGGGTCAAACCGGAGCGGATTTCATCGTTACCGGCGAAGTGCTCGGCCAGAGGCCGATGAGCCAGAGAAAGGATATGCTCTATCACATCGACAAGGAGGCAGGAGTGACGGATCTTGTTCTGAGGCCGCTTAGTGCAAAACTGCTCAGAGTCACTGTCCCTGAACGAAAAGGGATCATCAACAGGGAAACGTTTTATGATTTCAGCGGGCGATCGAGAAAGCCGCAAATGGCCCTTGCGGAAGAGTTCTTACTCAAGGATTACCCCTTACCCGCAGGAGGCTGTCTCCTCACAGAACCGAATTATGGCTTCAGACTGAAAGACTTATTGACTTTTGATCCTTCTCCGGCAGTCAGAGACATCGATCTGCTGAGGATAGGCAGACACTTCAGATTTTCTCCTTCATGCAAGATCATTATCGGCAGAGATGAGGACGAAAACGCACTCATCGCGTCTCTGACGGTGAACGGCAATTGCCTGCTGAGGGTTGATGGATACGGGAGCCCTCTCACGCTCGTCACAGGGGAGATTACTGAAGAGGCTCTTAGAGTAGCCGCTTCGCTCTGTACGAGATACTCCGATGCGAAGGGTATGCTTGAGGCGGAAGTGCTGATCATTCACAGGGAACATACATCGAGGCTTAAAGCCATAACGGCAGGCAATGAAATTATCGACGCCTTAAGAATAGGAAGAAGAAGGTCTGAGAAGGTTTCTACAACCTGACAGGAATCCCTTTCGTTCTCAGATACTCCTTTGCCTCTTTGACCGTATACTCCCTGTAATGGAAGATAGATGCTGCAAGGGCGGCATCCGCCTTTCCATATGCAAATGCTTCGAATAAATGTTCAAGGGTTCCCGCTCCTCCTGAGGCGATGACCGGAATGGTTACGGCTTCTGAAATCGCGCGCGTCAGTTCAATATCGTACCCGTCCTTCGTGCCGTCCTTGTCCATACTCGTCAGCATGAACTCACCTGCTCCTAATCCCTCCATTTTTTTTGCCCACTGGACGGCATCGATGAGCTTCATCTGTCTTCCGCCGTGAGTAGAGATCGCCCATTGTAATCCCTTTACTAAAGTGGGGGATTCGTTTTTGGTTCCCCCATTTGGCAAAGGGGGGGCAGGGGGGATTTTCTTAGACAGATTAAGACGTACTTCTTTAAGTAAAGGGTCGTCAAACCAGATTTCACCGGTCGCATCCGGCATGTCAGGGGTCACTCTCTTTGCATCAATCGCAACCACTATGCACTGGCTGCCGAATCTCTCCGCTGCCCTGTTGATAAAAAATGGGTCCTTAACCGCAGTGGTATTGATCGAAACCTTATCGCATCCGGCCTTCAGAAGGTCTCTGATGTCATTGAGGGTCTTAATGCCTCCTCCGACCGTGAGGGGCATAAAGACATCTTCAGCGGTTTTCATGACAACATCCAATATTATCTTCCTCTTTTCGTGTGAAGCAGTGATATCAAGAAATATCAGTTCATCGGCACCCTGCTCATCATAAAACTTCGCATTTTCCACGGGATCGCCTGCGTCGCGGAGATTCACAAAACTGACGCCCTTCACCACCCGGCCGTCCCTCACATCAAGACAGGGTATTATCCGTTTCGCTAACATCTCTGCCCTCCTGACAGCTGGATGGCTACCCTGAGATCCAGCGCACCTGAGTAGATGGCTTTCCCTGTTATCGCTCCCCAGAGATTTTTTATCTCCATCAGGTTCTTTATATCCTCCATGCCCGAGATACCGCCGGAGGCGATTACGGGAATCCTGACCGTCTCGACCATCTCCCGTGTCGCTTCTATATTCGGCCCTGTCAGCATGCCGTCCCTGTTTATGTCCGTGTAAATGATACCCGCAATCCCCACAACCTCTAAACGCTTTGCCAATTCCTTCGCATTGATCGATGTAAGCTCCTCCCATCCCCTTATCGCAACCATTCCGTCCCTGGCATCGATACCGATTAGAACCCTGCCGGGATATTTTTTACAGGAATATGTCAAAAATTCCGGGTCTTCTATGACCGCGGTGCCGATGATGATTCTGTCGATGCCCGCTGAGAAGAGCTTCATGAGATTCCCGATATTCCTGATGCCGCCTCCGACCTGGAGCGTCAACCTGACGGACTTTCTGATTTTTGTGATCGCATCAAAGTTTTTCTGATTTCCTGAAAAAGCACCGTCGAGATCAACGATATGAAGGAGTTTTGCTCCACAAGACTCCCATCGTTTCGCGGTATTTGCCGGGTTATCAGAATAAACGGTTACAGCTTCTTTTTTGCCCTGCACAAGCCTCACACAGTTGCCGTCTTTTAAATCAATGGCTGGAATAACAAGCATAAATTAATATAACATAAAGATGAGGCTGCATCTTGAAATCATTGATGAAGATCGGACGGAATGAAAAGAAATCCTAATTTCAAAATATTAAATCCCGAACAAGTTCAAATATTTCAAATCCTGAACGCAGCTAATCGATCAGAAATTGTAATTTTGAATTTGTTTAGGACCTGGTGCCTGAAATTTAGAGTCTTACTGTTAAGGGGATTATTTCGCGATTGGATCACAATTATGGCGATTGCGGTTTGCATCGTAAGTTTGGTTTTTACAACGATTTGCTATGCTGACCCTTTTAAAATTCCCGAAAAGTTCGTTTACGACCTGACATGGACGGGCATCAAGGCAGGCACGGCATCACTGGAATTAAGAAACGAACGGGATGCGGTTAAAATCGTTTCGATTGCCAGGTCTGCAGAATGGCTCTCCGTTTTTTATACTGTTGAGGACAGAGTGGAAAGCACCCTCTTAAAAGCCTCAACTCCGCCAACTATCGGCCTGCCGGTCAAGTACAGAATCAAAATAAGAGAAGGGAAGCACAGGAGGGACAAAGAGGTTATCTTTGACCGTACCGCCGGCAAGGCCAAATATATAGATCATATCAATAATGAGAAGAAGGATTTTGACGTTCCTGTTTCTGTTTTTGATCCCATATCAAGTTTCTACCATCTCAGGACATTAAAACTTACAGACGGTGAATCGGTTTATGTGACAATCTTTGACAGCAAGAAGGTCTGGAATGTCGAGGTGAAGGTACTGAAAAGAGAGAGAGTAACCCTTCCAATGGGTACATTCGATACGGTTGTGGTCAAACCTCTGATGAAATCTGAGGGCATATTTTACCGGAAGGGAGAAATATTGATATGGCTCACCGATGACGCGAAACACATACCGGTCAAGCTGCAGACAAAAGTCGCGGTCGGGCATATTACCGCTACCCTTGTGCAGGGCGCTTACTGAGAGTTCAGTCGGACCGCAATTTTTTCTAATCTAATTATCGTTTATACTATAAGCTGACATGAATATCACTCAAAAGGTCATCGAACTTGCGAGGCCTTACTGGCCGAGGATATTTGCAGGTATCGTCCTGAGCCTGATGGTTTCAGGCATAACAGGAGCTATCGCATGGTTTGTGAAACCGGCCCTTGATGAAATCCTGGTCGGGAAGAAGTATGAATACCTGAAACTTCTTCCCTTTGGTATTTTTCTTCTCTTCTCAACAAAAGGTCTTTTGAGTTTCGGTCAAACGTACCTCATGAAATCTGCCGGGATGAAATTAGTCCGGGAGACAAGAAACAAACTTTATAATCATATCCTCTGCCTTCCAGTTGGATATTTCAGCAGAGAGTCATCGGGGGTGATTATATCAAGGGTCATGATGGATGTGGAGGCGCTGAACGGATTGATATCCGATGTGATGAAGACGTTTATCGTAGAAACACCGACAGTTATTTTTCTCCTCGGTGTCGCGCTATACCGGAGCTGGGACCTGACATTGATGAGTTTGATACTCCTGCCCCTAATCGCCTATAGCACAAGAAAATTCGGCAAGGGAGTGAAGAGAAAGAGGAAAGAGGCCCAGAGAAAGCTGTCGTTCCTGACTCACAGGATTGGCGAGAGTGTTTTCGGTGCTCGGATAATCAAAGTTTTCAACAGGGAAAAGATGATGGCGGATAAATTCAAGAGCGATAATCAGAGATATTACAGGGAACTCCTGAGAGTCATCCGGCTCAAGGAATTTACGAAACTGATCATAGATATCGTAACAGGAGTCGGTATCGCGGTCGTCTTATGGTATGGCGGCAGCATGATCGTGAAGGAAACCATTACCGCCGGGGTTTTTGCCTCCATACTGGTTGCGATCTATATGATGTTTTCTCCCATGAAAAAATTGGGCGAAGCTTATAACGCCTTACAGGAGGCGAGGGCGTCTATCGAGCGAATAGAGACGTTACAGGATGCAGAACACGAACAAGAAGGACGAATACCGATTGAGGGATTCAGGGGATCGATAAAATTTGAAAACGTTTCTTTCACTTTTCCTGAAAACAATATCCCTGTACTGACAGGTGTGAATTTAGAGATAAAGCATGGGGAGGTTATCGCTATAGTAGGCCGAAGCGGCGTCGGCAAATCAACCCTCGTCGACCTGATCCCGAAATTCCACATCCCTTCGAGCGGTACGATCACCGTGGATGGCATCGATATCCGTGGAATAGAAATACATTCTCTCAGGGAGCAGATAGGGATCGTGAGCCAGGACATTATCCTTTTTAACGATACGGTCAAAGAAAATATAGCTTTCGGGAAACCGGGAGTTTCGGAAGCCGGCATTATTGAGGCAGCCGGGATGGCATACGCCGATGAGTTTATCCAGCAGCTGCCTGAAAAATACAGTACCTTTATCGGCGACAGGGGACTGAAGCTTTCGGGTGGTCAGCGGCAGCGAATAGCCATAGCGCGGGCGGTCCTCAAGAATCCCCCGATACTGATACTTGATGAGGCAACATCCTCGCTTGACTCTGTATCAGAGGCTCTCGTTCAGAAAGCACTTGATGTGCTTATGAAGGGCAGAACGACTATTGTGATCGCGCATAGACTCTCGACAATCAAACACGCCGACAGGATCCTGATTATCGAAAAAGGCAGAATAACAGATGTCGGAAAGCATGAAGAACTTATTGCAAAAAATATAACATATAAAGAACTCTACGGCGCGTTTTCGTAATATTTACCCCATTGGAAGATCTTCGACCTTCTAACGGGGTTTACGATTCGCCGTATCTCTGCGCTGTTTCAACTCCCTTTTTTATCCTGCGACGGTGGCGCGCCTTGTTTGTCAGCTCCCGCCTGCAAATCTCCTGAATATTCGACATAAATCTCTCTGTTATGGTCATTTTTCTTGCGTCTAAACCATACATCAACTCATATCCGAGGGAGACGAGCAATTCACCGGCTGTGCTCTCAAAGATCTCGATCTGCCTCGGCGTTAATTCTTTTTCCCAGGCGCTCACCTCTTTCGGATCGGGCCCTTTCCCGATGAGGGAGTGTTGTTTCGACGTATATTGAGGCACCTTTAAGCCGCCGCCTTTCACCATTTGAGATTGATAGCCGATGTCCAGGAAACTGCAGATTGATTTGAGAGTTGTTTCCGGTTCAAGAACCAGGTCTTCGAATCTAACCCGGCTAATTCTTTCACTTCCCAATGAAGATTCAGCGGCAAGATACTGCGACAGTCTTTTCACCCAGGACCGTGCCGCACTATTTATCGTGTTCGCACCCCAGTCTAAAGGCATAATAGAGGATGCGACAGCCCTGCCGTCTCTCACTATATGGATAAATTTTGCCCCGGGAAAAAGTTCAAGGAGTGTCGCTGCATTTTTGACATTCGAAGGGGTGTGGTCGACCCAGATACCGGCGTCCGGCTTGCCGAATGTTTCTCCATAGGCCTTCACGATCCGGAGTATAAGGTCTTGATGGGAGTGCAGTTCATCATAAGGAACCGAATCTATATCAAGGCTCCATATCTTGAATCTCCAGTCCGCTTTGATCAGGTGGAATGCCGTCCTGATATCAACTCTGTCACCTCTTGAGGATTGCCGGAGGGCACGGGTTTTAAACTGTGATTCCGGAGTGCAGATACATTTACTGTGGGCACCGATCATGGATCCCAACAAAGTAGTTCCGCTTCTCGGGTGTCCACCTACAAAAACAGGAATCATAAAATTATAAAATTCCCCTCAGAATTATAAGACCGTCGATTTTTTAGATTATTATCCAAGATAATTGGATGCGATGCCTGTAAATAAACGAACTTTTATAGTATTATAATTTCTTTAGACAAAAATTGCACAAACCAAGTTTTACACGATTGAGATTCTAGGCCCATGAATTGAGATCCATACGTATGACATTAAAACAATCCTTATCCATCATCTATCCCCATAACCAGCGTCTCATGGCCGGCAAGGTCAACGACGTTGTGATTGTGAGGACCTGTTATGCCCTTGCGCGGTTAGGGCATTCTGTGAGAATCATAACGGGTAAGCCCGCAAGCGATGGAGATCTCTTCGACTATTACGGCCTCGGACCGATCCCTCAATTTGAGATTATTCAGGTACCGATGCTGCGGGGGAAGCCCTTCTCGTGGAGTGCTGTCTTTAATGTCTTCTGTTTAATGAAAATTCTGGACCTCAAGAAGCGCGGCATGGCCGACATCATCTACCTGAGAGAGATCAGTCTCGCCCATTTTCTACTCAAGTTCAGAAAGCTTCTGGGTCTTCCGTTGGTCGTCGAAGTGCACGATCTAAAGATAAAGGAATTCTATGAGTCCCTTCCTGAAAGAGATGAGGAAGAGAGGTTCGTTTTTGACCGCATGGACGGGATTATCGTCCTCCTGAATACCTTTGGCGACATCCTCAAAAAAACCTATCAAATCTCCAAAGTCCCACTCGTGAAGATTCCCCTCGCTGCAGAGAGGATACCTTTTGAGCATAAAATTAATAACCATAAGGTAATCGGTTACATAGGGCAACTATATCCGATGCAAGGGGTTGAGATCCTAATAGAAGCGATGGAATATTTGCCCGATGCACGGCTGAGTGTTATCGGAGGCAATGAAAGGGATTTGACAAGGTTAAAAAGATTCTCTGATGAAAAAAATGTTAATGAGAGGATTGATTTCCACGGGTTTGTCAATCCGGGTGCTGTTTCAGAGAAGGCAAAGGAGGCTGATGTCATGGTAATCTGCGCCCTGGACCAGGGGAAAAGGCGCTATTCCGCCCATACGAAACTCTATGAGTATATGGCAATGGGAAAACCGATTGTAGCAGTCGACATTCCTTCCATTAGGGAAGAGGTTGTTGATGGCGAAAATGCCATCCTTGCAAAACCCGGTGATCCTAAGAATCTGGCGGAGAAGATCGCCCGTGTATTGAATAATCACGATCTGGCAAAGACGCTTGCGATCAACGCCTATCATTCAGCCGATCAGTTCAGTTGGGAGAAGAGGGCGGCAAGACTCTCAGATTTTTTCTATAGGGTATATGCAGGCCATCGAGGTAAAAATAAACCGGAGCAGAAATACCGCATACATTCCGGAAGGGGTAAATCTCTCAACCTGCTCTTTTCGGGGGTTGATGACTCTGGATGGTTTCAGGAAAGAATCCTCAGCCTTTTGAAAAGGAAAGAAGGTGTCCCAGTGAAAAGTTCCCGGTTTGCCACCGTTCTGAAGTTCGAAAATCCGGATACAGGGGAAGAGTTTTTTTTCAAGGAGTTCCATGAAAGGGGACTAAAGGACAAACTGAAGAAGTTCTTCTGTTCCACTCGGAGCAGAAGGGCTTTCAGGGCGGGACAAGTTCTGCTTGCAAAGGGCTTTTTGACGCCTGTCGCCGTTGTGGAGGGGATAGAGAAAACTCTTTTCTTTAAGGGAAGGGATTTCTTAATCACACAGGCGGTCCCCGGGGAGAGAACCTATCAATACTTTGCGGCGCATTTCCGGACGCCTCTTCCATATGAAACGGTTGCCGATAAACGCGCGCTCATCGATGCGGCGGGTCGTGAAATCGGACGTCTGCACAGAGCCGGGATCTTCCACGGTGATCTAAGGGTCGGTAATATCATCATCGACGGCAGGAGTTCCACTGCCCGGTTTTTTTTCATAGATAATGAGAGGACGCAATTCTATCGGGAGATTCCCGAAAAAAAGAGGCTGAAGAATCTCGTGCAGCTCAATATGGTTCTGCTTCCGCAGATAACAAGGACCGACCGGCTCAGATTTTTGCGGGGTTATCTATCCGTAAATCCCGAACTCGTGTCCCGCAGGAAGGAGACCGTTCGTAAAGTGCGGGTCTTGACCGAAAAGAGGGTAAGAGAGAAATTTTCGAGAGGACCCCTCTCATGAAAGACGGAAAATATCGCATCCTCCATTTCCGGAAGGAGTTTGAAAGAAATCTCCCCGTATTCATCAATGTCGTTAAAGGGGTTGATAATGCTAAGTTTGTCCATATCATATGTTATCTCGGTAAGGACTGCGGATTGCCTGACATCCTTGCCGATGCGGGTTACGAGGTCCTGTATCTCGGCTTTCATAAGAAGTCGCTTAAAGTCTTCAAGCCTCGCGTTGTGTTTAAGCTCGCCGAAATCCTCAAGGAAAAACATATCGATATCATTCACTGTCAGAAACACAAGCCCACGGTGTACGGGACACTCGCCTCTCTTATTTCCGGCGGAATTCCGGTGATCACCCATGTCCACGGCCTTGCCCGGACCAGATCCCTCAAGAGGAGGTTTTTAAACTGGATCATTTTGAAATCTGTAAGAAAGGTCATAGCCGTTTCAGACAGCGTGAGGAGCGATGTTATAAAAAGCAACTGGAGGGTAGATCCGGCAAAGGTCGTGACTGTGAAGAACTGCATAAATCTCGCAACGATAGACGACATAGCCGCCGGCAGAAGGGACGCACGTATTAAACTCGGAATCCCTGAGGATGAAACCGTTTTTGGGACTGTGGGACGACTGGTAACAACCAAGGGACAGACGTACCTCATCGATGCTTTCTCAGAGGTCGGAAAAAACGTCCCCGGCGCAAGACTCGTTATCATCGGTGACGGGCCACTATTCAAAAAGTTGCTTAAAAAGGTAGAAAAACTGGAGATATCTTCACGGGTCTTATTTACCGGCTACAGAAAGGATGTTCTTGAACTTATCAGGGGGTTTGACGTATTTGTGCTTCCTTCCTTAGCAGAGGGGCTCTCGATAGCTCTGCTTGAAGCCATGGCTTCAAGGCTGCCGGTCATCGCATCGAACGTGGGGGGGATCCCGGAGGTGTTCGGCGGCTGTCATTGCGGCAGGCTTATACCCCCAAGAGACATCGCCGCCCTTTCTTCCGCGATGCTGGAGATCGGCTCGTTGGATCAGGAACATAAAAAACTCCTCGGTGAGAGCGGGCGGAGGAGAATCGAGGAGGCATTCACGTCAGGTGTTATGATAAAAAATATGCGCGAAATCTATGAATCCGTCTTAACGGGAAACCGTTAATTATGGATCTCATACAGAGGGATACTGTAACGTCGTATCTGAAGACGATTGAATTGGTTCTGATCGCGGGTTTATTGTTTGTCCTTCCCTTTACCGGACTTACGACAATAAAGGAGGTGCTCTTCTTTCTGCTGATGCTCTCTTTTGCTGCCGAAAGATTGCTGGGTCATAAAAAAGTGAATAAGATATCCTTGCCGGACAAATCCCTTCTTTTCTTCATTATCGCATCTTTTATCTGGGCGCTCATTTCACTTGTAACGGCAATTGATCTGCATTACAGCCTGAGCGAGATAATCACAAAGATGTCGAAGCAGTTCCTTCTTTTTTTCCTCTCCTACCTTATTGTAAAGGAAGTTCCACTTAATAAAGTTAAATGGCTTTTTTTTTCTATCCTTGCGTCAGTCACTATTATGTCGGTTTATGCGTGTTACCAGTTTTACGAGTCCCCTCTTTTTTTCACAAATAGAGTGCAAGGGTTTACGGGCGCATTCTATAGGTTGGCCACATTTATTGTCCTTTCTATTCCGGTCGTCATCGTTCTGGCATTCTCTCTTCATGGATGGTTAAAACGCATAATACTCGTTCTCCTTCCCATTTTATTTGCAGCTCTCTTTTTCACCTTTACACGGGGAGCCTGGATAGCGGCAATCATTGAGATATTAACCCTGACAGTCATTTTTTCAATAAAATACAGGAAACTTTTTTTCTTATCAGTTGCAGCGGCACTTCTGATTGTGACCGGATTATCTTATAAGTCAGTAATCCCGCAGAAATTGATAACACGCGGAAGTGAAAAGCCAAGGATAGAGGCCGTAAAACTTTCCTCCGAAATCATCCGCAAGTATCCCTTGACAGGCATTGGATATGGCAAACAGACTTTTTCGAAGTACTATCCTGATACCTACGTCAAACATTCGCATAATATTTTCATCAATACTGCTGTTGAGACAGGTCTGATAGGACTCATGATTTTCACAGCAATTTTAAGTATTATTTTTAAAAATTTTACACATGCAATCCGGGATGAAACAGTTCTTGATAGGAGGCTTCTTCTTTCAGGTATCTTTGCCTCTTTCATCGGTTTTATATCACTCAATGTATTTGATTACATGTATCACGGCTGGCCCGGACAGATGTTCTGGATGTTTATCGGCATCGGCTATGCATTGATAAGGCCCGATTCCGAAACCGGCGGCTTATCCTCATAAACACCTATTGGACATACCCGACGACAATATCCCCTCTGCTCTTACCAAAATTTTTCGAATAGACCCATTAATCCAAACTGGCTTCAAAAGTACCCCCAGCCATAGATCGGGCAGTTCAGTTCTTTCATCCCATCAATATCGACACATAAAATATTAGTATATAATAAATTAGCTATGGTTTTTATAGCCTGATCAAAGTCACAGGGAATCTAAAGATGCTGCTTAAAACACAATCCTTTTCGCTGTCATTGCCTGACGATTTGAATTCGATCGTTGAAAAAGGAGAATCGTTTCTACTCAAAAAGCACGATTTTTCGACTACCGTGGGCATCCTGAGAGGCAATGATTTCGGACTTTCCCGTGACCTGCTGGTGAAGAGGTTCAATTACCGGGGCTTTTTTGATTTCCTGGTGCATAAGCTTTTTAACAGCAGGGCGAAACGGCTCTGGAACAGAAACCTCAAGCTTCACAGAAAAGGGTTACCCGTTCCGGAACCGGTAGCTTATACGAACCCATCGTTCAGGAGGAAAAATTCATTTTTCCTGTCATCAGTCATCGAAAATGCTGATAATCTCGGGATTATTTACAGAAAGGGCTTCCTTTATGAAGATAAGGAACTTGTGAAAAAACTTGCTCAGACTATAGCGGTATGGCATTTAAACGGTGCTGTTCACGGCGATCTCAAATGGCCCAACATACTGGTACAAAAAAACGATGGAGGATATAAGGTTTTTCTGACAGACCTTGATCACTCGAGGCTCTATTCTGCGCCATCCATTCAAGGTATCATAAAAGATCTGAAGCGTTTTTACCGTTTCGGACTCGAAACGGGGGCTGCAGACTGGGTTGAAGCAGAGTTTTTCACGGCATATGCTGCTTTTATCCCCGATGGAATAAAGACTAAAATCAGTTTTGCTGATATTAAACGAAAGGCAATAAAAGACTGGAACAAAAAAGGTGGAAAGAGGGTTTCATGAAACTGGCATTCTGTCTCTTTAAATATTTCCCCTTCGGAGGGCTCCAACGGGATTTTAAACACATCGCAAATGTCTGCCAGAATCGGGGCCACTCGATTCGTGTCTTCACCATGTCGTGGGAAGGAGACATACCTTCAGGGTTCGAGGCGGCCATCGTACCTGCCCGGGGAATGACCAATCACCACCGCTGTATGAATTTCTCAAGAAGAGTCAACGAATACTTTAAAAAAGAGGAACATGATCTCGTCATAGGGTTTAACAAAATGCAGGGGCTGGATATATATTATGCTGCGGATCCGTGCTATAAAGCGAAAGTAACGGAAGGAAAAGGTTCGTTATACTGCATTGGACCTCGCGCCCGTTCTTATATGGCACTGGAGAAAGCAGTATTTGATCCGTCTTCAAAGACGCAGATACTGCTCATTTCCGATAAAGAAAAAGCAAAATATATACTATATTACGGTACTCCTGAGGGACGATTCCACAGCCTTCCGCCGGGTATTTCCAGGGAGAGGGCTATAACCGATAATGCTGAAGAAATCAGAAAAAATGTGCGCAATGAACTGGGCGTTAGGGATGATGAAATTCTATTACTCATGGTTGGTTCGGCCTTTAAGACAAAAGGGCTTGACCGGTCTCTTCTTGCCTTAGCAAGTCTGCCGGAAAGCCTGAGAAGGAAAACGAGGCTCTTTGTTATAGGGGAAGGCAAGGTCACGTCCTTTCAAACAATGTCAAAGCGTTTGAAAATTTCTGAACATCTTCATTTTTTAGGCGGCCGTGAGGATGTGCCGAAGTTTATGGTCTCCGCCGACCTGCTTCTGCATCCGGCCTATTCGGAAAATACCGGCACTGTTCTCATTGAGGCAATGGCATCAGGGCTTCCAGTTCTTGCAACCGACGTCTGCGGATATGCTTTCCATGTGAAAAATGCCGGGGCAGGGCTTCTGATCCCTTCACCTTATCGGCAACAGATGTTCGATGACCTGCTGCAGAAGATGTTGCTGTCTTCTGAGCGGCAAGCATGGAAGCGCAGCGGTTTTGAATATGTTTCGAGGAACGATTTTTTCAGCATGCCGGAAAAGGCCGCAGATATTATAGAATCGATCGCTCAGGGGAGGAATAAGCAGTGATAGAGCTCCCTGCGGACTTACGTTATTATTTCGGAGAGAACGACGCCTTTGAGGCCATTCTAAACGTAAAGGGAAAAGTGTTCCGTGAGCATAAAAACAGGAAAACCGTGCATATCAGAAAGGACGGGAAGGGATATTTTCTCAAGGTGCATCGCGCTGTGGGCTGGAGGGAGATATTTAAGAATCTTTTCAGTCTGCGGTTGCCTGTGTTGGGAGCCCAAAACGAAATCCGTGCAATCAAACGTCTTGAAGAAATCGGTGTGGAAACTATGAAAATGGTTGGGTACGGGTTTCGCGGTATGCCTCCTGCCTGGATGGAATCCTTTCTCATCACCGAAGAACTCGAAGGAACCGTCAGCCTCGAAGAGTTCAGCAGGGAATGGAAGTCCAATCCGCCGGACTTTACCTTGAAATTGGCAATCATAAAGAAAGTCGCGGAGATCGCGCGTCTCCTCCATAAGAACGGGATCAACCACCGGGATTTCTATATCTGCCATTTTCTTATCGATTTGAAAAGTCTGGAAGAAATGTCAAATGAAGGACTCCGCATGTATCTCATTGACCTGCATCGTGTACAATTACAGGAAAAAGTACCGCAGCGCTGGATAATAAAGGATCTTGCAGGTCTTTGTTTCTCAAGTATGGATATCGGATTGAACAGGAGGGATATCCTGCGGTTCATGAAGTTCTACAGCGGGAAACCGCTGCGAACCAGTTTCAGGGAAGACTCCCGCTTCTGGGAATTGGTAAAAAGACGCGCCGTGAAATTATATGAGAGAGAGTTTAAACGTCTGCCCGGTTTACAGATATAATTATCAATGATATTATCCGGCCATGATAGGGACACTTTGTCCGGAAGATACGATGTAATTGCCATAGGAATATTCTTTCTTTATTGCTTCGCTTTTGCGGTATCGAGACTTCTGATTTCATCGACGATGGAACTTGATGAAGCCGAGCAATTTTTACTCGGTTCCTCTTTCCAGTGGGGATACCCCTCACAGCCGCCGCTCTACACCTGGATTGTCCGGTTAATCTCATCAATTTCCGGATTGAATGTGCTCACCTTGATATTCATTAAATACAGCCTACTTTTTTTGTTCTACAGTTTCTTCTACCTTACTGCCAGGTCACTCTGGGACGCGCGCAAATCCATGATAGTTACCGGTTCACTTATGCTCCTTCCCCTTTACGCATATGAATTTAACCGTGATCTGAGCCATTCAATCCTGGTAACACTCATGGCATCTCTTACCTGCATGCTGTGCATCAGGATGCTGACGAAGAGGACCGTGCTCCACTATATTCTTATCGGATTATTTATTGCTCTTGGAATTTTGAGTAAATATAATTTCCTCCTCTCTTTTATTGCACTGGGAACTGCAGGCCTCTCAACGAAAGAAGGGCGCCGCCTGATCTTTGACAAGAGGAGCCTCCTCTCGGTCCTCCTTTGCCTTATCGTCTTGCTCCCACACCTCAGCTGGCTTGTCCAGGAGAATTTCCCCTCTGTCTATCAAGGGATGCGGAAAGCACAGGCGGGCGCGCTATTCAAATCTTCAACAACCGGAATTCTTTTAACAACAGCATCTCCATATATAGGCCTATTGCCTTTTTTCATAGTCTTCTTCTCTTTCTTTTCTCCATTTTTTTCCCTCAATTCACGAAGAAAGAGTGTGCAGGCCGGGTTCCTCTCCCTCGCAACACTGTATGGATTGATTATTCCCGTATGTGCTGTCATCTTGTTTCGCGCAGCCCATTTTGCAGAACGCTGGTTGGCTCCTATTATGTTCATGATACCGCTCTCCTTTTTCTTGATGATAAATCTCGATGAAAAAGACCGCAGATTCAAATTATTCGGCTTCCTCTGCGCATTAATAGCGGCAATGATTCTGATTGTGCGGATCTTTATCGGTTTCATGCCTGATGCGGTGAGGAAAGTGGAGCATATCCATATTCCCTTTCGAGAACTATCTCTTCAACTCGCGAAAACGCTAAGCGGACCTAACACACCATATAAGGGTGAAATCACCATCGTTACCGATGATACCCATATCGCGGCAAATGTTATGGCATGGATACCGGGTATGAGATTTGTTCATCTCCGGAGTGTGCGTAAGAGCGCAGCTGAAGGAAAGCGTATCCCTTCAGGAGACATTATCCTTCTATGGGATGCGGAAAAACTTGGCAAAACGGTACCGGAGAAATTTCTTCGCTTTTATCCTTCTGCAACAGCGGTATCCTTCGAGGCGCCGTATCTTCATACAAAAAGGCAATCCCCCTTTGTACTGGGGTTAGGCATTATTCATCCACAGCACGGAGAGCAGGATAGTGACACGCACATTGACCGTATTGAGGGTAATACTTATAATGTTTATAAATGATAGATCACTCTCAAGAGTTGCTCCGGCGTAAATAATCTGATTATTTTTTACCAAGGGAGGTTCTGTGCACATTGGAATCATAGGGACAGGATACGTGGGGCTTGTTACGGGTGCCTGTTTCGCAGAATTCGGCCTGTTTGTCACATGCGTTGATAAAGACGAGAAGAAGATCAAATCTCTCAAAAAAGGTGACATACCGTTTTATGAACCCGGCCTTGGCGAGCTTGTAAAGCGGAACCTGAAGCAAGAGAGGCTTCAATTTACCACAAAGATCTCAAAAGCGGTCGAATCCTCATTGGTCATATTCATTGCGGTAGGGACACCCCGGAGAGGAGACGGATCTGCCGATCTGAAATACGTCGAAGAGGTTGCGGGAGAAATTGCAGAGCATATTGACGGATATAAGGTAATCGTCACAAAAAGCACGGTGCCTGTCGGCACGGGCCAAAAGATAAGGGAGATAATTTCAAAGAACCTCAAGGAACAGCTTGATTTCGACATCGTCTCAAACCCTGAATTTTTGAGGGAAGGCTCTGCCATCGAGGATTTCATGAGGCCTAACAGGGTAGTGATCGGCGCAAAAAGCCCTCAGGCGGTCGCTATAATGAAAGATCTTTATAAACCCCTTTATCTTGTGGAGACGCCTGTCGTGATAACTAATATTGAGACGGCGGAATTGATAAAGTACGCATCGAACTCCTTTCTCGCAACAAAAATCTCTTTTATCAACGAAATGGCCGACCTCTGTGAGAAAGTCGGGGCAGATGTCCATATGGTCGCTAAAGGTATGGGGCTCGACCAAAGGATCGGCCCGAAATTCCTGCATCCCGGGCCTGGATACGGGGGCTCCTGCCTTCCAAAGGATACGAATGCCCTTCTCAAAATGGCAGAAGAGCATAATACCGCAATGGGCGTTATCAATGCAGCGGTTAAGGCAAATGAACGGCAGAAGGAGTTGATGGTAAAGAAGATAAAGGATGCGATGGGCATGCTTAAGGGCAGAACTATCGCGATCCTCGGCCTTTCGTTCAAACCTAATACAGACGATATCCGGGATGCGCCTTCACTTTCTATCATTTACGATCTCCTGAAAGAGAAGGCAAAAATCAGGACATACGACCCTGTCTCCATGAAAGAGGCAGAGAAGATTTTGCCTGAGATCAAATACTGCATGGACCCTTACGACGCGGCAAAAGGTGCTGATGCGCTTGTCATTGTGACTGAGTGGAACCTGTTCAGGAACCTCGAACTCGACAGGATCAAGAATCTCCTTAAAGAACCATTCTTCTTTGATCTGAGAAATGTTTACGATCCCCGGAGAATGAGGGAGAAGGGCTTTGAATATTACTGTGTCGGCAGAGGTTGACAGGGCATATAATAATCCTGCCTCGCTGCATTTGACCGCTCAATATTAAGTAAAAAATGGTAAAATATTGTAGTGAAGGTTGTATGTCAGAACAGAAAGGCATACCACGATTACCATATTGAGGAGACCGTTGAAGCGGGCTTGGCCTTGCTGGGTACTGAAGTAAAGTCCCTGAGAGAAGGCAGGGCCAATCTGAAAGACAGTTACGTGTTGATTAAAGAAGGAGAAGCCTTCCTCCTTAACTGTCACATCAGCCCTTACAGTCATGGAAACATCATGAACCATGATCCGCTGAGGACAAGAAAACTCCTCATGCACCGGGAAGAGATAGACAGACTGAGCGGTAAAGCCGCTACGAAGGGCAATACCCTGATCCCGCTCAAGATATATTTCAAAGATTCCCGTGCAAAAGTGGAAATAGGGGTTGCGAAGGGAAAAAGGTTATTCGAGAAAAGGGAAACAATAAAAGAAAGGGAGGCCAAGAGAGAGATCGAAAAGGCCATGAAAAACCGTAGATCGTAAACCGTGATTCGCAATTCGTGATTAGTAGAACGTAAATCGTAAAAGTAACAGACCAAAATTATTTACGAATTACAAATCACGAAGCACGAAAGAAAGGGGGCGATAGGGCTCGACGGGGGTTACGAGGATCAGGTGGCATGTCGTGGTTCCGTCACCACGTAAAAAGGCGGAAACAAACACAAACGCCAACAACGAACTGGCACTCGCTGCTTAATTAACTAAGCAGCCGCTGCCTTGAAATTGCCTGTGTTTCAGGTCACAGCGTCATTAAGCAGGCTGGCTCCGGGGATTTTCCCCTGGCTCCGGAGTAAGAAAAAGGGGATAGGATTTCGGGACGCCTGCCTGACGGCAGCCCGGGGTCCGAGATGAAATAGTCAGGATACACATGTAGAAGCCTGAGAGTAGTACTTCCGGACGCGGGTTCAATTCCCGCCGCCTCCACCAGATCTATTAACACTAGATGAGGAAAAATAAAAACCTTCAAAGTCTTTAAGCATACTACTCTTGGTTATCAGTCTGTGAAAGTAGGATTTTCATGGCCTGGACTTTTCTTCTCCGGCATCTGGCTCTTAGTAAAGAGACTTTGGGGACATACTTTATTATTCTTATCTCTCACGCTACTACTGTCTTTTCTTGAAGCGAGTTTTGAGAAAGAGGAGAGCATGGCTGGCATGGTGCTGGTACTTTGGTTAGAGATTGGCATTTACATCTTCGTCGGAGCCAAAGGCAACGAATGGCGTGTGATCAATTTACAGAAGCGTGGATTCGAGCTTATTGATACAGTGCAAGCCGAGACACCAGATGCGGCGATCGGAAAAATCGACAAAGAATGAGGTTCGGAAAATCCTTTCAATTTTCTTGTCGACGGCTCAGCGTTGTATCTCAGACATTCCACAGCCAACTTCATTCTTGACCAATCAAGACTACCTTTGGAAGCACTCAGGGAAGATGTCTTCCTGTAATCCGCATCGCTGGGGCATGGTTTGGAGGTGAATGTTTCTCTTGCTATTTAAGAGGGAGTTATCCCGTTCTTACCGTTATAATTCGAGAAATCACGAAATGGACTTAGCAGGCCTTCAATTTGCTTTAAGAATTTAGCACAGTGTGATAACATTGTTAGTGATGAGCAGAACTTGGATTTTTCGTCTGAGAGAGATGATCATGATGACCAGACGTTATCCCTTTCTGAACAAGTCTGTGAAGGTTTGTGACGCTCGGGCAGAGCAGTTCACCAAGCTGAAAATCCGCCACGCGGGCTGGTCCTGCTTTCCCGTGGCGCTGGTGAGTTTCATGTTGCTTGTTGCAGGCTGCGGCAGCAGCGGTCCCCTGCCGCTGCAAACGCTCGACGGCCACCAACCCTTGCTGATCGCTCATCGCGGCGCCTCCGGCTACTTGCCCGAGCACACCCTGGAGGCCTACCAGAGAGCGATCGATCTCGGCGCCGATGTCATCGAACCCGATCTGATCTCTACCAAGGACGGCATACTGATCGCCAGCCACTACCCCAATCTGGCCATGAACACAGATGTTGCCAGTCGCCCCGAATTCGCAAGCCGTAAGCGCGAGGACTGGCAGGTGGATGGTGAGAAACAGACCGGCTGGTTCGCCCATGATTTTACGCTCGCCGAAATCAAGACCTTGGGAGTCGTGACCACGGACCCCGAGCGTCCGCAGCAGTACAACGGCAAGTTCCGGATCGTCACCCTGCAGGAGGTCATCGACCTGGTAAAGGCGGAGAGCACCAGGCTCGGGCGCTCCATTGCCGTGTACCCCGAGACAAAGAACCCCTCCTATCATCGCGACCTCGGTCTGCCGCTCGAGGACAAGCTCATCGCCGCCATCCAGTCCGCGAACTGGAACAGCAGTTCCGCACCCGTCTTCGTGCAGAGCTTCGAGCCGAGCAGTCTGAAGGAGATGCGAGCCAAAGGGTTAAACGTGCGCATGGTGCAACTCATCGACGCCGACGGCTACGACCTCAAGACGGGTGATCTCACCTATGCTGCTCCCTATCACCGCCCCTACGACTGGGAAAAAGCAGGCGACCAACGTCTATTCAGCGACATGGTGACGCCCGTCGGGCTTGCCGAAATCAAAACCTACGCTGATGGGGTCGGTCCATGGAAACCGTACATCGTGCCAGTGAAAGGCCAACTCGATGCGGACGGCCAGTTGAAAGATATCAACGGTGACGGGAAGACCGATTTGATGGATGCCAGCACTCAGGATCCCACCTCACTGATCGCTGACGCACATAAATTGGGACTTTTCGTCCACGCTTTCACGTTCCGGAACGAGAAGCGCCACTTGGCCCACAGTTACGAGGGAGACCCTCAGTCTGAGTACCTGCAGTTCTTTCGTTTGGGCGTCGACGGTGTATTCAGCGAATTCCCCGACACCGCACTAGCCGCGCGCACCAGCTACCTTAAAGCAACAAGGCGCTAAGGTTCCCAATAAACTGCTTGCTTCTCATATCCGCACGGCGAAGTAGCTCGTCGGTAATAAAGCGCTGTCCATAAAACCCTTTTAGATTTTAGATATAGATTGCCTGATGAATGGGGTTTTGCAGAGGCATCCTTAGTCGTCCATTAAAGAGGTGTTTTATGGACAGATTTGTATTAGGCGCCAATCCCTGACAGTAAAGGTTATAGCCTTTAATTTATCTAATAATATAAAATAATTACTGGATAATCTGCGGGATCGGAAGTTGCACCTATTAGTAGGCAGGGTTTTTAACCCAGCAATAAAGATTTAGGAGTATTTTCATACAATTGAAGAAGATATTTTTTATATTTTTGGCTGTGTCATTACTCACGGCAATTTCCCTGCATGCCGGGAAAAAAAAGGAGGTATTGCTGAAATTCAATAAACAGGAGAGCCTTCTTCGTATTGTCTTTGAAGCAGATGAAACGTTTGTAAACAGAATAAAAGTGTCAACCTCATCTTCCCAGATCAAACTGGATTTTCCGGAACCTTTTGATCTAACAAGCCAGAAGGACCTCCCTTTTCAGATAGTGCCGTCTGAAAAATCGGTAGTAATAACCCTTAAAGAAAAAGGAGAGATAAAATTCTTCAGGCTCACTGCTCCCGCAAGGCTCGTGATCGATATCCAGAAAATGAATATGCAGACAGAGAAGCCGCCGGCAACAGTCGTTTCAAGGGGTATAGTCATCGATGCCGGACATGGAGGGTATGATTTCGGCATAACTTACGGGGGTGTGAGTGAGAAGGATTTCACCCTTTCTCTGGCTAAGGATCTTGGTTCGGCTTTTTCAAAGAAGGGGAAAAAGGTTTTTCTCATACGGAGGGCAGACCAGTATATCCCGATCGCAGAAAGGATCAACTTTGTAAATCAGAAAAGTCCGGAAGTGTTCATCAGTTTCCATTCTTCTTCCTCAAAGAATTTTGTCCTTTATTCACCAAAGTTCGAAGAGCAGGCATCGAACGAGGTTACGGATTTCTACAGCCTCTCCTCGAAACAGAAAAAATATATCGCGAAAAGTAAGTCTCTTTCTAACACCATCGAGAAGGCGATAAAAGATGAATTTAAGGCGGAGGTCATTCGAAGGGAAATGCCTCTCCCTCTGTTGAACTCTGTTGGCGCGGCTGCCGTATTGATCGAACTGCCTTCGCCGGTGTCTGCTGTGTATGACCAACAGATGAAAACAGGAATCATAAATTCAATTCTAAACGGGATCGCGGCATATGGGCAATAAATACTGTACAGGGTACGGCGTAAAGAGGCAGTTACATGAATATTAAAAAGGTTTCCGGAATAGCATTGCTGGTTTTGCTGTTTCTCGTCGGAGTTACAGGCGGATATTTTTATTTTTCAAAGGTACTTCAGAAAGATAGACCCGCTCAGGAGGGCACAGCCGGAATCCCGGAAAAGACAGAGGATTTTTTCCCTCTGAAGATTTATTACCCCGAAGACAATCATCTGCAGGTCGAGGAGAGAATGCTCGAGAGAAGAACCGGGCAGATGGCTATTGCAGAAGCCACAGTTGAAGAATACCTGAAAGGTCCGGCTGGTACTGCGGCATCAAACATTCCGAAAAAAGTGAAGCTACTGAGTTTATACAAGGGTGCGGACGGGATACTCTATGTCGACCTTTCGGATGAATTCAGAAGGAATTTTCAGGGGGATGTCCTGTCAGAATTTTTCCTCCTCAAGGGTTTATATGAAAGCATCATTTCCAATGTGGAAGATGTCAAGGACGTGAAAGTTCTCATAGAGGGCAAGGAGGCAGAGACGCTCGGCGGCCATCTCTACCTCTTATATCCGATAAAGGACATGGTTTCTTATGAATATCGGTAGGAGAAACAGCCCGGTAGGCGTTTTCGACTCCGGAATAGGCGGGCTTACGGTATTAAAGGAGATAATAAAGGAACTGCCGAATGAGAGCACGATTTATCTCGGAGATACCGCGAGGGTTCCGTACGGGATCAGGTCTCCTGAAACCGTTACCAGGTATTCCTTTGAGAACACAAAATTTCTGTCGACAAAGGAGATCAAACTCCTCGTAGTCGCCTGTAATACCGCATCATCCGTAAGCCTCGACGAGATCAAGAGCAGGATTTCTATCCCTGTTATAGGTGTGATAGAACCCGGAGCAAAAGCTGCTGCAGCGGCTACAAGGAATAAGAAGGTCGGTGTGATCGGGACCGAGGCGACGGTAAAAAGCAATTCTTACACGAAGGCGATAAAGGCTATCGACGAGAGCATAGAGGTTTTCGGTATTGCGTGTCCTTTATTTGTGCCCCTGGTAGAGGAAGGATGGACGGATGGGGATATTACCTCGATGATTGCGAAAAAGTATCTCGACGGGATAAAGGATAAGGGCATAGACACTGTTGTGCTCGGATGCACGCATTACCCCTTATTGAAAAAAGTCATAGCCGGTGTTATGGGAGAAGGCGTAAAACTCATAGATTCCGCGATCGAGACTTCGCGCGAGATCAGGAAGACCCTTGAAGTTTTCGGCCTGAACACGGAAGAGCATGGTTCGCCGTTCAGGAACTTCTATGTAACCGATTCTCCTGAAAGATTTTTAAAAGTCGGAGAGAATTTCCTCGGGCAGAAAATTGAACATATAGAAAAAATAGTCTTAGGAGGATAGATGAGAGCTGACGGAAGAAAAAATAACGAGATTCGGAACGTCAAAATTCAGAGGAACTTTATTGAAAGCGCTGAGGGTTCCGCATTGATTTCGATGGGTAATACAAGGGTGATATGCACCGCTTCAATTGAGGAAAGGGTCCCTCCTTTCCTGAAAGATCAGAAAAAAGGATGGATAACCGCAGAGTACTCCATGCTTCCGAGATCCACCCACACGAGGACCTTTAGAGAATCAACCACCGGCAGGGTCAGCGGAAGGACTCATGAAATACAAAGGCTTATCGGAAGGGCGCTCAGATCCGTGGTGGACCTCACAGGTCTGGGCGAGAGGACGATATGGATAGACTGTGATGTGCTGCAGGCAGACGGAGGTACGAGGACAGCGTCCATCACAGGCGCCTTTATATGCCTGTCGGACGCTTTGAAATATGCATTAAGAAACGGGCTCATCGAAAGGACTCCGTTAAAGGACTATCTTGCTGCTGTCAGTGTAGGGGTTGTCCGCGGTGAGCCGATGATCGATCTCTGCTATTCAGAGGACTCGATTGCGGAAGTGGACATGAATATTGTCATGACAGGAAGCGGGAAATTTGTCGAGGTACAGGGCACTGCCGAGGGCTTGCCTTTTTCAAAGACATTGTTGGACGGCCTCCTTAAGCTTGCTGAAGAGGGTATCAACAATCTGACCACTTTACAGAAGAGGTTGATAGAAGAAGTAATCAGTTACTGAAAAAACTCTCCAATATGCTAAAATATTATAATTTCTTTTATTCTGCGTTATTCCGAATGTGCGGATAAAGGGGGATTCTTTTAAACAATTAAAGTTATGCAAAGGAATATAAGGATTTTACAGGAGTGAACAGATTGAATACATACAGAAGTTTGTTCATCTGGCTCTTAATCGGAGTCATGATGATTCTCCTTTTTAATCTCTTCGGTACTCCCAAGAAAGCCGACCAGGAGATTATATTCTCTGATTTTATGACGAGGATAGAAGCCGGCGAAATCGAGGAGGTTACTATCAAAGGGAGCGTTATAACCGGCCAGCTCAAAGACGGGAAGAAATTCAAGACGTATGCCGCAGAATATCCGGATCTCGTGAACACCTTAAGGGCTGAAAATGTAAAGATTACGGTTAAACCTGAGGAACAGAACCCATGGTACTGGAGCCTGCTGTTTAATTGGGCTCCGATTATCTTCTTCGTTGTCATCTGGATATTCTTCATGCGTCAGATGCAGACAGGCGGAAATAAGGCGCTGTCCTTTGGAAAAGCTAAGGCTAAAATGATATCCGAAAAATCGGTGAAGATAACATTTGCCGATGTTGCGGGTATAGAAGAGGCAAAGGCGGAAGTCCAGGAGATCATCGATTTTTTGAAGGACCCGCAGAAGTTCCAGAAACTCGGCGGGAAGATACCGAAGGGTGTCCTCCTGGTCGGGGCACCGGGCACAGGAAAAACTTTACTCGCGAGGGCTATCGCAGGTGAGGCAGGGGTCCCCTTCTTTTCAATCTCGGGCTCTGATTTCGTAGAGATGTTTGTCGGAGTCGGGGCTTCAAGGGTAAGAGACCTTTTTGATCAGGCAAAGAAAACTGCACCATGCATTATTTTTATTGATGAGATCGATGCTGTCGGCCGTCACAGGGGAGCAGGACTGGGGGGCGGGCACGATGAACGTGAGCAGACCCTGAATCAGCTCCTTGTCGAGATGGACGGCTTTGAAGCCAATCAGGGGGTAATTATAATTGCAGCTACGAACAGACCGGATGTTCTTGACCCCGCGCTATTAAGGCCCGGAAGGTTCGACAGACAGGTGGTTGTGCCGCAGCCGGATGTGAAGGGGAGGCTTGAGATACTCAAGGTCCATACAAAAAATATTCCCCTTCATGAGAACGTCAACCTCGATGAAATTGCCAGGGGTACCCCCGGTTTTTCAGGAGCTGACCTCGAAAACCTTGTGAATGAGGCTGCCCTGCTTGCAGCGAGGCAGGCTAAAAGCAAGGTTGAGAGGCTCGACTTTGAAGCGGCAAAAGATAAGGTGCTCATGGGCGTGGAAAGAAAGAGTATGATCATCAGCGATACGGAGAAGAAGAATACTGCCTATCATGAGGCAGGTCATGCGCTCGTTGCAAAACTTACACCCGGCACTGACCCGCT
>Ga0316628_100000253_pt1 | contig 33445 bp, 28 predicted proteins | sample OWC_Aug_M2_C1_D5_FD_207648 | JGI IMG/M metagenome (GOLD analysis project Ga0316628, IMG submission 207648) | Wetland soil microbial communities from Old Woman Creek delta, Ohio, United States - OWC_Aug_M2_C1_D5_C | ecosystem: Environmental > Terrestrial > Soil > Wetlands | place: USA: Ohio...
GACGCTCTACGTGACCCTCGAGCCCTGCGTCCACCGAGGCCGCACCGGCCCCTGCATCGAGACCGTCCTCGCCGCCGGCCTCTCGCGGGCCGTCGTCTCGGCCGTCGATCCGAACCCGCTCGTCAACGGGAAGGGACTCCGCCGCCTCGAGGAGGCCGGGCTCGACGTCTCCGTCGGGCTCCTGGCCGAACGGAACGCGGCGCTCAATGAGGCCCACGCCAAGTGGATCGTCCGGCGCGTCCCGTTCGTGACCCTCAAGGCGGCCCTGACGCTCGACGGCAAGATCGCCTGCACCGGCGGCGACTCGAAATGGATCTCCTCGGGCGGGACGCGCGATTACGTCCATCTGCTGCGCGGCGAGCAGGACGCGCTCCTCGTCGGGATCAACACCCTCGTCGCCGACGACCCGCTCCTGACCGTGCGTCATCGGGGCTGGCCGGGGAAGACGATCCTCCGCGTCATCCTCGATTCCGGGCTGCGCTTCCCGCTGACCTCGCGGATCCTGACGACCCTCGATCGCGGCCGGATCCTCGTCTTCGCGGCGGCCGAGGCGCCCCGGGAGAAGGCCGCGGCGCTCGAAGCGGTCGGGGTCGAGGTCCTGCTTCCCCGCGACGGCGCCAGGATCTGGGGCCTGGCCGGGGTCCTGGCCGAGCTCGGCCGGCGCGAGGTCACGGCTCTCCTCGTCGAGGGCGGCAGCCGGACGTTCACCGCGTTCATCGAAGAAGGACTGGCCGACAAGGCCGTGTTGACCCTGGCCCCGCGCTTCGTGGGCGGGGCGGCCGCGCCGACGCTCATCGGCGGCGAGGGCGTCGATCGGATCTCGAGCGCCGTCGCCCTCGAGCGGACGCGGACGTTCCGGATCGAGGACGATCTCGTCGTGGAAGGATACTTCTGATGTTCACCGGCCTCATTTCGCATCAGGGCCGCGTCCGAGGCTATCGCCGGGGCCGGGCCGGCCTTGTCCTCGACGCGCCCGGCCTCGCCGACAAGGTCGCGCCGGGCGGGAGCGTCGCCGTCAACGGCGTCTGCTTGACCCTGGCCGGTCTCGACCGCGGCGCCTACTGCTTCGACCTCTCGAAAGAGACTCTGTCCCGCTCGACGCTGGGCGGCCTCAAGCCGGGCGACATCCTCAATCTCGAGCTGCCGCTGACGCTGGCCGACCCGCTCGGCGGGCACCTGGTGAGCGGCCACGTCGACGGCGTGGGGACCGTATCCCGCATCTCGTCGCGGCCGCCGGGGAAGAGGCTGGCCCTGTCGTTCCCGTCCGCGCTCCGTCCCTTCCTCGTGCCCAAGGGATCGCTGGCCGTGGATGGCGTCAGCCTGACCGTCGCCGCCCTGGGGTCCTCCTCGCTCGAGGTCGAGCTCATCCCGGCGACGCTCGCGGCGACCAACTTGGGCGCCCTCCGCCCGGGGGCCAAGGTCAACCTCGAGTGTGACTTGGTCGGCAAATACGTGTATAATTGGATGTCCCAAGGACATCGCAAGGGCTGATAGGCCCTCCATCCCATGACCGAAGAGAACAGAACGGCGTCCGTCGAAACGGCCATCGAAGCGGTCCGGACCGGACGGATGATCATCATCGTCGACGACGAGGACCGCGAGAACGAAGGCGATCTCATGGTCGCGGCCGAGAAGGCCACGCCCGCGATCATCAACTTCATGGCCCGCCACGGGCGCGGCCTCGTCTGCCTGCCGCTGACCCGGGAGCGTCTCGAGGCCCTCCAGCTGCCCCTCATGGTCAGCGAGAACACGGCCCGCTTCCAGACGGCCTTCACGGTGTCGATCGACGCCAAGTCCGGCGTCTCGACCGGGATCTCCGCCCACGACCGGGCCCGGACGGTGCTGGCCGCGATCGACCCGGCCACCAAGCCCGAGGACCTGGCCCGCCCGGGGCACATCTTCCCGCTCCAGGCGGTCGAGGGCGGCGTCCTGTCGCGCGCCGGTCAGACCGAGGCCGCCGTCGACCTGGCCCGGCTGGCCGGGTTCGAGCCGGCCGGGGTCATCTGCGAGGTCATGAACGAGGACGGCACGATGGCCCGCCGGCCCCAGCTCGAGGCGGTCAGCCGGCGCTTCGACATCCCCATCGTGACCATCGCCGACCTCATCCGCTACCGCATGGCCCACGAAACCCTGGTCCGCAAGCTCGAGGAGGCCGACCTGCCGACCTCGCGCGGCCACTTCCGCCTCCACGTCTACGAGGACGTGATCAGCGGCGAGCACCACGTGGCCCTGGTCAAGGGCGACGTCGGCGGCGGCGAACCGGTGCTCGTCAGGGCCCACTCGCAGTGCCTGACCGGCGACACCTTCGGCTCGGCCCGCTGCGATTGCGGCGAGCAGCTGCGGCTGTCGATGGAGATGATCGAGAAGGAAGGTCGGGGCGTCATCCTCTACATCCTGAACCACGAGGGCCGGGGCATCGGCCTGGCCAACAAGATCCGGGCCTACGCCATGCAGGACAAAGGCGCGGACACGGTCGAGGCCAACCGCAAGCTCGGCTTCAAGCCCGACCAGCGCGACTACGGCATCGGCGCGCAGATCCTCGTCGCCCTCGGCGTCCGCCGGCTCCGCCTCATCACCAACAACCCTCGCAAGTTCGTCGGCCTGGCCGGCTACGGGCTGGAGATCGTCGAGCGCGTGCCGCTCGAGGTGCCGCCGAACGCCTGCAACCTCCGCTACCTCAAGACCAAGAAAGAGAAGATGGGCCACATCCTGGACCTGGTCTGAGGATGGACGAGCAGCGGAATCCCGACGAAGCCGGCCTCTCCCCGGTCTGCCGGGCCTTCCTGAGCAAGCTCGCCCGGACTCCGGACAGAGCGCGCCGATCGAAGATCCTCGCCGCCTGCGCCAAGGTCCCCCGGCCCTGGGCCGAAGAGCTGCTCTGGGAGACGCTGGCCGACCCCAACGAGGGCGTCCGTGACGCCGCGGTGCGGGGCCTCAGCGAGCGCCAGCCCGCTCTCCATCCGGAGTGGGCCCTCCGGCGCTTGAGCCGGCCGCCCTGGTACGCGCGGAGCTCGGCCCTGACGGTGATCGGCCGCCGGCGCCTGCGCGAGGCCCTGCCGGGGATCGAGGCGGCGGCCGGCGATACGAACGCCGACGTGCGCCGGGCGGCGGCCGAGGCGCTGGGGGAGATCGGCGGCGAGCCGGCCCTCCGGGTCCTCGTCCGTCTGCGCAAGGACCCCAATCCCTACGTGCGGACGGCGGCGGAGGGGGCCATCGCCCGGACGAGCGGGCTGCGGTTCAGCTGAGGCCCTCGGCGCGGGCCGCGGCCAGCTGGCAGAGGCTCTCGACCGGAAGGTCCAGCCGCCCGGTCTCGAGATAAGCGAGGGCGGGGCACCAGGAACAGAAATTCCCGTTCGGGCAAGGGCGGCACGCGTCCACGAGCTCCCGGCCCTTCGTCTCCCGGGCCAGGGCCATCGGGAAGAGGCGATCGAGCGCCCCGGCGAGACCGACCTTTCTCAGGTTGACCAGGAAATCCGGGTGGTGGAGCGGCGGGCAGGGCCGCATGGCGCCGAACGGCCCGATGACCGGGCCGTCCAAGCCGGCCTCGCAGCGGAAGAGCTGAGAGCTCTCCGCGGGGGTCCCGACCGCGAGCGGCTTCTGAGGGCGGCGCAAGGGGCAGGCGCCCGCCACGGGGCCCAAGGTCTCCGGGCCGGTCCGCTCGAGCCGGACGATCTCCTTGGGGCTGAGCCGCTCGGCTCTGATGGTGACGTTCCGGGCCTCGTCCCGGTCGTAGCGGAGATCGAGGAAGGGATCGATCTCGAAAGGGCTCTTGGCCAAGGCCCAACCGAGATCGGCCATGGCGTTGATCTCGTGCTTGTTCGAGCGCATGGCCCGGACCTTGATGCGGAGCGTCAGGCCGCTCGCGAGCAGGCGGTCGAGACCCTTCCGGAAAGCGTCGAAGGAGCCGGGCGTGCGCGTCACCCGCTCGTAGGTCTCGCGGCTGGCGCCGAAGACCGAGATGACGATAGGTCCCGAGGGGAACTTCTTGAGGAACCGGACGTGCTCGTCCGTGACGAGCGTCGCGCTCGTCGAGACCGAGACGAGCAGGCCCTTGCTCAGGACGGCCTGGTAGACGTCGAAGAAATCCTTGCGCAGGAAGGGCTCGCCGCCCGTGATGAGGCATCGCCGGAAGCCGAGCGCCGCGGCTTCGCCGGCCAGGCGGGAGATCTCTGCGGCCGAGAGCTCGAGCTTCCTCGAATCCTTGTCGCCTTCCGGCAGGCGGATGGCGCAGTGCCGGCAGTCGAGATGACAGCGCGCCGTCGCTTCGAGCCGGAAATGTTCACGCATCGGGCTTCGCCTCGGCCCCGCCGGGAGGCGAGGGCCTGGAATCGAGGATGAAGGTCACCGGGCCGTCGTTGACGATGTGGACCTCCATCAGGGTCTGGAAGACGCCGGTCTCGACGGTCACGCCGAGGGCCTCGAGGACGCCGACGAAATAGTCGAAGAGCTCGGCCGCCCGGCCCGGCTCCTCCGCCCCGTCGAAGCTCGGGCGCCGGCCCTTGCGGACCGAAGCGGCCAGGGTGAACTGGGACACGGCCAGGACCTCCCCTCCCGCTTCGGCCAGCGAGAGGTTCATCTTGCCCTGGGCGTCGGGGAAGATCCGCAGCTCGGCCGATTTGCGGGCCAAGGATTCGGCGTCCTTTTCGCCGTCGCCTTTCTCGATGCCGACGAGCAGGCAGAGGCCCCGGCCGATCCGGCCGGCGGTCTGCCCCTCGACGTCGACGCGGGCCTCTTTCACGCGCTGCAGCACGATCTTCATGGGTTCTCCTTGGCCGCGGCGCTCCGCAGCAGGCCGAGGACGCTGCGATGCTCGGCCGGGCTGATGAGCCGGATGAGCCCGACATAAAGGCCGATGCCCGCGATGACGGCCCCGGCCAGGGCGGCGGCCCGGACGGCGAAGGCCGCGCCGTCGACGTGGAGCCGGGGCCAGGCCAGGCGGAGGGCCGCGCCCATGACGGCGGCGGCCGCCGCCGATTTGGCCGCCGGGACGGCCCAGCGCGACGCCCCGGTCGAGCCGATCTTGCGCTCGAGCCAGACGAGGAGCAGGACGAAATTGAGCATCTGCGACAGCGACAAGGACAGGGCCAGGCCGCCCACGCGGAGGGAGCCCATGAGCAGCAGGGAGACGCCCGTGTTGACGGCCAGGACCGCGATCCCGACGGCCACGGGGGTCTTCGTGTCCTTGAGGGAGAAGAAGGCCGGGGCCAGGACCTTGACCCCGGAGACGAAGGGCAGGCCGAGGGCGAAGAAGAGCAGGCAGCCGGAGGCGAGGGCCGTCGAGCCGCTGTCGAACCGGCCGCGCTCGAAGAGGGTCCGGATGATCGGGCCGTTGAGGGCGATGAGACCGGCGGCGGCGGGGAAGCTGACCACCGCCGTCAGTTTGAGCGAGAAGCCGACCGTCCTCTTGATCTCGTCGACGTCGCGCGCCGCGGCGTCGTGGGACAAGGCCGGCAGGAGGGCCGAGGCCAGGGCGATCGAGAAGAGCCCCAGCGTCAGCTCCTCGACGCGGGACGCGTAATAGAGGGCCGACGTGCTGCCTCTCTCGAGGCCCGAGGCGATCATCCGGCTCAGGGCGAAGTTGACCTGGTAGACGCTCGCGCCCAGGATCCCCGGGAGCATGAGGGCGCCGACGCGCCGGACGACGGGGTCGCGAAAGGACGGCGCGAACGTGAAGCGCATCCCCTCTTTCCACAGGAAGGGGACCTGGAGGGCGAGCTGCAGGACGCCGCCGATGACCACGCCGGCGGCGAAGATCAGGGCCGGCTCGCGGGCCTCGCGGGCGAAACGGCTGACGGCGATGATGACGGCGAGGTTGAACAGGATGGGCGTCGCGGCCGGGACGAAGAAGCGGCCGAAGGAGTTCAGGATGCCGCCGGCCAGGGCGGCCAGGGTGATGAAGAAGAGATAAGGGAACATGACCCGGGTCATGGCGATCGTCAGGCCCCATTTCCCGGCCACGTCGCCGAAGCCGTAGGCGATGACCTTGACCAGTCCCGGCGCGAAGAGGACGCCCAGGCCGGTCGTGACGGCCATGACCAGGACGATATCCCAGAAGAAGGCGTTGCCGAAGCGCCACAGACGGTCCCGTTCGGGCCGGGCCTTGAGCTCGGCGAAGGCCGGGATGAAGGCGGGCGTCATGGCCCCCTCCGCGGTCAGGCGGCGGAAGAGGTTGGGGATGGTGAAGGCGATGGTGAAGGCGTCCGCGCTGTTGCCGGTGCCGAGGAAATAGGCCTGGAGGAGGTCGCGGACGTAGCCGAGGGCGCGGCTGATCAAGGTCGGCGCCGCGACGGCGGCCGTCGAGCGGACGAGCCGGACCTTCCGGTCGTCAGCGGTTTTCGGAGGGTCTGAGATCGTCATCACCGCCAAATCCGAGCCCGGGGCCGTTTGACTTTGGGGCCAACTTATTCTATCATAGGCCGCTCAAAGAGGAGAAAAGTATGGCCCGTCACAAATCCGCGATCCGGCAGCACCGGCGCAGCCTCCGCCGCAAGGCTGTCAACACCCGCGCCAAATCCGCTCTTCGGACCCAGATGCGCAAGATGCGCGAGGCCATCCAGGCCAAGGACCGCGAAGCCTCCCTCAAGATGCTCCCCGGGCTGTTCAAGGCCATCGACACGTCGGTGAAGAAGGGGGCCATCAAGAAGAACACCGGCAGCCGCTACAAGTCCCGGCTCAGCCGCCAGGTCTCGCTGCTCAGTCCCAAGCCGTCGAAATAATCGTCTTTTTCTTCCGCGCCAGGCAGAATTCCCTCAGGAACGTCTCGAAGAGGATCTTCGCCGCGGCGTCCTTCGCGCTCGTCGTCTTGAGCGTCCGGTCGAGCTGCCGCAGCTTGGCCAGGAGGGCGTTGAGCTCGCCCGGCGCCAGGCCTTCGACGGCCCCGAAGAAGTCGTCGTATTTCCGCCGGTAGAGATCGGCGTAGGTCTTCGAGATGTAGGGGAAAAAGCCCTGGAAGATCTCGTCCTTGGACCGGCTCTTCTCCCTGAGCCAGGTCTGAGCGGCCAGGACGTTGCGAAAGAAGCCGGTCAGCCGGCCGACGAGGATCTCGGGAGGCTCCCCTTCCGCGAAGTCCTCCTGGATGATGGCCGCCGCCCTGGCGAAGTCGGCGGCGGCCAGGGCGTCGTCGAGCTCGTAGTTCTGAAAGCTGCGCTGCCCGGCCGTGGCCTCGTCGACATCGCTCTCGTCGATGCCCTTCTTGTCGCCGACGAAGACGGCCAGCTTGGCGATCTCGTTCATCATCAGGCGAAGGTCCTGGCCGAGGAGCTCGAAGAGACGCTTCTTGGCCCCCTCGGTCAGGGTCTTGCCGAGGGCCCGGGCCTTCTCGTCAGCCCTCTGCATCAGGCGGTACTCGGTGAGCCGCTTCATCTCGGTCATCGCCAGGACCGTCTTCGGCAGGGAGGCAAAGAAGCGCACGATGGCGTCGTCGCGGCGGACGCGGCCGGCCCTGACGACGACGAGGACCGTGCGCGAGGGGGGATCGGCGAAATAGTCCTTGAGGATCTTCTGGTCGAGGGCGGACAGGTGCTTCGATCCCCGGCCTTCCTCGTCCTCCGGCCCCCGGTCCTGGCCCTTGCCGGCGCCGGCCTTGTGCTCGGGGACGCGAACGATGATCACGCGCCAGGGATCGAACAGGAACGGCGCGGTCCGGGCGGCGTCGATGACGTCCCGCCACTTGGCCACGTCGAGGTCGAAGCGGGCGAGATGGAGCTCGCCGCCCGAGGAGGCGGCCAGGAGCCGCTCGAGCGCCTCGATGAACTCCTCCGCCAGGAGGTCTTCCTCCCCATAGAAGAAATAGCCCGCGAGAAGGGCCTCCTCGCGGAGCGGCGGGCCCGGCGCGCCGGCCATCTCAGAAACCCTCCAGGATGCTGACGACGAGGCTGCGGGCGAACTTGCCGGCGATCTTATCGATGGCCTCGGTCTGAACGGATTCGAAGCTCGCGCCCTGGGGGACCTCGTATTCCTGGTGATAGACGAAGGACGGGTTGGAGAACAAGGGTTCGGCGGAGGACCGCGGCCTGAGCGTGACCCTGGCCGTGACCGTGACGTTGTACGAATCCGCCTGGTTGCCGCCGCTGAATCCGATCGGGCTGGCCGTGAAGCTCATGATCTCGCCCTCGAGGACCGCGTCCGCCGCGGCCGGGTCGGCGCTGATCGCGACCTTGCCTCGGGCGACGAGCTCGTCGATGACGGCCCGCGTGAGCTTGACGTCGAGCTCGTAGCGGGTCGTCTGGTTCTTGAAGACCGGCACGCTGATCGTCTTGATCCCCGGCGGCAGCGCCGAGCCCGTGCCGCGCAGCCGGTAGCCGCATCCGCCGAGGACGACAATGAGGGCGGCGGTCGCAAGGACGGCCGCCGCAGCCGGCCTTGACGGGCGGTGGGCTTTGGTCACGTTCACATCTTCCGGCGGCGGCCCTCTCAGCTCACGATGCTGACCAGCTTGTTCCGTACCGAGATGACCTTGCGCGGCGGCTTGCCCCCGAGGGCCGCCTGGATCTTGGGAAGCGCCAGGGCCGCCGCCTCGAGCTCGTCTTGGGGGAGATCGGGGACGGCCTCGAAGCGGTCCCGGACCTTGCCGTTGACCTGGACGACGACCGTGGCCATCTCGTCGCGCGCCAGGGCCGGATCGTAGGCCGGCCAGGGCGAGAGCATCAACAGGCCGCGATGGCCGGTCCGCTCCCAGAGCTCCTCGGCCAGGTGCGGGGCGAACGGCGAGAGCAGCCGGATGATCGACTCGAGGGCCAGGCGCAGGGCCTCGCGCCCGCCGGGCGTCGTCTTCAGGCCGTCGCGCTCTTTGTGGGCGAGGTTGTAGAGCTCCATGATCGAGCTCACGGCCGTGTTGAGGTGGAAGCGGATGCCGATGTCTTCGGTCACCTTGCGGATCGTCTGATGGGTCTTGCGGACGACCTGCGAGGCGGCGCCTCCCCCGGACGGCGCCGCGGACGCGGGGGACCGGAAGACGTCGAGGTCCTCGAGGACAAAGGTCCAGACCCGCAGGAGGAACCGATAGCAGCCCTCGAGGCCTTCTTCCGCCCAGGCGAACTCCTTGTCCGGCGGCGAGGCGAAGAGGATGAACAGGCGCAGGGCGTCCGCGCCGTAGCGGACGAGGATCTCGTCGGGATCGACGATGTTGCCCTTGGACTTGGACATGGCCGAGCCGTCCTTGGTGACCATGCCCTGGGCGAGATAGTGGGGGAAAGGCTCCGAGATCTCGGTCAGGCCGAAGTCCCGCAGGAACTTGGTGAAGAAGCGCGAGTAAATGAGGTGCAGGATGGCGTGCTCGACGCCGCCGATGTAGAGATCGACCGGAAGCCAGCGCTTGGCGTCCTCGGGCCGGAAGGGCAGCCGGGTCTCGCGAGGCGAGCAATAGCGGAAGAAATACCACGACGAGTCGACGAACGTGTCCATCGTGTCCGTCTCGCGGCGGGCCGGACCGCCGCATTTCGGGCAGGTCGTGCGCACGAAGCTCTCCAGCCTTTCGAGAGGCGAGCCCTCCTCGCCGGTGAACGCGACGTCGAGCGGCAGCTCGACCGGCAGCTCATCGTCGGGGACGCCGACGATGCCGTCGCGGTCGCAGTAGACGACCGGGATGGGCGTCCCCCAATAGCGCTGCCGGGAGATGCCCCAGTCGCGCAGGCGGAAGATGACGCTGCGGCGGCCGAAGCCCTTCTCTTCGGCGAACCGGCCCATCTCGTCCATGGCCCTCTCCGACGGCAGGCCGTCGAAGGGGCCCGAGTTGACGAGCACGCCGGGGCCGTCGTAGGCCTCCGCGGGCTCGGCGTCAAAACGCTCGCCGGCCCGCTCGGCCGGGGCGATGACGGTCCGGACGGGGATGCCGTAGCTCCTGGCGAACTCGAAGTCCCGCGCGTCGTGCGCCGGCACGCCCATGATCGCCCCCGTGCCGTAGTCCATCAGGACGTAGTTCGCGATCCAGATGGGGATGCGCTCGCCGGTGAACGGGTTGACCGCCTTCTTGCCGGTGTCGACGCCGTCCTTCTCGGTCTCGCCGACGTCCCGGCGCTTGCGCATCTCGGCCGCCGTCCGCTCGACCCAGGCCCGCAGCGCCTGTTTTTTCTGGCCGGCGACGAGGTCGGCCACGATCGGGTGCTCGGCCGAGACGACGAGGAACGTGGCGCCGTAGATCGTGTCGATGCGGGTCGTGAAGACCTCGATCTCCTTGGCCGTCCCGTCGAGCCCGAAACGGACGTGGGCGCCCTCACTCCGGCCGATCCAATTCTTCTGCATCTCGAGGACGTGCCCGGGCCACTTGCCGAGCTCGGCGTGGCCGGAGAGAAGCTCGTCGGCGTAGGCCGTGATCCGAAGGAACCACTGCTCCATCTTCTTCTGGGTGACCGCCGTTTCACAGCGCCAGCAGCCGCCGCCGACGACCTGCTCGTTGGCCAGGACGGTCAGGCACTGCGAGCACCAGTTGACCCAGCTCTCCTTGCGGAAGGCCAGGCCGCGCTCGAGCATGCGCAGGAAGATCCACTGGTTCCACCTGTAATACTCGGGTAGGCAGGTGTTGACCTCCCGGCTCCAGTCGTAGCTGATGCCCAGCCGTTTGAGCTGGGCCCGCATGTGGTCGACGTTGGCGAGGGTCCAGGCGCGGGGGTGCGTGCCGTGCTTGATGGCCGCGTTCTCGGCCGGCATGCCAAGGGCGTCCCAGCCGATCGGGTGGAGGACGTTGAAGCCGGCCATGCGCTTCTCCCGGGCGATGACGTCGCCGATCGAGTAGTTGCGGACGTGGCCCATGTGGATGCGGCCGGATGGATAGGGGTACATCTCCAGGCAATAGTACTTGGCGCCGGGGGCGTCGTCGCGGGCGGCGAAGGCCCGGGCCTCCTCCCAGGCCTTCTGCCATTTCGTCTCGATCGCGGCGAAGTCGTAGGTCTCGGTCATGGTCCTAGAATCCTCAAAGGAATGGCTTTTCATCTTAGATTCATCCCCCTCTAAAGTCAAGGAAACCGGCCCCTGAAAAGGGGGGGGCGCGGCCGGAATTTGGCACGATTCTTGATATAAATCCATTGGGGTCGACAGTGAGGGGGCAAGATGAGATCGAGGGCGGCGGCCTTTCTCGGGGCCGTGATGGCAGGCCTCCTCGGCCTCGGCGCCAAGCCCGCCACGGTGGAGGAGCCGCCCCGGACGGTCAACGTCCGCCTCGCTGTCGACGGCGCCATCTCGGACCTGACCGAATGGCGATTCCAGGCCAACGCCTTCATTGAAGGCACGGTCCGCACGTTCCACTCCCGGTTCGGCATCAAGCTCGTCTTCAAGGGCCCCTCGCGTTGGCTGCCGGGCAGGGGGCTGGGCACGCTCGAGGACGGCTTGAAGGACCTCTCGGTAAAGGTCAAGCCGGAGGGGTGCGATATCGTCCTCGGGATCATCGATCAGAACCGTCTCAGCTCGCCGTCGCTCGGCATCGCGAGCTACGTCGGCGCCAGCATCGTGATCGCCAACGCCGCCGATCCGCGGGCCATGAAATACGCCATGCTCCACGAGTTCTCCCACGTCTTCGGGGCCATCGACGAGAAAGAAAAGGGCTCGTTGATGAGCGTGGAGGGCCATACGCTGGATTTCGACGAATTCACCACCGAGACCGTCCTTCTCCATAAGAACAGGAGCTTCGCCCGGGGCTCCTTTCCCCTGACCCCGGAGGCGATCGAGGCGGCGATCCCGCTCTACCAGAAGCGGGCCGACCGGCGCCTCGGCGAGACCGAGTTGTTCCAGTTCCTGACCCTGTTCTACATCGAAAAGGATGACCTCGACGCGGCGGCCCGGACCTGCAACGAGGCGGCCCAGGATAATCCGAACGCGGCGGAGGTCCAGGTCATGCTGGGCAACATCCGGCTGGGCCGCGGCGAGCCCGAGCTGGCCGTCGCGCACTACGTCAAGGCGCTCGAGCATCACCCCCAAGACCCGGGCCTCCACTACAGCCTGGGGCTCGCTTTGAGCGAGACGCGGCGCTACAAGGAGGCGGCCGACCAATTCCGGACCTCCCTCAAGATCGACTCCGACTACGTTCCGGCGCGCCTGGCGATGGCCGGACTGCTGCTGGCCGCGGGGAGCTCGGAGGCCGCCGCCGCCGAATGCCGGCGGGCCCTCGAGGACGAGCCCCGGTCGGCCCAGGCGTTGTACCTGCTCGGAACGGCCATGGTCTCCCTGAACCGGCCCTTCACGCCGGTCCCCGGGGCCGACGAGGCGGACGGCCTGGATGTGCCGAACAGCATCAAGCCGGGCTCCCCGGAGGCTGAGCAGGCCGTCACCGAGGCCGTGAAATACCTCGAGATGTCGATCGCCATCGACCCGCGCAATCCCCGGGCTCATATCAGCCTGGGCGCCGCCTATGCCGCCCAGGACAAGTTCGCCGAGGCCGAATCGGCCTTCCTCCAGGCCTTGAACCTGGAGCCCGACGACCTCGACGCCCACTTCGGCCTGGGCCGCCTGTACATGGAAAGGGGCGACATGGGCAAGGCCGCCGCTCATCTCCAGAAGATCCTGGACATCGAGCCCGACTCCGAGCTCGGCTCGCGGATGCTCAACGGGGCCTTCCAGGTCGCGAGGTCCTATCCCCTCTACCGGCGCAAGGCCGGCAAGTAGCCCGCTCCCATCCGGCCCGCCCCGCCGCATGGAATAACCTCCGGCAAATGGCTATACTGGGTGGGCGAAGCCGGACATGCCCATCCTCGACATCAAGAGTTTCTCGGCCGGATACGGCGGGGGATTCGTCATCCACAGCATCTCGCTGGCCGTCGAGCCAGCGGAGTTCGTGGCCGTCCTGGGCCGGAACGGCTCGGGCAAGAGCACTCTGATCAAGGCTGTCCAGAACCTGCTGGGCCAGGTCGAGGGAGAGGTCCGGTGCGCCGGCGAGGACGTCTTCCGGATGACTCCCCGGCGCGTCGCCGCGAGGATCGCCTACGTGCCGCAGCTGGCCGAGACGGCCTTCGCCTATGCGGTCGAGGAGATCGTCCTCATGGGACGGTTCGCCCGCCAAGGACGGTTCGAGCGGGCCTCCGCCGAGGACGAGGAGGCCGTGGCCCGGGCCGTCCGCCTGACCGGGATCGCGGGCCTCGGCGGCAAGACGCTGGCCGAGTTGAGCGGCGGCGAGCGCCAGAGGGTCTTCATCGCCCGAGCCTTGGCCCAGGACGCGCCGATCCTCCTCCTCGACGAGCCGAGCAGCCATCTCGATATCGCCTACCAGGTCGAGCTCTACGGCATCCTCGAGCGGCTCCAGAAGCGAGAGGGCAAGACCGTCGTCGTGGCCGAGCACAACATCAACCTGGCCGCCGCCCACGCCGGGCGGCTGATCTTCCTGAAAGAGGGCGCCGTCGCGGGCGGGGGAACCCCGGAAGAGACCATCACGCCGGAGAACATCCGGGCCGTCTTCGGCGCCGAGGTGGATGTCCGGCGGAACGCCCGTTCCGGGAGGCCGGAGATCTCGCTCCTCGGCAGCGGAGAGGCGCCGTGAGCCGGCGGGTGGAGCGAGGGCTCTTGGCCCGGGCCACGGCCCCCATCCTCCTGCTCGCTTGGGCTGCGGGCGCCGCGGCCGGCGCGCAAAGCCCCGCTTCTCCGCAGCCTCGAGGACCGGGCGGCGATCCGCTCGTCGTCACGGACGACCTTGGCCGCCCCTTCCGTCTTCCGAGCGAGACGCCCCGGCGGATCGTCTCCATGGCGCCGAACCTCACGGAGATCCTCTTCGCGCTCGGCCTCGGGGGACGCGTCGTCGGGGTCACGCGCTTCTGCGATTGGCCGCCGGAGACGACGGGCATCGCCAGGATCGGCGGCCTCGTCGACCCGAGCGTCGAGGTCGTCCGCTCCCTCGATCCCGAACTCGTGATCGCCTTCCGCGGGAACCCCTTGAGGGTCGTCGAGCGGATCCGCCGGCTCGGCCTGCCGGTGTTCGTCCTCGACATCGGCCGGGGCCTCGACGCGCTCTTCCCGCTCATCGAGCGGATCGGGCGGGTGACCCGGACTGAGGCGCGGGCGGCCGAGCTCGCCGCCGGGCTCCGGGACCGGGTCGGCGCGATCGACGAAGGCCTGCGGGGTGTCGAGGCCAGGCCCGGCGTCTTCGTCCTCCTCTACGGCCAGGGGCTCTGGACCTGCGGCGGAGAAAGCTACGTCAACGATCTCATCGTTCGGGCCGGCGGGACGAACGTCGCCGCCGCCCTGCCCAAGAAATGGGTCCTCTACAAGCGGGAGCGGATCGTCAAGGACGACCCCGACGTCGTCTTCATCATGGCCCGCTCGGAGGCGGATTTCGCGCGAGGCCGCGAGGCGCTCGCCCGCATGCCCGGCGTGGACGGGGTCAAGGCCGTCAGGGAGGGCCGGATATTCGAGCTCGACGAGAACGCGGCCAGCCGCTTTGGCCCGCGCCTCGTCGACGTCCTGGACCGCATGGCCGGACTCCTCCATCCGGAGCGCTTCGGAGGCCGGTCGTGAGCCGCAGGGCGGGGCGAAGGCTCTTCTGGGCGGCGGCCGTGGTCCTTTGCGCAGCCGGCTTTTTCGTCTCCCTGCTGACCGGCCCCGTTCACACCAGCCTCGGGGACCTGCTGACCTTCCTGCGGGATCCCGATCGCGTCCGGGCGGCCATCTTCATCGACCTGCGCCTCGCCAGGGCCGTTCTCGCCTTTCTCGTCGGGGCCGCCCTGGCCCTGTCGGGCGCGATCCTCCAGGGCTATTTCCGGAACCCCATGGCCGATCCCTTCGTGGTCGGCGTCTCGTCCGGGGCTTCGCTCGGGGCCGTCCTGGCCGTGGCGCTCGGCTTCGAAGCCTCGGCTTTCGGCTTCAGCGGCCCGGGGCTTCTGGCTTTTCTGTCGGGGCTCGGCATCGTCTCGCTCGTCTATGGCCTGTCGCTCAAACGCGGCGGCTTCAAGGTGGAAACGATCCTGCTGACCGGCATCGCCGCCGGAGCGCTGGCCTCGGCCATGACGTCCTTCTTGTTGTTCATGCGCTCCGATTCGTACGACCAGGCGGTCTTCTGGCTGCTCGGAAGCTTCCAGTTGGCCGAATGGCGCCAGGCCGCGACGATCGGGCCCTGGATCGCGGCCTGTCTCGTGGCCTCGGTCTGGCTGGCCCGCGACATGGACCTGCTGGCCCTCGGCGACGAATCGGCCCAGGCCCTCGGCAGTCCGGTGCGCCGGGTCCGCAAGGCCTTTCTGGCCATGTCGGCCCTGCTGGCCGCCCTGTCCGTGGCCGTGAGCGGCATCATCGGCTTCGTCGGCCTCGTCGTCCCCCATTGGGTCCGTCTGCTCATCGGCCCCGGTCATCGGACCCTCTTCGCCGCCTCGGCTTTTGCCGGTGGCACGTTCCTTCTTTATTGCGACCTCATCGCCCGCAACCTGCTCCCGGCCGAGCTGCCGATCGGCGTCATCACCGCCGCCGTCGGCGCCCCCTTCTTCATTTATCTTCTTCACAAGAAGCGCTAGGTCCGCGAGCGGATAATCGGGTGGCGAGGGGCTAGTTCCCGCCCGCCCGAGGCGGAAGGGGACGGGCCCGGAGGACCTTTGCCGGGAACCGAGGTTCCGGCGGCCCGTATGATAAGATGAGCGATGAGCGATGTCTTTCTTCTTCGTCCATGATTACCGCGGCCGGCCCCGCTTCTATTCGTCCGGCCCTCTCGGGCCCCTGCCGGCGGATTTCTCGAAGACCCGGGCTATCTGGGAGGCCGCCAAAAAGAAGGTCACCGGCCTCAATCCCAGGCTGCTCTTTCAGGAGCAGGCCTTCGAGCACGGCGGCCGGCCCAGCCAGGGCCCTCTCCGGATCCTCCACTCGGGCCGGCGCGACGAGAAGTCGGCGAGATGGCGATTGTTCCTGTTCCTGCAGCGGCAACGGACCCGGCACATCATCGTCCTGGCGGCCGAGGCCTTGGCCGTCCCGGTCACCGGCCTGGCCGCGCTCCTGCCGGGTCCGAACGTTCTCTTCTACGCCCTGGCCATCGTCATGGTCATCCAATGGCAGGCGCTGCGCGGCATCGACCGCATCCTGCACAGGGACTATGAGCTCGTCCCCGACGCCCTCCTCGACGAATGGGAAGCCGCCGTCGAGGCCCGCGACGAGTCCCGCTACCCGGAGATCCTCGACCGCCTCGAGCAGCTCCACGGCCTGCCCTCCCCCCGCAAGCTCCTCTGGAAATAGGCCTGCCCCTGCCGGGGAAATTGACAATAAACGGCGTTCGTCATAAGGTATAGGTACCATGACGCTGACCTTGAACCAGGTCTTGGCCATCATCCTGACCGTCGCCGGCGTTGTCGCCATCACGTTCCTCGTCCTCTTCCTGAACCAGCTCCGCCGGACGGCGAAGGAAGGCGAAAAGGCCCTGGTCAAGGTCCAGGAGACGATGGACGGGCTCCAGGTGATCGAGGCCAGGCTCAACAGCAGCCTGGACAACGTCGGGCAGGTCCTGGCCATGTCGAAGAAGGCCGTCTCGGGGATCTCGGAGGTCACGTTCTTCCTCACCTCCAAGGTCATCCGGCCGTCGTCGAAGTACTGGCCGTTCCTCTTCCCGCTGCTCCGCCTGGGCCTTCAGGCGCTGAAAAAAAGAAAGGAGAAGAAGGATGGGTGACATGAAAGACAGCCATTTCTGGGATTCCCTCCTGACATTCGTGGCCGGCGCCGCGACGGGCTTCATCGTCGGCATCCTGGTCGCCCCCGCCAGCGGCAAAGAGACCCGCAAGAAGATCAAGGACCAGGCCATCAAGACCACCGAGGCGGCCAAGGAAGGCTACGAGAAGATCGCCAAGGAGGCCGAGAAGAGCATCCGCATGGTCAAGGAGAAGACCGGCGAAGGCGTCGACGCCATCCGCGATTTCATCGAAAAGAAGAGGGAGGAATTCCAGCAGAAGGCCGAAGAAAAGAAGTAGCCCGGCCGGCGCTCGTCCTTCTTCTGCGCTCCGACTTCCGAGACCATGAGCATCCCTCCCCGCCGCCTCGCCGCGGCCCTAGTTCTGGCCTTCCTCGCCGGCCTCCCCGGCTCGGCCCGCGCCGTCGACCCGAAGACGAGCCGGCGGATCGACGCGGAGATCGAGAAGCTCAAGGACGAGGTCGTCAAGATCCGCCGCTTCATCCACATGAACCCCGAGCTCGGCAACCGCGAGGTCGAGACGGCCCGGCTCATCGCCTCGAAGCTCGAGCCGCTCGGCTTCGAGGTCCGCACGGGCGTCGCCAAGACGGGCGTCGTGGCCGTCCTCCGGGGCGGCCAGCCGGGCCCGGCCGTGGCCGTCCGGGCCGATATGGACGCCCTGCCGGTGCAGGAAGCGACCGGGCTCCCCTTTAAATCCCTGAATCCCGGCCTCATGCACGCCTGCGGCCACGACGTCCACAGCTCGGTCGTCCTCGGCACGGCCATGGTGCTCCACGCCCTCAAGCCGTCCCTCAAGGGCACGGTGACGTTCCTCTTCCAGCCGTCCGAGGAAGGGGCGCCTCAAGGCGAGGAAGGCGGGGCGGATCTGATGGTCCGGGAGGGGGCTCTCGACGACCCGCCGGCCTCGGCCGTCTTCGGCTTCCACGTCTGGCCGGAGAGCCTCGGCCAGGTCCTGGTCGCTCCGGGCAACGTGACCGCCGCGGCCGACAGCTTCACCATCACCATCAAGGGCAAGAGCGCGCACGGCGCCCGGCCTCAGGAAGGGGTGGACGCCATCGTCATCGCCGCGGAGGTCGTCGCAGCCCTTCAGACGATCGTCAGCCGGGCCTCCGATCCGACGGACCCGGCCGTCCTGACCGTCGGCACGATCCACGGGGGCTCTCGCCGCAACATCATCGCCGACCGCGTCGTCCTCGAAGGGACGATCCGGACCCTCAGCGAGGCCAACAGGAAGAAGATCCCCCAGCTGATGGAGGCCGTGGTCAAGGCCATCGCCGGCATCTACGGGGCCGGCTATCAATATGAGTATGAACCGGGCAATCCGTCCGTCTTTAATAATCCGGAGCTCACCGCGGCCATGATGCCGACGCTCGTCGGGCTCCTGGGGAAGGACAAGGTCGTCGAGTGGAAGCCGCAGATGGTGGCCGAGGACTTCGCGTTCTTGGCCCGCAAGACGCCCGGCTTCTACTTCTTCCTCGGCGTCCGGGGGCCGGGCCAGCCGGCGACGCCCCTCCACAGCCCGGGCTTCAATCCCGACGAGAGGGCCATCCCGATCGGGATCCGGATCCTGAGCCACCTGCTGCTCGACGCCCTCGACGGCCAGAGCGCCCTCGCCGCGGGCGCCCCCGGCTTCTGAGGGCCAGCCCCTACCCGTTCGTCTTCCTGACCGCCGCCCTCGCGGCCGGTATCGCCGCGGCCGAAAGATTCTCGATCCCGCCCGCGCCCGCCGGCGGACTGGCCCTGGCCGGGACGGCCGCGGCCTGGGCCCTTTTCGCGAGTCGAAGGGACCGGGCGGCCGCCCTGTTGGCCCTGACCGCGGTCGTGGGTCTCGGGGCCGCCCGCCTAGCCGTCCACGACCGGGACCATCAGGCGAACCCTCTCCACAACCTCGCGGCGGACGGCTACGTCGACGTCGTCGGCCGCCTGGCTCGCTCGCCCGGCCGCGAAGCCGATCGGGACGTCCTTCTCCTCGACGTCCGGACGGTCAGCCTCGACGGCCGGGACACGCCTTGCCCCGGCCGGCTCCGGCTCGGGGTGCCGTTCGCCCGAGGCTCCCGCAGGCGTCTCGATTATCTGGCCGGCGATGTCATCCGGGCCTCGGTCCGGCTCGGCTCAGGGGGTTCGTTCAGGAACTTCGGGGGGTTCTCCTACGAGCGCTATCTCCAAGGACTGGGAGTCCATCGCCGCGGCTCGACCAAGTCCTCGCTCTTGGTCGTCCGGGTCTCTCCCGCCCCGCGCACGTCGATCCGGGCCTGGGTATCGCGGGTCCGGCGGAGCATCCAGTCCGAGCTCGAGTGGAGGTTCCCGGCGGCCGACGGCCTGGACATCTCCTCCTCGGGGGCCGTGCTCGAGGCCCTCCTGCTCGGCGAGGACGGGCGCCTGGACGAGCCGACGGTCGAAAACCTCCAGAAGACCGGCCTCTACCATCTCTTCGCCATCTCGGGCGGTCATATCGCGATCATCAACCTCCTCCTCTACTCCCTCTTCCGGCTCATGCGCATGTCGCGGCGGGCGTCGAGCCTGGCCTTGGCCGCGTTCCTCGTCTTCTACACCATGCTCGTCGAGGGCAGCCCGTCGGTCCTCCGGGCCACGCTCATGACCATCGCCTTCCTCACGGGCCGCCTGCTCTGGAAAGACGTCCACGTGCTCAACACCATCGCCGCGAGCGCCTTCGTCCTGCTCCTCGCCAATCCCTCGAGCCTCTTCGACGTCGGGTTCGAGCTGACCTACGCCGCGACGCTGACCATCATCCTGTTCATGCCGCCGCTCGTACGCCGCCTGCCGCGGCTGCCTTTCAAGCTACCGGAGCTCGCCGCCATGTCCGCCGCCGCGGCCCTCGGCGCCGCGCCGCTCATCGCCCGGAGCTTCAATCGCGTCGCCTTCTCGTCGCTCGTCCTGAACTTCCCGGCCATCCCGCTCGTCGGCCTGATCATGGGCATCGGCTACGCCTTCCTGCCGCTGGCCGCGGTCTGGCCCGCGGCGGCGGCGCTCCCGGCGGCCGTCCTGAAAGGGCTGGTGGCCCTCTTCTCGCTCGTCTCCCACTCGCTCGACGCGTTCGCCTTCCTGTCGATCCGCGTCCCGACGCCCCGGGCCGGCCTCGTCGCCGGCTTCTACGCCGCCCTCGGCCTCTCGCTCGTCCGGCCGCGGTTCCGCCTTCAGAAGCCCCTGCTCGCCGGGGCGGGCTTCGTCCTCGGAGGCCTGATGGTCTTTTCGCCGTTCCGACCCGGCTCGCCCGATCTCAGGATCACCCTCATCGATGTCGGCCAAGGGGAATCGATCCTCGTCGAATTCCCGGGCCGCCGGACCATGCTCATCGACGGCGGCGGCCTCGCCGGCAGTCCCTTCGACGTCGGAGACAGGGTCGTCTCGCCCGTCCTCTGGCGCAAGGGCATCACCCGGATCGATTATCTCGTCCTGAGCCACGCCCATCCGGACCATCTCGACGGCCTCGCCGCGATGGCCAGGAACTTCCGGGTCCGGGAATTCTGGGAGGGGCGGCCGGCCCCGGACGAGGGGGCCTATGGCGAGCTGCTGCGGGCGCTGCCGGCCCGGGTCGTGCGCCGCCGCTGCCGCCGGGGCTTTCACGCCGACGCCGGTCCGGTCTCCATCGACGTCCTGCACCCGCCCCTGACGGCCGACGGCGCGGGGCCCGCGCCGGCCGCGAACGAGGCCTCGCTCGTCGTCCGGCTGACGTACCACCGGACCTCCGTCCTGTTCATGGGCGACGCCGGCCCGGGGACCGAGCGGGGGCTCCTCGAAGCGGGGGTCGATCTCGCGAGCGCCGTGCTCAAGGCCGGACATCACGGCAGCGCCGCCTCGACGTCGGCGGACTTCCTCGCGGCCGTCCGGCCGCGTCTCCTTCTCATCTCCGCCGGAGAGGGCAACACCTACGGCTTCCCCAGCCCGGCCCTCCTGGCCCGCGCCGCCGCGGCCGGGGCGCGGGTGCTTCGCACCGACCGCGACGGGGCCCTCGAGATCAGGTCCGACGGCCTCCGGCTCGGGGTCCGCACGGCCTACCGACCGAAGCGAGCGAAGCGAGCGGAGGGCAGAGATCCCCCGGAGTAGACTCGGAGGGGGATTTCTGCGAAATATCGGTATCAAGGTGTTTCTTGGCTTTCGAGCGAAGCGAGCGGAGGGCAGAAATCCCGGACTTCTGTTTGACACGGACGACTAAAACCATGATAATCGGCGTGGACTGAGGAGGGCTTTTTCGATGCGCAAGACGAGATGGTTGGCCGCGTTCTTTCTGCCGTTCATCCTGGTCTCCTTCCTCCAGTCGCAGAGCCTGGCCGAGCTGGCCAAGAAAGAAAAGGAGCGCCGGGCGGCCCTGAAAGGCCGGACGGCCAAGGTCATCACGACGGCCGACCTGGCCAAGGTCAAGAAGCGGCCGGCCGTTGAAACGGTGGCGCAGGAACAGGCGATCGAGGAAGGGACGGAAACCGTCCCGGCCGTCGAAGCGGCGGGCCAGGTCGAGGCCCAGGCCACGCCTCCGACGGTCGCGACAGGCGAAGCCGCGGCGGCTGGGACGCCCGCCGTCAAGCCGACCGAGGAGCCCAAGCCCCAGGCCGCTCCGCCCGCCGAGCCGCCAGCCGCGCCCGAGAGGGACGCCCGCGCCCAGCAGGCCGAGCTCACCAAATCCGCCCAGGACAAGCGTGAGCTGGTCGATCTCCTGACCCTCAAGATGAACGCGCTTTACCAGGAGCTTTACAGCCTCGACAACGTGAAGTCGCGCGAGCTGCTCCAGGCCCAGATCAGCGACACGTACGACAAGCTCCTCAGGGCCGAGAGCGAGTCCAACAAGGCGGACAAGGACCTGGCGGATTTCCTGGCCGCCCTCAAGAAGGAACAGACCCCCGGGATCTGGATCAAGTAGTGGAATCCGTCCGTTCCGGCAAGCGCACGCCGAACCAGCTTCGCCCGCATAAGATCAGCCTCGACCCGCTCGATTTCGCCGACGGCTCGGCGCTCATCGAGGTCGGCCGGACGCGGGTTTTGGCCGCGGCCACGATCGAGGACCGCGTGCCGCCCTTCCTGAGGGGGACCGGCCGGGGCTGGGTGACCGCCGAGTACGCCATGCTGCCCCGGTCGACCTCGGAAAGGACCCCCCGCGAGCGGACCGCCGGCCGCATCTCCGGCCGGACCCAGGAGATCCAGCGGCTCGTCGGGCGGGCCCTCCGGGCGGTGACCGACCTGGGGGCCCTCGGCGAGCGGCAGATCATCATCGATTGCGACGTCATCCAGGCCGACGGCGGGACCCGGGCCGCCTCGGTCACGGCGGGCTGCGTGGCCCTCGGGCTGGCCCTCAAGAAGATGATGGACCAGGGCCTCGTCGGCCAGATGCCGCTGCGCCATCTCGTGGCCGGGGTGAGCGTCGGCCTCGTCAAGGGCCGGCCCCTGCTCGATCTCGACTACGCCGAGGACTGCCAGGCCGACCTGGACATGAACGTCATCGAAACCGACCGGGGCGAGCTCGTCGAGATCCAGGCCGGGGCGGAGAAGGCCCCGTTCTCGCGGCAGGACCTGCTCGGCCTGCTCAAGCTGGCCGACAAGGGGATCGGCAGGATCGTCCAGCTCCAGAAGAAGGCGCTCAAGGAAAAGAGCTTCCTGTTCATGGCCTACGGCTACAAGGACAAGGCCTGAACGTCCCGGGAGTCCCCCTCTCCGGCTTTGCTCAGGGTATTGCCTCTAGCTCCCCGGCCCCCCTGGGAACCAGTTCGCACGGTTCCCCCCCGCTCCGCGGGTCCCCCTCTCCAGCAACGGGGATCTTCGAGGCAACACCTATCGCAGCCGCGAGAGGGACGTCCAGATTCGAGCTGGCCCGGCCGTCCTTGACAACCCGGCCCTTGAATCAATAGAATCAGACGCTCAGAGGGTTGTTTTTTCGATTTTTCACCCCTCGTCCGGGGGTTATCTTAGGAGGTCGTCATGAACCTGACATCCTGGCTCATCCTCATCGGGGCCGTCGTCGTCCTCGTCATCCTCGCCATCGTCGTCATGGCCCTGCGCTACCGGAAGGTCGGGCCCAACGAGGCCCTCATCATCGCCGGGGGCCGCAAGCACGCCATCACCCTGGAGGACGGGACCAGGCAGAAGGTCGGCTACCGCTACCGCCTCGGCGGCGGCGTCTTCGTCTGGCCCGGCCGGGAGAAGGTCTACGTGCTTCCGATGGACATCATCCCGGTCTCGCTCCGGACGCCGGAGGTCCTGACGAGCGGCGGGGTCCCGATCATGGCCGAGGCCTCGGCCCAGGTCAAAGTCGACTCCTCCGACGAGGCCATCCACCGCGCCGCCGAGCAGTTCCTCGGCATCGGCCGGGACGGCATCCGGGACGTGGCCGTCAACGTCCTCGAGGGCAAGGTCCGCGAGGTCATCGGCGGCATGTCGGTCGAAGAGATCTACCGGGGCCGGGCCGAGTTCGCGAAGCGGGTCGGGGCCGCCGTCAAGGACGACTTCCATGCCATGGGCCTGGCCATGCTCTCCTTCGCCCTCAAGGACATCAGCGACACCCAGGGCTACATCGACTCGCTGAGCAAGCCCCAGATCGCGGCCGCCAAGCGCGACGCCGCCATCGCCCAGGCCGAGACCGAGAAGGAATCGATCATCAAGTCCTCCATGGCCCGCAAGGAGGCCGAGGTCGCCCGTCTCCAGTCCGAGGCCCAGATCGCCAAGGCCCAGTGGGAGAACGAGGCCAAGAAGGCCGAGTCCCAGGTCTTCGTCAACACCAAGAAGGCCCAGGCCGACTTTTCCTACGAGCTCGAGCGGCACCGCCTCGGCCAGGACCTGAAGCGGGAAGAGGCCAAGGTCAAGCAGGTCGAGAAGTCGGAGGCCATCAAGATCGAGGAGCTGGAGATCGCCCGCAAGGAGAAGGAGCTCGAGGCGACGGTCATCAAGCCGGCCGACGCCCGCAAGTACCAGATCCGGGCCGAGGCCGAGGCCGAGGAGTTTCGCATCGCCGCCGAGGCCAAGGGCAAGTCCGAGGCCGTCAAGCTCGGCGGCCTGGCCGAGGCGGACGAGATCCGGGCCAAGGGCGCGGCCGAGGCCGAGGCCATGATGAAGAAGGCCCTGGCGTGGGAGAAATACACCCAGGCCGCCGTGCTCGACACGTATATCAAGGCCCTGCCCGAGCTGGCCAAGGCCGTCTCCGAGCCGCTGTCGAAGGTCGATAAGATCGTCATCGTCAGCGGCGACAAGGAGCTCGGCACGACCAAGATCACGGGCCAGGTGGCTGGGGTCCTGGCCCAGATGCCCGAGATCGTCAAGTCGCTGACCGGCGCCGATATCAAGGAGTTCCTGAAGACGAAGCTTTCCCCCGAGGCCAAAGACGCGAAGAAGTAAGCGGCCGGCGGGTGGCCGAGGCAGGTGAACCATGATCTCTGAGAAAGTCCAGCGCATCGGCGCCTCCCCCACGCTGAAGATCTCGGCCAAGGCCAAGGCCATGAAGGCCGAAGGCATCGACGTCATCGACCTCAGCGTCGGCGAGCCGGATTTTACGACCCCCGAGAACGTCAAGGAGGCCGGGATCAAGGCCATCCGGGACAATTTCACGAAATACACCGAGAGCGACGGCATCCTGGCCCTGCGCAAGGCCATCGCCAAGCGGCTCAAGGACGACTACGGGGTCGAGTACGCCCCGAAGCAGATCATCGTCTCGGCCGGAGCCAAGGCCTCTCTCTTCCATCTCGTCCAGGCCCTGGTCGACGAGGGCGAGGAGGTCGTCATCCCAGCCCCCTTCTGGGTGACCTACCCCGAGTGCGTCAACCTGGCCAAGGGCCGCCCGGTCATCGTCCCCACGCGGGAGGAGGACGGCTTCCTGCTGACGCCCGACGCGCTCAAGGCCTCCATCTCGCCGGCGACCAAGGCCGTCATCCTCAACAACCCCTGCAACCCGACGGGCGCCGCCTACGCCAAGGACCAGCTCCTGGCCCTGGCCGAGGTCCTCAAGGGCGAGGACGTCTACGTGATCGCCGACGAGATCTACGCCAGCCTCGTCTACGACAACTTCAAGTTCACGAGCTTCGCCGCGCTCGGCGAGGACGTCAAGAAGAAGACCATCCTCGTCAACGGCGTGTCCAAGTCCTACTCGATGACCGGCTGGCGCATCGGCTTCGCGGCCGGGCCGGCCGAGGTCATCGACGGCATGTCCAAGATCCAGAGCCACACGACCTCCAACGCCTGCTCCATCGCCCAGAAGGCCAGTCTCGAGGCCTATGACGGGCCGCAGTACGAGGTCCAGAAGATGGTGGCCGAGTTCCAGCGCCGCCGCAATTACTGCCTCATGCGCCTGGCCGCGGTCCAGGGCCTGTCGTGCTTCAAGCCCCAAGGGGCCTTCTATCTCTTCCCCAACGTCAAGTCCTTTTACGACAAGGAGGCGAACGGGGCCAAGATCCGCAACTCCTACGGCATGGCCTATTACCTGCTCAAGGAAGCGCGGGTGGCCATCGTGCCTGGCGACGCCTTCGGCGCCGACGACTACATCCGCCTGTCGTACGCGACGTCCATGGCCAACCTCGAGAAAAGCATGGACCGCATGGTCGAGGCGCTGGCCCGCCTGAAGACGGCCAAGAAGGTCCAGCGGGTCGCCCTGTCGAACGCGGTCACCCGCGTCAGGAAGGCCGTCCCGGTCGAGACCATCGCGGACGTCAGGATGCGCGACGCGCTCGCGGCCGAGATGGAGGGCCATCTGGGCTACGACAGCCGGTACGAATGGACCGGCCGCATCGGCGGAGCGGTCCTCCAGCTCCGGACCAACGTCGCCCATCTCAACGACTTCTGGATCGAGAACTTCCCGCCGGCGCCTGGCGACGCCGACGTCCGGCCGCACGGCGTCCTCTACGCCGTGGACGGCATCGCCGGACGCGAGCCGCGCGCCTTCTATCACGAGGGCACGCAAACCGGCGTCCTCGTCAACACCGACCTCTACGGGCCGCTGCGGAGCCTGGCCCTGGGACTGGCCATGGACATCTCGATGCGCTCGGGCGGCGCCTCGGGGGCGGTCCGCGGCATGTCCGTCGACATCGACGGGCGCGGCCTCATCCTGGTCGGCCCTCCCGGGACGAAGAAGACCGAGCTCTTCTTCGAGCTCCTGGCCGATCCCCGCTTCAAGCTCCATTCGAACGACCTCGTCTTCGTCGAGGCGGCCGGGTCCCGGGCCACCGCCGAGAACGTCGAGCGCAAGCTCTACCTGCCGACGTCGACCGTCGAGCTCGATCCGCGGCTGGCCCCGCTCTTCGACCGGAGCAAGTGCGAGAACGTCGTTCTCCACAAGGAGGACTGCCAGGACCTGGAGTGCCAGAGGGCCGACGACTGCCGGCTCGACCGGGGCTCGGCGTACTGCTACAAGGCGGCCAAGGAGGCCCACGCCCTGCTCGATCCGGCCTGGCTCGGCGGCCCGGCGGCGGCGGTCAAGCGGACGGACCTGAGGTGGATCGTCCTGCTGAGGAACGACGCGACGTCCCCGGCGGTCGTGGAGCTGGCCAAGGAGGAGGCCCTGCGGACCCTCGAGGCCGGCGAGGCGGCCGGGGCCAGAAGAGCCCTGTCCGGAGGCAAGCCCCAGCCCTATTACAATCCTCATCTGATGGGGACGACCCCCGAGAAGATCGAGGCCCAGCGGGCCTTCTTCGGCCGGCTCTTGGGCGCGGCCCGATGCCTCCTCTTCAACAGCGGGGTCGCGGGCGCGGACAAGCTGAAGGAGATCGCCTCGTCCGGGCGATGAAGGCCTCCGGAAGAGGGCCGGCCGGCGATTAGCCGTTCGGGGTGAGGTTCCCCCCCGAAATATCACCCGTCCGTTCACCAGGCACGATGATTGCCCGTTCCCGGGGGGCGCCTGATAATGCGATACGGCGGAATGGCCCAGGGAGCCGCCTTGAAAGGGCGTTGAGATTGTTCTGTAAGAGAACGAAAAATCGGCTTCGAGGGAAGGACAAGCGATGAAAATCCTATCTTCACGGAGGAGCAGCAGCGCCGCGGGCTTCACCCTGATCGAGATGCTCGTCGTCCTCGGCATCATGGGCATCGTGATGGTCGTATCGTACCCGAGCATCATGAACACCCTGGCCGTGCGGGACCTCGACAACGCCACCCGGCAGGTCCAGACCTTCCTGCAGATGACCAAGCACCAGGCGGTCAGCAGCAAGCTCGTGCACCGCGTCCGTTTTTACCAGCCGTTCGGGGCGGCCTGGTCGTACGACATGGAGAGGCGGGAGGCCGACGGCTCGTGGGTCAGGGCCCAGCCGAACGTCCCGCCCAAGACCATCCCCCCCGGCTTCAACGTCACGATCTCGTTCCGGGTCGTGGGGGCCGACCGCGAAGCCTCCTTCTCCCCCATGGGAACGTTCCCGGGCGAGGCCGTCTTCACGGCGTTCGGGACGTTCCCGTCCTTCGATCCGACCCAGAACTCGATCGCCCTCCAGAGCCCGAAGCTCCAGCGCCTCGACCAGATGGACGAGCGCGTGCTGAGCGTCTTCATGGGCGGCACGATCGCCTACGCCAAGAGAAAGAGCGCCTGAGATGAAGACTCCCAAGCCTGATCGCGGCTTCAGCCTGATCGAGGTCCTCATCGGCCTGTTCCTCATGGCCGTCGCGGTGCTGGGGCTGGCCGAGCTCTTCCTGGCCGCCGTGGCCAACAACCTCAAGGCCGAGCGGGTGGCCAACGCGACCTTCCTGGCCCAGCAGGAGATCGATTGGCTGCGGGGCCTGACCAGGGACGAGCTGGACGTCTACAGCACCTCCTCGTCCGGGATCCGGGACGAGACGATCGACCTCAACGGCGACGGCACGAACGACTTCCGGAGGATCACCGTCGTCCCGCCCGCCGCCGGGAACCTCTTCGACGTCACCGTCCACGTCTACTCGGCCGAGAGGATCGCCGGCTACACGGCCTCGGACCTCCTGGCGGACCCGGTCCGCAACCGCCCGCGGGCCGAGATCTCGACGCTCATCAGCCGCTAGAGGAGAATGCGCGTGAGAACACGTCCGATCCGTTCCTGCCAGCGGGCCGCGGGGTTCACCATGCTCGAGCTCCTCATCGGCCTCGTCGTCACGCTCGCCGCCATCCTGGGGGCCCTGGCCGTCTACGCCCGCAGCAACAAGGTCTCCGTCGAGCAGCAGATGGTCACCGAGGTCCAGAACGACGTCCGCTCCTCGATGTTCTTCGCCACCCGCGACCTGCGCATGGCCGGCGTGGGGCTGCCCGTCGAATTCTCGGGCTACTTCCTCCAGGGCTGGGACAACGAGGACCAGGGCGGCGAGGTCGCTCCCGACCGGCTCCGGATGATGGGCAACATCGACGACCCGCTCAACCTCCCCATCCACAACTACCAGGGCTCCTCGGTCGTCCTGGACATGCACGACTATAGCCTCGAGCAGTACCCCTACCCCGACGAGTTCTACGTCGACAAGGTCGTTCTCGTGCTGCCCAATCCGACCTCCGATTGCCGGGCCGGCGAGGTCCGCATCGTCACCCACGTCTCCCACAACGCGGACGGGTCGAACGAGCGCCTGAATTTCTCGCCGGGCCTGGCCCCGGGCGTCGACCCGCCGGGCGGCCTGTCCGGGACCTGCTCGGACTCCAACGATTACGACGGCGGCTCGGTCTCCTTCATCAACGTCAAGGAATACTGGCTCGACACCACGGGGAACGCGGCCGGCCTGACGGCGGGCGCGCAGGGCTACATCGGCGGCGGCCAGGGCGGCGTCTTCTACTGCACCACGAACGGGATCCACTTCCCCATCGCCCGGAACATCGAGAACTTCCAGATCGAATACAACGGCGACCTGAACACCGACACGCTCCTCGACGGCTGGTCGCCCTGGGACGCGAGCTGGTCCTTGGACCAGATCGCCCGGATCCAGCAGGTCCGCATCTGGCTCGTCGGGCGGACGGCCCAGCCGTTCACCTCGGTCAGCGGCACGCCGCCCGGGGGCGTCCAGATCTACCGGCGGCCGGCCCTGACGACCCATCCGGACAACGCCCCCGGCTCGCTCGTCGACGACCGGCACCGGAGGATCATGCTCGATTCGACCTCCAACGTCCGCAACATGAGCCTCAATCTCTATAACATCGGCCAGCGGTGAGGAGCGCGCCATGATCCAACCCGTTCACAGCTTCCGTCGCCAGCGGGGCTCGGGCCTCATCGCCGTCATCATGATCGCCGCCTTCATGCTGGCCGTCGGCATGCTCCTGCTGGCGGTCACCGGGACAAGCCCCAAGGTCTCCGACAACCTCCGGCTCCAGGGCATGGCCTTCGACGCCGCCGAAGCGGGCTTCAACGCCGCCTGGGCCGTGCTCAACGACCGCTTCAACAGCGGCATGATGATGTCCTTCGCCGGCCAGTACCGGACCCAGTACGGCGGCGTCTCCGACGTCCTCGACTCCCCCTTCTACCCGCCCCTCACGGAAACGTCCAATCCCTCCTACTTCCGCTCCCTGACCGACGACCAGATCATTGCGGACTGCCTGGCCTACCCGGACGCCGCCCTGATCTTCAATTCCGAGCCGCTGGCCATCGACCCGCGCTGCTCCTACACGGTCTTCCTCATCAACGACGAGGCACCCGGGACGATGGCGCCGAACGACAACGACGCCATCCTCCTCTGCATTGGCCGCGGCCCGAGGAACACCACCAAGCGCCTGGAGATCCTGATCGAGTGCCCCCAATAAGGAGGGAGCCATGAAAAAGGTCCATTGCCTGACCCTCGCGGCCTACGCGCTCGCCGCGGCGGCGGTCATCGTCCCGGCCCTGGCCCAGACGACGACCCCGACGTGCGACATCGTCGCCGGCCCGCGGCTCACCGGCTATATCGGGGGGGTGGGGTCGGACGACTACCTGGCCCGCAAGGACAACGTCGAGAACGACATCCCCCTGGCGCTCATCCGCCTGCGCGGCCTGGGGGCGAACTTCAACGGCACCGACAACTACTCCGTGACGTCGAACTACCGCATGACGGCCGCCTCGGCCGATTTCAACCTCGACGGATACGCCGACCTGGTCCAGGGCGGCCGGGACTGCGACAACCACGACTTCGTCCCGGGCGATACGAACCTGTCGGTCCACCTCTCCCGGGGCATCGATCCGGGCAACTCGGCCCGGTTCTTCTTCGACCAGGGCCTTTACATCAACTATAACGCCACCATCCCCGGCGGGACCTACGAGATGGCCGGCCTCGGGGCGGGCGATTTCGACGGGGACGGCGACCCCGACATCGTCGCCCTGGACTGGAGCGGCATCGTCTGGGTCTTCTGGAACAGGTTCCGCGAGGACCATCAGGCCCCCGGCGACTCCCCCCACATCGACAACGTCCCGACGCCCATCCTGCCCGGCGGGTCGGCGGATTCGAACCTCACCCGGGACGGGTACGGGCAGTACGGCTCCTCGGCCTCCCATTGGCGGTGGGAGACCAACATCGCCGTGGGCGACGTCGACAACGACGGCGACCTCGACGTCGTCGTCGCCGTTCCGACCAACTGGTACCGCTGGGGCCAGGTCGTCGTCTTCATCAACAACGGCTCCGGCGTCTTCTCCCGGGGCAACGCCTACAATCCCTATTCGACCTCGACCGCGTTCCTCTACGGCTGCACCGGCATCGCCTTGGGCGACTTCAACTCCGACAGCCGGCTCGACTTCATCACCTGCTCGGTCAGCGACGTCGCGGGCGGCCACCCCGATAGCCGGCTCTACCTCTACCGGGGAGACGGTCTGGGCAACTTCGCCAAGATCAACGGCAAGACCGTCAATTTCGAATACACGAACACCTACGGCCTCCCCAACTTCCTGCGCGGGGCCGATCTCGACAGCGACGGGGACCAGGACTTCGTCATGGCCACCGACGGCTACCTGACCTCGCCGCTCTGGCGGGGCGGCTATGTCTGCTGGTACCGGAACGAAGGCGACGAGACCTTCACCAAGATCTGCATCCCGACCTCCTGCGCCCGCGTGTCCACCTCGGGCGACAGCGACTCCGGCGCCGTGGGCGACTTCGACGGCGACGACGACCCCGACTTCTTCGTCGCCGACGGCAACGACTCGCACAACTGCTATTTCTTCATGAACGATACCTTCCCCATCTTCGTCCCGAGGGGAGAGACCTACTCGAAGAACCGGCTGGGCTGCGATTTCCTCGATTCGGACAACGCCGTCGTCTCGGCCACGATCTATGTCGGCGAGACCAAGCCGGCCGCCACGACGATCACCTACTATCTCTCCAACTCCAACAACGAGGCCGGCGTCGCGAACTGGGAGGGGCCGGTGACGCCCGGCGTCGAATGGAACTTCGAGGCCCCCGGCAGCTTCCTGCGCTGGAAGGCCGTCCTGGAATCGACGGACAACACCGTGACCCCTTCTCTTCGCACGATCTACTTGGACTACAAGTACCTGACCAAGCGGGAGTATTCGCGCACCTCCCAGACCCTGGCCATGGTCGACGTCGGGGGCGGCTCCGAGAAGGAGGAGGTGCTGTACTCCGCCTCCTTCGAGTTCCCCCGGTGGCGCGGCCATCTCCGCTCGTGGGACGTCTCCGACCTCAACCTCGCCTACACCAAGAACTCGGAGATCCAGGACATCAAGGCCGCCGACGCGGTGTTCCTCAAGGACGCCGGCGTCGAGCTGAACCTCAAGGCCTGGTCCGCCCGGAAGGTCTTCTCGGCCTACGACGCGACGGGCGACGGCAAGTACAACGATCTGGTCCCCTTCGCCCTCTCGGACGCCGCCATCCTCGACGATTATCTCGGCCTGGGCCAGGAGAGCCCCGAGGTGCCGCCGCTCATCCGCTTCGTCCTCGGGTACAACGACACGGCCTCGGTGGAGCGGGTCTGGAAGCTCGGCGACATCAACCATTCTTCGCCCCAATCGCTCCTCCCCCCGAGCCGGAACCCGGTCGTCATGGGCGCCGGCTACGAGGCCTTCCTCAGCGACAACGCCGACCGGCCCAAGGTCATCCTCGTCGGGGCCAATGACGGCATGCTCCATTGCTTCGACCCGGTCACGCTCGAGGAGCTCTGGGGCTTCATCCCCAACAACCTCCTGCCCAAGCTGCGGCGGATGCGCATCATCGACCCCGAGTGCGGCGAGTACATCAACCACGAGTTCTTCGTCGACGGGACGCCGGCCATCGGCGACGTCTACTTCGGCGGGAATTGGCACACGGTCGTCGTCTGCGGCCAGGGCGCGGGCTGGGGCCGCGACAACTACTGCTATTACTTCTGCCTCGACGTCACCGATCCCGTGAACCCCCAGCCGCTCTGGGAGTTCACCGATCCGGCCACGATCGGCGAGACCTGGTCGACGCCGGCCATCGGCCGGATCGCCGGCGGCCAGTGGGTGGCCTTCTTCGGCTCCGGCTACGACAACAACACGACCGAGGTCGTGGGCAACAGGCTCTACACGGTCAGCATCGAGACGGGCGAAGCCCTGAAGACGATAGAGCTCAGCGAGAACCACGAGTCGAGCCCGTTCGGCATCCAGAACACCCTGCCCGGCGAGCCGGCCCTGGTCGATCTCAACAACGACGGCTACGTCGACGTCCTCTTCATCGGCGACCTGCTCGGGCGGCTGTGGCGGGTCAACCTCACGGGGGCCATGAACACCTGGACCCCCGAGGTCATCTACCGCGATCCCTACGGGCATCCGATCATCACCAAGCCGGCCGTGGACGTCAACACCTCCGAGCAGTACGCCAACCTCTACTTCGGCACCGGCGGCGACGAGGCGGCCCCGAACAACGGGTACTACTCCTTCATCGCCCTCAGGAGCACGGCCTCGGGCATGGCCGCCATCCAGTGGTACCTCGGCCTCTCCGACCTGGGCGACCAGCTCAGCCTGCCCGCGAACCTGAAGAAGGGCGAGCTGGGGCAGGGCGAGAAGGTCTGGGCCGACCCCGTTGTGGCCAACCACATCGTCTACATCGCCACCCTGTTCTACAGCATCGAGAACCTCAACCCCTGCATGACCCTGACCGGGAGCGGCAGGATCTACGCCCGATACACGATCGGGGACCGCATGGGTGGCTCCGCTCTTCTCGGCATGACCGGCGAGATCATCCAGTCCCTGGCCACCAAGCAGAAGGTCCGCTCGGCCGTCGTCCTGGGTGAGATCCAGACGGTCGATGGGACCGGGCCGGCCGTCAGCAAGCAGAAGGTCTTCATCCAAGACTACACGGCACCGGCCGGTGAAGGGCCGGAGCCGCCGAGCGAGGTCCTGGCTATTTCGGTCCAGACCTCCAAGCTGCTCATCAAGTCCTGGCGCGAGGTCTATCGGATCATCCGGTAGCCGCAGACGGAGAACGGAGCCTTCGCGAGGCGTTTGACAGGCGCGGCTGGCCCGGCCATAATCGGGCGAGGATGCTCATGAAGAAGACACTCGTCGTCATCGCGGTCCTGCTGGGGCTCGCCGCTTCCTTATGGGCCCAAAGCCTGGCCGAGCTGGCCAGGCGGGAGAAGGCCAGACGCGCGGGCCTCGCCCGCCATTCCGTCATCATCAGGAACGAAGACCTGCGCCTGGTCAAGAAGGCCCCGGCGGTCGAGGTCAGCCGGCCCGAAGGATGGGCCGGCCAGGACTTCGCGACTTCGGACCAGACCGCGGCGCCCGTGGAGGGCGGGGCGGACGTCCCGGTTTCGCCGCCGCCCGGGTCCGGAGAGGCCGCGGCGCCGGCGCCGGCCGGAGCGAATCCGGCGGCCGTCATCTCCGAGGCCGGCGGTCCGCTCGACGAACAGCTCAAGGCCGCCGGCGCGCTCGTCGAAGAGCTCACGAACGAGATGAACGCGCTCCGGCAGCAGTTCGCCTCCCAGAACGCGATGGTCCCCGGCTCTGTCATCCAGCAGCAGATCGACGAGACCTACCAGCGCCTCGTTCAGGCCCAGGAGGTCCAGGCCAAGATCCGGGA
>Ga0316628_100000254_pt1 | contig 33438 bp, 34 predicted proteins | sample OWC_Aug_M2_C1_D5_FD_207648 | JGI IMG/M metagenome (GOLD analysis project Ga0316628, IMG submission 207648) | Wetland soil microbial communities from Old Woman Creek delta, Ohio, United States - OWC_Aug_M2_C1_D5_C | ecosystem: Environmental > Terrestrial > Soil > Wetlands | place: USA: Ohio...
TGGCGGGGCCGACGAGACTCGAACTCGCGACCTCCGGCGTGACAGGCCGGCGTTCTAACCAGCTGAACTACGACCCCGCGAGGGCCCGCTTATTATAGAGAAAGCCCCCGGCACTTTCAAGAGATACCGCGTCGCGCCGGTTTCCCCTTTATGCTAGATTAGGGCGAGAGACGAGGAGAGAACCATGAGCGACGCCAAGAAGAAGGCCCCGAAGATCGAAGTCCGGAAGAACGGCCCCTATCTCGTCTCGGGAAACGTCCCCCTAACGGAGGAGCGCATGGTCATCGGCCCCGACGGCGAGCCAGAGCGCTGGGAGAGGGGCCGCGCCATTGCCCACGAGGAGTGCTACTGCCTCTGCCGCTGTGGCGCGTCCAAGACGAATCCGTTCTGCGACGGGACGCACGCCGAGATCGGGTTCGACGGCGCGGAGACCGCCAAGCGCGACGATTATCTCGAGAACGCGGAGTGGTCGGCCGGGGCTGAGCTCGACCTGACCTGGTCGAAAGAATATTGCGCCATCGCCCGGTTCTGCCACGGCAGTCCCGACGCCTGGGAATGCGCGGAGGGCTCGGCCGATCCCGAGGCCAAGTCCCGGGCCATCGCCAAGGCCTGCGCCTGCCCCTCGGGCAGCCTCGTTGCCTGGGACAAGGAGACGGGCAAGCCCATCGAGCCCTCATGCGAGCCGTCGATCGGCCTCGTCGAGAACACTGCGGCCGGAACGAGCGGCCCGGTCTGGGTCAGAGGGGGCATCCCGGTCGTCGCGGTCGACGGCTTCGAATACGAGGTCCGCAAGCGGGTGACGCTCTGCCGCTGCGGCGCCTCGAAGAACAAGCCCTTCTGCGACGGCGCTCACCTGGCGATCGGGTTCAAGTCGGGCCAGTGACCGGCCGCAATCGCCCGCCGGGCCGATTTCTGGTAGATTAAAAGCCGGGGAGGGAGACCATGGCGAAAATAACCAAGAAAGACGAGCTCATGGAGAGGCTCGGCATCGAGATGGATCACATCAAGGCCGGGCTCGCCGAACTCAAGGTCAAGGGACGCAAGCTCCGGCTCGAGGCCCGTCTGGATCTCGAGAAAGGGGTCAAGTCTTTCGAAACGGCCCAGCAGGACCTCAGGACCCGGGTTAGAGAATGGTCCCAGGCCGGGGAGAAGGCCGGCACGGAGGTCAAGAAGGGGCTCGTGCAGGCCGCCAAGGATCTGAAAAAAGCCATCGACGCCGCCCGCTCCAGCCTCAAATAATCGAGCCGGCGGGGTCCGGTCCGGCCATGCCCATCCACAACAACGACGTCGCCGAGATCTTCGACAAGCTCGCCGACCTGCTCGAGATCAAGGGCGAGAACCAGTTCCGCGTCCGGGCCTACCGGAACGCCGCTCGCACCGTCTCGAGCCTGTCCCGCAACGTGGGCGATCTGGCCAAGGAGGAAAAAGGCCTCGACGGCATCCCCGGCATCGGCAAGGACCTCGCGGAGAAGATCCGGACGATCGTCGCCAGCGGCAAGCTACCGCTCCTCGAAGAGATCAGGAAGGAGATGCCGGCCAGCCTGAGCACCCTCATGAAGGTCCGCGGCCTCGGCCCCAAGAAGATCGCCACCCTCTACAAGGAGCTCAAGGTCGCCTCCCTCGAGGACCTCAAGAAGGCCGCGACCGAGGGCAAGATCCACGAGCTCGCCGGGTTCAGCGCCAAGACCGAGCAGGCCATCCTCGAAGGCCTCGGCCAAACCAAGGTTACGGAGCGCGGGCCCGACCGCTTCAAGCGCGCGGTGGCCGAGCAGATCGTGACCCCGCTCTTCGAGGCCCTCGAGAAGGCCCCGGGCGTCGAAGAGATCGAGATCGCCGGGAGCTACCGCCGCTGGGCCGAGACGGTCGGCGACGTCGACATCCTCGTTGCCGCGCGAAAGAGCAAAGAGGCCATGGACTGCTTCGTCCATTACGACGACGTGACCAAGGTCCTGGCCGAGGGCGAGACCAAGTCCTCGGTCATCCTGCGCGGCGGGCTCCAGGTCGATCTCCGGGTCGTCGAGCCCAAGTCGTTCGGCGCGGCGCTCCATTATTTCACCGGCTCCAAGGCCCACAACATCGCCGTCCGCCTGATGGGGGTCAAGCGCGGCATCAAGGTCAACGAGTACGGCGTCTTCCGCGGCCAGAAGATGATCGCGGGGCGGACCGAGGAGGAGATCTACAAGCTCTTCGGCATGCCCTACATCGAGCCGGAGCTTCGCGAGGACCGCGGCGAGCTGCAGGCGGCCCTCAAGGGCCGGCTGCCGCACCTGGTCACGCTCCGCGACATCCGGGGCGACCTCCACGCCCACACCAAGACGACCGACGGCCACTACAGCGCGGAGGAGATGGCCGAGGCGGCGAAGAAGCTCGGCTACGAGTACCTGGCCATCTCCGACCACTCGAAGCGCGTCACCATGGCCCACGGCCTCGACGCCAAGGGCCTGGCCAAGGCGAACAAGGACGTCGACAAGCTCAATGCCAAGCTCAAGGGCCTCACGCTCTTGAAGTCGATCGAGTGCGACATCCTGGCCGACGGCTCCCTCGACCTCCCCGACGCGATCCTGGTCGAGTGCGACCTCGTCATCGCCTCGGTCCACTACAACACGAACCAGACCAAGGAGAAGATGACCGAGCGGGTCATCCGGGCCCTCGACAACCCGCACGTCCACATCTTCAGCCACCCGACGGGACGCCTCATCAACGAGCGGCCGGCCTACGAGATCGACCTGGAGAAGGTCATGAAGGCCGCGCGCGAGCGGGGCTGCGTCCTCGAGCTCAACGCCCACCCGGACCGTCTCGACCTCGACGACGTCCACTGCCAGATGGCCAAGAGGATGGGCCTCAAGATCGCCGTCTCCACGGACGCCCACAGCCTGGACGACCTGTCTCTGATGCGGTTCGGGATCGGCCAGGCCCGGCGCGGCTGGCTCGAGCCGTCGGACGTCGTCAACACCAGGCGCTGGCCCGAGCTCCGCAAGCTTCTCAAGAGGACGTAGGCGGCTCCTCGTCGCACGACGCAGTGGCGCAGGCGCGCTCCTCCTCCGCCTCGACCTGGAAGGTCGAATGGAGGACCTTGTAGTGCGACGAGATCACCTCGTGGGCCCGGCGCAGCACGTCGGATGCGTCCGCGCCCGCCCGCACCCTGAGGTGCGCGCTCAGTGAGACGAACTCCGAGGTGATCGTCCAGACGTGGAGGTCGTGGACGTCGGTGACGCCGTCGAGCGCGGCCAGGGTGGCCCGGATGGCGGCGGGGTCGAGATGGGACGGGGCGCCCTCCATGAAGACGCGGAAGGAGTCCCGGATGAGCCGGGCCGAGCTCCAAAGGATGAGGAGACACACGGCGGCGCTGACGATGGGGTCCCAGATGAAGGACCCGGTCGTCTCGATGAGCAGGGCGGCGACGAGGACGCCGACGCTGCCGAGCGCGTCGGCGGCGACGTGAAGGAAGGCGCCGCGGATGTTGAGGCTGCGCTCGCGGCTTCGGTAGAGGATGGCCCCGACGCCGATGTTGGCGAGAAGACCGACCGCGGCGATGACGAGCATGAGGAGGCCATTGACGTGCTGGGGCGTCTCGATCCGCTGGAAGGCCTTGTAGCCGATGACGGCGGCGATGACCCAGAGGGCGACGCCGTTGAGGAAGGCGGCGAAGATCTCGAAGCGGCGCCAGCCGAAGGTGCGGCGGGCCGAGGCCGGCCGACCTGAGAGCCAAAAGGCGAAGAGGCCGAGGGCGAGCGCGGCGACGTCGGTCAGCATGTGCCCGGCGTCGGCGAGAAGGGCCAGGCTGTGGCTCAGGAAGCCGCCAGCGGCCTCAAGGATGAAAACGGCGGCCGTGATGACCAGGGCGATCGCCAGCGGGCGCTGATGCTCTGAATGCGCATGATCGTGGGCACTGCTCATGGTCGGCCCTTATGTGCCTTTGTTCATCAGGTCGAGATATTTCTTATAGATGTATATCCTGTTCCTCTTTCTCCCCGTGAGCTCTCGAATGATCTTAGCATCAAGCAGAGCCCGAAGCGCCCCGGAAACGGCAGGAGCGGAGAGCTGCGTCGATTCCACTAGGAAAGGCGCGCTGGCGACCGGGCGGCTCTGTAAGACCTGCAGGACCCTCAGTGCTGAGCCGGCCTTACGGCCCATCGATCCAATGGTCTTTCGATCTTCCTCGGCAATTTCGTGCAATCGTCGGGCTGTCGTTACGGCCCCTTCAGCCATCTCACGAACTCCGACCGCGAAGAACTCCAGCCAAGCCTCCCAATCCCCCTCTAGTCGGACCTTGGTCAGGAGGCCAAAGTACTCGTCCCGATGTTGCTTGAAATAAAGACTCAGGTAAAGCAACGGATAATGCAGGACGCCCTCGCGACAGAGCAAGAGGGTGATCAGAAGCCGGCCGATCCTTCCGTTCCCATCCAGGAACGGGTGGATCGTCTCGAATTGGACATGCATCAAGGCCGCTTTGATCAACGCCGGGGTCCGTAGAGGGACATCATTAAGGAATTTCTCCCAATCGCTCATGGCCTCCGAGAGCCGGTCGGGCGGCGGAGGCACGAAAAGTGCGTTGCCGGGCCGCGTCCCTTGAATCCAGTTCTGGGAACGCCGGAACTCGCCCGGGTCCTTGTCCCGGCCACGCCCTTGGGCCAGCAGGATCCTGTGCATTTCGCGGATGAGTCTGTTGGACAAAGGAAAGTCTTCCCCGAGCCTCCGAAGTCCATGGAGGATCGCAGAGACATAGCTGGATACGTCCTTGACATCATCCAACGGAACGCCGGGGACTTCCTCCAATTCGAACAGCAGAAGATCCGAAAGAGAGGATCTTGTCCCTTCGATCTGAGATGAAAGCACCGCCTCTTTCCTGACATATGTGTAGAGGAACAGGTCGATATCGGGAAGCAATTTTGAGACGCTATCAAGACGCCCGAGCGAAATCAGCGCTTGGTCGAGTTCTTCGCGGAGAGATGGGCCGATCTCAAGAGGAGGGTCCGGCGGGAGAGGGAATGGCATAAATGACCGGACCTCTTCGTCGCCGGACTTCTGGATGGCGTATTCTCCGCTCAAGCCGCGTTTCATGCCTGCCCTGTCTTCGAGCCTATTAAAGTTAATTAAATAAGGCGATTTCTAATTAAAGGATAATGCCTTTTCCTTTAATAAGCAAGGGGAACGAATGAAAACTACATCTTCTCGAGGGCGGCGATGCGCTCCTCGATGGGCGGATGGGTGCTGAAGAGCCGGTTGATGCCGCCGCCGCCCCGGATGTTCTTGAGGGGATTGACGATGTAGAGGTGGGCCGTGGCCTTGTTGGCCGCCTCGAGGGGCTCCGTGTCGGCCGAGATCTTGCGCAGGGCCGAGGCCAGGCCGGCCGGGTAGCGGGTCAGCATGGCCCCGCTCGCGTCGGCCAGGAACTCGCGCTTGCGCGAGACGGCGAGCTGGATGATCGTGGCGAAGATCGGCGAGAGCACGGCCAGCCCCAGGCCGACGAGGACGAGGATGCCCTCGGCCCCGCCCGTGCCGCCCTTGCCGCGGCTGCGGCGCCGACCGCCGCCCCACCAGAAAGAGCGCAGCATCCAATCGCTGAGCAGGGCCACGACGCCGGCCATGACCACGACGAGCGTCTGCAGGCGGATGTCGTAGTTCTTGATGTGGGACATCTCGTGGGCGATGACGCCCTCGAGCTCGACCCGGTTGAGCTTCTGGAGGATGCCGGTCGTGACGCAGATGACGGCCGTCTCCGGCTTGCGGCCGGTGGCGAAGGCGTTGGGCGCCGTGTCGTCGATGACGTAGCACTTGGGCGTCGGGATGCCCGCCGCGATAGCCAGGCCCTCGACGACGTTATAGAGGTAGGGGTACTCCTCTTTGGTCACGGGCTTGGCCCGGCTGATGCCGAGGACGATCTTGTCGCTCTGGTAGTAGCCGACGGCGGCCATGCCCATGGCAATGGCCACGGCCAGGACGAGGCCGCCCTTCCCCCAACCCGTGACGTACTCGAAGAACCAGACCAGGACGAAGATGAAGGCCATGAAGAAGGCGATGAGGGCGACGGACTTCCATTTGTTGCGGGAGATCTGCTCGTACATGACCGGTTAGCGGCCTCTCAGACCAAGAACCAAACCAAGAAAGGGGACACGTACAAAGAGTACATGCCGCCGCTCCGTTTCCCCGCTCGGGCTCAGAACTGGACCTTGACCGGGCCCTTGGCGACCTCTTCCTCGATCTGGAAGTAGTCCCTCTGCTTGAAGCCGAACATGTTGGCAATGATCGACGAGGGGAAGACCTGCGTGCGCATGTTGTACTTCATGACCGTGTCGTTATAGAACTGCCGGGCGTAGGCCACCTTGCTCTCGGTGCCGGCCAGCTCCTCCTGGAGCATGAGGAAGTTCTGGTTGGCCTTGAGCTCGGGATAGTTCTCGGCCACGGCGAAGAGGGACTTCAGGGCGCCGGAGAGGACGTTCTCGGCCTGGCCCTGCTCCTTGACGGTCTGGGCGTTGACGGCCGCGGCCCGGGCCTGGGTCACGTTCTGGAAGACCGTGCTTTCGTGCTTGGCGTAGCCCTTGACCGTCTCGACGAGGTTGGGGATGAGGTCGTAGCGGCGGCGGAGCTGGACGTCGATCTGGGACCAGCCGTTGTCGCAGCGGTTGCGCAGCGTGACCAGGGAATTGTACATGCCGACGGCCATCAGAGCGACGGCGCCGATGATGACCAGCAACAGGATCAGAGCACCCATTTGAGCCTCCTTCGGACCTGGGGTCCGCTCCTAACAATACGGGCGCCGGGGCGAAAAATCAAGGCCGCCGGAGCCCGTCAGGGGCGGCGGGGAGGCCCGTCGCCAAGGGGGAAATACGCACCCAGGCCGGTAAGGTTCAAGGTCAGAAGGTCATCCGGAAACTGACCCCGCCGGGCCAAAAGCCGAGGCTCCACACCGCGTCGGGGCGCGCGGCCGCGACCGGCGCGCCGCGCGACCATGAGCCGGACCCGTACTTCCTGAGGTCCCGGGTCGCCCTCATGGGCTGGGTGAAGATATTCAGCAGCGAGACCGCCTCGCCCGCGGCGAACGTCACCAGGCCGTCGGTCCAGGGCCGCTTGAAGGCGGCCGCGGTGACCGCGCCGGCCGCCGCGTTGACCCCAACGTTCAGCAGGTGGGTCGTCAAGCCCCGGCCGGCCCTCTCGCGCCGGGCGCATTCGCGGAGGAGCTCCTCTGCCCGCTCGAGCTTGGCCCGCCTTTCGAGGGACGTCGTTTCGGGCAGACGCCGCAGCCTCCTTGCGGCCGTCGCCGGGTCGAAGGGGTCGATGACCAGCCCCACAGCGCCCAGGGCGGCCGTCGCCCCTCCGACGAGCATGTCCTGAGCGAAGCTGTTGTCGACCTCGGCCTTCCAGCTCGTGGCCGACAGGATGCCCATGGCGATGGCCCCGGCCGAGCAGCCGCCGATCCAGCCGTACCACCACGTTCGGGCCCGCGGCTGGCCGGCCTCGAGGGCGCCGGCGATGAAGCCGAGCCGCGCCGTGACTTGATCGTCCGCAAGCGACGCGTCCTGGGCAAAGGCCGGCACCGCGCCGGCCAGGAGAACGATGAGGGCCGCGGAAACCAACGATCTTGAACGGTTCATGCGCACCGCCTCACGCTCATCGAGCCGGGAATATCGTCTTGCCCATGATCTTATGACGCTTCGGCGAGGACGTCAATCCGCAGCGGAACGCCAAAGGCCGAACGATCGGACAACTTGCTGACCTGTCCGACTTTCCGCGGTTGACACCTCCCCACGGCCCATGATAGGATGAAGCGCTCGCGAGGGTGGGTTTCACCCTTCAAATACATCATAATAGGAGGTTCTTCCCGAATGGCGACATTGAAAGAGAAGTTCTACCTGAAGGTCGGCCCGATGCAGGCCCGGGTCAAGGCCCTGGCCAAGGACCACGCCACGGTCAACGTTTCGAAGGTCGACGTCGGCCAGGTCGTCGGCGGCGCCCGCGACATCATCTCGATGCTCTGGGACGTCTCGCTCCTCGACAAGTTCGAGGGCATCCGCTTCCGCGGCTACTCGATCCCCGAGCTGCGCGAGAAGCTGCCCAAGGCCCCCGGCGGCACCGAGCCCATGCCCGAGGGCATCTTCTATCTCCTCCTGCTCGGCGAGATCCCGACCTACGATGATTGCATCGCGATCACCGAGGAGTGGCGCTCGCGGAGCGTCCTGCCGCAGTACCTCATCGACGTGATGAACGCCATCCCCAAGGACACGCACCCGATGACCCAGTTCTCGCTGGCCATCCTGCAGCTCCAGCGAGAGTCCGAGTTCGCCCGGCGCTACAAGGAGAAGATGCCCAAGACCCAGTATTGGGACGCGATGTATGAGGACGTCATGAACCTCATCGCCAAGCTCCCGAACATCGCGGCCTACATCTTCCGCCGGACCTACTTCGACGGCAAGCACATCGCCCCCGACCCGAAGCTCGACTGGGGCGGCAACCTGGCCCACATGCTCGGCGTCAGCAAGGACCCCGCGTTCAAGGAGCTCATGCGGCTCTACCTCTGCATCCACAGCGACCACGAGGGCGGCAACGTCTCGGCCCACACGACGCACCTCGTCGGCTCGGCCCTCTCGGACGCCTATTACTCCCTGTCGGCCGGCATGGACGGGCTCGCGGGCCCGCTCCACGGCCTGGCCAACCAGGAGGTCCTGGTCTGGATCATGGACCTCATGAAGGAGTTCGGCGGCGTCGTCCCGACCAAGGAGCAGATGGAAAAGTTCATGTGGGACACGCTCAACGGCGGACGGGTCATCCCCGGCTACGGCCACGCCGTTCTGCGCAAGACCGACCCGCGCTATGTCGCGCAGAGGGAGTTCGCCCTCAAGCATCTGCCCGACTACGACCTCTTCAAGATCGTCAGCCTGATCTACGAGGTCGCGCCCGACGTCCTGACGAAGCACGGCAAGACCAAGAACCCGTGGCCGAACGTCGACGCCCACTCCGGCGTCCTGCTGTACTACTACGGCGCGAACCAGTTCGACTTCTACACGGTGTTCTTCGGCGTGTCGCGCGCCCTGGGCGTCCTGGCCCAGCTCATCTGGGACCGGGCCCTGGGACTGCCGATCGAGCGGCCGAAGTCCGTCACGACCGAGTGGCTGGAGAACTTCATCAAGGAGCAGCAGGCCGCGGCGCCGGCCGGCAAGTAAACGCTTCGCACGATCAAGCGCGGGGGCCGTCGTCCTTCGGGACGGCGGCCCTTTTTTATTGGGGGACATGATACCTATTTCCTATTCTCTCCGGATGGGACTGGGGGTACCGCGTGAGGAAATCGTAATCCGGACAGATCTCCCGCGGCCGACGGGTCGGCCAAAGTCCAAAGGGCAGGGGCCGTCGATATCAGAGAAAATGGGAAATAGGTTTCAGTCCCCCTTACAGACGGGCGAGGCGGAAGTCCTTGATGATGTCCATGAAGTCGGACGAGGTGAAGGCGACGGAGCGCTCGCTCGTCCGGGTCGCGCCGGGGATCCACGAGGCCTTGAGGGCCTGGTGCTCGTCGGTGAAGACGATCTCGAGCTTGTAGGGGACGCTCGGCTTAAATGGCTTGGCGGCCTTCAGGTTGCGGAGGCCGGCGGCGACGCCCTTCTGGATGAGCTCACGGGACTTCGTGGGATGCATCATCGAGGCGGCCGTGCCGATGCCGTCCTTGACGGCGACGGTCTCGATCGGCCCGATGATCTCCTGGATCTGGCGGCAAATGGCCGAGTCGCCGGACAGGAAGACCGCCGGAACGTCGAAGTAGCCGGCGATGGCCGCGTTCCAGGCCGCCTCGGGGAGGCGCACGCCGTTGAGGATGACGTCGAAGAGCCCCAGGCTCATGGTGTGCTTGAGGACGGCGTCGGGCGTGCCGGCCCGGGCGTGGTTGCCGATGAAGACGACCGCGTCGAACGTCTTGTCGATGCCCTCCATCATGCTCAGCGGCCCGTTCCATTCGCGGATGAGCCGCGCTTCGGGACGGAGGAGGTCGGGCAGGATGTTGCGGGCGCTGTCATGGGCATCACGGACGACGATCTCCGTCGCCCCGGCCTCGAGCGCGCCGGCGATGGCCGCGTTGGCCTCCTCGGTCATGATCCTGCGGAAGAGCGGATAGTCCGCGCCGCCCTGTCCGGTCTCGTCCCAATTGATGAGCCCGGTCACGCCTTCCATGTCGACTGAGATGAAGACCTTGAGCTTCTTCGCCGGCGTCTGGGCATAGGCCGCGAGGGACGCGGCGAACAGGACGACGGCCAAAACCGTGAGTGCTTTTTTCATGGGGCCTCCTCGCCGGGGCGCGGACCCCGGCTGCGATCGGCCCATTCTATCATTCTTCCGACATGTGCGGATAGAAGGGGTCCTTGGGAGGCGTGAAGTTCTCCTTGACGGCCTGGGGGCTCGTCCAGCGCAGCATGTTGAAATAGCCGCCGGCCTTGTCGTTCGTGCCGCTCAGCCGTCCGCCGCCGAAGGGCTGCTGCCCGACGACCGCGCCGGTGGGCTTGTCGTTGATGTAGACGTTCCCGGCGGCCTGGGACAGCCGGTCGAGCGCGGCGCGGATCATGGCCCGGTCCCGGCCGAAGATCGAGCCGGTCAGGGCATAGGGGCTGGTCGTGTCGACGAGGTTCAGGGTCTCGTCGAACTTCCGGTCCGGATAGACATAGACCGTGAGGACCGGCCCGAAGATCTCCTCCGTCATGCCGCGCGACCTCGGGTCGTCGGTCCTGATCACGGTCGGCCGGATGAAGAAGCCGCGGCTCGCGTCGGCCTCGCCGCCGATGACGACCTCGGACGTGCGCGAGGCCCGGGCCTCGTCGATATACCTGGTGATCCGGTCGAACGCGGACCGGTCGATGACGGCGCCCATGAAGTTCCGGAAATCACGGACGTCGCCGACCCGGGCCTGCTGGGCCATGTCCGAGAGGCAGGCCAGGACGTTGTGCCAGATCGACTCCGGGATGTAGGCCCGGCTCGAAGCGGAGCACTTCTGCCCCTGGTACTCGAAGGAGCCCCGGAACATGGCCGCGGCCAGCTCGTCGATGTCGGCGTCAGGGCAAGCCAGGATGAAGTCCTTGCCGCCCGTCTCGCCGACGAGCCGCGGATAGTTCCGGTAGACGCGCTTGCTGAGGTTCTCGGCCACTCGGTTCCAGATGTAGATGAACGTCCCCGTCGAGCCGGTGAAATGGAGGCCGGCCAAGCCGCGATGGTCGATCACGGGATTGGCGATCTCGGCGCCCGTGCCCGGGACCATGTTGATGACCCCCTCGGGCAGCCCGGCCTCGAGCAGGATCTTCATGAAATAGTATGCGCTCAGGACGGCCGAGCTGGCCGGCTTCCAGATGACCGTGTTGCCCATCATCGCCGGGGCCGTCGGCAGGTTGCCGCCGATCGAGGTGAAATTGAACGGCGCCACGGCGAAGACGAAGCCGTCGAGCGGCCGGTACTCGAGCTTGTTCCAGCTGCCCTGCGGACTGAACTCCGGTTGGGCCGAGTAGATGCGGCAGACGTAGGACACGTTGAAGCGGAGGTAGTCCGTGAGCTCGCAGCCGGCGTCGATCTCCGCCTGGTACACGGTCTTGCTCTGGCCGAGCATCGTGGCCGCGTTCATGACGTGGCGATAGGGCCCGGCCAGGAGGTCGGCGGCCTTGAGGAAGACGGCGGCCCGGTCCTCCCAAGGCAGCCGCTGCCAGGAGTCCTTGGCCGCGGCGGCGGCGCCGATAGCCCGGCCGATGGTCTCCGGCGTCCCCATGTGATAGACGCCGAGCTCCTGGCCGTGGTCATGGGGGCAAACGATCCGCCCCGTCCGCCCGGTCGGGACGGGCGCGCCCCCGATGATGAGCGGCACCTCGACCGGGTTCTCGGCCTGCCTCTTCAGCTCTAGCTTCAGGAGCCGCTTGTCCTCGGACCCCGGCCCGTAATCGCGGACCTTTTCGTTGACGGGGCGAGGCGTGACGAATCGTCCGGCTGGCATGTTCCCCCTCCCTGCTGTCCCTTCAATGATACCCTCTTCCTGACGGACCTCAAAATCGGATATACTTGGAGCGCCGGAAACCGGCGATAGGAGACATCGCATGGAACACAAGCTGGCCCTTATAGGCTGCGGCACGGTCGGGCAGGGCCTCCTGCAGATCCTTCACGACAAGAAGGATTTCCTTCGCGACGCCTTCGGCTTCGAGGCCAGGGTCGTCGCCATCTGCGACAAGATCAAGGGGACCCTCCTCGTCCCCGAGGGCATCGACATCCCGGACGTCCTGGCCGTTCTCGGCGCGGGCAAGGGCCTCGCCGACACCCCCAAGGCCGCCGCGGGCCAAGCGGAGCCGCTCGACCCGTTGGACATGATCGAGCGGACGGACGCCGACATCATCGCCGAGATGACCTACACCGACATCAAGACCGGCGAGCCCGCCACGAGCTACATCAAGAAGGCCCTCCGGATGGGCAAGCACGTCGTCACCTCGAACAAGGGGCCGGCCGCCCTCCACTACCGCGAGATCGAGGACCTGGCCCGCAAGAACGGCCTTCAGTTCCGCATCGAGGGCACGGTCATGAGCGGCACGCCCGTCTTCCACCTGGCCCAGAGCGGCCTCGCCGGCAACGCCATCCGCGAGGTCAAGGGCATCCTCAACGGCACGACCAACTTCATCCTGACCAAGATGGAGACCGAGGGCATGGACTACGGCCCGGCCCTGGCCCTGGCCCAGAAGCTCGGCTACGCCGAGGCCGATCCGACGGCCGACGTCGAGGGCTTCGACGCCCTGGCCAAGGTCGTCATCCTCTCGAACGTCCTCCTCGGCGGCTCGCTCAAGACGACGGACGTGCCCTGCAAGGGCATCTCCTCGATCACCAAGGCCGACGTCGAGGCGGCCAAGGCCCAGGGGCTCCGGTACAAGCTCATCGGGCATGCCCGGGCCGAGAGCGGCGTCGTCACGGCCACCGTTTCGCCCCATAAACTGCCGGTGTCCGACCCCCTCGCCGGGGTCATGGGCGCCCAGAACGCCCTGACCTTCGATACCGACCTCCTGGGCAAGGTCACGATCCAAGGCGCGGGCGCCGGGAAGCTCGAGACGGGCTTCGCCATCCTGTCGGACATCCTGGCCGTGCACCGCTGCCGATAGGAAACCGCGCGTTCAGCGCGGTTTCCCCTATTACCCAGCCGAGGGGTGTCGTCGACGTGGGCGTAGAGGCGACGACGCAACGGCGTGGGGGGACCCCCGCCCGCGCGGAGCCGCTGATGCCGCAGGAGCGCTTTGGAGCGGCGAGCACGGCCGGGGGGTGACGCCGAGGGAGGAAGAGCCTCGAGCCAACGGAGAGGGTGACCCGAGGCGAACTTGACTCGGCCCTGCGCTTCTTTATATGCTTAGAGCGCAGTCTCGACTGTGTCATGCCGTTTGCTTTAGCAGCGATCACCCGTCTTCACGACATCCCGTCTATCCCCAGACCTTGATGGAGGCCCCATGAGCTCCGCTCCCACCTATTCGCCCGGCGTCATGAAGTACGTCGAGGCCGCCCAGAAGCTCCTCGCCGAGCGCGAAGCCGCCCTGGCCCGGATGAAGGCGATGCGGTTCGACACCATCGCCGTCCACGGGCTCTACACCGTCGAGGAGGCCCTCCAGCGCAACCAGGGCGCCGTCATCGAGCCCCTCTACCTGTCGAGCTCCCAGGCCTACGCCGACGCCGACGAGCTCGAGGCCGCCCTGGCCTATCTCGTCCCGACCTGGTGCTACACGCGGATCGCCAACCCGACGACCTATTATCTCGAATGGGTCCTGGCCCTGCTCGAGGGCTACCGCACCGGCCACGACACCTCCTGCCTGGTCACCGCCTCGGGCATGTCGGCCATCGCCGCCGCCGTGGACCCGTTCCTCGTCAAGCAGAAGGACGGCCCGGAGCGCGTCAACTTCGTCTCCTGCGTCCAGGTCTACGGCGGGACCTATCAGCACTTCGCCGTCCGCAAGATGAAGGAGCGCGGCCAGGAGTGCCGTTGGGTCCTTCATCCATGGGACATCGAGGAATGGAAGTCCAAGATCGACGAGGACACCCGGTTCCTCTACATGGAGATGCCCTCCAACCCGCAGCAGTCGTTCGCCGACGTCAAGGCCCTGGCCGACCTGGCCCACGCCTGGAGCATCCCGGTCATCATCGACGCGACCTGCGCGACGCCGGCCCTGATGCGGCCCATCGCGCACGGCGCCGACATCGTCGTCCACTCGCTGACCAAGTCCATAACGGCCGGCGGCCTCGCCATCGGCGGCGCGCTCATCAGCCGCAAGCCCATCGTGACCAAGGTCGTCAACGACCACCCGCTGTTCAAGGACAGCTTCGCCGAGTACGTCAAGTTCCTGCCCTACCGGGACAACGGCCCGGCTTCCGCCCCGGTCAACGCCATCTTCGCCCTGAACGACCTGCGGACCCTGCGCTCCAAGATGGACGTCGTCAGCTCGAACTGCCAGAAGGTGGCCGAATTCCTGCAGAAGCACCCGCGGGTCTACCAGGTCGATTATCTCGGCCTGCCGAGCTACCATCTCCACGATCTGGCCAAGCGGTACATGAGCCTCGTCGATTCCGATGACGGCACGGGCCGCGAGGTCCCCCGCTACGGCCACCTCATGAGCTTCCGCGTCGACGGCCCGCCCGCCAACGCCCGCAAGGTCTTCGACCGCCTGCGGATGATCTACCGGGCCACCGACCTCGGGCGGATCAAGAGCGTGGCCACCATCCCGGCCATCTCGACCCACCAGCAGCAGGGCGAGGAGGCCCGGCGCATGGCCGACGTGCCGCCCCAGCTCATCCGCCTCTGCGTCGGGGCCGAGCACCCGGACGACGTCATCGCCGACGTCGACCAGGCCCTGAGATCGCTCTGAGACCGCCGCCCGCTAAGGAGACCGCTGTGGCCGAGCCAAAGACGACTGGATACCGGGGCCGCTGGGCCTTCGTCGACCTGACCAACCGGACCGTCCGCATCGAGCCGGCCGACCCGTCCACCCTTCGCGAATACGTCGGCGGCCGAGGCCTCCAGGCCCGGCTCCTGGCCGACCACCTCGAGAAGGCCGGGCCGCTCGAGGACCCTCTCTCGCCGGCGAACCGGATCGTCGTCGGGACGGCCGCGCTGAACGACACCGCCGTGGCCACATCGGGGCGGGGCTCGTGCTCGTTCGTCGGCACGATGGCCCGCTCCCCCCGGCCGGCGCCGTGGGTCCCCGGCCACAAGCCCGTCTACGGCCTCGTCACCCATTCGAGCGCCGGCGGCCTGTTCCCCAACATGCTCAAGCGGGCCGGGTTCGACCAGATCATCATCGACGGCCGGGCCGACCGCCCCGTGCGGCTGGAGGTCGTCCGCGGCGGGTGCCGCATCGTCGACGCCGAGGACGAGCTCTTCGAAAAAACGGCCGGCCGGCCCATTCCCATGGCGGCCTCGGACATCACCGACGTCCTTTCCGCCAGGATCAAGGGCTCATCCACGCTGACCGCGGGACCGGCCGGCTGGAACCTGGTCGATTTCGCCTGCCTGACGGGGGACAAGCACCGCAACTTCGGCCGCGGCGGGGCGGGAGCCGTGTTCGGCTCCAAGAACCTGCTGGCCATCACCGCCCTGGGCGCGGAGGCCGTCACCTACGCGGATCCGGACGAGTTCAAGCGGCTCGGCCGCGAGCTCGACGAGATGATCAAGGCCAGCGTCGAGGACCCGGCCCGGACGGCCTCGTTCCGCCCCACGACCGGCACGACCTGGTGGCTCGACCGGGCCTTCAACGGCCGCTACCTCGGGGCGAACGGCGGATACCTGCCGTGGCACAACTTCGACGAGGGCGCCTTCGATGCCTCGGATTACGCCAAAGTCTCGACGGACGCCTTCCTGGCCATCTCCGAGAAGCACGCCGTCTGCAACAAGTGCCGGCACGTCTTCTGCACCCGCGTGGCCCGGGTCGAGTCCGGACCCTACGCGGGCGAGGGCGTGCGGCCCGAGTTCGAGACGATCGCCCTGTGGATCAACTGCGGCATCGTCGACCGCGAGGCGATCTTCCACATGAACGCCCTCTGCAACGAGCTCGGCGTCGACACCATGACCTTCGGCAGCGTCATGGCCGGGGCCATGGAACTTCGCGAGAAGGGGCTGCTCCCACGCTACCCGGGGGCGCCCGTCTTCGGCGACGCCCCCGGCATGATCCGCACGCTCAAGGAGATCGCCTACGCGACGACGGACCTCGGCCGGCTCTTCGGCCGCCACAGCGACCGGGTCATCGCCGAGCTCTCGGCCGCGTCCCCGTCATCCCAGGCTGACATCGCCTACGCGCTGACCACGGCCTTCGGCGGTCTCGGCTATGCCGGGATCAATCCCAAGGCGTTTCCCGGCATGTTCACGGCCTACGGCACGTCGAACCGCGGCCGCGGGGACCATACCTACGCCTGGACGATCCAGGCCGAGGAAGGGGGCCTCAAGGACGCAGTGGACCTGGCCGCCTACGTCGCCGAGGGCCAGATCGGGAAGGCGCTCGTCGATTCGCTCGGGCTGTGCGATTTCTTCACCGGCGATATCACGGGCGAGCCGTTCCTGTCGCTCTATCGCGCCCTGTCCGGGATCGCCTACACGCCCGAGACGCTCAAGGCCTGCGGCCGCCGGATCTATGCCCTGGAGAGGCGGCTCAACGACGCCCAAGGCCGCGACCGGACCTATGACGCCTACGTCCCGCCCAAGCTCAAGGCGCCCATGACCCGAGGCGCCCACAAGGGCCGCGCCGTCGACGAGACCTTTTACAACACGATCCTCGACGCCTACTACGCCGCTTGGGGCTGGACGAAGGACGGCCGCGTCCCTTAGCTCCTCCCTCCACCACGGGGATCCGCGAGGCAACACCCATCGCCGCCTCGAGAGGGAGCCCGAAAATGAGAGAGCAGCTTCCCGGGGAGGACCCGGCTCCTTCGAGTTGAATTCGCCGGGGGCTTAAACTACAATCGGCGCGATGGATAAGCTTGTCATCCGCGGCGATCACGGCCTCCGCCTCAAGGGCGAGGTCCGCGTGAGCGGGGCCAAGAACGCCGTCCTGCCGGCCATCGCGGCCTCCCTGCTCACCGGCGAAGAGATCCGCCTCTCGAACGTGCCGCGGGTCAAGGACGTCGAGACCATCCTGACCCTCATCGCCGATCTCGGCGGCAAGACGAGCGCCTCGGGCGACCGCGTGTCGCTCCGCGTGCCGAAGATCCGCTCGGACGAGGCGTCCTACGAGCTCGTCCGGGCCATGCGCGCCTCCGTCCTCGTCCTCGGCCCTCTCACGGCCCGCTTCGGCAAGGCCGTCGTGGCCCTGCCGGGCGGCTGCGCCATCGGCTCACGCCCCGTCAACCTCCACATCGCCGGCCTGCAGAAGCTCGGCGCGAAGATCTCACTCGAGCACGGCTATATCCGGGCCGAGGCCGACCGGCTGCGCGGGGCCGAGATCACGTTCGAGAAGAAGACGGTCACGGGCACGGAGAACCTGCTCATGGCCGCCGCCCTGGCCAAGGGCGAGACCGTGCTCAGGAACTGCGCCCGCGAGCCCGAGGTCGCCGACCTGGCCGTCCTCCTCAACAAGATGGGCGCCCGGATCGACTGGCCGGACGAGGACACGGCCCGCGTGCGGGGCGTCGCGGAGCTCGGCGGGGCGGACCATGCCATCATCCCCGACCGCATCGAGACGGGCACCTTCCTCGTGGCCGGGGCGCTCACCGGCGGCGATCTCGTCGTCCGCGGCGCCGTCGCCGAGCACGTCGGCAGCGTCATCGACAAGCTGCGGGCCTCCGGGGCCTACGTCGAGCCCGAAGGCGACGGCGGCCTGAGGGTCGTCGGCGCGAGCGAGCTCCGGCCTCAGGACATCACGACCTCGCCGTATCCCGGGTTCCCGACGGACATGCAGGCCCAGTTCATGGTCCTCCTGACCCAAGCCGCCGGCACGTCGATCATCACCGAGACGATCTTCGACCGGCGCTTCTCCCACGTCAACGAGCTCATCCGCCTCGGCGCGGCGATCGAGGTCCAGGGCGATAAGGCCGTCATCAAGGGCCGGACCCCGCTCTCGGGGGCCGAGGTCGTGGCCACGGACCTCCGGGCCTCGGCCGCCCTCGTCCTGGCCGGCCTCGTCGCCTCGGGCGAGACGACAGTGACGGAGATCGAGCACCTCGACCGCGGCTACGAGCGGATCGAGGAGAAGCTCCGGGGGCTCGGGGCGGCCATCGAACGGGTCAAGGCATGAGCGAGCGCCAAGACCCCGGCTGCCTCTTCTGCAGGATCATCCGCCGCAAGGCCCCGGCCAAAGTGCTGTTCGAGACGCCCCACGTCCTGGCGTTCGAGGACGTCCGGCCCCAGGCCCCGGTCCACGCGCTGGTCGTCCCCAAAGAGCACATCGCCTCGCTCAACGAGGCCCCGGACGGGTCCGAGAAGCTCCTCGGCGAGGTCCTGCTCGCGGCCCGGCGGGTGGCCCTGGAGAAGGGCGTCGCCGAGACCGGCTACCGCGTCGTCCTCAATACCGGGCCGGAATCGGGCCAGGCGGTCTTCCATATCCACTTCCATGTTCTCGGCGGCCGTCCACTCCACTGGCCGCCGGGATGACGGGGACGGCTGACGGCGACGGCCATGGCCTATCTCATCGACGGCAATAATCTCCTCGGCCGCATCGCCCCCCATGAGCTCCGCGAGCGGTCGGGCCGCGAAGGCCTCGTCGGCCGGCTGCTGGCCTTCCAGCGCGTCACCCGGGCCCGCATCCATCTCGTCTTCGACGGCAATCCCGAGCAGACGCCGACGGACATCGTCGTCAACCCGAAGTTCATCATCCACTACCCCGGCGAGGGGCAGAGCGCCGACGACATCATCCGGGACATGATCGCCCGCCAGACCGACCGGCGCCGCTTCTTCGTCGTCAGCTCGGACCGGGCCATCCGCGATCTGGCCAAGAAGAGGGGCCTCGAGTCCGTGACCTCGGACGTCTTCGCCCGCGAGCTCAAGTCGGCCATCAAGGAAGGCAAGAAGCGGCGCGAGCTCGAGAAGCGGACGGAGGCCCCGACCGATCTCGAGATCGATCTTTGGGACGAGGTGTTCAAGTCGAAGCCATGAAGAGATTCTCGATCGTGGGGGCGGGACGGTTGGGCACGGCGCTCGGAGCGGCCCTGGTCCGGGCCGGCTGGCAGGCCGAGTCCCTGATCGACAAGGACGCCCGGGCCGCCCGCGAGAGCCGCCTCATCATCGGCGCCGGGCGGGCCTCGACAAGGCTCGCCGCGGCGGCCAAGGCGAGGGGCACGGTCTTTGTGACCGTTCCCGACGATGCCGTCGAAGGCGTCGCCCGCGCCATGGCCCGGGCGGGAGGTCGCTGGGACGGCCGCGACGTCTTCCACACGAGCGGCCTCCTCCCCGCCGCCGTCCTGGCGCAGCTGGCCCATCGGGGCGCCCGCGTCGCCTCGCTTCACCCGGTCCAGTCCTTTCCACGCAAGGACATGCCCGCCTCGGCCTTCAGGGGCATCACCTGGGGCATCGAGGGGGAGCCGGAGGGTGTCGAGTCCGCGGCCGGCATCGCCCGCGCCCTGGGCGGTCACGTCCTCCTCCTCTCGGCCGAGGACAAGTCTCTCTACCATGCCGCCTGCGCCCTGGCCTCTAACGCCCTCGTCGCCCTGGAACGGACGGCGGTCGAGGTCCTCTCTCGGGTGGGATTGGGGGAAGAGGCGGCCGCCCGGAGCCTGCTTCCGCTCGCGCAAGGAACTTTACAGAACGTAAAATCCCTTGGGCTCGAAAAGTCCCTGACCGGCCCCCTCCTGCGGGGGGATGTCCAGACCGTCAGGCGGCATCTCGAGGCGCTCCGGGCCCTGCCCGAGGCGAGGCGGGTCTATGTCGTCCTGGGAAGGCAGGTCCTCCGCCTGGCGGCCCGGAGGGGCCTGCCGGCGGCAAAGGTCAGATCATTGAAGCGTCTGCTCGAAGGTAGATGACTTCTTCTTCGAGACGGACGCCAAAAGCCCTGTACACCCTGTCCTTGAGCTCCTCGGCCAGGGCCAGGACGTCCTTGGAGCGGGCGTTGCCCCGGTTGATGATGAAATTGCAGTGGCTCTCGTAGACCGCCGCATCGCCCACAGCCAGGCCGCGGACGCCAGCCTCGTCGAGGAGCTTGCCGGCGGCGATCCTCTCCCCGGTCGCCTGGCAGAAGTTCTTGAAGTAGCTTCCGGCGCAGGCCGTACCCAGGGGAGGGTGCTTGGTTCGACGCTTCTCGAGGATCTCCCGGATCCTGGCCTCGGACTCGCGGCTGTCACCGGGCGGGGACAGAAGCTCGGCCGAGAGGACGATGCCCGCGCCGGAGGACCTCTTGAGGGCCGAGTCCCTATAGCCGAAACCGAGGTCCTGCCTGGACAGGATCTCCCGTTTGCCGCTCGTCCTGAGGATGGCGGCCGTCTCGAGAACGTCTCCGATGCTCGAGCCGTACGCTCCGGCGTTGCCGTAGATCGCGCCGCCAACGGTGCCGGGGATGCCGGCCAGGAACTCGAGGCCTGAGAGGGAGGCCTCGAGCGCCTCGCGCAGGACGCAGGGCAGCCCCGTCCCGGAGAGGACCGTCAGCCGGCCTTCGCCCCGGACGAGCCCCTCCAGGCGGTTGCGGATGATGATCCCCCTGTAGCCAGCGTCGTCGAAGAGGAGATTGTTGCCGCCCCCGATGACATAGAACGGATAGCCTTCCCCCACGGCCAGGGCCACGGCCGCCTCCAGCTCGGCCTCGGTCCGGGCCTCGAAGAACAGGTCCGCCGGCCCCCCGATGCCGAAGCTGGACATGGCCGACAGGGGGACGTTCTCTGAGGGGGAGGAGCCGACCCTGGCCAGGAAGGCCTCCCTAAAAAGGGATCTCCGGTCCATGGCCGGTATTATACCTAAGTCCGGGGTCCTGGCATATTTTTTGCTATAATTCATGGGTGCGCGCCCCAAGGTTGACAAAGCCAGGGAATGCGGGCTATGATTCCTGAAATTTTTAGGAGAGGTCATCGATGAAAAGGACACTGATCGCGACCGTGGCCTTGACGTTCGTCCTCGCCGGGCTGGCCGCCGGCCAGAGCGCCGATGAGGATTACCTTAAGGCCATGCAGCTTGCCGATAACTGCGCCAAGGTCCAGGCCCTCGACGCCTATATCACCAAGTACGGCGGCCAGGGCACGACCAACGAGCACTGGGCCTATGCTTACTACTGCCTGACGCCCTGCTCCTCGAGGCCGCCCGTGAAGGCCGCCGAATACGGGGAAAAGGCCTTGGGCATGCCCGGCCTCGATGGCCAGACCAAGCTGGCCATCATGGCCACGCTGCCGACCCTCTACCACAGCGCCGGGCAGGCCGCCAAGGCCGACGCGGCGGCGCGCAAGCTCATCGACTACGGCAAGGGCCTGGGCGACGCCAAAACGGGGGCCAAGCTCCAGGCCGGCGGCTATCTCTTGATGGGCCAATTCGCGGAAAAGGCCGGGGACTTCGGCAAGGCCGCCGAGAACTACATCACCGCCTACGGCATCCTCAAGGACCCGAGCATCTCCAAGCAGCTCAACGGCTTGGCGGCGACCCTTTATAAGAACGGCAAGTTCGCCGAAGCCGAGCAGGTCTTCCGCCAGTTCTACGCCGCCGACAAGGGGCCGGAGAGCGCCGCGCTCCTTGGCCAGACCCTCTACAAGCAGGGCAAGGTCGCCGAGGCTCTGGCCGTCTACAAGGAAGGCTACGCCATCAAGAAGACCCCGACCCTGGCCATGAACATCGCCGTCATCCTGAACAAGGAAGTCAAGACCAATCCGGCCCTGACGAACGAGACGATCAACGCCCTCATCGAGGCCGGCATCCTCAACCCCAAGGAGTCCAAGAACCTCCTCGGCGGGGCCGAGTTCCTCTTCGTCGGCCAGGACAAGGACCTGGCCGCGGGCAACGCCAAGATCGAGGAGCACAACAAGGCCATCGAGGAGTTCACCAAGACCTACAACGCCAAGATCGAGGGCAAGTCCGAAGAGGACCTGTCCGAGTCCGACAAGCGGCTGCTGAAGACGCTCGAGGCCAACATCGAAGCCGAGAAGACGGCCATCGAAAAGATCAAGGCCGGCCAGAAGGCCGTCCGGGACAAGTTCGCCGCCCTCGTCGCCCAGACCAGGACTCGGCTGGGCAAGTAGATCCGTCCGAACGGCCCGCGACATTCACCGCCGGCACCGCAGGCCGGCGGGAGTCACGATAGAAGGAGGGAAGACGTGACCTCCTCTGCCGCCGGAGCCAAGGAGCGCGCCCGGGCCGAGGCGCTGCGCCGCAAGATCGCCCTCCACGAGCGCAAATACTACGTCGAGAACGACCCCCAGATCTCCGACGAGGAGTTCGACCGCCTCGTCCGCGAGCTCCGGGAGCTCGAGGCCCGCTTCCCCGAGCTGGTGACCCCCGAGTCGCCCACTCAGCGGGTCGGCGGCCAGCCGGTCGAGGGCTTTCCCACGGTGGTCCACCGGACGCCGATGATGAGCATCGACAACGGCTACACGGAAGAGGAGATGCGCGAGTTCGACGAGCGCGTCCGGAAGCCCCTCGCCGGCCGCCCCGTCGCCTACACCGCCGAGCTCAAGATCGACGGCCTGAGCATGTCCATCCTGTACAAGAACGGCCGGTTCGTCCGCGGCGTCACCCGCGGCGACGGCATCCGCGGCGACGACGTCAGCGCCAACGTCCGGACGATCCGCTCGCTGCCGCTCGCGATCGACTGCAGCGGCGAGGTCGAGGTCCGGGGCGAGGTCTACCTGCCATTCGCCTCGTTCCGGGCCATCAACCGCGAGCGCGAGGAGGCCGGCGAGCCGCTCTTCGCCAATCCCCGCAACGCCGCGGCGGGCTCGATCCGCCAGCTCGATCCGCGGATCACGGCTTCGCGCAAGCTCGGCCTCTTCGTCTATTACCTGTTCATCGACGGCCAGGAGCTCGCGAGCCAATGGGAGTCCCTGCGGAAGCTCAAGGAGCTCGGTTTCCCCATCAACCCGCATTCGCGGCTCTGCAAGACGGTCGACGAGGCCCTTGGCTATTTCAAGGAGTGGAACGCCAAGCGGGACAGCCTCGACTACGACGCCGACGGGATCGTCCTCAAGGTGGACGCGGCGGCCGAGCGGGAGAAGCTGGGCGCCACGGCCCGGTCGCCGCGCTGGGCCATCGCCTACAAGTTCCCGGCCCGCCAGGCGACGACGCGGGTCGAGGACATCGTCATCCAGGTCGGCCGCACCGGGGCCCTGACGCCCGTGGCCGTGCTCGAGCCGGTCAAGCTCTCGGGCACGACGATCAGCCGCTCGACCCTTCACAACGAGGAGGAGCTCGAGCGCAAGGACGTCCGGGTCGGCGACTACGTCCTCATCGAACGGAGCGGGGACGTCATCCCCAACGTCGTGGCCGTCATGAAGGACCGCCGGCGGCGGGGCGCGAAACGCTTCCGCTGGCCCAGCCACTGCCCCGTCTGCGGCTCGAAGGTCTTCAAGCCCGAGGGCGAGGTCATCTCGCGCTGCATGAACACATCCTGCCCGGCCCGGGTCCGGGAGTCCATCCTGCATTTCGCCGGCCGCCGGGCCATGGATATCACGGGCCTCGGCGAGGCCATGGTCGACCAGCTCCTGTCCGACAAGCTCGTCCGCTCCCTCCCGGACCTCTACGACCTGCGCCTCGAGGACCTCACGGCCCTGGAGCGGGTGGGGCCCAAGAGCGCCCAGAACCTCCTCGACCAGATCGAGGCCTCGAAGTCGCGCGGCCTCTCTCGGCTCCTCTTCGCCCTCGGCATCCGGCACGTCGGCGAGAAGATGGCCCAGACCCTGGCCGAGCGCTTCCAGACCCTCGAGGCCCTGGAGAAGGCCGGCCGCGAGGCGCTCCTCGAGGCCGAGGACGTCGGCCCGGCCGTGGCCGAGAGCATCCTTTTCTTTTTCGCCCAGCCGGAGACGAAGGAGGGCCTCCGCCGGCTCAGGAAGGCGGGGGTCAAGGACCGCGTCCCGGCGCCGTCGGCCGGGCCCAGACCTCTCGCCGGCCAGGTCTTCGTCATCACCGGGACGCTGGCCGGCATGGGGCGCGACGAGGCCCGCGACCTCCTCGAGGCGCTGGGGGCCGAGGTCGGCTCCTCGGTGACGCGCAAGACGACCGGCCTCATCGTCGGGGAGTCGCCGGGCTCGAAGCTCGATCGGGCCCGCGAGCTGGGGATCAAGACGCTCGATGAGAAGGCCTTCCTGGAGCTCGTCGGCCGGAAGCCTTAGCTATTTCTTCTTTTTCGAGCCGAAGAGATCGAGCTTGAAGATGCTCTTCGGCCCTTTCTTCTCGCCCGCCCTGAGCTCCTCGAGCGCGTCACGGGCCGAGCTGTGGTCGGCGTCGGCCTCCAGGGCCTTCTCGAGCTGCTTGATGGCCTTGGTCCGCAGGCCCTCGCCCTTGTAGAGGAGCCCGAGGCCGACGTAGCCTTCGGGATTCCAGGGCTCGAGCTGGATGGCCTTGAGGAAATCCTCCTCGGCCTTCCTGACGTAGGCCGGGAGCTTCGACTCGCACATGGCCAGCAGGAGATAGTAGTCGCCCTTGTCCCGGCGGACCCGGACCGCCTCCTCGAGGTAGGCGATGGCCTCATCGTAGCGGCCCTGGCCGTGCAGGGTCTTGCCCTGGCGGAACTTGATGTCGGCCCTTCGGAAGGACTCCTGGACGTCCTCCTGGGTCGAGACCTGGCCGGACTTCGCGTCATAGATCCGGCGGGAATCCCGGTTGCTCAGGACCCGGTAAGCGTTGGTGATGCCGTCGAAGACCTCGTCGATCTGGGCCTTGAACTCGGCGGCGATCTGACGGTCGAAGCGGTCGGGATGGAACCGCCGGGCCATCTGGAAATAGGCCTTCTTGATGTCCTCGTCCGAGGCCGTCTTGGGGATGTCCAGGATCTGGTAGAGGGTCATCGACGGCAGGGTGTCGCGGAAGGTCAGGACCTCGGCGATCTGCTTGGGCGCGTCGGCGTGGGCCTCGCTCGGCGCGCGCAGGCGCTCCTTCGCGTCGGGCGCGACGTCCGGCGCCGAGGCCTCGCCGGCCAGATCGACGACGCCCAGGCAGTAGAAGAGGAAAAGGCTCTTCCAGAACTGGTCGGCCGGCACGGTCAGCGTGCGAAGGATGATCTCGGCCGTGTCCTTGCCGTCGATCTTATCCAGGATGTCCTTTTCCTCCAAGGTCAGGAGATAAGCGTAGGTCTTGCGGCCGAGGACCGGGGTGCGGCGGGCCAGGAATACTTGGAGGAGCGGGTTCGGCTGCATCCGGCGGATGCCGTATTCGATGAGCAGGGGGACGCTGACCCGCGTGTCCAGCTTCGTCCCGGCGAAGCCCTCGTGGGGCTGGAACTCGATCTCGGCGTCGAAGTAGCCGAAGACGTTGAGGAGGCTCTCCCGGATCTGATGGCTCAGCGCGTCGGCCAGGTCCTCCTCGGAAACGACGCCCTGGGTCTTGAGGACCTCGCCGATGTTCTTGTTCGGCTCGATGAACTCGTCGAGGCGGGCATGGTCCTCCTTGGACAGCTTCTCGAGCTTGAAGAGGATCTCGCCCAGCCGCTCGTCGGCCTGGCTCGTCTTGACCTGGATGATCGAGCCCTGATCGAAGAAGAAATATTTGACGATCCCGCCGCGCCGAAAGATCAGGCTGCCCGTCTTCTTGCCGAAGAAGACGTCGCGCAGGTGGATCGCGATATGGTTCATCGCCGTCGAGCCTCGAGACAGTTCACTATATGCAAAACGCGGGGATTTTTCAACAGAGGGGCCGCCGCCGGCCGGCGGTTTGAAAGGCCCGCGGGATTGTGCTAATTTTGGCCCATGAAGATCGCTCTGGCTCAGATCGTGCCCAAGCTCGGGGAGGTCGAGGCGAACGTCGAGACCCACCTCGAGATCCTCGAGAAGGCGAGGAAACGGAAGGCCGAGCTGGTTTGCTTCCCTGAGCTCGGCCTCACCGGCTATACCCTCAAGGACCTGGTCGAAGAGGTGGCCCTCGACCCGGCCGCGGACCCGCGCTTCCGCAAGGTCGTGGCCGCGACGCGGGGTCTCTCCGCCGTGGTCGGCTTCGTCGAGGAGAGCCCCTCCGACAAGGGCCTGTTCTACAACGCGGCGGCCTTCATCGCCGACCGCCGCGTCCTCCACGTCCACCGCAAGGTCTTCCTGCCGACGGGCGGCATCTTCGAGGAGGCCAAGTTCTTCGCCCAGGGCCGCGAGTTCCGGACCTTCCAGGCGCCGTTCGGCCGCGCCGGCCTGCTCATCTGCCGCGATTTCCTCCAGTTCGGCTCGAGCTACGTCCACTATGCCGCCGGCGCCGACGCCATCATCTGCATCTCCGCCGCTCCCGGCCGCGGGGTCGCCGGCGGGGACGCCTTCGAGACGAGCCGGATGTGGGAGCTCATGGGCGAAGCCGTCTCGTACTTCTCGACGGCCTATGTCATCTATGCGAACCGGGCCGGCAGCGAGGACGGAGTAACCTTCGCCGGCGGCTCGTTCGTCTACGCCCCCGGCGGACGGCTGGTGGCCCGGGGCGCCTCCGTCGACCCGGACCTCGTCGTCTGCCGCATCGATATGGAGGAGGTCCGGGAGGCCCGCAAGAAGTGGCTGTTCCGGCGGGACGAGAAGCCCGAAGCGGTCTGGAGGTCGCTCGAAAGGATCGTCCGTGCCCCCGAGGATTAACGGCCCGTTCGTCGAAAAAGTCCTGGTCGCCTTCATCCGTGACGAGCTCGGCCGGTGCGGCTGCCGCAAGGCCCTGCTGGGGCTGTCGGGCGGGCTCGATTCGGCCGTCTGCGCCGCCCTGGCCGCCCGCGCCCTCGGGCCCCGGAACGTCCTCGGCCTGATCATGCCCTACGGCCGGGCCTTCGCGGCGGACGTCAAAGACGCCGCGGCACTGGCCCGCCGCCTGGGGATCCGCCACCGGACGATCGACATCGCGCCCCAGATCGATCTCTATTTCGCCGCTCACCCGACCCGCAGCCGGGTCCAGCGGGGCAACAAGATGGCCCGGGAGCGGATGGCCGTCCTTTACGATTTTTCCGCCCGGGAAGGCGGCTTCGTGCTGGGGACGAGCAACAAGACGGAGCTCCTCATCGGCTACGGCACGATCTACGGCGACATGGCCTGCGCCATCAACCCCATGGGCGACCTCTACAAGACCCAGGTCCGGGACCTGGCCGTCCATCTGGGCATCCCGGCGGCCATCCGCCGCAAGGCGCCGACGGCCGGGCTGTGGCCGGGCCAGACCGACGAGGGCGAGATCGGGCTCAGCTACGACGAGCTCGATCTCATCCTTCACGGTCTCGTCGAGGGCCGCAAGAGCCGCCGGGAATTGATCGAGGCGGGGCACGCCGCGGCCGCCGTCGACCGCGTCATCGGCCGGGTCAAGGGCTCCGGCTTCAAGCGGACCCTGCCGCCGATCGCCAAGCTCTCGATCCGCTCGGTAGGGCATGATTTCCTCTATCCTTACGATCGGGGCCGATAGCCCTTGGCCGGCCGTCTCTACGTCGTCGCGACGCCCATCGGCAACCTCGAGGACATCACGCTCCGGGCCCTGCGCGTCCTCGGCGAGGTCGCGGCCATCGCCTGCGAGGACACCCGCCAGACGGTCAAGCTCCTGAACCGCTACGGGATCAAGAAGCCTCTTCTGAGTTATTTCCAGCCGCGCGAGGGACAACGCATCCCGGAGATCATCCGCATGCTCAAGGGGGGAGAGGACGTCGCCCTCGTCTCGGACGCCGGGACGCCGGGCATCTCCGACCCCGGCTTCCCGCTCATCCGCGAGGCGCTCAAGGAAGGCCTGGCGGTCGTCCCCGTCCCCGGCCCCTCGGCCGTGACGGCGGCCCTGTCCGCGGCGGGCCTGCCCACGCACCGGTTCCTTTTCGTCGGCTTTCCGCCGCCGAAGCGATCCGGCCTGCGCAGGCTCCTGGAAGGCCTGGCCGGCGAGGGCGCGACGCTTGTCTTCTATCTCCCGACCCGAAAGCTCGACGCGTTCCTCGAAGAGGTCGCCGGAATCCTGGGGGACCGCCGGGTCGCCGTGGCCAGGGAGATGACCAAGGTCCACGAGGAATTCCTCCGCGGCCAGGCTTCGGAGCTGCTGGCCGGGATCGGCGGACGGGAGCTCAAGGGAGAAGCGACCGTTCTCATCGAAGGATGCCGCTGAGATCGAAAGCCGCTATCTTATTTATTATCATGTTCTTAGGAACATAAATAAATATTTATCAAAATGCTTGACAATAAACCGCTCATATATTATATTAGTATCATACTAAGATTAAAATTCGGAGGTTCCTTATGGCTATCATCAGATGGGATCCCTACAGGGACATGATCACCCTGAGGGACAGGATGAACAGGCTTTTCGAGGACATGACCTCGGCCAAGGGCGAAGAAAAGGACCTCATGGCCCACACCTGGGCGCCCTCGGTCGACATTTACGAGACCGAGAACGAGGTCATCCTGACCGCCGAGATCCCCGGCGTCGATGAAAAGGACGTCGAGATCAAGGTCGAGGACAACAACCTGACCCTGCGCGGCGAACGGAAGTTCGAGAAGGAGACGAAGGAAGAGAATTACCACCGGGTCGAGCGGTCCTACGGCTCGTTCTTCCGGTCCTTCGCTCTGCCGAGCTATATCGACCAGGACAGGATCGAGGCCGAGCAGGAGAACGGCGTTCTCAAGATCCACATGCCCAAGCGGGCGGAGCTAAGGCCCCGCAAGGTCAGGATCCTCAAGCCCGTTCCGACGACGGCCGAGAAGCCCAAGAAGTAAGGCGCGCCTCGGGACAGATTCCCAGGGATAGGAAATCAAGCTCACAAGGCTTGCGCCAGAGTGACCGCCCTCACGTCCTTGGCCCCTGCCGCTTTTAGCACCCGTGCGCACTCGCGGAGGGTCGCGCCCGTCGTGGTGACGTCATCGACGAGAACGAGCGTCCGCCCGCGGACGCGGTCCGGATGCTTGACGGCGTAAACGCCGCGGACGTTCCTCTCGCGGTCGGCGGCGCGCAGGCCGGCCTGGGCCGGGACGTTGCGGGTCTTGACCAGCGAACCCGCCAAGACCTCGAGCCCGCGCAGGGCCCCCAGGTCGCGGGCGAGCAGACGGGCCTGGTTGAACCCCCTCTCCCGCCGGCGCAAGGCTTGGAGAGGAACAGGGACCAGAAGATCCGCGTCCTGCCACATCGGCGCGTCCGGGGCGAGGCAAGCCTCGGCGAAACCGGCCAAAGGCCTGCTGAGAGGGGCGTACTTCCTGTACTTGAAGAGCAGGATGACGTCCTTGAGGACGCCGCCGTAAACGCCGCAGGAGCGCTGCCGCGAGAAGGCCGGGACTTCGACCGAACAGCGGCCGCAGAGATGGTCTTCGACGCCCCCGGCCTCGAACCGGCCGCAGAGCGGGCAGACGGGCCCGAAGCGGGGCGCGAGCTTCCTCAGGCAATCGGCGCAGACGATCCGCTCCCCTTCCCGGTCCAGGGATTCGCGGCAGAGGTGGCAGAAGGACGGAAAGACGAGGAGCTCGGCCAGCCGGACGAGGCCGGCCGCCCGGGCCCGCAGCGATCGGGTCACTGGGCCCTGAGCTCTTCCTCGTTCCGCTCCTGGCAGTCGATGCAGAAAGGCGTCCAGGGGATGGCCAGGAGCCTTTTCCCGCCGATCTCTTTCTGGCAGGTCTGGCAGACGCCGAACTCGCCGTGCTCGAGCCTCTTGATGGCCTCGTCGATGAGAAGGAGCTGTTCCCGCTCGCTGTCGGACAGGCTCAGGAGGAACTCCTTGCTGTAGGACGTCTCCGCCTTGTCGACCAGGTCCTGGGCGACGTTGGAGTCCATGTCCTTGCTCTCGGAGATCTTGTCCGTGAGCTTGCGGATGATGCTCTCTTTCCTGTCGGCCAGCTTCTTCCGGAATTCGTCCCTGTCCTTCTTGTTCATCTTTCGAACCATCGGACCATCCCCTTCACTTGGCGTAATGCCGGCCCCCGACGATGGTCAGGGCCCGGTAGACCTGCTCGAGCAGGACGACGCGAGCGAGCTCGTGCGAGAAGGTCATCCGCGACAAGGCCAGTTTCATGTCCGCTCTCTCCACGATCCGCTCCGCGAGGCCGAGGAAGCCCCCGACGACGAAGGCCAGCGGCGTCCCGGAATCCCGGTCCCGGCCGCGGAGGAAGCGGGCCAACTCATCGGAGGTCATCTCCTTGCCGTGATCGTCGAGACAAATCACATACGCTCCTTCGAGATGCTTTTCAAGCCCTCGCGCCTCCAGGTCCTTGATCCGGTCGGCATGCTCTTCCCGGAGGCCGCGGGCCTCGCGCGTCTCGATGATCTCGACGGCCGCGAGGGACTTGATGCGCGCTTCATAAAACCCCTGCAACCCCCTGCATTCGGGACCCTTGGTCTTGCCGGGCCAGAGGAATCTCAGTCGCATCGTCCCAAAACGCGCTAACACAATAGCGATTCAACTTGGGCTTGTCAACACCCGAATGAACGTTCCGACGAAAACGAAAAGCCGCCCGCTCAGAAGTCGAGGCGGGGCGCGTCGCCCCACAGGTTCTCGAGGCCGTAGCGGTCCCGGGCGGCCCGGGAAAAGACGTGGACGATGAACCAGCCGTAGTCGAGCAGGACCCATTCGGCCGATTCGAGGCCTTCGACGCTGAGCGGACGGTGGCCGCCCGCCTTGAGCGCCGCCTCGACGGCCTCGGCGATGGCCGCGTTCTGTCGGGACGAGTTCCCGTGCGTGATGATGAAGAAGTCCGTGAACGAGGAGAGCTCGCGCAGGTCGAGGACGGCGAGGTCCTCGGCCTTGCGGCCCAGGGCGGCCTCGACGGCCTCGCGGACCTCGGCGGGCAGGCTCCTCTTGGTGAACCGTTTTTTCTTCTCTTCGGGCATGACTCTTATCGACCTCGGTAGAGTTGATGGGCGCGGATATAGGCGGCGACGGCCCTGGGCACCAGCCCTTCGAGGGAGGCGCCGCGGCGGGCCCGTTCACGGATGATCGTCGAGGACACGTCCAGGCCCCGGATGGGAACGAGGATGACGCGAAAGGGCGGCGGGACGGGCGCGGCGAGGCTCCCGGCCTCGGCCAGCGGCCCGACCGTCGCACGGAGGCGGCCGCCGAGCACCTCACGCGCCCGCTCGAGCTCGAATCCGGGCCGGCCGGTGACGAGGAAGAGGCTCTCGGCCAGGACCTTCCCGGACTCGTGCCAGGTGCCGATGTCGAGGAAGGCGTCGACGCCGACAATGAAGAACACGCGGGCCCGGGGTCTCGTCCTCCGGACCTTGCGCAGGGTCAGGATGGAATAGGACTTGCCGCGGGCCACGACCTCGATCGGCGAGACCTCGAACCCGGCCCGGCGGCGGCAGGCGAGCTCGACCATGCGCAGCCGGTCGGCCGCGGGGGCGGCCCCTCCCGAGGCCTTGTGCGGCGGGATGTAGGAGGGGACGAAAAGGATGCGGTCGAGCCGCGCCAGGCGGCGGACCTCGGCCGCGGCCCGGAGATGTCCGCAATGGATGGGGTCGAAGGTCCCGCCGAAGAGGCCGATGGTCTCCATCACGACCCCTCGCGACGGTCCTTCTCTTCCGCAGCCCGCTCGAGCAGCCGGGCCACGGCCTCGACGAGCGGCTCGAGCCCCTCCCGCTTGAGCGCCGAGATGGCGAAGAAGGGGATCTTCCGGCGGGCGGCCATCCGCCGCAGGCGGACGAGCCGTGTTTGGTCGCCGCCGAGGAGATCGATCTTGTTGGCGGCGATGACCTGGGGGCGGGCGGCGACCTCGGCCGAGAAGGCCTTGAGCTCCGTCATGAGCACGCGGTAATCCTCGAGCGGATCCCGCCCCGAATACGGCGAGATGTCGACGATATGAATGAGCGCCTTGGTCCGCTCGATGTGGCGCAGGAAGCGGATGCCCAACCCCTGGCCGAGGTGGGCGCCCTCGATGAGCCCGGGGATGTCGGCGACGACGAACGACCGGTACTCGCCGATGTCGACGACGCCGAGGTTGGGGGTCAGGGTCGTGAAGGGATAGTCGGCGATGAGCGGCCGGGCCGCCGAGATCTTGGAGATCAAGGTCGATTTCCCGGCGTTGGGAAAGCCGACGAGGCCCACGTCGGCGATGAGCTTGAGCTCGAGGAAGAGCTCCTTCTCCTCGCCGGGACGTCCCGGCTGCCATTCGCGCGGCGCCTGGTGGGTCGAGGTCGCGTAGGAGGCGTTGCCCCGGCCGCCCTTGCCGCCGCGGGCCGCGACATAGGTATCGCCGTGACGGGCGAGATCGGCCAGCACGGCGCCGCCGTCCCGCTCCTTGATGACCGTCCCGACGGGGAGGCCCTGGCGCACGTCGTCGCCGCGCTTGCCCTGGCGGTTGCCGCCTTCGCCCGGCGCGCCGTTCTTGGCCTTGAGGATCGGGTGGAAGCGGAAATAGGCGAGCGAGCTGATGTTCTCGTCGGCGGTGAAAACGATGCTCCCCCCGTCGCCGCCGTGCCCGCCGTCGGGTCCCCCCTTCGGGACGTAGGCCTCGCGGCGGAAGCTGACGCAGCCGTTGCCGCCTCTCCCGGCCTTCAGCGTGACGGTGACCTGGTCAACGAACAACGGCGGCGCGGCTCTTCCTCAAGCGGGCAGGACGGAGACGACCTTTCCCTTCCGGCCCTTGTCGGCGAAATGGACGGTCCCGGTGACCGTCGCGAAAAGGGTGTCGTCCTTGGCCCGGCCGACGTTGAGACCGGGCCTGATGGGCGTGCCCCTCTGGCGGACGATGATGGATCCGGCGTTGATCTTCTGGCCGCCATGGCGCTTGACGCCGAGCCTCTTCCCCGCGCTGTCGCGTCCGTTCTTGCCGGCTCCGCCGGCCTTCTTATGGGCCATGGCCTACTCCTTCTTCGCTTTCTTCGGCTTAGGGGCCGGGGCCGGCTTTTTCGCGGCCTTCGGCTTCGCGGCTTCCTTCTTCGCCGGCTTGGCCTTGGCCGGCGCCTTGGCCGCGGCCTTGGCGGGCTTGGCGGCCGCGGGGGCCTCGGCCGGAGCCGGGGCCTTCGGCTTGGGGGCCGGGGCCGGCTTCTCGGCCGGAACGATCTTCTCCTCGGCCAGGTCCTCGGCCGTCAGCCGCGTCCGGTCGAGAGCGATCTTGGTGATGCGGACCTTGCTCAGGAGCTGCCTGTGGCCGCGGGTCCGGCGGAACTGTTTCGTCCTTTTCTTCTTGAAAACGAGGACCTTTTCGCCCTTGAAGTTCTCGAGGAGGAGGCCCAGGACCATGGCATTGTCGAGGACCGGGGTGCCGACCTGGACGTTCCCCCCGTCCTCGACGAGGAGGACGCGATCGAACTGCGCCTTCCGCCCGGGCTCGAGGTCCAGCTTCTCGACGGCCAGGACGTCGCCTTCCTTGACGCGGTACTGCTTGCCGCCGGTCAGGATAACTGCGTACATCGGAACCTACCCTTCGGTGGAGATCGGAAAAGTGAACGACAAATCTAGCATAGGGCCCGCCGGAAGTCAAATTGGCCCTCCGCTCGCTTCGCGAAGACCAAGAAACACCTTG